>JAABUQ010001448.1_pt1 | contig 50876 bp, 39 predicted proteins | sample 5560001 | NCBI WGS metagenome assembly JAABUQ01 (sample SAMN10711888, study PRJNA513371) | rock metagenome | isolation source: Antarctica rocks | place: Antarctica: Victoria Land, Finger Mt nord | collected 2015-12-18
AACATGAAGAATATTTACCCTTAACACGTAAGCATTATAAATAACTCCCTCACTTTGCACGAGAAAAGTTGTAAAATACAATATGTACATTGCCTTATAGGCAAAAGTCTACAGGATGTGACTTTCTCTGGTCAAGAACAAGGGTTTTATTAGTACTTTTTATTCATGTTGTGTGCATCCTTATTGATTGGTGTACAACTATATTGTCTGAGTGTACAACTATATTGCTTGACCACAATAGCATAGTATATTTAAGGTAAGGGAGTTTTTATGCAGCGGATTTGCGTCTATGCTGGCTCGAATGTAGGTGTGCGACAGGAGTATCAGCAGGCTGCGCGAGCATTAGGGCAGGAACTGGTGAAGAGGGGATTGGGACTGGTATATGGCGGTGGACATGTTGGACTTATGGGGGTGCTTGCAGATGCTGTCTTGGCAGGGAATGGCGAGGTGATTGGCGTTATGCCAGCAGCACTTTTCCCTAACGAAGTAGCATACAGGAATGTGACGCAATTTTATGAAGTGGGCAGTATGCATGAGCGTAAGGCGTTAATGGCAGACTTAGCGGATGGATTTATTGCGCTCCCAGGTGGCTTTGGGACGTATGATGAACTTTTCGAGATGATTACTTGGTCGCAAATAGGTCTGCATACTAAGCCTGTTGGCTTACTCAATGTCGCAGGCTTTTTTGATCCTCTGCTCGCGTTAGTAGCACACTCTTCTCTGGAAGGGTTTATTTCACCTGCTCATGCAAACCTTATTTTGCAAAAAGAAACTCCTGCTGCACTCCTCGATAGCTTTGCAACTTATGTGCCAGCACCTCGGCAAGCTAAATGGACTACTCCTCCTGCGTCTTAATGAAGTACACGAATCTTTGAGCATAGGAAGTTGTGTGCATTGGACGAGATGCCATTAGGAAATCCTCTTCATCAAATGAATGCAACATTCATCTTGTCCAAACATAGCATGCGAATAGTATTTCTGTGAACAAATAAACTATGCTTGTAGCATATACGAGATACGAACGTTGCGAGTTGAACGGAGAAGAACTTGGCAGAAACGAGATTTAATCAATGGTAGTTGGACGCCATAGATTCAAAGAGCAAGAAGCCCTGTTCCTCAAGAGAGTGTTCGAGGTTTGATGGCTGTGTTGAGGGCAAGATATGCCATATCAGCGGTAGGTTTAACGAGCCGAAGAGAGCGAGAGTTGCTTTGATGTTTGCTGTGACGTTTTGAGGTGCAAGGTGTGTTTGAATAACGATGTTCCACAACGCGATGTCCTTACTCATAAAAAGAACCATCCCATTTGTCCAGGTCTTCAATGGTCGTTTCTGCGCCGCAAAGGTGTAACACCGACCTGCTCGCTTTGTAAGAGTCCAAGGGCGCGAATCAAGGCGCTTAGTAGAGCCCATTTTTTAGGACTTGTTCGCAGTACGTGATGCTTCTCCCCCAAAGTGCTATTAATAGCACTGGTTATTTGTAGAAATAAGCTGTACCAAAACTACTGAAAATGGATTTTTCACATCCTAAATAGTCAAAAAGATGTAGTATACCGACCATATTGTTACTTTTAATTCATTATTCGTTACCTAAAATGAGTAATACTTTATTGTGTAGTAAGCAGGCAAACAAGACTCTCCTGTAGTATACGTATCATGACGTTTTCTATTTGGTGACTTGCCTACCACGGTTCTACTCAACTAGGACCTTTTACGGAGACAAATGAGATGAGCTCTCTTTTTTATGGTGTACAAAAAGAGGATGCGTTCGGGAGCAATGGTTGCACCGACGGATGCTCTGAGAGGAGAAAACGATGAACATAGGGAAGTATCGAGACCACATGGCGCCACTCGGCGAGTCAGCCGAGACTCATGATCTAACGGCTACGGTGCTGGGGAAGCGTGTGAGCAGGCGCAGCGCACTCCAGACAGGCTTCGGGATAGCAGTCACCACGGTGGGAGTGGGAACGTGGTTGGGAACTCATCGAGGCGTCACACTGGCGAAAAACGGTGGAGGGGGTGGCAATGGAACGGATAATACAGTGATCCAGTGGAACAACGCGACATTGCGGGCCATACGAGATGTTAGCCCCGGCCCAACTGTCGGCTCCCGTGCGCTCGCCATCGTCCACACTGCGATGTACGACGCGTGGACCACCTACGACAACGTGGCACTCCCCACACAGCGGAACAATGGCATCCCTAAACAGAGTAGAAGGAACTGGAAGGCTATAGACCTCTCGGTCAGCTATGCAGCCTACCGTGCCCTCGTGAATCTCTTTCCGACAGAGGTGTCTGTCTTCAACAACCTAATGAACGCGATGGGGTACGATCCCACTGATACCAATACCGACCCAACCACCCTGAGTGGCATCGGCAACGTCGCGGCTCAGGCGGTTCTCTCGTACCGTTCGAGTGACGGGTCGAACCAGCAGAACGGCTACGCTGATACCAGCAGATACGTCCCGGTCAACTCGCCCACCCAGATCGTCAATCCCACGCACTGGCAACCGCTCAACGTGAACGGGAAGGTGCAAAAGTTCATGACCCCGCATTGGGGCACCGTTACCCCCTTCGCACTTTCATCTGGCTCCCAGTTTCGACCGGCTGGTCCCGTGATGGATGCTACCAGTAGCGCGTACAAGAGCCAGGCCGATACGATTGTCCAGTACAACGCACAACTCAACGATACGACGAAAACGATTGCTGACTACTGGGCCAACGGTCCTCACTCTGAGACCCCTCCCGGTCATTGGGAACTCTTTTGTCAGTTTACCTCGGCGCAATCGACTTCGCGAAAAAACAAACACGATATCAGCGTTGACGTCAAGATGTTCTTCGTCCTCGCCAATGCCGTGTTCGACGCGGGCATAGCCTGCTGGGACGCGAAACGCGCCTATGATTCTGTGAGACCGATCACTGCCGTTCGGTACCTGTATGCGGGGCAGCCGTTGACGTGCTGGGGTGGAGTGGGCAAGGGAACGATAACAATGCCGAATGGTGCGCAGTTCATACCTTACCAGGAGTCGTTTGTGGTGACGCCCCCATTCCCGGAATACGTCTCCGGGCACAGCACGTTCAGTGCTGCAGGAGCCTATATCCTGCAGCAGACGAATGGGGGGGATACCTTCGGCGACTCGTTCACATCAGCCCCTGGAAGTTCGCAAATCGAACCCAATTTTGCACCCACACAGAGTGTCACCCTATCCTGGCCCACCTTCTCGGCGGCGGCAGCCGAGGCAGGAATATCCCGCCAGTATGGAGGCATCCACTTCAACCAGGGGGACCAGGATGGGCGGGTGCTTGGGAAGCAAGTGGCAACGCAAGCCTTGGCAAAGGCGCAGGCGTACATCAACGGCACCATTTAAGAACATAGCCCTCGTGGGAAGGCAGCACTTGTGGAGAACATTCACGTTCTCCACAAGTACACACCTGGAAAGGTGAGGTTCTCGGAACTCATCGCGGTCTCGCTGCTGCCTCCCATGAGCGTGTTTCCCTTGCTCTCAATAACTACATACCAGAGCTTGTTGCGCTCGTTCCTGCATTTCCTCAACGGTCATGGTAGTGAGCAGGTGCTTAACCAGGGGCACACTTACAGGGGCAACAGACAGTTCGCGAACCCCTAGTCCTACAAGCAGGGGAATAGCATCTACATTGCTTGCTAGTTGTCCACAGACCGCAACAGGTATACCCGTTATGCAAATCTGCGCGATGAGGCGGAGCATGGCTATTCCTAATGGTTTTGCTCGCTCACGTACACGCGCATTGGTACGATCAACGGCATACGTGTATTGAGTCAGGTCGTTGGTGCCAATCGAAGCGAAGTCGATCAACCCCTTAAAACGGTCTAGCGTAATAGCTGCTGCCGGGGTCTCTACCATGATGCCAAGTTGCACAGGATGAACTTGATATCCTTCGCGCTGTAAATCTTCTCGTGCCCGGTCAATCAGTTTTCGCGCATCAATGACCTCTTGCGGTACTGTGACCATTGGGAGCATGATACGCAAGTCACAAGGAGAAGAAATCCTAAGTAATGCACGAATTTGTGGTAGAAAGACTTCTTTGGGTCGATCAAGTCCCATACGAATACCACGCCAGCCCAGGAAAGGATTTGCCTCCTCCAGTAAATCCAGCCCTGCTACTGGTTTGTCAGCGCCGATATCGAACGTTCTTACAACAAGAGGCTTTTGTACGATAGCGGCTACCTTCTCATAGAGTGTGTATTGTTTCTCCTCTGCTGGCAGGCCGCGTGTTGCGATAAATTCTGTGCGAAATAAACCAATACCTTCGGCTCCCATCTCAACCGCTTTTTGTGCCTCAGCAAGTGAGCCTATGTTAGCAAATACTTCAATGTGAATACCATCTGCGGTTAGCCCTTGTTGGTCTCGATATGTACGCAGCATATGCTTGTTTTGCTGTGCCGCAACAATGCGCCTCTCTGCCTCGGCTCGCTGCGCGCTATCAGGATCAAGTGTTATTGTTCCTGCCTCCCCGTCAACGATAAGTAGCGTACCATCTGAAATAGTTTCAAGCGCATCAGAAACGCCAACCACCCCAGGAATGCCTAGCCCTTGAGCAACGATAGCTAGATGGCCTGTTGCCGATCCCGCCTCTGTCACGAGCGCCTGTAGAAGTGCTGGATTGAGTTCGATAGTTTCAGATGGGGAGAGGTCTTGTGCGATAATGATAGCAGCTTTGTCGAGATGTATTTCTAATGGAGTACTGCGTAGACGTGCCACAATACGACGGCTTACCTCACGTACATCGTCGGCACGAGCTGCTAGATAGGGGTCGGGCAAGTTGGCTAGTTGGTCCGCGTATTCAGTGGCAACGCGCGTGATGGCGGCTTCTGCTGCGAAGCCATCGGTTATTAATTGTTTTGTGTTTTGCTGTAACTCTGGATCATCGAGCATTTCCTTTTGTGTTATAAGCATGTCGGAGAGCGAGCCGCTTGCGGAGTCCAGCAATGTATTCAGATGCGCTATACCCTGTGCAATCGCTTGTTCAAGCCGCTGAACTTCTAGTGCTGTGTCTCCTGCTTTTTTCTCCATTATATCAACAGGGCGCGCGGGACGGATTACGAATGCTGACCCGATAACTAATCCAGGTGCAGCCGCTATACCATGAAGAATCTTCATCCTTGATCGTCCTCTAGTAATTTGGCAAGGGCGCTTAATGCGGTCTCGGCATCGTCGCCATGCGTCTCAAGCACAATCTGATCGCCCTGCTCTGCACCAAGTGTGAGTACGGAGAGGATAGACTTTCCGTTGACTTTCTTCTCATTCTTTGCCAGCGTAATCTGACTTTGAAAGCCCTTCGCCTGTTGCACAAAGAGGGATGCTGGGCGTGCATGTAGTCCTGATTTACAGCCAATAATCACAGTTCTTTCCATGATCTTTCACCTCTACCTCTTGTTCATGTGTTCCCACATAGGGGAACACATGAAGCTTGCTAGCTTATACTTCTAACACAAAGAGGACATCGCGCCCAGCTCGCACTGTCCCACTTGCACGCCATACTATGGTTCCGATACCACTGGATACAATGGGGCTAAGTATCACTTTCTGCTGCTGCTCAATGGTCGAACGATCAAAGCGTACGATGGGTGTGCCGACCTGGATGTTTTGACCCTCGCTGGCGATGTTCTCAAAGCCTTTGCCTTTGAGTTCAACAGTATCAAGCCCGATGTGAACAATCAACTCAACGCCATCATCCGTTGCAATGCCGAAGGCGTGACCACCTGGGAAGAGTTTGGCAAGATTTCCTGCGATGGGGGCTAGTGCGGTGTTTCCCGAAGGATTGATTGCCACGCCGTCGCCCGCCATCTTTTGCGCGAACACCTCATCAGGAACGGTTTCCAACGCGACTACTTCTCCATCAAGAGGTGCCAGCACAGATATCCGTGCCATTTTATTCCTCCTTTGCTTGGACTGTATCTACTGTATTCTGCTCTTTCAAGAGACTGCTGATGCGACTGGCAATACGGTCAGATTGTGTTCCCATTACAACCTGTGCTATTTTGCCGCGCTTGATGACGCCAGAGGCACCAAGTGCCTTGAGTTGAGCATCGTCGATCTGCTCGGCATCATTGACGAAGAGACGCAGGCGCGTAATACAGCCTTCTACGCTTTGTACATTTTCTTTTCCACCAAGCGCAGTGAGTACATTGACAGCCAGGATATCATCGCGGTCTTGTCCTTTTGCGTCTTCAGCAACAACGGCCTTCTGAGTACCCTTCTTTGGACCGCGCTGGCTCTCTGGAAGTATCCAGTCAGCACTCAAGCCTGTTGATGCTTCCCCACGCCCCGGTGTGCCCAGGTTGAAACGTGTGATGAAAAAGCTAAAGATAAAGTAGTACAGGACAGCATAAACCAGCCCAATAACGAGAAGCAGCAAGGGTTGTGTCGTATTTGGTGCCCTGAAGTTTAACACGTAGTCGATCAAACCAGCCGAGAAGCCAAAGCCAATCCTAATGCCCAATGCTGTACAAACTGCTAATGCTGTCCCTGTTAGAATTGCATGCACAACAAAGAGTAATGGTGCAACGAAGAGAAAGGCAAATTCGATAGGCTCGGTGATACCAGTTAGGAACGAGGCGAATGCTGCTGAAAGCAAGATACCAGCGGCTACTTTAGGAAAGCGTGCATGACGAATCATTGCGAGACAGGCTGCAGGAAGACCAAACATCATGATAGGAAAGAAACCTGCCATGAAATTACCCGCCGTGGGATCACCCGCAAAGTAGCGATTCAAATCACCATGTACCCCATGATAGGTACCGAGTTGGAACCAGATATAGGAGTTGAGAATATGATGCAGGCCAAGTGGGATCAGCAAACGGTTCAACAATCCATACAATCCCGTTCCAACAGGACCAAGTGATACGATTCCTATACCAATTGCGTTGATTACTGCTTGTATTGGAGTCCAGATGTAGCCGAAGAGAACACCAAGTATGAGGGCGACGAGCGCCATCAGGATTGGCACGAAACGTCGTCCGCCAAAGAAACCAAGATAGTCGGGAAGACGGATATCATGGAAGCGTTGGTAGAGGGTTGCTGTCACCAATCCTATAAGAATGCCTGAGAGTACGTCGATTGAACCATGAACAACGGTAAGTGGGTTATCAATTTTGGAGGGAGCATAGATGGTGGTGAATGTGTATGCGAAAACTAAAAACCCGACTAAAGCTGCAAGTGCAGCCGCACCTTCTCCACCTGTAAGACCTATGGCGATACCAATAGCGAAAATCATTGGCAAATTGGCGAAAATAGCATTTCCAGCGTTTGCCATCCATGGCAGGTTAAGCACTTCTGGTTGACCTAAACGCAGAAGTAGTGCCGCCGCAGGGAGCACTGCAATGGGAAGCATCAGTGAACGTCCAATACTCTGAAAACTTCCTAAAATACGATGCGTGATGTTGGGGCCGACGGGAGTGGCAAGTGTTGCCTGAGATGGGGCATTAACAGAACTCATTTCTAGCTCCTTTTCCTTCCGGTACGATAGATGACATCCTTGTCGGTAATACTGGAAACAATCCACGCACCAACTATAATCTACGTAAGTAGGTATTGTCAAGATGTCTATACCACTATACCAGCTTGGGATACGCTCATTTTTTGCCAGAAGTCTAGACGCCTGGACAAAGATGTGTCAAGATACAGGAAAAGGCTTGATAGAAAGACACAGACATTCTTGCTCAAGTAGCCTACAGAGCTATTTTAGGCTACTGAGAGACGTAGCAAAACTGACCGCAATGTTACCGAATATGGGCGTACACAGTCGAACACCGTGAAACAAGATTTCTGCTTGTGGTGTGTTCTCGCACGCTCACACTAGCTGTGAAAAGGATTCAAAAATGCGACCTATGGAACCAATTGTTACGCTCTACGAACGTGAGTGCGTTCCCGTTGATACGTTGCCTGTTATCCTTGCAATACAGTATGGCGGCGGGTTTGCCCTACCTGAATCTGTGCAGCAAGACCGACCCTATGTGATAGCGAATTTTGTGGAGACGATAGATGGAGTGGTTTCTTATAATGCGCCAGGGCAAACGGGTGGGGCAGCAGTGAGCGGGAATAATAAGCAAGATCAGATGGTGATGGGCCTGTTGCGTGCATATGCTGATGCGGTTATCGTCGGGACGAGTTCACTTCGTGAGGACGCCAATCATCTCCATATTCCTGCAACGATCTCTCCTGACTATGCAGGTGCGTATGCCGAACTACGAACACGGTTAGGGAAGCAAGAGAAGCTTCCGATAACCGTTATCATGTCGGCAAGTGGTGATGTAAATTTCGAGGATAAGACGTTTCATACGCCTGGATTGCGGGTGGTCATTGCAACCACTGAGAAGGGATATGATCGTATAGATAAAAGGTCGGTGCCACAAGGGGTAGATGTGCGTGTGATTGAGCAGCGTACTGCGTCAGAAAGTGGTGTTTTGCCTGCCAATGTATTGACACTGCTTGCTAGCGAATACGGGGCGCGTGTGGCTTTATATGAGGGAGGACCTCATTTACTTTCTTCATTTCTTAAAGCACAACTAGTTGATGAATTGTTTGTGACGGTTGCGCCTCATCTGGCAGGGCATTCGCAGAATACACAGCGCTTTTCGTTGGTAGAGGGGTATGCGTTTCAGCCGGAGCAGGTATGGGGAACATTGATGAGTGTGAAATTGGCTAGCAGCCATTTGCTGTTACGCTACAGATTCGAGCAGTAAAAAAGCAGTACCAGTAAGCCATTGATAGCTCACCGATACCCCTTTTTCCAAGATAGAGTTTAGTTTTCTAAACCTAATTCACTACTTTGTGATGTATCAACTGTGGCATTACGTGTAGCACTATTCGTGTTTTCGCTACTGTTCACCTTCTCTACAGCATCTTTAGCAGAAGTTTCACTTTCGTGTGTAACGGACTCATCCTCAATGCTTTGTGCTTGATTTGTAGAGGTACGATGATGACGTAGGAAAAGAATAACGCTTGCGGCAATCACCATGATTGCTGTGATGATATGAACAGGATTGAGTGGCGTGCCGGGGAAGAACCAGGAGTCGGTACGCAGAAACTCGATGAAGAAGCGACCAAGTGGCGACCAAATTAAGAATAATAGAAAAACATCGCCATCTTTTAGATGCTTCGAGAAGCGGCGCGCTATCCAGAAGATGAGGGCGAAACCAATGGCATCCCAGAGCATTTCATAGAGAAAGAGAGGATGGAAGCGTACACTTTCGGGGTATTTTGTGAGATCGTTGTAGGGGACAAGGCGATGGTCAGGGTCAATACGTAAACCCCAAGGTAGTGTTGTTGGTGGGCCATACAGTTCTTGATTAATGAAGTTGCCCAGGCGACCAATGGCTTGTCCTAATAGCAGACCCAAGCCAATGCCATCAAGATAGGGTAGGAGTGGAAGTTTACGAGACCGTAAAAAGAGAATTGCTGCAATTCCACCGAAGAGTATCGCGCCATAGATATGGATTCCACCACGCCATACCTGCAATATTTCGATGGGATGAGCCAGATATCTTTCCAGACCGTCGGGGCCGCGTGGGGACTGGATAAAGACGTAGTAGAGTCGAGCGCCAATGATAGCTGGAATGAGTACCCACATCAACATGTCCCAGACGGCGCTTCCATCACGTCCATGTCGTGTGACATAGCGGCCAGCGATAAAGGTTCCCAGGAAAATTGCTAACGTCATCGTTAGTCCGTACCAATGAAGGGAAAACGGGCCGATTTGAAAGACAATTGGGTTAACTGGAGGATACATATACAATTCCTTATTCTAGGTAGCCTAGATCACGTAGGCGACGGTATACCTTCGGATCATCAAACTCGTCTGTTTCTTCCTCTATCGATGTGTCTACGGTGGTCATGGAATTCATGAACATGTGTAAACGCTTTTGTAGTGTTTCGGCCTGCTCAGGTAGTATAGCACGTAGGTCTTGGTGCTCATGTGGGTCGTCGAAGACATCAAACAATTCTGCATGTGTGTCATCGGTTTGGATAAGTTTGTGATGTCCGTTCCACAATGCATAACGCGTCTGGTCGCAATGGCGTAACTCTATCAGGTCAGGGCGGCGGCGTTCCATAATGTTCAACAGATTTTTGGGTGTGACGCCCATGGCAAATATATTGCCATGATCTGGGTCTCCGTTCGTGCTTTGTGCAAGCGAAAGTGCCTGCTCTTGCTCGGTTCCCAAATCGGCTGCTGTAAGTGCTGTATGAAAGATGCGGCGTGTTGAGACGACTTGATCTGTGGTTGTGCCACGCGGAAAGTCGCCATTGGGGGCGCGAATAATCAATGGCACATGAACAAGTTCGTTGTACAGCGAGATGCTGTGTCCCATGAGTTGCTTTTCGCCAAGGTGATCGCCATGATCGGCACAGACAATGACAAGTGTCGAATCGAGAACACCACTTGTGTGAAGTTTTTGGAAAAATGCACCCAACAATTCGTCCTGGTGAGCAACCTCGGCATCGTATACTCCGTCAAGTGTAGCTTTGTGTTCCTGGTTCATGGGTGTCATGAGCGGTGTCAACCAGCCAAAAACATCACCATTGAATTGACGCAGGTAGCGTTGTTCTGCCTTGTCTTGTTTGACGTGTGGTGCAAAGCGCTCGATGAAGCGCAAGGGTGGGTGATAGGGCGTATGTGTTCCCATCAAGTTGATAAAGCTAAAGATAGGTTGGTCTTTTTCTATTCCTTTACGCTCAATATGTAGTTTTGCGGCATCATTGAGCGTTTTTGGTGTATTGCCTTTGAACTTCACCGCAGTTTGCCAGATGGGGGCAAGTAAGGGCGAGAACGAGAGGTCCAGCAAGGTATCGGAGCGAGCGAAGTAGTCTTGAGCAGTTGTGAGACCAGTTGCGAGAAAACGTTTGAAGTGGCGACGGTAACGGTCAAAGATGCTCAAGTTTTCGCGCGTTTGGTTAGGACGCGAAGTCATCAAGCCGCTATAGCTTAAGAAGCTTTGAAAGCCGCGATGTAAGCCTGTGTTCACAACACCAATCAAGGGGTTATTACAAAAACCTGCCGTAAAATAGCCGTTGCGACTCAGGCGTTCCGAGAGTGTTGTGAGGGTATCTGGCAGCGTTGAGTATGCATGGAACATGTGGTGCCGACCAGGGTAAAGGCCAGTGAACATAGAGGTATGCGAAGGGACGGTCCATTGCCCAGCCGCATACGCATGACGAAAACGTGTTGCATCTTCTGCGAACGCATCGAGGTGCGGTGATGTTTCGGCGGAATAGCCATAGCAGGAGAGGCGGTCAACACGCTGCGTATCGAGGACGAGCAGCATAATATCGGGACGAGTGGTCAAGGTGTGTATCTCCTTAGAGCCTGGTATCGTTATGAGTACTAAGCTCTTTCTTTAGTTGTGCTTTTGTTGCTATCAAATTGAACGATGGAGATGCTGCGCATAGTTGGGCTACCTTTCCTCCGTTACTTCCTGATTTCCTTGTACCACACGTTATGTAACCCGTCAATATCTGAGTAAATGTGGCTCTCCATCCTTCCGGGGGAAACAGGGAGACCGCCAGGGTCTCCCCTACACGTCGGGTTTTAAGAAGATGTAGGGGAGACCCTGGCGGTCTCCCTGCATTTTCATCAGTTTCCCCCGGAAGGATAGAGGCCCGTAAATGTAGGGCATTTGACCCTCATCAACTTTGCTCTTTTTCTGTACACTGAAGTCAAGGGAAGAGGTCAAGTAATTGGCATCTCGTATGCTTGCATCTTTATCTATCCATTGATATATACGCCACAAATAAGAAAGATATAGCACAAAAAGGGGGCTTATACATGCAATCAATGCCTATACCGCCACAACCATGCTGTGACTGTTGTGGAGTAGTGATTAATCTTCAGGCGAGTGATTATTGTCCTCGTTGTGGGTATCCAGTAAGTACGCCGAAAGAGGAACAATTTCTGCAAGAGTCGATTCGTAACCTGCAACGTGTTGCACAGTACGGAGGCGCACAAGCTACGGTTACAAATCTTCTACAACGGTATCAAGCAAGACTTGGTATTCTTCGTCAACAGAGCTCCGTTGCTCTTGTCAAGAGCAATGTGCCGCCTGTTACACGTTCAGAGATTGTGATACCATCAGTGGCGCATCCTGTTACACCAGTTTACCCAGACAATCAGATGTCAGCTATACAACCAGTGCAAGCACCTGTATCCTCTGTAGCACCAGCACCGTCTGCTCCGCAACAGCCTTTTTCGTTACGGTCATTTTTTGCCGAACAGACTATCAATATTGTTTCTTCGCTTGGAGCATTTCTTATTCTCATTGGTTCTCTCAGCTTTGTGGTAACAACAACTAATCTCTTTTTGTCATTTCTGGTTCTTTTCATTGTTCATCTCATTTTTGCGACCGTCGGTTTTGTCTTTCATCGCTTTCCAAGTTTTCGTTTCATCTCGCGCATTTATACCGCTATTTTTGCTCTGCTTGTCCCCCTGGTAGGTTTTGCTGGCTATAGACTCGTTGCAGACCGTTTTATCCAGGTATCGCCCCCGACTGTGGTAGCAATTGCTGCTGCTTACGCGGCTATCGTGTATGCTATCCTGGCGGTATCGCAGCAATTTAAGCCGTTTGGCTATCTTTCAGTCGTTGCATTGGTGCTAGCAGACCTCGCAGTAGCGTTTGCGTTGCATCTTCATTATTGGTGGTGGCCTGTGCTGTTGATGCCGCTTGCGTTTGCCGCGTTGCTTTCGGTGGGAAGGATTTCGCAACGTTTGTTTAGCGGAAATAGTGCTGTTCTGCGTGAGCCGATACGCGTTCTAATGTATGTTTGCGTTGCCGTGCTTTGTTTGGATATTGTGTGTACCTATTCGTATGCTATAGCAACTGAGACGCTAGGACACGCCTTCGCCGAAATACGCTTTGCAGGTTCTGTTATGCTATTGCTTGTGCTAGCTTGGAGTTGTGCTTACTTCTGGATCACAAAACAATTTTCGTGGCTAGCTGTTGTACCATATCAATTTCTTGGTCTTGTTGCTGCCCTCGGTTATGTCTTTGGATTGCATCCAGTTTCTTACGGGTTGCTGTTTACGGCGGTTGCTGTTTTCTATCACGTTGGTACACTTGTGGCACGATATCCTCTACAGCGCTTTCAGCATGTACGCAACCATATGGAGGGAATCGCGCTTATACTTGTCGCGTTTGTTCCCTTGCTTGTCTCGCCATTGTTGCCTTTGCAATTGTTCAGTGTGGCATACAGGATAAGTAATGTCCCATTGCTTGTCAATGGAGATACGTTTCTAGCGTTGATTGCGCTTGTGATGAGTTGTTTGGTAACGGTGAGTATCGTGTTGAGCCGTACTGGTTTTCATCGGATACTGGTTTCTACACACAGCGGTTGGCGTTGGGTATTGCTGTTAAGTGGTTTCCTCTTCACGTGGGCGTATAGTGTTAGTGTGTTAGCACTACAGGGAGTACCTGTTTATGCATTTCTTGCTTTGACTCTTGTGCTTCTTGTCGGAGCTATCGTGGTACGCCACTCAATAAGTGTGGCTTGGTCACATCCGCTAGAGGTGTTGGTGCTTTGCGAGGCTGCACTTACGCTTTTGCTCAATCTTCAGCAAGGTATAGACAACAATATAGCACTATTATTACTCTTCGCTGTCCTTGCATATGGAGTTGTACTCTACCAGAGGCGAGCCGTTTTGCTCTTTGTCCCTGTGATATTCATGCTTCTAGCATTTCCTTTCTTGCTGGAACGTCCCCGTATCATGCTGATACTTGGCGTTGTATTACCGCTTGTGGCACTTCTCATTGCCAAGAGAGAGCAATATAGATATGGGTTAAGCAATCCTCCAACGGTTACAACGCTTGCGGCACTTTTTTCATGGGAATGGCCTCTTTTGCTGAACGGACTCTTCTATGGAATTATTGTCTGTGGTGTAGATACGCTTGCTCCAACGAGTACAGTACAGAACTGGCTAGGGATACCATTTTCTGTTGCGCTAGAAATGGCTGGCTTAGCTCTTGTGTGGTATGGAGTGGCTGCATTTGCACGACAGAAATGGATGCTTGTGGTTACAGTTGGTTTTGCCATTGCCGGTCTACTTGTTCCCACAAATCCGCTTTGGGTGCTCGCATGCCTGGCAGGTATTGCTGCTCTGCTTGCATTGGGTATTGGACGCATCGTTGCTATAACATGGGCTGTGCCTCTTTACGTTGTGGCAATTCTTGCGGCTGTGCTCATGGGTCTAGACGGACAGACTCAAGGGCAACTCTCACTTGTGACGTGGATGCTGCTTGGCTTTGCGCTCTTGATCTACAGCATTGGTGTGATAGAGAACTTCTCGCCTTTCTTGTGGCTTGCACCATTCTTTGCAATATGGTCGGTTTACGATGCTGCATCGCTTGGTGATTTGTATCGCCCACCGCTTGTCGCGCTGTTATGTGCCGCAATTGGTGTTAGTATTGGATGTCTTGCGTTTGTCGAAACATCCTTTTCAAGCAAACGCGGGACGTTACTACGATTTGCATTGCCTTTCTACACTACATCGATTGCGGCGGGATTTCTGACAGGCATCTATGGTATGCTGGGAGATGTTAATGCTCCCTTCCCTACGGCTATTCCCGATGCTCTGTTACTCTACGCTGTTGTTGCCTATGCTGTGCTTGTCTTCGAGCGTCAAGCACGTTGGCTATGGTTGGTTGCTGTCTTTGGCGCATGGGGAGTGCTATTAGTAGCGCAGTTACATACTTCCTCCACTGTTACAAGTACACAAATAACGTTTACTACCTACTACCTGACAGGAGTAGCCCTGGTAGCAGGAGTGGCTGCAATTGCAATTGGGCGTTTCAGCAAAACGAGAGGTTTGGTATCGTCGTTCATTCCGTCAGCATTTACCTGGAACTGGCCTTGGTATTGTGTCTCGTTGTTTGCTATTGGAGTGACGGTGGCTTGGAACTCTCTCATAGGAGGCGTACAAATATCAAGCACTACTGTTTATAGTAGCTTGTTTGCCTTCATTTTGCTTTCGTTGGTGGTGATGGTGGTGGAGCGCAGAACAGAGCTCTTCGTCTTACCTATGTCTCTTGCGTTATGGGGCATTATGCAGACGCATTGGATGCTGTGGCAGCAAATGGGAGCTTTGAGCTTGCTCTTTTTCCTTGTCTTTGCAACGCGCTATGCCTGGCATTTTCTTCCTACAAATACACAGCAATTGTCGCGGAGTGTGTTGTATACATTGTTTGGCTTTGGTGGTCAGCTCCTGGTCATCCTGGCGATTATTGTGCAAGGAGGTCTTGCTACTGATGCAGGGATGCTGGCACACGTGGGTGTTGGTGCATTGCTGCTCTTGGCGGTGCAAATCTTCTGGTATGGTCGGATGCAGCGGAGTAAACTGCGTTGGACAGTATATGTTGCGGGTCTGCTCGTTGCTCTGGCCGTTCCCTGGGAATTGTTCGTGTTCCATGTGATGCGTATCGAGTGGCTGACGCTTGCGCCTGCGACATACCTGATTGTGATTGCACCATTTCTTTCGCATGATGAACGTGTGTCCCAGCATCAACGTGTAGGACAACTCTGCTCAATTCTTGGCGCTGGTCTGTTGTTATTGCCAACGCTATGGTCAAGTTTTAGTGAGGCAAGTATTCAACCAACGTTTATTCTCGCAGGTGAAGCGCTGGTGCTTCTGCTGCTAGGTGTAGCAACGCGTACACGTTTCTTTGTCTTGAGTGGGGTCGGATTGGTGATTGTGAGTGCGATGCATGCGCTGTTCCTGCCATCATTAGGCATACCGCCATCGTTAGCGTTAACAATTATGGGAGTCACGCTGCTTGGATTAGCAACTGCACTGAGTCTCGCACGTCATCATTTGCAAGTAGTGTGGACACGCTTGGATTAATAGGCTTGAGCATTTCTTTTAGACATTCGTGGCGTATAATGAAGGTGTATCGTTTCATTCGATGCACCTTACACGCTCTTTTATGCTAGTGGAAGATAGAAGAGTGTTGACTGATCTGCCGAGCAGATGAAGGATTATTTGTAAAAATGCGAGTGAGAAAAGCACTTTAGAGAGAGAGAAGTCGTGATGAACAACAATCCTGACCGATGCAGCCAACTACGGACACTCCAAGATCAGCTTATCAAGCAAATCAATACGTTGAAGGAAAGTGTGCAAACAATGGAGCGGGAGGGTGTCGAGTCTCCTGCTGAGACAGTCAGCATCATTAAGAGCCTTGAAAAGACGTTAAATACGACGCTGCTTGAATTGCAAGAGTGTCCACCAGAAACAAGCGAGGCATCAGCAGCATCGTTGCAGCAGCAAGCACCAGCATCAATTGCCGCGCAAACGGTGCGTCGCTGGTTTCCTGATGCAGAGCAGCACGATGATGACGAGGGCGATTCTATCATCGACGAATATTAGTATCGATTAGCATGGACGAATATTAGAACAAACGGAGGACCACAAGGGGCAATCCTGTTCAATGAAGAGCCATCTCTTGGCAGGTGACGCACGGACGCCCCTTGTGGGCGTCCGTCGATAAACTTTTAGAATACTGCGATGTCGGTAGGACTTGTTCCTTGTGAACGTATCTTTGTGATATGATTAAGGCTGTATAATCTTATACATACTTTCTTTGCTTTTCTATCTATTAACTCTTTCCCACGTCCTATATTAGGGTAATTCTTACTTATTTCCAAGGAAAAATGTATTACTATGCATATCAGAAATGGCTGTAGTAGCTGATTCGTTCTGCATATTTGAGGAGGGACATATGGAGCTTTCATTACGGCTAGACACGTTGGGTATGGTGGAAATGCGCTATCTGCGCACACGCGAACGATATCGGGATTGGCCCCCATTTCAATTGCTTGCAGCTTCTCGTCAAGCGCGCGTTATGACGTATCTTACACGTGATGTTGCCGAGCAACTGCATCAGCAAATCTTAGCGGTGGAGGCTGCAGTAGGGTTGGATGTGAGTATTGACGATGATGACGACGACGATGAAGGGGAAGAAAACAATAACGGCAACAGTTTGCATGTGGAAGAGAGCGATGTCGAGGAAAGCACGAAGCCGACGGAGCGTGAGAGCAATGCGTTTTCTCCAGCATTTGCCCAAGCACTGAAACAGTTAAATGAACTTGCTCGTCAACGCCTTCCTGATAGCGGCACTGGCAGCGGTCAAACGACGGGTGAATTGAGTGCTGAGCCAGAGGGGTTGGGCGAGGAAGACGATGCTCTGGAACAATTGCAGGATGCATTTGTGCAGATGATGGAGGTGGTACGTGAACTGGCAGAAGAGCTATCTACAGATGCGCTGAAACTCACTGGTCGTTTCAAGTGTGCGCGTACTAATATCGAGTTTGTGCCGCATCCTGCTGACGATGATGACGACGAGGACGAGGACGACGATGATGAAGATATCGAACTCGAATTGGAGCGAGAGGGCATCATGGAAATTGAGTTGTCGCTCGTTTTGCAACTTTTTGAGGAGGGGCGTGCAAGGTCTGATGATGTGCCTGCGGTAGAGTTACAGCTCGATGTTGACGATTTTGAGCGTTTGCATGAGACGCTTGATTTTGCTTTAGAGCGTGATCGCAGTACCCGCCGTCGCCGTTCCTAACATTTAGAGAGGACTTGTATACATGACACGATCAATTACGATAGAAGACCTCTATCAGATGAAGTTTTTGAGTAGGCCACGTATTTCACCAGATGGGCAACGTGTCGCGTGTGTTGTAACAACTATTGATGAGCACAAACAGGCGTATAGCTCGGCAATCTGGGTTGCGCCTGTTGATGGTGGTGAGGCACAGCGTTTTACGTTGAGTGCATCGGATGCGAGCAGTCCTACCTGGTCTCCTGACGGTCGCTGGTTGGCGTTTGTGTCTGAGCGCGAAGGTGAGGCAAAGGGCAAAGATCAGAAGAAGTTAGGCAAAGGCAAGCCACAGATATGGTTGCTCCCCGTTGATGGTGGTGAAGCTCGCCAATTGACGTTTATGGAGCATGGAGCCACTTCACCTGTCTGGTCGCCAGATAGTAAACGTTTGATTTTCAGTGCCGAGGTTGGTCCTGCTGATGAAGAGACGGAAGACGGTAAGCCGCTGCCGAAAGTGCGGGTGATTGATAGGCTGTGGTATCGGCTCGACGGTGTGGGCTTTACCTATGAGCGTCGATCACATCTCTTTCTTATTGATGTAAACGGTGGTACGCCACAACAGTTGACAGATGGAGATTGGGATGATGTAGATGCTGCATGGTCTCCTGATGGAACACAGATTGTTTTTGCTTCAAATCATGCTGAAGACCGCTGGCGTATTCTTGGTTCTGACCTCTATACGCTTTCCATTCAAGCGAATACCGTGGGTGAGTCGCGTTGTTTAACCGATGGCACGCTAAGTTGTGGTTCGCCAGCTTGGTCGCCTGATGGCAAAACAATTGCCTTTCTCGCGTCGTATAAGGTGCATTCAGGTGGACATACGTACCTGTACTCTGTTGCTGCAAACGCTGAGAAGCGTGAGCCAACGTGTCTTTCAAAGGATTTTGCAGGCACATGTATGGATTGGACAAACAGCGATATTGGTGATGAACATCTCATGCCTGCGCCGGTGTGGTCGGCTGACGCTACATCTCTCTATGTCCTTGCATCGCTGCATGGAGCCTCACGGCTTTTTACGCTTCCAGTTAGCGGAGCTGGGACGCAACCGCCGACGTTAACTCCTGGCGATGTTCATGTGCGTGATTTTAGTGTTGATACCGCGAAAAAGAGAATTGCGTTGCTGGTTGGAGATGCAACACGTCCCCAAGAGATATACTCGCTTGATGCAGCACAACAAGTAGGCGAGATGCGCCGTGTGACGCATTTCAATGATGCTTTATTCGATGAATTGACGGTCGTGGCACCTGAGTATATGCAGTATAAAGGGGCTGATGATTGGGCGATTGATGGCTGGATTCTCAAGCCAGAGAATTTTGAGCCATCGAAGAAGTATCCGTTGATCGTGGAGATACACGGTGGGCCACAGACACAGTATGGCTATGGCTTCTTTCATGAGATGCAGATGCTGGTAGCGCAGGGCTACGTTGTGCTCTATACCAATCCGCGCGGTAGTTGCGGTTATGGCTATGACTTCTCGTTTGCTGTCAATGGGGCATGGGGCGAGAAGGATTCGATAGACATTATGAATGGCGTTAAGACACTGGTGCAACGTGGCTATATTGATGAGCAACGCATCGGAGTTACTGGCGGAAGCTATGGCGGATTTATGACCAATTGGTTAGTGAGCCATTGTGATAGCTTCAAGGCTGCGGTCACAGATCGTTGTGTAACCAATCTTGCCTCGTTCTTTGGCAGTAGCGATGTAGGTTGGGACATGGGGTATGATAATCTAGATACGACGCCCTGGGAGAACTTGGAGAAGTACATGTACATGTCACCGATGAAGTATGTACAGAATATCAAGGTCCCGTTGCTGATTATTCATAGCGAACAAGACCTGCGTTGTCCGATTGAGCAAGCGGAGCAGTTGTTTGCAGCTCTCAAATGGATGGGACGTGAGGTGCAGTTGGTGCGTTTCGAGGGGCAAAGTCATGGTCTTTCGCGAGGAGGACATCCTCGTTCGCGTCTCGAGCGGTTGCGTCACATCAAAGGGTGGTTTGAGAAGTATTTATAGTTTTTATACAAAGCTGGGGTTTTTGGAATGCGCGCATTCCAACAACCCCTGCTTTGTATAAAAACTATAAATACTATAGATGAAGCATCCCAATTTTGTCACTGCCTGCTTCTGTGAACCAGATGTTGTGATGTGTATCTGTTACAAGGCCGAAGGGGAAACTGGACGGTGAGGGAATGGCATAGTAGATAAAATGATGTGTGGTTGTATCAAAACGGGCAAGAGCGTTCTCGGCTGGTACTGTAGCCCATATTTCACCACTATGCGTAACTGTTAGACCATATAAGCCACCACTTCCCTGTGTTGCTGATGGGGCAGTATAGGAGGTGAATACGCCTGTTGTTGGGTCGAGCCGCAGCAATTGATTAGCATTAAACGAGGTGACCCAAATGATGCCGTGTGTATCGCGTGCAATTTCCATAAGCGAAACAGACGAACTTGCAACTGTAAAAAGGTGAATTGTGCCTGTGCTAGGGTCAAGGCGACCAATATGATTGCTTGTCGACTCGGTAAACCAAACCATACCATGTGCATCAATGGTGATGCCGTAAGGACTAAGTGTTTGTATGCTCTTCGTACGAGAAAGCGGATACTGCTGAATCACCCCAGTTTGAATATTGAGCTTTCCCAGCGAGTCTGCGTTCATCTCAGCAAACCAGAGGTTGCCGTGTGCGTCAAGCGCGAGGTCGTTTGGAGCACTGGGTAGCGTAAGTGTGTTTTTAGTGTTGTTTGGGTCGGGTGTATGAAGTGTTGGCAAATTGTATATTTGAAAGCGCTTTGTATCGGGAAGGTAGTGTCCGATATAGTTGGCATCCTGCTCGGCAAACCAGATTGTATCATCAGAGGCTACGACGACGCCCATAACACCATAAGCACCGTGAGGTGGAGTAGTTTCCACAAATGTTTGAGTGTGAGGATCAAACATTGTCAGAAAGTTGTGGCTCATTTCTCCAAACCAAAGACGCCCCTTTGAGTCGATAGCGGGACGCATCAAGCCGCTTCCAGTTTTAGGTAAGAGGTACTCTTTGAAGCTTCCTGTAGTTGAATTAGATGAACTATTTTGATTACTTGTTGTACCAGTTATTCCATCACAGGCGGTAACAAATAGCAGAGAGCAGAGAAGAATAATGAAGAGATAAAAATTGTGTTTACGCAAGAGTTAACCTCATTTAGCCTACAAATACACCACATACACCGTCATCTACGAGATGCGTCAAACGGGCTTTTATGAGAGCATGTTGATGAATATGTGGAGGGGGATTATGCAGTTCGACACGAAGATAATTGTCCGTGAGTCCCTCCCATTTGTCATGACGTGGATGCTCTACGAGTACCTCGACTGTCTCACTAAGAAATTGCTGGCGGAAGTTTTGGCTATGCTCTTCGTTCAGAGTGAGCAAGCGCTCGCTACGAGCTTTTTTGATGGGGTCCAGTATTTGGCCCTTCATTCTTGCTGCCGCTGTTCCCTGACGAGGAGAGAAACGGAAGACGTGTGATTTGGCGAACGCTAACATCCGGGCGAGTTGATAGGTTTGCTCGAAGTCTTCGTCCGTTTCGCCAGGAAAGCCAGTGATGATATCGGTGCTGATTGCCATACCAGGAACAAGACGTTTTGCTTCGGTGACAATGGTGAAGTAGCGTGTACTATTGTAGCGACGTGCCATACGGCGCAGTATGGTGTCAGAGCCGCTTTGCATAGGGAGGTGCAGGTGGCGGCACATGCGCGGATTTTGCCAAAGCTCTAACCATTCCAGGCGAAAGTCTTCCGGCTCAAGCGATGAGACACGAATACGTGGAACGTCGGTTTCTTGGAGTAATGTTGCTATTAGATCGCCGAGGTCACGCTGCTCATCGCCATTAGGATGATAGTCTCCCAGGTGAATACCAGTGAGCACAATCTCTTGGTAGCCTTCTCGTACCTTGCGGTTGACATGCTCGACGACGGAGGAGATGCTACGGCTACGGGAGCTGCCACGCACAGTGGGAACGATGCAGTAGGTGCAACGATTGTCGCAACCATCCTGTACCTTCATCTGTACGCGTGTGCGTGAGGCAAGACGTGTGCTGGCTAGCTCGCCAGTACTTGCTTCACTTACAAAAGGCGCAATGCGTGATGGGTTGTCTGCTTGTGGTTCAGCTTCTTGAAATGTAAGCGCGTTAACACTCCCAATATGTTGTGTATCTCGTGTATTCAATGAAAGTATAGGGAGGAGACGCTGCTCTTGGATTTCTTCATCAGTATCAGGAAGGTGAGCAGGACTAGTTTTTTCCTTTTGCGTAATTGCTGTAACAAGGACATCTTTTGCGTTGTTGCCTACCACAACATCGACGCCAGGGAGTGCTGCCACTGCTTTTGGGTTTAGCTCAGCATAGCATCCAGTCACAACGAGCAATGCATCCGGGCGGCGACGGTGTGCTTGTGCAATCAGGTTGCGCGAACTGCGGTCGCCAAGATGTGTAACTGTACAAGTGTTGACGATATAGACATCGGCGTCCTCGCTGAAATCGCGTTGTACAAAGCCAGCAACACTCATTTGTTCGCCGATAGCTTCACTGTCGGCCTGGTTTACCTTACAGCCAACGGTTGTAACCGCGAATGTTTTTTCTTGTGATGAATGAGATAGAGAGTCGACCATATTTTTATTCTTATCTTGTCGAACGGATTGGTGGATAGTTTGGATGACCTGGTTGTGTGGGAACAGGTGTTGTTTCTTCAATAGTTTTCTGCATGAAGGGAAGGACAAACCAGGTACTACCAACTCCAAAAAGTGTGCCTGTAAGGAGGCGCAATTCCCAGGTACTCTCACGTAAGCCAAACATTTGTGTTGTGCCATCTAGTGTCATCGGGAGGATCATGAGTATCCAAACCCACCAGGGAATACCAGGAAGCCGTTTCTTACTCAGGACAAAAACAACGCTAGTGAGAAACATGGATGTATAGATGGAGAAGTTACGTGCACAAAGACCAAGCTGATGTCCCAGGATGTAAAACGAGTGCGAAGGTATTTGCGCACAGACATAGTGTAGTGAAAAGAAAATGGGTTTAGAGAAGCTATCGAATCCAAAGTATGAGAGAAAAGGCACTGCGATTGCAGAAAGTACAAGCAAGCCTAGCAATATTGTAGCAATATTTGCCCAGTGTACAAGGAGAAAATTGCCAAACCAGTTTGCGATTGTATTGAGTTTTCGTTGTGTTGACCGCTCTGTTCCAGCCGTGGAAAGGTGCTGTGCCGACATCGTGCTTGCCCTCATGTATATGTTTATGAATAAAATGTTATATATGAAATGCATCCGCTAAGTCATTATACACTATACAACCTTCGGCTACTATCGTTTCATTGAGAAGAATAACTGGAATGCGATAGCGATAGGTTTCAAAGGTATCAGGATGAGTGCGGATATCTATCTCGGTGAGGTCGTAGTCTTTGTGTGCTGCGATTTCGTCGAGCATCTCGCGCGCCTCATCACAGAGGTGACATCCAGCTTTTGTATAGAATGTCACTTTTGGAAGTGATGCTGTACTCACGTTTGCTGCTCCAAGTTTTTACTTACCTTCATAGTATCACATCGACGAACATTTGTACACGAATGATTGTGGATAATTAGGAGAATATGTGGTAGCCTTGATCGTCCAACGCTTGCAATGTGAAATAGAAGTTGAGGTGAATGCGATGATGAGTTCGACATGGCACTATCCAACAACCTTTCCTGCTTTAGGCCACGATGAGGTCCATATATGGCAAGTCATGTTAGACGTGCCAACATCGCTCGTGCGAACTATAGGGCAGGTACTTACCACAGATGAGCACAAGCAAGCAAAGCGCTTTCGCTCGCCACAAGATGCTGTGCGTTTCATTATGTCGCGTGGAACACTTAGAACTATTATAGGTTGCTACTTAGAGCATGACCCAGCCATGTTACAATTCCACTATGGTCCTTATGGAAAGCCTGCTTTGGCGAGAGAAGCTGATAATGTTTTGCGGTTCAATGTCACTCATTCGCGTGATAGAGCTCTTTTCGCGATCACACGAGGACGCGAAGTTGGTATAGACCTTGAATATATTCATGACGATATGGCGTATGAGCAGATTGCTGAGCATCAGTTCACTCGTAATGAAGTACACACGTTGAATGCCATTCCATCTAGTCGTATGCGGCGCGAAACGTTTTTTCGCATATGGACACGAAAAGAAGCATTTCTGAAGGCAAGGGGATTAGGACTCTCGCTCAACCCGCAAACATTTGATGTGCCTGTGACTCCCGCAACGTTAACACCCCTTTTAGGTACAAAAGCAGGGTGTTCTGAAATGTCTCGCTGGTTGCTCTATGACCTGCCTTCAACGGGAGACTCTGTAGCGTCTCTTGTTGTGGAGGGTTCTCCCTGCTCTCTTAAATGCTGGCACTGGTTGGGAAAATAGTGTCGGCGGAAGAATTGGGAAAATTGTCGCTACTGACTTCTCCCTCTTTATGAACTTTGTTCGTTGTTCAAAGTATGTTGTCTCCTTAGAATGTTCCAGAAGAATGCTTGACATTCTCCCTCTCTAATGCTATAGTTTCACCTGACAGTGACAAGGGCGTTTAGCTCAGTGGGAGAGCGCTTCGTTCACACCGAAGAGGTCACTGGTTCGATACCAGTAACGCCCATCCACCTTTATGTCTTCTTAAACGAAAACTAACCTCGGTTATCTGTAGTCTCTTTCCTTTCCTTTCTGTACTTTGCTCTTCCTCTCCCTTATTTTACAGTACGCGAGTTGCAATAGTGTAAGGAAAAAGTGCTGATATGAGTACAGAAATTGCACAACAGTATATGGACGGCTTATAATAAAGAGAGTAACGTAGGCATTCACAATAAAGCGTTGGAGCGTGAGGAGTTTTGAAGTATGCCAGGTTTAGCAGCGTCCATGCACATTTTTAATCCGGTTGGTCTCGTCGTCCTCCTGGTCCTCTGGATAGTTCTCTTCAAGTGTACACATATACTGCTACCATTATTGCGACACGATCCGCTTATCGGTTGGGCTGTTGGTCCACTGGGCGTCACTGTTATGTCACTTCATGAACCCTCACTTATCTACATCTGGCTTGACGTGTTGTGTCCTGCATGTGTATCTGGGGGAGTCCTTTATGTCGGCCTCTTCACATCACTTGCTCCTATCTCGCTCTCGCATCATCCTCTTGTGCAAATACTTACTGTTGCTTGTGGAGTACTGCTTACAAGTACGCTTGACGTTGTGAATGCATTCCGAGATGTACGCCATCCCCTTTGGGGAGAGGCGCGAATCTTACGAACTCTCCTATTCTTTCACGCGACCTGGACAAAAGTGCATTTCACATCTTTTGGACACACGTATCTAAACGATCATTTTGGTTTCAGTCCGACAGATTTACTTCAAGTCTTTTGAAAACGAAGAGGGCCATGATAGCACTATCATGGCCCTCTTCATTGTGTAAACCTGTACACTCACTCATCTAAGCTTCACCGCTAGGAGTATGAGGGAGGGTGACATAAAAGATTGTACCCCCGATACCTTTGTTCTCCGCAAGCCAAATGTTGCCACCGTGCTTGTTAACGATAGCTTTGGCAACATAGAGTCCCAACCCAACTCCTGAATACTGGCGCGTCGTTGCGTTACTGACACGGTAAAAGCGTTCAAAGATGTGCTCGTAATGCTCTGGATTGACACCGATGCCTTGATCAATAATACTGATGAGATAGTTATTCTGTTGCTCCTGTAGACGAACTGTTACCTGTCCACCTTGCGGCGAATACTTTACTGCATTATCAAGCAAGTTCCCTATAACCTGTTCAACGCGACTTTTATCCGCGACAACGTGTGTGTCTGGCACCTGAATATCCAGATAGAGAGTATGTTGTTCAGCACTTGCTTGCACTGATCGTATACATTCTGCTAACACGTCAGCGAGGTAAAAGCTCTTGTATTCAAGCGTAAGTTGTCCCCATTGGACACGTGAACGATCCAGTAAGTCATTCACCAATCGCTCCAAACGGTCCGTTTGGCTTTGCACAATGAGCATATTGTGGAGATCAACACTTTCGGGCAGGTCTATCATAGAAGTATTTTGTGCTTGTTGAGCCTCGTGTATTTTCCGTATACGTCGCTCAAGACGTCGCACGAGGTGTTGTGTGTACCCTTTGATGTTTGTAAGTGGTGTTCGTAACTCATGCGATACTACTGACACGAATTCGTCTTTCAGGCGCTCAACCTGCTTACTGGCGGTGATATCGTTGAGTACAACAACAGCACCTATTGGATTTGCGGTAGTGCTGCTACTATCATCTAGCGGAGCAACGCTAATGCTTAACGTTAAGGGTACTTGCTCACTACTATCGCCAGCAAGTAGTTCCTTGCTTACAATAGTGTTTTTATGCAACGACTCATGAACACTAGCAGCCAGGACATGTAAGCATTGAATGTTCTGAGTTTGTGCGAGTTGTTGTAGTGGAATGTTTGATGGAAGATTGTCAACTACTTGCGAGAGCAAATGCTGCGCTGACTGATTCATGGAGACGATAGCACCGTACTCATCAGTGATGAGCACACCCTCTGTCATGCTTCTAATGATAAGTTCAAGCCGTTGGCGCTCATGCTCTGCCTGACGCCATAATGCGTGCTCACGTTCGCGTAAACCAACATTCTCCAATGCAAATGCGGCATAGTCTGCAATCATTGTTGTAAGTTTGAGCAGATCACTATCAAAGGTTCCCACAAGCTCATCAAATAAGCTCAGGATGCCGATAATTCGGTTTTCAATCGTCAAGGGAACGTTTAGACAGGAACCAATTTCGGTTCCCTCAATTGCCTCTTGTGTACGAAACTGTGCTACCTCGTCGGGCGCGTCGAAGTATGCTGTTTGCGCAAGTTGTTCTGCTTCAACGGAAGGGAAATCCAGCACTTGAGCTGCACTCGTGATACGCTGAATCATGTCTTTGAGGAACGAGGCGCTGAGCGGCTGGCAAGGAATGATGAAAAGCTGGTGTGGATTTCCTTTAAGGAGAATACAGCATGCCGAAAAGCTGTACATCTCTTGTAGAGTCGTTAAAATAGCACGGTGGACGTGGAAGCGGTCAAGGGCAGCAACGAAGCGTTTCCCTATGATATTAAGAAACTCAAGTTCAGAACTGATAGTTGGGAGGCGCTGTTCTATACCATCCATAGTTCCTACTAATTTCCGCTGCTGTTCAGGTATGTCGGAATACGTGTCTTCTGTGCGATACAAGTTTTTCGTAACCTGATACTGTGACTGCACGTGACTCTCCGTACTCTACTCGTATTGTGTCTGTTGCAAGTGATGATGTACCTCAACATGAAGTGGGGGCGCAATAATATCTCCCGTCAATTCTGTAAGGCCAGCAAAGCACGCATCTAAAAGAGCATCTAATCCTGCTGAAAGTTCTTGCGGAGTTGTACCGGAAAGTTGTTCATGGATGATTGCCGGGTCAATTTCAGTATAAGGCATAGTGATGAAAAAGTAGAGAAAAGGGTAGTCATCCATGACACGCTTAGCAGCAACTTGCACCAGGACACGGGTTGTTGCTTTTCCCAACAGGGGGGCGACACGCTCGTCGATCAATTGTAAAGCCTGTAGGTATGCTTCAGTGATCTGCTTACGAGAGATGGGAGAAGTGTTCTCAAACATAGATAGCACATCCCTTCGCTTTTTACTACGCTCACCAAATCCAATTATACCATAGGTACCTGCACTTTGTAAGTGTTTATGGTAGCAATTAGCACATTGTGAAACAATTCATAATTTTGTTGTTACATGTGTATAGAAGAAATAGTGCGTATGTTACAACACGTGTAACATAAAAAACGAGATGTCACAAAGAAGAGACTGCCCAATCTGTATGAGAGGGAGCAGTCTCTTCTTTCATACAACTGGAGTTAAACGAGGCGGAAGAGCCTTGCCAACCAAAGGCGAAATCCTCTCAAAGGTGGTCTTTCACCTGTTTGTTGATCTGCTGCCATTTCGATCAGGCGCTGGCGTCCTCGACCTTCACGTTCACGCTTCTCCTCTGCCTCTTCTTGGACCGCATAGCGTTCACGCTGCTCATCAAGAGCGCGGGCGAAGTGTTCTGGGCGAATAAAGAAACGAGTAGATGGAATAGTTGGTGCTTGTGGTACTGCTTGAGAAGTATCTCCTTGCGCGGTATTCTCTTGTGGTGAAGCTGCATATAGCTCTTCACCATCTGTGGCCTCTGTGACCTGAACACGTCCAAGGGCAAGCTTAGGACTAATCCAATCACGCAACGCAAGCAAGGCCGTACGGCGACAAATGGCTTCGATGTCTGCACCGCTTCGTCCCTCGGTTAAACGGGCTAATTCTTCCACCGTAATCTCTGGTGCAAGTGGTCTATCCCGCAGATGAACTTTGAAGATGGCCTGACGTTCGACTTCATTAGGATACTGTAATTCGACAATCAAGTCAAAGCGACCAGGGCGCAACAAGGCAGTATCAATCATATCTGGACGATTGGTCGCCGCCAGAACAATCACGCCTTCACGTCCCTCGATGCCATCCATCTCGGTGAGGAGTTGCGCAATTACCCGATCTCCAACATTACCATCGTTGCCACTTCCACGACGAGGGGCGAGCGAATCAATCTCATCAAAGAAGATGATACATGGGGCCGCCTGTTTCGCACGACGGAATATCTCGCGCACACCCTTCTCAGACTCACCGACAAACTTGGAGAGTAGTTCCGGTCCTTTAATCGAGATGAAGCTAGCTTCACACTGATGCGCTAATGCGCGAGCAATGAGCGTTTTGCCCGATCCCGGAGGACCAGCAAGTAAGACACCACGCGGAGCCTCAACCTTGGCATTGGCATAAATCTCTGGGTAGCGCAGGGGCCACTCAACTCCCTCTGTCAGCGTATCTTTGGTATCTTGCAAGCCGCCAATATCATCCCAGGAAGTCTCACTAACCTCGACATATACCTCACGTGTTGTTGATGGCTCCACCTCGCGAAGTGCAGCCTGAAAGTCACTCATCGTGATATTGAGATTGACCAGCGTCTCATAAGGAATATAGCCTTTTTGATAGTCAATGTGTGGTAGGACACGCCGCAGGGCAATCATCGCCGCCTCGCGACATAATGCCTCGAGGTCCGCTCCGACAAAGCCCGGAGTGAGTTGTGCGAGACGGGCAAAATCGATATCGTTTGCGAGTGCTGCATCCTTGCTATGAATGCGTAATATCTCGGTACGCCCTCGTACATCAGGAACACGAAGCGATATCTCGCGGTCAAAGCGGCCGGGACGACGGAGAGCAGGATCAAGCGCATTTGGCTGATTTGTTGCACCGATGAGCACTACCTGTCCACGTGATGCCATACCATCCATCAGGGCGAGTAATTGTCCAACAATACGCCGCTCCACCTCGCCGCCAGTCTCTGCACGTTTTGGTGCTAACGCATCTAACTCATCAATAAAGATGATACTTGGTGCTTTACGTTGCGCCTCTTGAAATACGCTTCTCAGACGCGACTCACTCTCACCATAGAATTTATTAATAATTTCAGGACCATTAATGATAAAAAAGGATGCATTTGTCTCTGCTGCTACAACGCGTGCGATGAGCGTTTTACCCGTGCCGGGAGGTCCATACAACAATACACCTTTAGGTGGCTCGACACCGAGACGGTCAAAGACGGCAGGATATTTCAGTGGCAACTCGATCATCTCGCGAATGCGTTGCAGTTCTTTGCCCAGTCCCCCAATATCTTCATAGCTTACACGGCCTGGAGTATTATTGCTTGCGCCGCGTGCTTGCGCGCGTACAATTGTCCCTGGCTGAACTACTACGGCCTCAACATCTGTTATCGGTTGTGGTGGAGGTAAGGGTAGGTCTCCTGTTCCTCTCTGGTGAAGTGTATATGTAGGAGTTGTAGGAGTTGTGCCGATAATAAGAAATTCGCGTGGGGCAGAACCAGGGGCTGGTGTGCCAACGCGTAGAAGGTCACCGATAACGACAGGTAGCCCGACAAGATAGCGTGCGATATATTGGAGATCGCTTTCCTGAATGGGTGCGCCTGCACTTAAGGGCAAGAGCGTCACCTTCTCAGCATTGCGCACCTTTGCTTTGCTAACTGTGACTCGCTCACTGAGACCGGATGCACTATTCTGGCGTACCTGACTGTCCATTTGAATCGTCTGGCGACCTCGGTCAACTGTGCTACTCGGCACCAGTTTTGCGGCTGTAGTACGTCCACCTGTAAGTAATACAACATCGCCAGGTTGACAACCTAAGCGTGCGATATCAGCAGGATCAATGCGTGCGATACCGCGAGCAACCTGGAATCCCTCTATGACCGTTAACTGCAATTCGTTTGTTGTTTGTGGTTCCTGAGCTTGAGGAGTACTGTTTTGTGTAGAAGCAGTACCTTGCTCATTAACGCTTGCATCTATTTGTGTTATAGTATTGACCGTGCTTCCTGTATTCTCTTCTCGTGGAAGTTTGGTGGTAGTAGCTTTTTCTTGTGGCTCCTCCATAATCCCTTCTTCCGTCCTTCCCTCTATAAACATGCTATTTCCTAGCTTATACTACATACGAAAGGGGACTAGAAAAGTTAGAGTGTCGAAGCGCTGCGTGTGTTCTTGTTCAATAGGTAGTAGTCATAAAATAGATCCGAGTTACCCTTTTACACGTTATAGTATATAGTAGGATAGCATGTTTGAAATTCTTTCGTTGAGTAGAAAAATTTGTCTGGTGAAGTAGAACAGAGAGTGTTTGATTTTTACAAACTTATATGCTCGGAGTTTTATCAAGATAATAGCAAATATAGTAAGGGAGAGATACAAAGTATGACCAGCTATGCTTCGGCTGCAAACTTTAATGAACTATCTTCATATATTATTGAAAAGCGTACTATGATGGAGCCTCTCGCCGCAGAGTGGGCAGATATTGCACGAAAAGCGATTCAGGGCTTACCCTATAATGGGCGACGACTTGCGGAACTCGAAACTCATATAAACACCCTTCGTCCAGAATTGAGAAAGGCTGCTCTTGTGGCCTCAGAGCATTTTACGGAAGAACAACTGAACACACTACAAAAACAAGCTGGGATCAGCAAGCATGGATGGCGTGTACTTAAAAAGAATGCTCGTGTCACGCTTAAAAATGGCTTTACGCTTGTGATTTACTAAAAGCAAGTGTGTGGCAGGACTCTAGTACCCCCACTTTTCCGAGCAGAAACGATCCAGTACACACTGATGTGATGGGGCAAAAGAACGCTTGAATATACAAGTATGATTGCTTGCACCGTGACCCACTTTGAAGTTCTCAAAGTGGGTCACGGTGCATTTCGCTAACGTCTCGCGTTCCAAAGGATTGTTCGTACATTTCGACTGGAAGAATGTCCTGCCTCGATCATCGTATTGCGAAAAAAAGTAGACGATGCTCCTATTTGCCTGCACCCACAGGAACCTGAAGGGCATCACTCTGACTCTGACGGCGTACCAGAACGCGAGCAACAAGCGGTAAGGCACAACTTACGAGCATAATACCAGCGATGATATAGAGCGCTGTATGGTACTCAAGGCTTGATATGAGTATAGGACCTATGATGCCACCTGCACTCCAGGCTGTAAGCATCGCTCCATAAATTGTTCCAGAATTTTTCGCTCCAAAGAAGTCAGCTGCAAAAGCAGGCATTGTGCCAAAGCCGCCTCCATAGCATAATCCAATGATGGCTGCAGGAAGGAGGAGCACGCCAAAGCCTCCAAGGCCAATCTGGGCTAGAGCGAGGAAGGCAACGATTTGTACAAGGAATATAGCTAAGAACGTAAATGGGCGACCAATCGCGTCAGATAGCCATGCCCAAAAGAGACGTCCCGCGCCGTTAAAGATCGAGATGACACTAACAATGATTGCAGCTGTAAGTTCGTTAACCCCCGTAAACTTCTGAGCCAAAGGAGAGGCAACTGAAATTACAGCAGCACCCGCAGTGACATTCAAAGCTAGTATGAGCCAGAGGACATACCATTTGGGATCACGTAAAGCTTCAGATAATCTATAGTCGCGCGTTGTCTGTGTTGCTTTTTGCACTGCTGAGGGTGTCCAACCTACTGGGGCGTAGTTATCTGGTGCCCTGCGAAAAAACTGAGATGCAACCACAACTATTATAAGGTAGGCTATGCCTAGATAGATGAAGGTGGAAGCTACACCTAGAGAGGTTGATCTGAGGAGTGGTGGAGCAGTCTGTGCAATGAGTATTGCGCCTAATCCAAATCCTGCAACAGCTAAGCCCGTAATAAAACCGCGCCTGTCTGGAAACCATCGTATAAGCATTGCTAGAGGTACAATATAGGCAAGCCCAATGCCGATACCGCCAAGAATTCCAAAGGTGAGATACAGCAAGAAAAGATTGTGCGCAGAGGTAGTAAGCCCTGCAAGAATAATTCCTAGTCCATAAAGAATGCCGCCTGCTGTTGCAACAGCTCGGGGACCAAAGCGATTCTGAAAATAGCCTCCAAAAGCAGCGGTGATGCCCAAAGCGAGAAGAACGATAGAGAAGGTAAGGTTCGTCGCACCTTGCTGTGTCTTCGTTACGTGCGCTACAGTTGTATTGTAATAAAGTGCCGCTACTGGCTTGAGAAACACGCTCCATGCGTAGACCGACCCTAACGCAAGCTGCAATATAAAGGCTGCGATCGCGATGACCCAACGGTTAGGGGTGAATGAAGGACGAAGGGAGGAATTGCTCATGAAAAACTCCTTCTCGGATACTGGCATTATGATGAATGGATACAGCAAGCAAGATGAATAATACCACGAAATGGTATATCAACCTAAAAACAAGTAGCCCGTGTATTTTCAAGTATACTTGCAAAGATGCTGATGTGCAAGCTTAGGCATAATAAAGCGGTTTACATCATATGCGTGTATTCTAAATAAAACGACTACACAGTGCGAAATATTAATATTATACAATAGTACTAACTCCCAACCTTTCTAATCCTTCTAAGCATCCTCTTACCTTGATAAAGCAGTAATCGTGCGTTATACTAAGTTTATAAAATATTTCTCAGCATTCTCTAAGGACGCTAACAGAGCACGTTTGGCGAAACAAGCCTGGTGGATAGAAAAGTATAGTAGAAGAAATATAGAAGGGTTTAACGGTACTGCATGCAAATACCTCCAAAAGATAGCCGTGAGTCAACTAAACCGCAAAGCTCATCACGTAAAACATCCAGAAAGAGAAGTGTAGTTGTACGGTATGGAATACCGGGAACGCTTATTCTTGTTGGTATCCTCTTGCTCGTACTAGCGATCACGCACGCGAGCAACCTTGCGTTTAGCAGTGCACCTGTGCAGGAGAAGCCTATTAGTGAACTTCTCAATATGGCCGATGCTCATCAACTAAAATCAGCAACCATAAACAATAACAATGATGTTGTTGTAACAAGCACGAAAGGTCAACAGTTCCATGCTCTTAAAGAAGTGGGGCAACCCGTGACCGAAATATTGCGTCGTGACGGTGTTGCAGTGAGTGTCGATAATGGTCAACGTCCTCAATGGTTACAAGGGGTTGTTGATTTAGTGCTGATCACACTGATTGTTGGTGGTGTGTATTTCTTTATTCGGCGTGGTGGTGCGAATGGACGGGCTACGTCATTTGTACGTTCCAAAGCGAAACGCTTTAACGAATCGCATCCCTCGGTCCTTTTCAAGGATGTAGCCGGTGTTGAAGAGGCGAAGATGGAACTCCAGGAGATTGTAGAATTTTTAAAGAGTCCTGAGCGTTTCACCGCAATGGGCGCACGAACTCCTAAAGGTGTCCTTCTCGTTGGCTCTCCTGGTACAGGCAAGACGCTCATTTCACGTGCGGTAGCAGGTGAGGCGGGCGTAGCTTTTTACAGTGTAAACGGCTCCGAATTTGTTGAGATGTTTGTTGGTGTAGGTGCTGCTCGTGTGCGTGATCTTTTCAAGGAAGCCAAAGAGCATGCGCCATGTATCCTCTTCATTGACGAAATTGATGCAGTCGGACGCCAACGTAGCAATACAGGCTCTAACGGAAACGATGAGCGTGAGCAAACGCTGAATCAATTGCTTGTTGAAATGGATGGTTTCGACAAGCAAAGCAACGTTGTTGTCATTGCTGCAACAAACCGTCCTGATGTTCTCGATCAGGCACTACTACGCCCAGGGCGCTTTGACCGTCGTGTGATGCTTGACAAGCCTGATATTCGTGGTCATCTCGCTATTCTTGAGGTGCATGCAAAAGATAAGCCGTTTGCTGAGAACATCACGTTGAACGATTTGGCACGCCAGACCGCAGGTTTCTCTGGCGCTGACCTTGCCAATCTTTTGAACGAAGCGGCACTACTAGCAGCGCGCAACGGGCAGAATAGCATCTGTAAACCGCACCTTGACGAGTCTATTCTGCGGGTTATGGCTGGCCCAGAGCGTAAAAGTCGTCTCATTACTGAGTCCGAAAAGTCGATCATCGCCTATCATGAAGTTGGTCATGCTATTGTCATGCGCTCTATGCCTGGCGCTGATCCGGTGCAGAAGGTGTCAGCTATCGCGCGTGGTATGGCGCTTGGTATTACTGTGCAGGCACCTGCAGAAGACCGCTATCTCATGCGTCACTCTGAACTGCTGGCAAAATTGGCGGGCGCAATGGGTGGACGTGCTGCGGAAGAGATTATCTTTGATGATATCACCACGGGTGCAAGTCAGGACATCGAGTATGTTACAAGTATCGCACGCCGTATGGTATGCGAGTTTGGTATGAGCGCACTTGGCAATGTGGCTTTCAAAGCTGAAACTGATGGTTCTTCCTCAATCAGTGGACAGACAGCGGCGAAGATCGATGCCGAGGTGAGCTTACTGATTGAACAGGCATACACGACAGCATTGAACATCCTGACCGAGAAGAAAGATCGTCTGATTGCCATCTCCGAGCGTCTCATTCAGGTTGAGACCATCGATGGTTCCGAACTTGACGAAATGCTCTTTAGAGCAGCATGACGCCTCATGACACGTACATTCATCGCGCTTGAAATGAATGAAGATGTACAGCGCTATCTGGAAGGAGTAATCCGCCAGATGGCGCACGTCTTACCCCGTTTGCGCTGGGTTGACCCTGCTGGTATTCACCTTACTCTTGCCTTTTTAGGTGAACTAACTGACGAGCAACTTACAGAAGCAATGCAAGCTGCTGAGGCTACTGCACATCGAATGAACCCCTTTTCTTACCGTATTTCAAGGGTGGGTATATTTGGTTCGCCTAAAAGTTCACGTGTACTCTGGATGGGTATTGATGAGCCATCAGGGACTTTAACATGCTTGCATAGTATGCTCAACAAAGAGCTAGAGCAAAGAGGCTTTGATGTTGAGACACGTCCCTTTTCGCCTCACCTCACGTTGGCCCGTGTGAAAGCACCGCTCACATCAACTGAGCAGAAGAGCTTGAAAGAGATGCTTACAAAAGGGGGTAATGTTTCATCGAAAGAGTATGCTGCACAATCTATTCACGTGATGAAAAGCGAACTGACGAGAAAGGGAGCAACGTATACATCTCTAAGTGAAATTTGTTTTCATACTGATACTCCGTGAGATTTTAAAAGACGAGCTATCTCTTGACATTACTGTCGTATACTGCTACGCTTCTTTTTACAGGCTATCTTTGTAGAGTCTCAAAACGACTGTAAGCATACATATTTGCAAGGAGAAAGTAGTGATAAACATCAAAGTAATCGTAGAAAAACATCTTGATGGCTATGTTGCCTATCCACTTGGCTTAAAAGGGGTTGTTGTAGGGGAAGGCGATACATACGAAGGAGCTTTGGCGGATGTAAATTCTGCTATACAGTTTTATATTGAAACATTTGGGAACGAATTTTTGAAAGCTGACATGCAAGCATGAAAAAGAGGATGTATAATTACTACATCCTCTTTTTTGTGTATGCCTTCTTTTTATATGCTACTGGAACGGAGTTTGTAGACCTTAATGGCGATTTGTAGTGTAAGCCAGTTACTGCGCTCTTGCAGATCAACCTCGCATAACGATTGGAGACGATCTAAGCGCTGAATCAGCGTGTTACGATGTACAAAGAGTCGCTCAGATGTCTTCGTCAAGTTGCCAGCGCACTCCAGGTAGATCTCTAGCGTGTCGAGTAGATCAGTATTTTTGCGATGGTCGTAACTGTCGATAAGGGCAATCTGTTCTTGATACACATCGCGCAGATCGTCCATACGCGCGATTTTATACAGATAGCGATAGACTCCTAGATCATTGAAGTGCGTGACGAGCGGCTGGCTAGGCGTTTCCTCTTCCTCTGCCTTTTGTAAATTCTGCCCCATCTGTATCGCTTCGTTTGCCTCTGCAAAGCCACGTTTGTAGTCACCGCTATTGTGGCATGCATTTCCAATGCCGATAGAAAGTTGGACGCCATATTCGTTATGCATTTGCCGTGCTAGCTCGTACAGCCATGTTTTCAGACGTGCTCCTGTTGGGTCCTTACTAAGTGAGACAATGCAGGTGAGCAAGTTCTCACGTTCATAGAGTAACGAACCGGGATAACTATCTTGAATGCGGCGGCGAAAGATACCCGCAACACGCTTATACATTCCTTGTATATGGGTACCTTGCGCATAGCTGTCATCTAATGCAGACTCTTGTATGCGCTTGCTCTCTTTTGCCTTTAAAGATGATGCTCTATTATCGTCTATGCGTCTCTCTACAAGTGTCGTCTCGATGATGACAACCGCGTGAGATCGTGTAAGATCGCAGCCTAGAAAACTAGCACGCTGCCGAAGTGAGTCTTCCGAGTCAGAAGTCCCATGAATAAGATCGTCAAAGAAGCCTTTCACAAGGTTTTTCTGTGCTAGTTGATTGACAAGATGACTATTTTTAATTGCGATTGCTGCTTGGTTCGCAATCGTTGTAAGAAGTGTTTGGTCTTCAGCGCTATAGCGGCGTGGCTTGCTAGAATAACAGTTGATGAGTCCGAGCTGCTCTGTACCAGCAACAAGTGGAGCCGAGATGAGCGTTTTATAGGGTGTATCTTGAATAGGATTTAAGTGTGAGAGCGCGTACTCACTTATATCGGAGTGAGAACTACTCTTTCCTCGATCTGCATGCAGCGACACTGCGTGTAATTGGTTCAACTGCTCCAGGATAGTACGGTCAACATCAATTGACTGAAAACTCGCACGATCGTTGAGATTGGGCGAGGTCGCGCGTACCACAAGCCTTCTTGCATGACGCACTGTCTCTGTTTCACGCTCACGAGACTGGTCCATGAGCATAACAACGCACAGATCAACTTCCATAATTTGCACGGTCAGAGTTGCTAGTGAGCGAAGCATATCGTCGAGATACAAGCCTGAGCTAATCGTTTGACTTAACACTGATAAGGAGGTTAAGATACTCAACTTGCGTTGTGTATTTTCGTAGAGTTGAGCATTCTCTATCGCGCTGGCTACTAGGGCGGCGATATTACTAACAAATCTGTGATGCTCTTCTGTAAACTCGTGTGGCGCTACAGCCTGTAGTGTGATTACGCCAAGGAGATTGCGATCTTTCGTGATGATTGGTACCGTCAGGATAGACTGAAACTTTTCCTCTTCTAACTCTGGAACGTAGTAGAAACGCGGGTCATCCATCGCCTCGTCCTTTAAAAAGACAGGAGTACGATGCAAGGCTACCCAACCAGCGATGCCCTCACCTAAGGCCATCTCTATTTTGCCCACCAGGTGTTTGTGACGTTGTGTTGTGCTGGCAAGGACCAGACGCTCTTTGTCCTTGTTATACATGTAAATAAATGCCATTTGGCACTGTGTCGCGCGAACAACAGTTTCCACGAGGTGATGCAACACTTCATCTAGCCTCAGCGTTGAGCCGACAGTCGAGAGTACCTCGTTGAGTAAGACATTTTCTTGCGTCCGTATCTCAAGTGTGTGTTGTAGCTCAGCTTTCTCCTTACGAAGTTGTTCTACCGCGAGTTCTTGGTTCGCTGGCGAAGAAAGGAGTTGCTGATTCGTGTCGGCTTTAGAAGACATACACCCTCCGCTTATACGCGAGTAACTACAAATACGTATCTCTGTCTACATTTCATGTCGTCCCACAAACGAGCAAGAAAGCTGTACACATGAATTTTATATATATTAAGAAGCGACCGACATGATGATATTTATATCATCATGTCGGTCGCTCCATTGCGTTTACCTGGCATGTGGATACTACGTACATATTTGTCTTAGTCTCATTGTACACATTTTCTCATACTACGTCTAGGGCTATTTCTCTCTTTCTCTCTTCATTTTATGAAGTGGTCGTCACATTCCCTTTGTATGTGTTATAATGGAAGTGTTTCATTGATCTGGACGTACAGCGCTGTATGCTATCGCATTGTACAGCGCTTTTTATTGTTCAGCTTGCATCAAAAGGAGAAATTTTTATGATTTCCGAACCTGTTGCCATCCCAGAACTTGAGCAAGGGATTGAGACACATGGTATTGAGCGTGTATCGCCCACGACACGCTCTCATGTACGCGTTTTTGATAACTTTACTATGTGGCTCTCCGCTAACCTGGTGATCTCTACTGTTTCACTTGGTGCTTTATCCACGGCCATTTTCAGACTCGGCTTCTGGGATAGCCTTGCAATTATTGTATTTTTCAACGCGCTTGGCGTGCTACCTGTCGCATTCTTTTCAACGCTTGGCCCTAAACTGGGGTTGCGTCAGATGACTATCTCGCGCTTTTCCTTTGGTTGGGTTGGTGGCATCATTATGGCTCTTTTCAATGTTGCTGCATGTATCGGCTGGTCTGCTGTAAACGTGATTATCGGCGGTCAACTGGTGAGCGCGTTAACAAACGGAAGAGTTCCAACGTGGGTTGGTATTCTCGTTATCGCAATACTGACAACATTGGTCAGCATCTATGGCTACAAGTATGTGCATCGCTATGAACGGTATGCATGGATTCCAATGGCAATCATTTTCGCCATTATGTTTATCATCTCAGCACCCCACTTCTCCATTATTCCAACACCCGTGTTGAATGCTGCAACCGTTGCAGGTTTCCTCTCCTTCGGTGGAGCTGTTTATGGTTTTGCTACTGGATGGAGTTCTTACGCTGCCGACTACAATGTCAATCAGCCGGAGAACACTCCCGCAAGTCGAGTATTCTGGCTCACCTTCCTGGGTGTGTTTATTCCGTGTGTTTTACTAGAGACACTTGGTTTGGGGCTGACCACAATCGCATCATTCAAAGGCTTGCTTGGGGGCGATCTTCTTGCTGCTTCTGTTAAACCGCTTGGTCCAATTGGCTCTGTTATTGTCGTATTGCTTGCATTGAGTGTCATTGCGAACAATATCCCCAATGACTATAGTCTAGGTCTCTCGATACAAGTGCTTGGGCGTTCCTTCCAGCGTGTCAACCGTGCCGTATGGACGTTCTTGGGTGCGATTGTCTATATTGTTATTGCGCTCATCGCGGGAGCTAATTTTGGCGAAACACTTTCTGGCTTCCTTCTGCTTGTTGCCTATTGGCTTGGCCCGTGGGCTATCATCCTGATCCTTGAGCATTTTGTCTTCCGTCATGGACGTTATAATCTTGATGATTGGAATACACGCAGTAGGCTACCACTTGGGTGGGCAGCAATTGTCTCAATGGCGATTGGTCTGATCGGTGTCGTGTTAGGAGCCGCGCAGGTAATCATTCTTGGCAAGCAAACAATCTTTGCCGTTGGTCCCCTGGCACGTCTTGTAAATGCGCCTTATGGAATGGATATCGGATTTGAGTTAGGAGTTGTTTTTGCCGCTATCTCCTATCTCATATTGAGAAGAATTGAACTGAACACTACAGACCGCTAAATCTATGGGAGCCGATGTGTCATATCCTCGTAGCATCTCGATTGTGATGAGGACGTGGCGCATTGGCTCATACAATACAGTGATTTGTGTATTTTTGTAGTATAAGGAAACGTGTATGCCGTACGACCTTCTGCTTAGGCACGCCCAATTGCATCGTCATCAAGGTCTTGTAGATATTAGTGTTGAAAATGGACGCTTTACACGGATTGCTCCTGATCTCTCCTCAGAACGCGCGATACGTGAACTTGATGTTGCCGGGCGACTAGTTGTTCCGCCATTTATTGACGCTCATGTGCATCTTGATGCTGTGTTGACTGTGGGGCAACCGCGTTATAACACGAGTGGAACGTTACTCGAGGGCATTCAGATTTGGAGCGAACGCAAACAGAGCCTTACACAGGAGGATGTGAAGCAACGCGCCCTTGAAGAAATTCGCTGGGAAGTTGCGCAGGGGACATTGTATATTCGCAGTCACGTCGATGTCTGTGATCCCAAGCTAACTGCATTACGAGCGTTACTAGAAGTGCGCGACGAGGTGCGCGACATCTGTGACCTGCAACTCGTTGCCTTTCCTCAAGATGGTATTTTCTCGTTTCCCAATGGGCGTGAGTTGATGCGAGAGGCTATGCAACTGGGATGCGATGTTGTTGGTGGCATTCCACATTATGAGTGGACACGTGATATGGGTGTTGAAGATGTTCACTATGTTTTTGCGCTTGCCAAAGAATTCAATCGCGATATTGATTGCCATTGTGACGAAACAGACGATCCGTTCTCCCGCTTTACAGAGGTCATGGCTGCCGACACAATAGAGCAAGAATGGCAGGGACGTGTTACTGCAAGTCATTGTACAGCCATGCATTCGTATGACAACGCCTATGCATTTAAACTGATAGGACTTTTGGCACGTGCACAGATGAATGTTGTCGCCAATCCGTTTGATAATGTCGTCTTACAGGGACGTTTCGATACGTATCCTAAACGTCGTGGCATTACTCGTGTCAAGGAATTGTTAGCGGCAGGCGTGAACGTCTCATTAGGGCATGACTCGATTATGGACCCCTGGTTTCCCTTAGGCAAAGGGGATATGCTTGCCGCTGCACAACTTGCGCTCCTGTTGTGTCATATGAGCGGCTCGGAAGAGATCAACGATGTGCTTGACCTGATTACGACACGCGCTGCCAGAACGCTCCGTATCCAGGATCACTATGGTATCGAAGAGGGAAAGCTAGCAGACTTTCTTGTTCTCGATGTGCCCTCAGCATTTGAAGCACTGCGCCTTATTCCTGCTCGTCTCCACGTTTTCAAAGCTGGACGTGAAATAGCCTCTACAACACCTGCCACAAGCGTGCTGAAAAGAGAGAGTGATAGTCTAGGGCAAGAGGTAACATTTCGACCTTAGTATGTATGGTCTACTTCTTAGCCGCCGAGAATGTTGATTGCCCGTGCTGCTATGCCTGCAACTATAACCAGCGAGATGATCGACTCAATCATCATGAGGACTTTCGCGGGACGGCTTAAAGGTGCTGTATCGGTTGGGCTGAACGCTGTTGCTGTGTTAAATGCAAGAAAGACGTAATCAATGAAGTGTGGCGCCCAGCCCTCTTCGTTGCCGTTTATCTGCTGAGGAAACATAAAATCTATCGCCTTGTGTCCTGCTTTATGGCGTTTGAGCGGACCCCCGCCATCTAGCTCCCAATACCACAGGCCAAAAACGAGAATGTTCGATATCCATAAGATGGCTGCGTCTCGAACGAGAGTGATTGACTGTGACGCTTGTCTGTGTGGTAAAGAGATAAGTAGGAGTGTTATGCTACCAACGAGAGCAAGTGTCGCAACTCCTGCCAAAAGAAAGCCGAAAGTTCTTATTAGTCTTTGAGAAAGACGACGATGCGTAACTAGTCCATAGACGAATGGAAGTATTAGAATTCCTTCTAACAAGAGTGGAAGCCACCTTGGAATGAAAGGTAATATCAATAGATCTGAAAGAAATAAATACAGCACGCCAAACGAGAGAATGCCTAAAATTGCTGCCCAGCGTTGAATGAGTAATCCTCTGAGCACCTTTTGCCTATTTGGAGAACCGAGGAGCGCATCTGGCTCCTTTGTTGATTGAACTTCGTTGCTCTTGTCTATTTGTTTCGCTTCTTTCATAAGTGTCCTTTTGAGCAGACGTATGAATGCTTGTATGATGAGATTGTACTAAGCGCTATAGTCTTGTTAGTGGATGCATTTTCGCATATGTTTTGCGTATTTGCAAGCTGTAAAAGAAATTCCTATAACCATACGCGCGTTGCTGTTCTCTTTATTTGTGACAATATTCTCATTAAAGGGAAGTTTTGCTGTAATACATAGTGCTATCTGGTATAGTATAGAAGGAAGCAATTACTTTTGTGTCTTGCTTTTAGTGGTAAGGATGATTGAGTTGTGGGTGGTGGAAGAGCGAGGTAAGGTGATGTTGGAAGTGGAACAACTGGACGTGAGCCTTTCTGTGGCTGCTAGCGTATCAACGCTTTTAGATGAGTGTAGTGCTATTATTGATTATCGCACGTTGCGTGATAGTCTTCCTAAAAGATTAGCACATCTACTCAAGTGTCGTTGTGTCCTCCTCTATCAAAAAGTAGGTGAAACACTTCAATTTGCGTCTGGAACATACGACGAGCAGCCGGGGTGGTCTACAGCCTTGCTCTCCGTGGTACATATCAATCCTGTTGCACTTAGTAGTGATGTAGCAGAGGCACAGGTCTGGCGTACACAAACTGCTGTTGCTTTTCCATCGCTCTCTCCCACACGTATTGCAGCACCACTTGTTTATCGACAGCGCTGTGTTGGCGTGCTTGTCGCCATCCGTAGTGGCGGTGATATTGTTACCAACGAGAGTGAAAAGAGTTGTTTCACATCAGAAGAAGTGCGGTCTGTGACGGCACTTGCTGGCGTTGCGGCACTCTTGTTAGAAAACACCCGTTTGCTAGAGCGTGACCGTGAACGTGTCCATACGCTATCGCTCCTTACCACAATGAGTAGCCAAATGACGTATGCTCTTTATGAAACGGAGCGTTTGCGAGCTCTTGTCATACAGCGAGTGCGAGAAATAGCGCGTGTGGATGTATGCGACTTGATTGATTTTTCGTCATCAGAAGAGCATCCACCTTGGATAACATCAGAGCTTCGTGTAGCTCTCTTCTCTTATTTCAACGAGCATTCCTCCTCTCTTCCTCTTGTTATTGAACGTCCAGGGAATGTTAGCTACCCTCAGTCGGTAGAGTTGTTACAACTTGTCCCTACAACAATAAAGACATTTTTTGCCTTTCCCCTCCTAGGGTCGCGTCCGCTTGCTCGTCAAGCTCGTTCAACGCGTAAAACAACTAGTGGGAAACGTGGAGTAGAGACAAGCGTTTTAGGAGTTGTTATAGGCGGGTATCAACAGGCCTGGAAACTTCGTCGCGAGGATGCGATGCTGCTTCAAGTCGTGGTAAGTCAGGCAAGCGCGGTGTTGGAAAACATGCAGCTTGTGGCAGAGGTTGTGGAGGCGCGAAATGAAGCGCGTAAATTGCTCCGTCGGGTGTTGGAAGACCAGCGGCTAAAAGCATTAATTCTCGAAAGCATTCCTAGTGGCTTAATTACTATGAATATGCAGGGACATATTACGACGTTCAACGCAGCGGCACAAACTATTCTTGGTTATTCAGCACAGGAGGTTATGGGGAAATCACTCCAAGCCCTGCTCCACATGCATCTCTCTTCCTCTGCTCACGAAGGGTCACACTATTTTCTTAACGCTGCATCATCTCCATTGCGCAAAGATGCCTTTCAGCATGTATTGACAACTGGCGAGGCACAAAGAGGAACACTGCTCTCTTCAGATCAACGGAGTCAGGAACTCATTCTTGATATGGACATACAGCCACTGTGTAACAACCAGGGCAAACAAGTTGGAGCGCTGATCACGTTTGTTGATGTAACTTCAGTCCATCGTTTGGAGGAGGAAAAACGCCGTCTTGACCGTCTTGCTTCACTTGGCGAGATGGCAGCGAACGTGGCGCACGAGGTACGCAACCCCCTTGCCTCCATCAAAACATCGGTTCAAATGCTGCTGGACGACCTTTCTGATGAAGGTGAGGAAGCTACGATAGAGCAATCGTCACGAGTGGGGATGGCACAAGAGTCCACGACTGTCATGCTGAAAGAGGTGGAGCGTTTAGACACCATTGTTCGTGATATGCTGCTCTTCGCGAAACCGCGTCAACTTCATCGAAGTACTTGTAACCTGATAGAATTGAGCGATCATGTATTGCAACTGATGCGGACGCAATGCGCGGACTCAAACGTGCAGATTCAGCGGAAGTATGAGGCGATTCCAGCGCTTTGGGTGGATATAGGACAGATAGAGCAGGTACTTTTCAATCTGTACACGAACGCGCTGCAGGCGATGTCAGAAGGGGGTGTGCTTACTATCTCATGCCGTGTTATTGTGGAGCTACCTATTGAACTTCGACAACAACATTCCTCTGAACCTCAACAATGGCTAGAATTGGTTGTGGCTGATACGGGAGTAGGTATCTCTTCTGATGGCTTAAAGCGTATCTTTCAGCCGTTTTTTACGACAAAAGCCCATGGTATTGGATTGGGACTGCCCATTACACGTCGGTTGATAGAGGATCATGGTGGTACACTGCACGTCGAGAGTCAACCTGGCAAGGGAACAACTATGACGGTGCGCCTTCCCGTGTTGACTGTTTCAGCAGAGGAAGAGAAATAAGGATGTTTGTAGGGAGGGTGAAAGTGTGAGTCTCGTTATTCTTATTGTTGACGATGAACCGAATTTACCACATCAGCTTGCACGGTATCTACGCAAGCGTAATTATGAAGTCTATACCGCCCCTGATGGTGAAGCAGGGTTGCGAGAACTGGAAAGATACACGGTAGACCTTGTACTACTCGATGTACGTTTGCCAAAACTCAGTGGTCTGGAGGTTCTTGCTCGTATTCGCACACTCGAACCAGAACTTCCAGTGGTGATGCTCACCGCTTATGGTGATGTACAAAATGCGGTGGCCGCTATGAAACTTGGCGCATCAGACTATCTACTCAAAGGTTTTGATCTTGAGGAACTATTGCTAGTCGTGCAACGAGCTCTCGAAACAAGTGCGATGTCACGCGAACTCCGTCAACTGCGGCGTGAACGAAGCGACAACTACCATTTCAACTACCTTGTAGGGCGTAGCAAAGGCATGCATGACGTATTCGAGATGGTTGCCAAAGTTGCACGCAGCGATACGGCCTCGGTATTGATTACTGGTGAAAGTGGGACAGGAAAAGAGGTCGTGGCGCATGCTATTCACGAGCAAAGTCAACGTGCCTCTGGCCCCTTTCATCCCTTGAATTGCGCTGCTATCCCCAATCATCTCTTGGAAAGTGAGTTATTTGGACACGAACAATATGCCTTTACTGATGCTAAAAAGCAGAAGCGCGGCTTACTTGAGCTTGCGGAAGGTGGCACCCTGTTTCTCGATGAGATTGGTGAGATGCCACCAGATATGCAGGCTAAACTCTTACGTGTGCTAGAAACACACTCATTTTTTCGGCTCGGTGGCAGTAAGGAAGTAACGATTAATGTGCGTATCCTTGCTGCAACAAATCGGAATCTTGAGCAAGGAATGAAGGAAGGTACATTCCGTTCAGACCTGTACTTCCGTCTCGCCGTGCTTAAAATAGCGCTTCCACCGCTACGAGAACGTCCGGGTGACATCCTGCTCTTTGCCTCTCGCTTTATAGAAGACTTTAATAAGTCATTAGGGCGCAATGTGCGGCTCATAGATGCAGAGGCACAGCTTCTCTTGTTAGCATATAGCTGGCCGGGCAATGTGCGCGAATTAAAGAATGTCATTGAACGTGCTATGATTTTGAGTAGCAATGATGAGTTGCTTTCGAGTCACCTACCCTGCGAAATTGTTAGCCCGGCTGGTACACACATAACACATACGCTTGATCCGTTGATCCAGTGGCTAGAGACACGACCAGTTGGTCCCTTTTCATTTGAAGAGGTGAGTGGACGCGTAGAGCAGCATATGCTTCGGGTTGCGTTAGAAACCGCGAAGCACAATCGTACACGAGCAGCAGAACTTCTCGGCTTTGCGAAGGTCGATCAGTTACGATACCTCATGCGTAAACATGGGATAGAGTAGGTACATGTTGTGTTATGCATGCAGAAAAGGAAAAGTTATTCCTGGTACGGCACTATGTCGTCATCGCGTAGCGAGAGAAGTTCGTCTTCGATCTCTTGCCAGACTTCAAGCTCGACTTCTGGATTGCTCAGACGAGAACCACTACGTGCGGATGTATAAAACCTTCTCGTGACACGCTGTCTAAACGTTGCAATGATTGGTTTCTGCACCTCTGGTGACGGCATAAAGCGCAGTTCTAGTAGTGATGGTTTATAAAAGTCTGTTTTGTCAAAGGCAAGAGAAATGAGGTCGCTAAAGGCTGCAAGCAGTGCGACACGCTGCTGGGAAAAATATGCTTCCTGCGTACTAGAGGCCAACAGGCATCCAGCAATGCGTCCTTCGAGGCGAATAGGATGTGCAACAGCGCTAACCTCAAACTCGCCCTGGTATGCTGGTACAGTCTTGCTTTTACGTAAGTCGTCGTCGTTTACAACATGGCGTGCCTCGGTAGCATAGCCTGACATAGACTCAAGGCCAAGAAAGAGCACATCGTGTTCAAGGTCAGCAGTCCACGGTGGTGTGCCTTTACCGGAACATTCACGGATGCTGCGAATTTTACCGTCTTTAGGAGGCATACACTGAATAAGTTTGACCGCCATGCCGAGATTGTTGGGATCAAGTTGTGAAAGTGCCTGCTTGAGCACCATATCACTGATGCGCCAGAAGCGTAAGCTCTCTGTTGTCGTGGTGCGAACATTCAAGACGTGGGCGAAGAATTCAGAAGGAATCGCTTCAGTCGCATCGCTTTTGAGCCAGGAATGAATTTCAGGATAATACTCTTCAAAAGCACTTACCATATCTTCGCGATGATGTGGTTGTAGTACTTGCACTAAACGAAGCAAATGTGGACGCTGTGGATTAGACTCGCCACTAGCCCATCGTATAAGAGTCATATCGGACATGCCGAGCGCCGATGCAAGGCGTTTCCGCTCTGTCGTCGATTTGATAATGCCTTGTAAAACAATGGACCAGGCGGGAGGCTGGTTAACCATGCTTGCCACCTCTTTTACCTTACTTGTATAATTTTTAGTACTTAAGCACATGATACCAGAGGGAGTATAGTGCGTCAACCTTCGGTGGAATGAGGAAAGATTTCAGAGGATAGCGGATATACTATGGAAAGATGTATACTAGTAGTTGACGATGACAAAGAGGTACGCGAAATCATCTCGTTTGTGCTTCGGCGTAACGGCTTCGAGGTGATCGTTGCAAGCAACGGACAGCAAATCCAGCAGTTGTTGCAACAGCGTGTACCCGATCTCATACTCTTAGATGTCATGATGCCGGGAGAGGATGGGTATCGCCTTTGTCGTTATCTACGGCGTGATCCTCTCACACAACATATTCCTATTGTGATTATGACTGCACACGCCGAAGATATCTATCAACAGATTAGTAGAGATGTAGGTGCGTCACAACATATTACGAAACCCTTTCATCCACTTGACCTTGTCGAAAAGGTCAAAGCTCTGCTTAGGATGAAGGAAGTGTAAAATTGAGACGCAAACTACTTGTCTATACGCTCAAAACTTGGTATCATTACAATCAAGAGTGTCTTGGTGAGTTCAAGGAAGCAGTGCGGTCATGCCAAATAAATACGAACGCGAGATCGAAGAGATTCTGCGCAACCTGGAGCAAACAGAGCCTAAGGCGGGCATGGGTCAGAAGTTCAATGAGCGACTTCGGCGCAAACCTGCTCCACGTGTACGACCACGGCCTAGCAGTAATTTTTCTCTCACCCTTACTGTCTCAGACTGGTTACTGATTACGGCAATTGGTATTGCGCTTGTCGCAGGTGGGTATGCATTTCTTATCGAGGGCCCGACAATTGTGACTGGTATCCTTGCAGTTGTGGGTCTCATCTGTATTGTGTTGGTGGCTTTCTCACAATTTGTATTTCGGCCACGACGTCCATCGTCAACACGATATGGTAACACACTCATTACTCCTTTACGTCAAGGGCCACTGCACACTCTCAGGTCGCGTTGGAACCTGTTTATGCTCAAGATACGCTATCGTAAGCGCAACGGTGGGTAAGCAAGCGAGAGAAAATACATTGTGTGTCATTGTCAAAAAAGTACTTGACAGAGTAATAGAAGGATGATATAGTTCAGACGTATTAGACGGGGTGTGGCGCAGTTGGTAGCGCGCCTGGTTTGGGACCAGGAGGTCCACAGTTCGAGTCTGTGTACCCCGACTTATGCGGGAGTAACTCAGTGGTAGAGTTCCTGCCTTCCAAGCAGGCTGTCGCGAGTTCGAGCCTCGTCTCCCGCTCTTTTTTGTGCATCGTCTCTCTCAGAGCCGTTCACAGGCCGCTTCAGAGCAAGCAAGCAGTGAACAGTTGTGACGGAGACGATTGTGTTTTTGGAATATGAGTGTGCAGGGACATCCTGCCACGGTTTTGGGCAACATCCTGCCTTACTTGGCTGGAAACCCTGCCCAAAATTTGGGTGTCACGAACAACCATCTTGCTCTGGCAAGATGCAACACCCTGCCTTTTCAAAAACGAGACATTCTGCCTCCTCTCCTGCTTCACCACTCGAAGGTATCACGAGCTACCCGCGACCTACCCATAGGCTACGCATGACCTACCTATGGAGTATCCACCTTAAACAGGTATTCTGAAATCAGCATATGCTCGAATGAAAACATTGGTCATTTGTCTGAAGGAGGCACTACACTCATGGTTGCAAAAGGAACGAAAGACATAGCATCAGCAGCACAGACGAAAGATGTTCCACAAGAGCAGTCCCGAACTGGGAAGCGTTCGTCAAAGAAAACTTCTGTGACAGAGGCTCGCGCACATGCACAACGAATGAAACTCGATGCTCAGAAAGCACAGGTACTTTCTGTCGAGGCAGAAGAGGTTCCGAACCCTCCAAAGAAAGAGGAAACTCAACAGAGCTTACGAGCGAAGCGCAGAGCTGGAACAACGTTGGAACGCGCGATAGACGATTACCTCCAGGATCACGAAGGTGGGAATCATAGTGAAAAGACGTTAGAGTGGCATAGAACCGCACTTGGACTCTTACGGACGTACTTGGAGGAGCAACGAGAAATCACGCTGGTGGGTGAGGTCGATTCATCCGATATTAGTTCTTGGTTTTCTTTCATGCGGAAGACCCCAGGTGGTCATGGTAAGACGACGAGAAACCCATGCCGAGCAGATTCGCCAGAGTGATCTCTACACCTTGCGTCTCAACACGTTACCCTGATAGATACACTCAGTTCCGATAGAGGCATGGGAGGAAGTTCGCCCTCATGGAGAGCGGAAGAACACAGCCGTATGGTAGTATAGTGTTGAGAGTTGTATATGCAAACTCTCATGTATGAAGGAGGAAGAACGTATGGCCGAGGATCAGCCTACGACTCAACCATCACCACCTGAACCAGCACCACTCATGCTGATGGACTTCGTCAACAGTTTATGGCGTGGGGAGCGTGCTGACAACTACTTTAAGTTTCTCAAGGAACGTCCAGAGAAGGATGTCGATCAGTTCTTTCAAGGGTTATTGAGAACGCTTGGCGATGCCATCGACGATCACGATATTGATGGGCTCACGCGCTTTGTCCAACAACAACAAGTCCAGTTCTACCTGCCCACACAAACGCCCAGCCCGATACGCCCGGACTATCTTGACGCCCCCTTTGCGCTCATGCGCAAACCCCTTTCCGAAGCAACGATCGCCCTCTTTACCTCAGGTGCCATCTCTCGTGATGACCAAGCACCTTTCTACCCAGCCTCTATGACGTATGAAGAGGCCCTACGCAATGACCGCACTGCCATCGAACGGGTCGCTTCTCTGCGCGTAATTCCCGCTGACACCCCAGAAGAGCGGTTACGAGCGGGACATATTGCCTATGACATTCGAGCCGCGCAAAAGGATATCAATGTGATGTTTCCACTGACTCGCTTACGCGAACTGGCAACGCAAGGCGTGATTGGAGCGGTGGCAGAACAGAACTACTCGTTTCAGGGTCTCACGAATATTCCTCGTCTGCGCGACGAAACGGTGGTGCAGTGGGCACAGATGCTCAAAGATGCCCAGGTCGATGCCGTTTTCCTCACCCCTGGCTGACCCGTGTGCCATGTAACCGTGAGTTACCTTGCACGCGCTATCGAAAATGCTGGTATTCCAACGGTTGGTGTGTATATCGAAGCGTTTGAACCGACCGTACAGCTGATGAAACCGCCGCGTGTCCTGCTGACGCCTCACCTCATGGGAAGGCCCATCGGTTTGCCTCATGATCGGGAGCGACAAACTGCTGTGATTCGTGCTGCCTTACGTCTGTTGGAAACGTCCGATCATGCACCAGTGCTGGAGCGGTTCGTTCCCTAAGCAAACGAACGTTACAAAGGGGGAAAGAGGACGTACTTTTACTGGGTACACCCTTTTTCTCTTTTCTTCACGCGATTGTGACGGAAACTTTGTCGATGCTGATCTATTCTTAAAGATTTCCCTACGTATCTCCCTCCTCATGTCGTACAATACCTAAAGCTATACTTATCTACACAAACATCTATGGAGGCCCAGAGCTACGTAAGGTGCTATGAGGGGCAGAGGAGCGGGCACTTTAAACAAAAAGGGTAGTAGGATACCTAGTAGTTCCTCAAACATCGAAAGTCAGAACTTTCACTGTGTCAAATGGCTGAAATGGAGATGATACGGGCGATCTGGATGCCGAAAATGGGAGAAGTTCTGTTTCTATTCGACACGTCGGAACTTGAGAAACCAGCTTGAACAACGGTAAAATAGGCGGAGCATTAAAAATCCGCTGCTACTTAGTACTCTGCCCCTGATAGCACCTTACGTAGCTCTGGGCCTATCCCGACGGAAATGTCCCTCTTCAACAAACCAGTTGGTATCGAAAGCCGCAAGCAACCTTTAGTGATGTGTTCTTTGCCGTTCGTCAGCATCTTTGGGGAGATTTTCATTCTGTAACATCACCTCAAAACCCTGATGTCATTTTACTTCCACGCTCAGACCTCGCTCGACTTGTGGATGCCGCTTGTTCCTCTGCTTAAATTGGGCAAAGTCCAGCTAAGCTCGACTTTGTACAATTTTCTCAGGCACAGGCAGCATAAGCTAGCCGAGAGAGGGTAGAACGAGGTAATAAAACCACATCAGGGTTTGTGGGTGATGTGGGAAAAGTAAAATTGCCCCACAG
>JAABUQ010001450.1_pt1 | contig 50806 bp, 29 predicted proteins | sample 5560001 | NCBI WGS metagenome assembly JAABUQ01 (sample SAMN10711888, study PRJNA513371) | rock metagenome | isolation source: Antarctica rocks | place: Antarctica: Victoria Land, Finger Mt nord | collected 2015-12-18
GGGAATTCGATGATCCCAGGCATGATCGTATGCTCCGCAATCCAAAAGCGCCGGAGCGATTCCGGGGCGAAACGGGCCGCCTTTGCCTATTTTATCGCCGTCGCCCAGCGGTTTGCAAAACTCCAGGTCTAACCGACCCGGGCCTTCCGCCGGTTCAGGGGCGTGGACGGCCACCGAACGGCCATGCGCCGTCTCTTGACTTCCGTCGATCGTGAAACTAAAATTTGACAACTTGGATACCTTGTCTTGTTTGCCCGGATATTTTGAGGTCCCCTCGTACGTTGAAAAAGGGTATAAAGTCCAAGGTTCTGGGCTTCACTCGGCCAGGCGGAGGACTCCCGAAGCCATCTGGTAGAAAGCCACCTTGCCGGACGCCGGCGAGCGAGCCTCGAATCACGACGTCCGCGAAGCGAGGGGCCATGCCCAACCGTAAGAGCCTCGTCTTCACGCTCTGGCTCACATCCGCGCTACTGCTGCTGGCGTCGGTGCTGGTTGCGCCGGTTCGGACGTCGGGGCCCGTCACCGTCGCCTCCTGGCTCGATTGCCTCGGCCGCAATTTCGCCCTGCCCCCGGGTCAACCTACGATCCTCCTCGGCGCAGCGACGGCAACCGACGCCGTCCTGCAGGTGAATGCCCTTCTTTCCGAGAATGAAGAGCAGGATCGGGCCGATGCTCTGGACGAGCCTCGAGTTCTCTTCCTCATCCCTTGTTCTTTCCGCAACACCCCCGATCGGCAGTTGATCGCCCCCCGCTCACTCCTCTCCCTCTACCCCCTCCGCTGTTGATCGTCCGCTGATCTACCCCTGATTACCGGCTGATGTGTCGCCGGCCCTTTTCGCGTCGTCCGGGCCCTCCCTGGCCTGGGCGGAGGCGTGCGATCGACGTCGCCGACTAGGCCAAACCGTGCCTCGCCACTGCCCATGTCTTGGGCTCGACGCCCCTCGTGGTCGTCGAGTCGGCGTGACCCGGACGCCCTCGCGACCGATCGACGACCTGGTCGGCAGATCATCTCATACCTTCCGACTTCACCTCGCCCCCCTCTGGCGTCGAACCGAGTCGGATTGCGATCCGTACTCAAATCCATCCAATCCACGCTGCGTTTCCTTGACCCAAAGAATCGGGACAGAGTCGAGTCGAGCAGGAGCCCCGCAATGAATCCGATCATGTTCGCCATCAGACGGCCGGTGACCACCCTGATGCTGGTCGTCGCCCTGAGCGGCGGTGGGGTCTTCGGCCTGTACAAGATGCGTGTGGACATCCCGCTGCTGAATACCCCCAAGATTTATGCGTCCCTTGATTATGCTGGGGTGAATGTCAAGCAGATCAAAGACCGGATCGTCGTCCAGTACGAGTCGTATTTCCACAAGCACAAGGAGGAAGAAGTCCACCATGAGGGCCACAAGGTCGTGGTCACCAGCCCCATGGCAAAGGACGTCATCATCACCCAGGAATACGTCTGCCAGATCCACTCGCAGCGCCACATCGATGTCCAAGCGTTGTCGGGCGGGTATCTCGAGGCCATCCCGATCAAGGAGGGCCAGGCGGTCAAGAAGGGCGATCTGATGTTCCAGGTCGTACCAACTCTCTACCGGGCAAAGCTGGAAGCCGAGGAGGCCAAGGTCCAGCTCGCGCGATACGAATACGAAAACACCGAAAACTTGGCCAACGTCAAACTCCAGGCGGTGTCTCCGAGGGCGGTGCTGCTGGCCAAGGCCAGGCTGGCCGAGGCCGAGGCCAAGAGGAAGGAGGCGGAGGCCGAACTGAAGTTTGCCACGATCAGGGCACCTTTCGACGGCATCGTCGACCGCCTGCACGAGCAGCAAGGCAGCCTGATCAAGGAGGGGGACATCCTCACAACCTTGTCCGACAACAGCGTGATGTGGGTTTACTTCAACGTGCCCGAGAAACGCTACCTCGAATACATGGCCGAACTGGGTCAGAACAAGGAGAGTCCGGATATCGAACTCAGGCTGGCGAACCACAACAGGTTCCCGCTGACCGGCAAGATCGGTGCGATCGAGGCCCAATTCAACAACGAGACCGGGAACATCCCCTTCCGCGCGGATTTCCCGAACCCGGACCGCCTGCTGCGTCACGGTCAGACCGGCAGCGTGGTGATCTCCCGAGCGTTGAATGGTGCCATCCTCATCCCCCAGCGGGCGACCTTCGAGACTCTCGCCAAGCGGTACGTTTACGTGGTCGGCAAAGACAAAGTGGTGCATCAGCGCGAGATCGCCATCCAGAACGAATTGGAGGATATCTACGTCATCGAGAAAGGACTTGATGTGGGCGAGAAGATCATTCTCGAAGGGAGCCGGCAGGTTCGCGACGGCGAGAAGGTGGAATACGAGTTTCGTGGACCGGAATTGGTCATGGCAAACCAGAAGAACCATGCAGAATAGACAACGCGTTACGTTTCAAACTTCTGAACACTGCTAAAATGTGCCGTCGGGGACGGCACGATCTCATCGGGAGAGGATGACATCGTACCCGACGATGTCGACTCTGTGGTGAACTTGGCTTGCCCCGAGTCCGCCTTCGTCGAGCTAGTTCATCGGGTTGAAGGGTGGCGCGACCACGTTCCGGAACGGACACCAACCAGGACATCTCAGCACTATGTTCGCGAAATTTCTCCATCGACCGGCACTGGCGATCGTCATCTCGATACTCATCTTGTTCCTGGGGGGGCTGGCAATCAATACCCTGCCGATCTCCCAGTTCCCCTCCGTCGCGCCGCCGAGCGTGATCGTCACGGTTTCTTATCCCGGCGCCAGCGCCGAAGTCCTGGTCGACTCGGTCTTGATCATCTTGGAGCAGGCCATCAACGGCGTCCAGGACATGCGCTACATGGCCTCCGCCGCCACCAGCGCCGGCGAGGCGACGATCCAGATCATCTTCGAACCGGGTACGGACCCGAACGTGGCGGTCGTCAATGTGAATAACCGGATCAACATCGTCAAGAACAGGCTCCCTCCCATCGTGGAGCGGGAGGGGATCATCGTCTTGCAGGCGATGACCAGCATGTTGATGTATGTAAATATCTATAGTACGGATAAGAACGTCGACCAAAATTTCCTCTTCAACTACGTCACCGTCAACGTCCTGCCCGAGATCAAGCGGACCCGGGGCATCGGCAGCGCCAACATCCTCGGCAACCGCGCGTATGCGATGCGGGTTTTCCTGGATCTCGACCGGATGCGGGCCTACAAGCTGTCCGCCGAGGACGTCATGAAGGCCGTGAAAGAGCAGAGCATGATCGGCTCGCCCGGGCGGCTCGGCCAGGCGACGGGCAAGACGTCGCAGACGGTCGAGTACGTCCTGACCTGGGTCGGGCGCTACAACAAGCCGGAGCAGTATGAGAATATCATCCTGAAGGCCAATCCCGAGGGCGAGATCCTCCGGCTCAAGGACGTCGCCAAGATCGAGCTGGGCTCTTCGTTCTACGACCTCTACTCGGACATCGACGGCAATCCCTCGGCCGCCATCGTCCTCAAGCAGAACCCCGGCTCCAACGCCGCCATCGTCATCGAGAAGGTCAAGGAGAAGCTCAAGGAGATCAAGGCGGACTCGTTCCCTCCCGGGATGGACTTCGAGGTCAGCTACGACGTTTCCGCCTTCCTGGAAGCCTCCATCGACAAGGTGCTCCACACCCTGTTCGAGGCCTTCGTGCTGGTGGCCCTGGTGGTCTTCCTGTTCCTCGGGGATTGGCGCTCCACGCTGATCCCGACCCTGGCTGTCCCGGTGTCCTTGATCGGGACCTTCTTTTTCATGTTGATGTTCGGCCTCTCGATCAACCTGATCACCCTCTTCGCGCTGGTGCTGGCGATCGGGGTCGTGGTGGACGACGCGATCGTGGTGGTTGAAGCGGTGCATGCCAAGATGGCCGAGAAGCACCTTTCGCCCTATCGGGCGACCAGGGAGGTCGTCCACGAGATCAGCGGCGCGATCATCGCCATCACCATGGTGATGACGGCCGTCTTCGTCCCGGTGACCTTCATGACCGGGCCGGTCGGCGTCTTCTACCGCCAGTTCGGCCTCACGATGGCCATGTCCATCGTCCTCTCCGGTGTCGTGGCCCTGACGCTCACGCCGGTCCTCTGCGCGATGCTCCTCAAGCCGCACACCACGAAAGAAGTCAAATGGCGCGGGCCGCTGGCCTTACTGCTGCACTTCTTCGACCGCGGGGTCGAGAAGGTCACGGGCCGTTATGCCGCGCTCGTGCGGCGGATCGTCACGCGCCGCTCGCTGACCATGTTCGTCATCACGGGCTTCGGCTACGGCATCTTCCTCGTGAACACGCAGCTCCCGACCGGCTTCATCCCGCTCGAGGACCAAGGCATGATCTACGGGATCATCCAGACGCCTCCGGGCTCGACGCTCGAGTACACCAACGAAAAGTCCCACGAGCTGCAGGCGATCGCCCGGGAGACCGAAGGCATCACCTCGGTCTCCTCGTTGGCCGGTTACGAGGTCCTGACCGAGGGCCGGGGCTCGAACGCGGGGACATGCCTCATCAATTTGAAGAACTGGTCCGACCGCAAACTGACCTCGCGCCAAATCATCGAGAAGCTCGAGGAAAAAGGCCGTCAGATATCCAATGTTAAGCTCGAGTTTTTCGAGCCGCCTGCGGTCCCAGGTTTCGGCGCGGCCGGGGGTTTCTCCGTACGTCTCCTCGACAAGACGAACTCGGGCAACTACAAACAGCTCGGAGAAGTGACGGACAAATTCTTGGCTGCGTTGTCCAAACGTAGCGAGGTGAAGGGCCTGTTCACCTTCTTTGCCGCCAACTACCCGCAGTATGAGATCGTCATCAACAACGACGTGGCCATGCAGAAGGGCGTGTCGATCGGAGACGCGATGGACAACCTGTCCATCGTGATCGGGAGCACCTGGGAGCAGGGCTTCGTCCGCTTCGGCCAGTTCTTCAAGGTCTATGTCCAGGCCTCGCCGGAGTTCCGGCGGTTCCCCGAAGATTTTGAGAACATGTTCGTCAAGAACGAGCATGGCGAAATGGTCCCCTACTCCTCGTTCATGCAGATCAAGAAGAAGCAGGGCTTGAACGAGATCAACCGCTACAACCTGTATCCCTCCGCCGCCATTCAGGGTGCACCGGCCGCCGGCTTCAGCAGCGGTCAAGCCATCAAGGCGATCCAGGAGGTCGCCGCAGAGACGCTGCCTCGCGGTTACGACATCGGCTGGGAGGGCCTGTCCTATGACGAGGCGGCCAAGGGGAACGCGGCTGTTTTTATCCTCGGGATCGTCGTCGTCTTCGTTTATCTGGTGCTCGTCGGGCAATATGAGAGCTTCTACCTGCCGCTGGCGGTGATCCTGTCGCTGCCGGTCGGGCTCTTCGGCACCTTCCTGTCCCTGCAGATCATGGGGTTGTCCAACGATGTCTACGCCCAGATTGGTCTGGTCATGCTGGTCGGACTGCTCGGCAAGAACGCGATCTTGATCGTCGAATTCGCGGTGCAGCGGCGTGCGGAGGGCGTGAGCCTCAAGGAGGCGGCCATCGAAGGGGGCAAATCGCGCTTCCGGCCGATCCTGATGACCTCCTTCGCCTTCATCGCCGGCCTCCTTCCGCTGGTCTTCGCCACCGGCCCCGGGGCGATCGGGAACCGCACCATCGGCACCGCCGCGGCCGGCGGGATGCTCGCGGGCACCTTGATCGGTGTCTTGGTCATTCCCGGCCTTTATTACTTGTTCGGTATGATGGCAGACAAGGGCCGGCTGATCCGGGACGAGGAGGACGAACCTCTGACCGAGAATTCCGAACACCAAGCACATGAAAGCACGTGATCGCAAGAATGATCACTTGCAGCATGACCCGAGCCTGGTGTCGGGGATTTCGACGTCGAGAGGCTTATCGGTCCTCGGGGGTTAGGGACGATGAGGCGGCGAGCCCCGCGATGGGGCTCGCCGCCTCGTTCGCCGGTCGGATCGGATCAGCTCATGTCGATCTACAGGGGGTTCGTCCCCGCCTGCCTGGGCAAGGTGAGGCTCCTGATGGCCTTGATGTTGTAGGAGGCGAACGAGTATCCGAACGCGACATGCGGGACGCTGGTCGAGCTCGAATTGACCTTGGCCTTGTTCGCCAGGTCCTTGCTCCCCAGGGAGATGAGCATGCCCTGGCCGTTGCCGGCCGGAGCGGGATACCCGTCGCTGATCCCCTGGCCGGGGTCTCGCGCGGTCCCGATGGGGTAGGTCAGGGATGACAGGGTCGAGTCGGCCCCCGGGGTCGGGGCGATCGAACCGGGGGCGCCGGCTTGGCTGATGGCGGAGGCCGCGGCCCCGCCGTTGCCGTTGGTCCCGGTCGAGCCGAGGCCGCTCGAAAGGCCCGCCGGGCCGACCCCGGGCGGATGGGCGGTGATGGCCTGGGTGCTGACGCCGTTGGAGTAGGTCCAGCTCAGGATATTCTGGGTTGCCGTCGAGCCGCCGGTGCCGGCGGTGAAACCGACGTATCCCTGGCTGGCGCCGACGAGTGAGGGGATATTCAGCCCGGTATAAGTGTGGCTGAAGTTGGCGTGGGTGACGGTGTCGGTGATCGACTCGACCAGGTTCGACCCGTCATAGCTGATCGTGGCGGTCATGGTGTCGCCGCTGTGGAGGTTGACGCCGCTGCTGGTCATGTCGATCGACCCGACGTTCGTCGGCGCCGCGCCGTTGGTGTAGACGCCGGTGGAGTTGGGTCCCTCGCCGCTGTTGCTGTACAGGTCGAACTTCACCGCCAGGCTCTTCTTGACGCTGGAGGCGTAGCCGAGGCTGCCGCCGATCCCGCCGTAGACGGAGTTGCTGGTGCCCTGGACGACGAAGGTGAAGCCATCGCCGGCGTTGGTTTTGCTGGGGATCTGGAAGGTGAAGGTGGTGGTGAATTGGCCGACGGGGACGGTGTTGGTGGTGTAGGCGGTGCGGGACTCGAAGGTGCCGCCGTCGGTGAGCTGGAGGTTGCCGCCGACGATGGCGGCGCCGTGGTTGAGGGTCAGGACGCCGGCGGTCCCGGAGGCGAACCCGTTGGGGAAGTTGACCAGGGGCGCGGGCGGGGGCGTCGAGGACGAGGGGGTGCTGACCTCGCCCGAGTGGGCGCTCTCGGAGGGGAGGACCGGCGCGTGGTTGATGTTGTTGTTGACCGCGGTCACGGTGTAATAATACTTCGTCCCGGCGGTGGCGGTGGTGTCGGTGTAACTCGTCGTGGTGATGCTGGACTGGTAGAGCGTCTCCTGGCCCGAAGCCGTCCCCCGGTAAATATTGTAGTTGAGGGCGCCGACGGGGACCGTCCAGGTCAGGGTGACCTGGCCATTGGCCAAGGTCGGCGTCAGGCCCGAGGGGGCCAGGGTGATCGCCTCGGCGTTGGCCCCGGCGAAGTCATTGTTGCCCGACGAGTTGACGGCCGCGATGTGATATTCGTACGAGGTCCCGGGCGTGACGCCGGTGTCCGCCCAGGTGTAGGTCGAAGGCGGGGCGAGATTGCTGGCGGGCAAGGTCGCGTAGACCGAGAAGGTCCCGTTATTGGTGCTCCGGAGGATGTTATAGCCGGAGGCGGTCCGGCCGGCGTTGTCGGTCCAGCTCAGGTCGATCTCCGTGCTCGTGACGCCGGTGACCGCCGCGTTGGTCGGCTTGGCCGGGGCGTTCGGGATCACGACGGGGATGGCATTGGAGTTGTTCGAGGCCCCCACGCCGTTGGTGGCCCGGATCCGGTAGTAGTAGGTGCCGCCCGGGGCCAGGCCCGCGGCGGAGTCGGTGAACGAGAACGGCGAGGCGGGCAGGTTCTGGGTGACGAGGTTCTGGGTGAAGCCGCTGTCGGTCGCGCGGTCGAGCGCGAAGCCGGTCTGGTTGGTCGCGTTGTTGGTCCAGTTGAGGCTCACCGAGGTGGCCGTCAAGGGCGTGCCGTTGAGCCCGGTAGGGGCCGCCGGCGCCTGGGCGGTCGTGGTCCCCGTGCTGACCTGGACGGACTTGGTGTATGCCGAGGCGTTGATCCCGTTGGAGGCGTCGATCCGGAAGTAGTAGGTCGTCTGGCTCAGCAGGCCGCCGATGGTGATCGAGGTCGTGCCGCCGGCCGCGGTGGTCACCGTGCTGAAGTTGACGTTGTCGGTGGAGTCCTGGATGGTGAAGCTGGTGGCGAGGTTGGGGTTGGTCGAGTTGTCGGTCCAGGTCAGGTTGACCGAGGTGCTCGACGGCGCGGTCGCCGCCAGATTGCTCGGCGCGGCGGGCGCGGTGTTCGGCGGCGGCTTGAGGCCGAAGGCGACCACGGCGTTGGTGTTCGTCCCGATGAAGACCTCGCCGTTGGCGATCGTCGGCGTGCCGAACTTGACGCTGTAGCCGAACGAGTCGACGCCGTTGGCCGCCTGGTTGCTGTTCCACAGCTCCTTCGACAGGTCCGAGGCGTCGAAGGCGTGCAAGCTGTTGGTGCCGCCGCGGTCGAGGTTCCAGACGATCCCGCCGGTGGTCCCGTTAGACGAGATGCTCGGCGAGCCGGGGAGGCCGGAGAAGTTGACGGCGGGGTTGGTCTGCGAGGCGATCGACAGCGTGCCGTTGCTGCTGAGGGCCAGGGCTCGGAGATTACTGCTGTAATCGCCGAGGAAGTAGATCTCGTTGTTGTAGAACGCGGGAGTCCCGAGCACGCCGCCGACGACGTTCTGCTCGCTGACCACCTGGTCGGTCGTCGCGTTGAACTTGCCCATGTTGTCGCGGTCGATGACATAGACCACCCCCTGCTTGCCGCCGGCAACCAGCAGGTGGGGATGGCCGGGGATGCCCGCCGAGTCGGGCAGGACCAGCGGCGCGCCGGAGCCGAAGTCCTGGTCGGCCCCGTCGAGGTTCCTCGAATTATAAGGGATGAAGAAGTCGGCGACCTTCAGCCCCCAGCCGTTGGGGTTGTTCGACGTCGGGGTGCTGGTGGGGTCGGAGACGACCTTGATCACCGCCTCATAGTAGTCGGCGTTGCTGACGAGGCCTTGCGAGTTGAGCGTCACCGGGACGCCATTCGCGCCGTTCCCGGTGATCAGGTAGAAGGCCCCCGACGAGTCGAACGAGAGCTTGCCGCCGCCCTGCCAGATCCCGGCTTCGTACCCGTTGGGGGAAGTGTCCAGGACCCCGGTCAGCTTGATCCCCGCGGTGGACAGGTTCGACACGTCGAACCGGGTCACCCAGCCGTGGTACGGGCCGTTATCGCCGTGCGAGGCCCATTCGACGTAGACCGAGCCGTTCTCCAGGTCCAACCCGGTACGCTGGTTCTCGCGGAGGGCGTTGAACTGGACGACCGGCTTGCCGGTGCCGTTATAGGGGTCGGTGACGCTGCCGTCCCCGGTCCCATAATCATAAATCTGCGTATTGTTCGTGTTGCCGTTTGTGGTGTCGCCGAGAAGGTAGGGGGCGACCTTGTCGGTGCCGTCGGCCAGGTTGATCGCGTGGAGCCGCTGGACGTAATGGGCGGCGCCGCCGATCGTTTCCTTGGTATTGGCGACGACGTAGGCCACCTGGGTCGTGGGGTCGATGACCGGGGTCCCCGTGATGCCGATCACCGGGTTGATGTCGCCGCTGTTGGTATCGGCATAGGGGATCGCCGTGATCGCGGTGGCGTTCAGGGTGTTGTTGGTGTCGCCCGTCGGGTTGGTCGTGTCGAGGAAACTCCGCTTCCAGAGGATGGCCCCGGATACGGTGTCGAGCGCGTACACGCTGTCGTTCTCGGTCGCGACCAGGACGATGTCGTGCGCCCCCGCCGCCCCGGCGGCCGTGTTGACCCCGGACGCGACGGTCACGCCGGTCTGGACCAGCGGCTGGGTGTACACCGCGCCGTCGACCGTCGTCTGATAGAGCTTGCCGAACGACCCGACCTTGACGTTGTTGGTGCCGAGCGTGGTCTCCGCCGGGTTCAAGCCGCTGCTGGAGGCGTCGTTGTGGTAGGTCGAGACGTTGACCCCCGACATGACCAGTCGCGGCTCCAGTCGCTCTGCCTGAGCGAAGGCGAAGATCGAGGTCCGCCGCCGGCGGTTCGTCCGAATTCGAGGAGGGAGGGAGAGGCCCTTCTTGCTCATCTGCGATCTCCTGATGTGTCTGGACCGACCTCGATCGGGGCGACAACCCGGCCACGCGCAAGGGGGGCGCCGGGGCGGACGTGAGGCGACGAAGTCTGCCCTCGGGCGCGAAGGTGTGAGCGACTATGCGGTCGGGGGGGACCGATCTCGTGGACGTTCGAAGGACGTTTGGGGATTGGCCTCGGGAAGTGTTCCGGCCACCGATGCCCGGCTTTTGGCCGGGTCAGTGTCAGGAGTCGGCGTAGTGTAGGAGATGAGGAGGGAGAATGCCAGGGTCCACCCCGGACATTTCGAAGTATGGGTATGCCCGTTCCTCAGACGATGTTGTCTTATCGCAACGGTCGCCCCGAGGTAGGTCCCCCCTCGATCGCCGAACGCGGCCAATTCCGGGGAAAATGCCGCATTCGCGGCCCCTCGCGATCGCTCAAGGAAGATCGGCATGGGGGGGCGAGAGCCGTCCCTCTGGATCGACAGGATGCCCGGTCGTCACCGTCCCAGTGTGCCGGCGACCATGATGATTATTTGTCAAAATTGGGTTGAATTTCATCCGTGACCGAATTGTCGCCGTGCATGTAAATTGATGAGAAAAAAATGTTTGCCATATCTGGTGACACAGAATGAACATTTATTAAATGCAGAAAATCAGATCGGTGTGCGAGGCCTGATGAGCACGGCGGTAGGCCGATTTCGCCCGATGTCGCCTTCCCGGACGAGTTCCCGAAGTCATCACCATGCCGAGCGGCCGTAAGCAGTCGAGGGACGCCGAGGACCTGTCCTTGTTGATCGAGTCGTCTACCACCGGGACGCCCGCACCGCCCGTGATCTCCCGACCCCGCCCGGCGACGACCTCCCGGGCGGGGATGATCACGCGGTTGCGCCCGTGGGACCGGGCGACCTCCGCCTTCTCGCCCGACCCGACCGTCCCGATGATTGCCGCCCCGTGGGCCTTGAGCCGCTGGCGGGTGAGCAGCCCGACCCCGACGGAGGCGTGGTGGACGGGAACTGTCTCGCCCGCCTCGACGTCGGCGCCGATGGCGGTATGCCCGACCCGGGCCTGCCCCTCGCCGGGCTCGCCGCCCTCGACGTCCACCCGGCGGATGACCCCGAGGCACCGACCTCGCGGATTCTCGCGACATTCGCCGCGATACCTCCTGTTAAGATGAACTGGCGACGCGAGGAAGGCAGCCCTAATTTGCCGTCGAGTCAAGACGAGGAGCCATGACCAACGAGGTGCCGCCATTCCGGTCGCTCTCCCGCGACGAGCGGCGGGACCGCATCGTCTGGGCCGCCAAGTGGGTGTTCCTGGAGCAGGGGCTCGACGCGTCCAGCATGGACGACGTCGCGGCCCGGGCCGGGACCACCAAGCCGACCGTCTACGCCCACTTCAAGTCGAAGGACGATCTGTTCTCGGCCGTCGTCGAGCTGATCAAGGGGCTGTTCCTGGGCAAGCTTCGCAGCCCGGACATCTATGCCGCCGAGCCGGTCGAGGCGGTGACCCGATTCTGCGGCCGGTTCCTGGAGCTGGCCTGCTGGCGGGACATGATCGGCTATCAGCGTGTCGCCCTGACCGCCGCCGCCCGCTCCCCGGCCAATACCCGGGCAGTCTACGACACCCTGTTCGCCGAGGCCTGCCGGGTCCTGGCCGCGTACCTCCGCCTCCGCAAGCTGACCGACTGCCCCGAGCGCCACGCCGAACTCCTGCTCTCGGCGACGACCGGCGGCCCGGTCATCCGCCACCTCTACGGCGTGGAAGGGCCTCGGGCGGGCCCGCCGGATGCCGAGCAGATCGGCGAGCACGTCGACCTGAAGTCGATCCGGAAGACGGTCGAGATCATCGCGAAGACCTGGTCGTTATCAAATATTTAATAAATATCAATCGTGCAGATTTTCGGAGTCGCGGAGGTCGGTCGTCCGAGAGGGGCGGTCGCTAGATTGCACCGATAATCGGCCGCCGGCCGCGTCGAATGGAGCAGGATGCGGCGACCCGCCCGACCCGTCATGGGCGTGGTGATGAGCATGGGACCCGGAGATTTGACTTGACGGGCAATGCCGGCCGCATCTAACTTAACCGGAAAGTAAAGTCGAACTCGGGAACGGTGACCGGCGAGGAGCTTTGGCCCCTCCCCGTCGACGGGGGCCGGATGCACCCGCCAAGGACGACTCGACGACCGAACCCCTGAGCAACAGGTCGACCGTCGACGACCACACCGGGTCCGAGGGCCGGACGGTCTCGCGGCCGCCTCGCGTCCCGGCGGCGGCCCAGGCCCTGATCCGGGGCCGATCCGGGCCTTGCCGCCCGTAGCGAACTCGACCGCTCCCCCTGGAGTCCCCCTGATGAACGACGAAGCGAGCGAAAACCCGGGCCGGTCCCCCGTCGCGGGCGAGAACCGCCGCGAGTTCCTGGCCCAGGTCGCCGTCACGGCGGCGGCCCCGCTGTTCGCCGGCGCCTCGGCCCCCGCCGCCCGGGCGGCACAGGCCCCTGCGGCGGTTCCGGCCCCCGTCGCGGTCGACGTGCCGGTCGGGTTCGCCGTCAACGGCAAGGCGTGCAGCCTGGCGATCGACCCCCGCACCACGCTGCTCGACGCCCTCCGCGAGCGGCTCGGCATGCCGGGGACGAAGAAGGGATGCGACCACGGGGCTTGCGGCGCCTGCACCGTGCTCGTCGACGGCCGACGGGTCAACTCCTGCCTGACCCTGGCGTTGACGGTCGAGGGGAAGTCGGTCACGACCATCGAGGGGCTCGCCGACGGCGAGAAGCTGCACCCGATGCAGGCGGCGTTCCTCGAGCACGACGCGTTCCAGTGCGGCTATTGCACCCCGGGCCAGATCTGCTCGGCCGTCGGCATGCTCCGCGAGGCGACGCCCGGCACCGACGCCGCGATCCGCGAGGCGATGGCCGGCAACCTCTGCCGCTGCGGCGCGTACGCCAACATCGTCGCCGCGATCCGCGACGTGATCGACCACCCGACGACCTGACCAGAAAGGGCCGGACACATGCACCCGTTCGCCTACGCGCGGGCCTCGCGGCCCGAGGACGCCATCGCCGCGGTCGCCCCCGACCCCGGCGCCGCCTTCTTCGCCGGCGGGACCACGCTGCTGGACCTGATGAAGCTCGACGTGGTCTCGCCCACCCGGCTGGTCGACGTCAACGCCCTGCCCTTGGCGGCCATCGAGCCGATCCCCCGCGGCCTCCGGATCGGCGCCCTGGCCCGGATGAGCGACGTGGCCGTCGACCCGAACGTCGCCCGGGACTTCCCGGTCATCGCCGAGGCCCTGCTCAACAGCGCCTCGCCGCAACTGCGGAACATGGCGTCGATCGGCGGGAACGTGCTCCAGCGGACCCGGTGCTCGTACTTCCGCGACCCCTCGGCCCGGTGCAACAAGCGGCAGCCGGGCTCGGGCTGCGACGCGCTGGATGGCGTGAACCGGATGCACGCGATCCTGGGCACGAGCGAGGCGTGCATCGCCACCCACGCCTCCGACCTGGCCGTCGCCCTCGTCGCGCTCGACGCCTTCCTTCGGGTCCGGGGGGCCGGCGGCGAGCGGTCGATCCGCCTGGTCGACTTCTACGCCCTGCCGGGCCAGACCCCGCAGTTCGAGAACGCCCTCCAGCACGGCGAGATGATCCTGTCGGTCGACGTGCCGAGCTCACCGCTGGCGGCCAAGTCGCATTACCTGAAGGTCCGCGACCGGGCGGCGTACGAATTCGCCCTGGTGAGCGTGGCGGCCTGCCTCCGGGTCGAGGACGGCCGGGTGGCCGAGTCGCGGGTCGCCCTGGGCGGCGTCGGCACCCGACCCTGGCGGTCGCCCGAGGCCGAGGCCGCGCTGCTGGGCCGACCGGCGAACCCGGAAGCCTACGCCCTGGCCGCCGAGGCCGCCCTGGCCGATGCCAAGCCCCGCAAGCACAACGCGTTCAAGAAAGAGCTGGCCCAACGCGCGATCGTCCGCGCCCTGAGCACCCTGGGAGGTCGGGCATGAATCTCGAGCGCAAGGCCAATCTGGCCGTCGGCAAGCCGGTCAACCGCGTCGACGGCCGACTCAAGGTCACCGGCGCCGCGCCGTTCTCGGCGGAGTACCCGTTGCCGGGCCTGCTCCACGCCGTCCTCGTGCAGAGCACGATCGCCCGGGGGACGATCCGCTCGGTCGACGCCGAGGCCGCCCGCAGGGCGCCCGGGGTCGTGGCGGTCTACACCCACGAGGACGCCCCGAAGCTGATCCCGACCGGCGCCCCGGGCTTGACCAATCCGGGCGGCATCGGCTCGATCGTCCCGCTCCAAGGGCCAGAAGTCTACTTCGTCGGCCAGCACATCGGCCTGGTCGTCGCCGATACGCTCGAGCGCGCCCAGTACGCCGCCAGCCTGGTTCGCTTCGCCTACGACGCGACTCCGGCGCGGACCCGGTTCGACCGCGAGCTGGTCAACGCCCGGCCGCCGAAAGACATGATGGGGGCGCCGCCGGAGTCGCGCCACGGCGACGCGGAGGCGGCGCTATCCGCGGCCGAGGTGAAGGTCGACCACACCTACACCACCCCGTTCGAGCACCACAACCCGATCGAACCGCACTCCATCACGGCCTCGTGGGACGGCGGCAAGCTGACCGCCTACAACGCCACGCAGCAGATCACCGGAAACAGGCTCAATCTGGCCAAGACGCTGGGCATCCCGGCGGCCGATGTCCGCGTGATCTCCCGGTTCGTCGGCGGCGGATTCGGCTGCAAGGGGCGGTCCTGGCCCCACATCGCCCTGGCGGGGATGGCCAGCAGGCACCTGGGCCGGCCGGTCCGCTTGTCGTTGAAGCGCTCGCAACTGTTCACCTCCAACGGCTACCGCTCGCCCACGATTCAGCGCGTCGCGCTGGGGGCGTCCCGAGACGGCACGCTCCGGGCCCTGCTCCATACCGGCGCGACACTGACCTCGGAGAAGGACGACTTCGTCGAGATCTTCACCAAGGGCACCCACCACATGTACGAGTGCCATGACGTGAAGACCTCGCAGGTCATGGCACGGCTCAACGTCCCCGTCCCGTGGTTCATGCGCGCTCCCGGCGAATCTCCGGGCACGTTCGCCCTGGAGTCGGCCGTCGACGAGCTGGCCTGCGCCCTGAAGATGGACCCGATCGCCCTGCGGGTCAAGAACGAGCCGGAGAAGGACCCCGGCGACGGCCGGCCCTTCTCCAGCCGGTCGCTGCTGGCCTGCTTCGAGCAGGGGGCGAAGCGGTTCGGGTGGGATCGGCGCACGGCCGAGCCGCGGTCGATGCGCGACGGCCGCTACCTCGTCGGCATGGGCGTGGCCGCTGCGACCCATCCCGTCCACCAGATGCCCTCGTCGGCCCGGGTCCGGCTGTCGATCGACGGCTCGGCCCTGGTGCAGACCGGCGGACAGGAGATGGGCATGGGCCTGGCCACGGTCATGACCCAGCTCTCGGCCGACCTGCTCGGCCTGACGCCGGAGAAGGTCCGCTTCGAGCTGGGCGACTCCGAGTTCCCCAACGCGGCGATCGCCGGCGGCTCGATGCAGACCGTCAGCGTCGGCTCGTCCGTCCAGGCCGCCTGCGCGAAGCTCATCGCCGGCCTGCTCGAACTCGTCGCGCGGGACGACTCGCCGCTCAAGGGCGCCAAGCCCGACGAGGTCGAGGCCGCCGGCGGCGGCCTGTACCGCAAGGACGACTCGTCGAAGGGCGAGACGTATGCCGAGATCCTCCGGCGACACCGGATGGAATCGCTCGACGTCGAGGCCGGCGGCACGCCGCCGGCGGAGGCCCGGAAGTACTCGATGCACTCCTACGGCGCCCAGTTCGCCGAGGTCCGCGTCGACCCCGAACTCGGCGAGGTCCGGCTCTCGCGGTTCCTGGGCGTCTTCGGCTGCGGCACGATCCTGAATGCCAAGACCGCCCGGAGCCAGATGATCGGCGGCATCACCATGGGCGTCGGCATGGCGCTGATGGAGGAGACGCACCTCGACCCCGCTTCGGGCAAGTTCGTCAACGACAACCTGGCCGAATACCTCGTCCCGACCCATGCCGACATCCCGGCGATCGACGCGTTCTTCGTCGACGAGCACGACCCGATCTCGCCGCTGGGTGCCAAGGGGATCGGCGAGATCGGCATCGTGGGCGTGGCCGCCGCCGTGGCCAACGCCGTCTACCACGCCACCGGCCGGCGGATTCGCGACCTGCCGATCACCCCGGAGAAGCTGCTCTGAGGCCGGAGCCGGAGCCCGGGCGCGTGGGCGGTCGATCAGGCGACTCTCGGGCCAGGAGTGACCACCCCTTGTTCCTCGATCGGGCATCGACGATCCCGAGATCGGCCGCCAGGCGGGCCCGACAGCCCGCCCCGTCACGACCCTCCCTCGGCCGCCAGGCGGGCGACGTCGGCCGGCGTGTCGACGTCCACCGCCCCGCCCGGGAAGGGGATGGCGTGGACGTCGGCCGCGTGCCGGGCGAGCACCCGCCGGGCCCCCGAGTCCCCCGGCAGCTCGCGCAGCTCGGCGAAGAACCGCCGGGCGAACAGGGCAGGCACGCCGGTCGCCCCGTCGTAGGCGGCCGCCACCAGGTCGCGGCCCTCGCGATGCGCCCTCACCATCGAGGCGAGCAGGTCGGCCGTCACCAGCGGCTGGTCGCAGACGGTGCACAGCACGGCCTCGGCCTCGGCCTCGGGGACCTCGGCCTCGACCGCCGCGATTGCCGCCCGGACCGACGAGCCCAGGCCCGTCGCCCAGTCGGGGTTCTCGACCACCCGGGCGCCCAGGCCGGCGGCCTCGTCCCTGAGGGCGTCGGCCCGGGCGCCGAGGACGACCAGGACCGGGCCGCAATCTGCCTCCAACGCCGTCGCGATCGCGTGAGCCAGCAGCGACCGCCCGCGGAACGGCACGAGCTGCTTGGCCTCGCCCAGCCGCCTCGACCCGCCCGCGGCCAGGATCACGACGGGGACCGGGGTTGCCGGGCCTTTCGCGGGACGTGTCACGCTCGACGGCTCCCGGGGAGGTTTTCCGCTCGGATCGGCGATCCGTATTCTAATTGACCCCGTCGGCGAGCGTCCAATCGAGCGACGGACGGGTCCTGGAGGCCGATCGAGATGAATGAGCTGCGGGCGATCCTCGACGAGTTGGCGGAGGTCCGCGAGGACGACGAGGCGTCGGTGCTGGCGACCGTGGTGCAGGTCCTCGGGTCGGCGTATCGGGGGATCGGCGCGCGATGCCTGATCGAGCGCGACGGCCGGGCCATCGGGCTGGTGAGCGGGGGCTGCCTGGAGGCGGACATCGCCCGCCAGGCCTGGAGGCTGACCGCGCAGGGCCAGGCCGCACTGATCCGCTACGACTCGGCGAACCCGAACGGCGAGTGGACGTTCGGCCTCGGCTGCCGGGGGACCATCGACATCCTCCTCGAACGGGTCGAAGGCCCCCGGCCCGCCGCCTGGGTCGACTTCCTCCGAGGCCGGCTCGATCGCCACGAGCCGGCCGTGCTGGCCCGCGTCGTCCGCACCGGGCCGGGAGACGCTCGCGCGAGGCTCGGCTCCTTCCTCGTCCTGGGGGCTGACGGCGAGATGATCCACGACCTCGACTCGCCCCAACTGGCCGCCGAGGTCGCCGAGGCGGCCCGAGGGGCCCTGGACTCGGGCCGGTCGAGTCATCTCACGCTGGCCGGGCCGGGAGATGGCGTCGCGGTCGTCCTGGAAGTCGTCGAGCCCCCGCCCACCCTGATCGTCTGCGGATCGGGCCCGGACGCCCTCCCGCTGGTCCGGTTCGCCCGGGAGCTGGGCTGGTACGTCGCGGTCCTCGACGGCCGGTTCCGGCCGGCGACTCGGGCGAGATTCGCCGCGGCCGACGAGGTCGCGACCCTGGCCGACGTGGATCGGATCCACGCCCTTGCCGCCCGCCCCCGGGCGGCGGCCGTGATCATGACGCACAACCTCGTCGAGGACGAGAAGTTCCTCGGACTCCTGCTCCCCACCCCCGCCGGTTATCTCGGCCTGCTCGGGCCGAAGCACCGGGCCTCACGCCTGCTGGATCGGCTGGGGCCGCTCGACGCCCAGGACCGGGACCGGCTCCACGCCCCGGTCGGCCTGGACCTCGGGGCCGAGACGCCGGCCGAGATCGCCCTGGCGATCGTCGCCGAGATCCGGGCCACGTTCGCGGGCCGGTCGGGCGGCCCGCTCCGCGACCGAGGCATGCCGATCCACGACCGAATCGGGATGGAGGCCGTCGCATCGGGTTGACCGCGGGACGCTGTCGGCGTTCGCCTCACCGGTGCGACAGGCACTCCCCGGCCGGCCAGCCCAGTTGCTCCCACATCGACAGCTTCGCAGGCAAGCGGCCCCGATCTCGTCGAAGTTGCGGTAGCGGTCGGCGACCGTCGCCACGAGCGAATACTGGAGCAGGGTCGTGAACCAGAGCGGGACCAACTCCGGGCGTCCGCCGAGGTCCTTCGCCACGCCCTCGTTCAACGGCGAGAGGTCGAGCAGCGTCCCGTTGATGTCAAACAAGATCACCTTGGCACGTGTCACCGCCCGGCCCCCCGCCTCCTCCCGGAGCGTGCCCGCCACGACCCGGCGCCCCCGAGCCCGGCACCATGGCACTCGTCGGGCCGGCCAGATTTTGGCGAATCTCGTGCCGCCATCGGACGACGGCCGGCGGGTCATCTCGGCCGGATCGAGGTCCATGTCCCTCCCGGATCGGGACCTGCCGGCGCAGCTCGCCCCGAGGTACCCGGGTCGGACGTGGAGCTGGTTGCCCTCGGTCCGCGCTTCGGCCATGATCGACACCATGAGAAGCCTGAGCCCATGCCGCACGTCCGAGGATCATGGATCGGCCACGACGGGGCGGGCTAATCGAGGGCGGCGACGGGGTCCGTCGGGCCCGGGGGAGTCGGGGAGATGGGCGTGATCCGCTTCTACGGCGTGAGCGATGAGTACGGCTGCTTCTCCAACTTCTCGCCGCACCCGATCACGCTCGGGGGCAAGACCTGGCCGACGAGCGAGCATTACTTCCAGGCCCGGAAGTTCGCCGGCACTCCCGACGAGGAGGAGGTCCGTCGGGCCAAATCCCCGATGATCGCCGCCCGGATGGGACGGAGCCGCAAGAGGCCGCTCCGCGAGGACTGGGAGTCGGTCAAGGACTCGATCATGCACGAGGCGGTCCTGGCCAAGTTCACCCAGCATCCCGAGTTGCGGGAGATCTTGCTGGCGACGGGCGACTCGAAGATCGTCGAGCATACGACCAACGACTCCTACTGGGGCGATGGCGGCGACGGCAGCGGGAGGAACCGGCTCGGCGAGATCCTCATGAGGGTCCGGGAGGAACTGGCCCCGGCCTGAGTCGCCGCGTGGGGGCGGTCCCGAGGTCGTCGAATCCCCCGAAGGATGGGGCGGGATGGACGAATCGGGAAAATCTTCCTATTTCCGGGATCTCTGCCCTTCCGGATCACGGAAGTTGGGTGGGCAAAAGATTCAGTAGCTTCTCGAATCTAATGTGTTTGCTGCATCTCGTGCGTATCTTATACTGGAAATTGACGGAGCGGCACCGCACCTGCCGTTCGGTAGGATTCGGGAACCGGCCTGACGGCAGTGGGGAAATTCGAGCCGATGGGCTGCCGCGTCGTCTCGCGAGCGACGACGCATGGGAGTCCTCCGGCCGCGGCGAGGCGCGGCGATCATGCGGGGAAATTTCGCCAGGGTGAGGGAGCGGGACCACGCCATCATGGTTAGCGCGTGATCGATCCGGGCGGAGATGACCCTTGATCGGGGGTCGTCGACGACCGCAATCGGACCCTGAGCGGCGATCGGCCATCGCCGGGTCCGGCCCAGATACCGTGAATCCTGACGAGGCCGCCGGCCGCATCGACTCCAGGGTCGAGCCCGGGCGCCGGCCGCTTCGTTCCGCTCCCGAATCACCCGGAGGGTAGGCCAGTCGATGTTCGAGTTCCTGTCCAACCTCTTCGACACGTCGGACTTTCCCCCCCGCTGGCATTGCGGCGCCTGGAGTCCCTGGCATGGCTGGTTGCACATCCTGTCGGACCTGGGCGTCTGGTCGGCCTACCTGGCCATCCCCTGCGTCCTCGGCTTCTTCATCGTCCGACGCAAGGACCTCCCCTTTCGCCGGGTTTTCCTCCTGTTCGGCGCCTTCATCCTCGCCTGCGGCAGCACGCACCTGATGGAGGCGATCATCTTCTGGTGGCCCGCCTACCGGCTGGCCGGGGCCATCAAGCTCTTCACGGCGCTGGTCTCGTGGGCCACCGTTTTCGCCCTCGTGGGGGTGGTCCCGAAGGCCCTGGCCCTGCGGAGCCCCGAAGAACTGCAGCGTGAGGTCGACCAGCGTCGGCGGGCCGAGGACGCCCTCCAGCGGAGCCACGACGAGTTGGAGCGGCGGGTCCGGGAGAGGACGGAAGAGGTGGCCGCCGCCAACGAGACGTTGCGGGCGGAGATCGCCGAGCGGAGGCTGGTGGAGGCTGCGCTTCGCGACTCCCGGCAGTTCCTCGAAACCTCGCTCGACGCGCTCAGCGCGCAGATCGCCGTCCTGGACCAACGCGGCACCATCCTGATGGTCAACGCGGGGTGGCGACGGTCCGCCGAGGCCGACGGACGCACCGGGGCCGGCCGCGGGGTCGGGGCCAATTACCTCCAGGCCTGCGAGGTCGACGGCCCGGACGAGGCTCGGGACCGCACCGCCGCCGACGGGATCAGGGACGTGCTCGGCTCCCGGTTGGCGTCGTTCGAGCTGGAATATCCCCGCCACGGACCCGACGAGCGGCGCTGGTTCCTCATGCGGGCGGATCGCTTCGAGGCGGCGGGGGCGGTGCGCGCCGTCATCGCCCACGAGAACATCACCGACCGCAAGCGGGCCGAGGAGGCGATGCGGGCGGCGAAGGATGACGCCGAGAATGCCAACAAGGCCAAGGACCAGTTCCTCGCCGTGTTGAGCCACGAGTTGCGGACGCCGCTCAACCCGATCCTGCTGGCGGTGTCCTCGATGCTCGACCGCCCGACGTCCGCGGAGGACCTGCGCCCGACCCTGGAGATGGTCCGCCAGAACGTGAACCTGCAAGCCCGGCTCATCGACGACCTGCTGGACGTGATGCGGATCGTCCAGGGGAAGATGCCGCTCCACTGGGGCGTGGTCGACCTGCATGCGGTGATCCGCCGGGCCGTCGAGATCTGCCAGGCCGAGATCCGCGTCAAGGGGCATCACCTCCTGCTCGACCTGTCGGCCGAGGATCACCACGTCAACGCCGACTCGGCGAGGCTCCAGCAGGTGCTCTGGAACCTCGTCAAGAACGCCGTCAAGTTCACGACCGTGCGGGGCACGATCGCCGTCCGCACCCGGAACACGGGCGAATGCATCGAGATCGAGGTCGGCGACACCGGCATCGGGATCGAGCCCGACCTCCTGCCGCACATCTTCGACCCCTTCCAGCAGGGGGAGACGACGATCACCCGCCAGTTCGGCGGCCTGGGCCTGGGCCTGGCCATCTGCAAGGGGGTCGTGGACGCCCACGGCGCGAAGCTCAGCGTCGAGAGCGGCGGCAAGGACCGGGGGACCACGTTCCTGGTCGCGCTGAAGACGATCCCGAGCCCGGCTGCGACCGACGGCGAGCCGGTCGGGATCGCCCCCGCGCTCGCGCCCGCGGTGGCCGCATCGCTCCGGATCCTGATCGTGGAGGACGAGCCGGCGACGTTGCGGCTGATGGCCAGGCTGCTCCAGAGGCTGGGCCATGTCGTGGCCGCCGCGGACTCGATCACCTCGGGGTACAAGGCGTTCGAGTCCGGCGGGTTCGACCTGATCATCAGCGACATCGGCCTCCCCGACGGGACCGGGCTGGAGCTGATCCGGCGGATCGTCGCCCTGCGGGGCCACATCCCGGCGATCGCCCTGACCGGCTACGGCATGGAGGACGACATCGTCCGGAGCCGCGAGGCCGGGTTCACCACCCACATGACCAAGCCGATCGACTTCACCAAGCTGGAGCAGATGATCCGCCAGGTCGCCGGCTAATTCGACGCCCGACGGGGATCGTCGAAAAAAAGCCCGAGGTATAGAATGATCCGACCGATGCCTTTCGGCATCCTCCGCCTCGGTCCCTTGCCGACGACCGAGGACGTCCCTGGACCTCGACCGGGAAACCCTGCCATGAAACCCTCGTTCGTCCTCCTCGCCGGCCTGCTCCTCGGCGCCGCCCCGGCCATCGCCCAGACCTATCAGCAGCGGCCGTACGCCCCTCGCCAGGGCCAGTTCAGTCGAGAAAACTACGCCCGGCAGGAGGCCAGCCGCCTCCTCTTCGGCCCTCGGGGCATCCCCGCCCTCACCCGGCCCTCCGACCCCTGGAATTACAACCGCCCCCGCTACTATTCCGCCCGACCGAACTACTACGCGAACCCGCCCCGCCTCTACTACCGATAGCCCCCGGGCCGCGGCCCGCCCCTCCAAGGGATGGGGGCATGGATCTCGCGCGCCCGATGCCCCCGACGGATCTCGACGAAGCCCCCTGCTTTCGCGGTGGCGCAGGGGGTATCCTGGGCGAGCCGCAAGCCGAGCGTGGCCGCGGGGGATCGGCGTCGAGGAGGGGAGACTGCCGTTGACGACGATCGGGCGAGCGGGCGGGGAGGATGGCGGAGAAGCCCCGGACGTGGGCCGGGCCTTCATCGCGGTGGCGAGGCGACAACTGGCCGAGCGGGCCGACCGGATCGGGCACTGCCTCGGGCAGCTCGACGACGCCCAGGTCTGGTGGCGGCCCCACGAGTCGATGAACAGCATCGCCAACCTCCTGCTCCACCTCTGCGGCAACCTCCGGCAGTGGATCGTCTCGGGCGTCGGGGGCGAGCCCGACGACCGGGACCGTCCCGGGGAGTTCGCCGAGCGGGGGTCGATCCCGAAGGACGAATTGCTCGGCAATTTCCGCGAGGTGGTCGCGCGGGTCGACGCGGTGCTGGCGAACCTGGAAGGGGGCCGCCTGCTCGAAGCCCGACGCATCCAGGGGTTCGACGAGTCGGTCCTCTCGGCGACCTGGCACAGCCTTGAGCACCTCGGCGGGCATACCCAGGAGATTATCCACATGACCCGCCGGCAACTGGGCGACCGCTACCGATTCGCCTGGACCCCCTCGACCCCCGAGCAGGGGGCTCCGACCTGAAGTCCCGAGATCGTTCCGGTGGGATCAATGGGGGAGCCTGTCGGCGCCTTCGGCAATTTTTTCAAACACCCGTTGGGCGTTTTGGCGTAACCTGTAGCGAGATGGCCCCGAAGAGGTCGACGCGGGCTCGGTCCGTGCCCCGGCGTCGACTGGCCCTCCTCCTTCCGTCCGATGCCGCCCCCAGACCCTCCGAAGAACGGGACCTCCAGGGCAGCCCGCCACGCCGAGGCCCCGGCCGATATTTCGAGGAGCGACCGACGATGGTGACGCGAGCGACGCGATGTCTTCGCTTCGGGATCGCCTCGATCCTGGCGATGGCCCCCTGGTCCGCCGGCGGCTCGGAAGGGCCGGCCACCCCCAAGGGCGATGCCGGCCCGGTCAGCTTCGACAAGCAGGTCCGCCCGATCTTCCAGGCCAACTGCCAGGGGTGCCACCAGCCCGCCAAGGCCGGCGGCGGGTACGTCATGACCGCCTTCGACCGGCTCCTGGCCGGCGGCGAGTCGCACGAGGCGGCGGTCGTCCCGGGCAAGGTCGACGCCGGCTCGCTGCTGGACCAGGTCGCGACGAAGGACGGCAAGGCGGAGATGCCCAAGGGGAAGCCCCCGCTGTCCGGCCCCGAGGTCGACCTGATCCGCCGGTGGATCGCCCAGGGGGCGCGGGACGATACGCCGGACGCGGCCCGGCTCCGGTACGACCGCGACCACCCGCCGGTCTACCTCCGGCCGCCGGTGATCACCGCGATCGATTATTCGCCCGACGGCAAGCTCCTGGCCGTCGGCGGGTTCCACGAGGTCCTGCTCTGGAAGGCGGACGGGTCGGAGCCGGTCGCCCGCCTGATCGGGCTCTCCGAGCGGATCGAGTCGGTCCGGTTCTCGCCCGACGGCAAGCGCCTGGCCGTGACCGGCGGCCTGCCCGCCCGGATGGGCGAGGTCCAGGTCTGGGACGTGGAGGCCCGGAAGCTCACGCTCTCGGTGCCGATCACCGCCGACACCGTGTACGGGGCCTCGTGGTCGCCCGACGGCTCGAAGGTCGCCCTCGGCTGCGGCGACAACAGCGTCCGGGCCGTCGACGCCTCGACCGGCGAGCAGGTCCTCTTCATGGGCTCGCACAACGACTGGGCCCTGGAGACGGCGTTCTCGGTCGACGGGTCGCACCTGATCTCCGTCGGCCGCGACATGACGGCCAAGCTGACCGAGGTCGGCACCCAGCGGTTTGTCGACAACATCACCTCGATCACCCCGGGGGCGTTGAAAGGCGGGCTCGCCTCGGTCGCCCGGGACCCGAAGCGGGACGAGATCCTGATCGGCGGGGCCGACGGCGTGCCCAAGCTCTACCGGATCTTCCGCGAGACGGCCCGGAAGATCGGCGACGACGCCAACCTGATCGCCGCGTTCTCCGCCATGCCCGGCCGGATCTTCAGCGTCGCCGAGAGCGCAGACGGCCGGCGATTCGCGGCGGGCAGCAGCCTCGACCGCCGGGGGCAGGTCGACATCTACGCCGACGAATTCGAGCCCGACTCCGCCCCCGACCCGATCAAGGCGATCCTGGCCAAGGCCGGGACCGCCCGGTCGGACGCCGAGCGGTCCGCCCTCGACAAGCATCGCCAGGGGGCGATCAAGCGACTGGCCGCCGTGCCGATCCCCTCGGGCGCGGTGTACGCCGTCGCCCTCCGGCCCGACGGCGAGGCCGTCGCCGTCGGCGGCTCCGACGGCCTGATCCGCCTGATCGACCCGAAGGCTGGCGCGATCACGAAGGAGTTCTGCCCCGCGCCGATCGGGGGGACGGCTCCCGCCAGGTCCGCCCCGGCGGTGGCCGCCTCGGCCGCCCCCGGGGCCGCGTCCGAGGCCGACCCGCTGCCGAAGGGCTCGATGATCGCGAGCCTCGACGTCTGGCCCGCCTCGATCGAGCTCGTCGACCGGGCCTCGTATGCCCAGCTCGTCGTGACGGCTCGCGACGCCTCGGGCGAGCCGATCGACGCGACCCGCCTGGTCGAGGTCTCGGGCGGGTCGGGCCTGGTCGAGGTGTCGAAGTCCGGCCTGGTCCGGCCGATGGGCGACGGCCGGGGGACCCTCCGCCTCGCCCTCGGCGGGCACAGCCTGGAGGTGCCGGTCCGGGTGGCCGGGACCGCCGAGCCGGCCCGGGCGGATTATGTCCGCGACGTCACGCCGATCCTGTCCCGCCTGGGCTGCAACGGCGGGACCTGCCACGGCTCGGCCCAGGGGAAGAACGGCTTCAAGCTCTCGCTCCGGGGTTACGACCCCCTCTTCGACGTCCGGGCCCTGACCGACGACCACGGCTCGAGGCGGGTCAACCTCGCCTCCCCCGACGACAGCCTGATGCTCCTGAAGACCACCGGCGCCGTGCCCCACGTCGGCGGGTCCTTGATGCGCCCGGGCGAGCCGTATCACGAGGTGCTCCGGACCTGGATCGCCGACGGGGCGAGGCTTGACCCGGCCTCCGCCAAGGTCGCCAAGCTGGAGGTGTATCCGGCCGACCCGGTCGTCCAGAAGATCGGGGCGAAGCAGCAGCTCCGGGTGGTCGCCACCTTCGCCAGCGGCGAGGCCCGAGACGTCACCCGCGAGGCGTTCCTGGAGAGCGGCAACAACGAGGTCGCCGTCGCCGACCGGGGGGCCCTGATGACCGCCCTCCGCCGGGGCGAGGCGCCGATCCTGGTCCGCTACGAGGGGGCCTACGCCGCCTCGACCCTGACCGTCATGGGCGACCGCTCGGGCTTCGCCTGGGAACAGCCCCCCTCGTACAACCGGATCGACGACCTCGCGGCCGACAAGTGGCGGCGGATGAAGATCCGGCCGTCGGCCCCCTGCGACGACGCCGAGTTCCTCCGCAGGGCCTCGCTCGACCTCGCCGGCCTGCCCCCCACCATCGAAGAGGTCCGGGCCTTCGCCGCCGACCCGCGCGACTCGCGGGCCAAGCGTGAGGCGGCGGTCGACCGGCTGATCGGCAGCCCCGAGTTCGTCGACTACTGGACCAACAAGTGGGCCGACCTCCTGCTGGTCAACCGCAAGTTCCTCGACGTCGAGGGGGCCGCCGGCTTCCGCACCTGGATCAAGAACCAGGTCGAGGCGAACCGGCCCTACGACCGATTCGTCCGGGCGATCCTGACGGCCAACGGCTCGAACCGCGAGAATCCCGCCTCGGCCTACTTCAAGATCCTCCGCGAGCCGACGGCGATCATGGAGAACACGACCCAGCTCTTCCTGGCGGTCCGGTACAACTGCAACAAGTGCCATGATCACCCGTTCGAGCGCTGGACCCAGGACCAGTACTACGAGACCGCCGCCTACTTCGCCCGGGTGGGCCTGAAGGACGACCCGGCCAGCTCGGGCCGGAAGGTCGGCGGCTCGGCCGTCGAGTCGCCCCAGGCACTCTACGAGGAGGTCTACGAGAAGGGGGACGGCGAGGTCCTCCACGACCGGACCAAGCAGGTCGCCCCGCCGAAGTTCCCCTTCCCCGTCGCCCACCCGGCGCCGGAGGCCCCGGATCGGCGGGAGGACCTGGCCGCCTGGGTCACGTCGAAGGACAACCCGTACTTCGCCCGGAGCTACGTCAACCGGCTCTGGGGCTACCTCTTCGGCGTCGGGATCATCGAGCCGATCGACGACATCCGCGCCGGCAACCCGCCGACCAACCCGGAGCTGCTCGACTACCTGGCGCGGGAGTTCGTCGAGTCGGGCTTCGACGCCCGCCACGTCATGCGGCTGATCTGCAAGTCGCGGACCTATCAGCTCTCGATCGCCCCGAACGAGTGGAACGGCGACGACAAGATCAACTTCTCGCACGCGACCGCCCGCCGCCTGCCGGCCGAGGTGCTCCTCGACGCGGTGTACCGGGCGACCGGGTCGTCCTCGAAGTTCCCCGGCGTCCCGGCCGGGACCCGGGCCGCGGCCCTGCCCGACTCGGGGGTCGAGCTGCCCAGCGGCTTCCTCTCCACCTTCGGCCGGCCGGTCCGCGAGAGCGCCTGCGAGTGCGAGCGGTCGAGCGGCCTGCAGCTCGGCCCGGTCATGGCGCTGGTCAGCGGGCCGACCCTCGGCGACGCCATCGCCGACGCGGAGAACGAGCTGGCCAGGCTCGTCGCCCGCGAGGTGGACGACGCCAAGCTCGTCGAGGAGCTGTTCCTCCGGATCTTGAACCGCCCGGCCACCCCCGCCGAGGTCGCCACCTGCCTGGCCGACCTCAAGGCGATCGACGACGACCAGAAGGGCCTGGCCGAGTCGACGCTCGACCGCGAGGCCGAGGTCGCCCGGCTGCTCCCGAAGCTGGAGGAGGAGCGGACGCTCGCCATCGACTCGGCCCGGCAGGCCCTCGAATCGTACGAGCGGGAGGCCGCGCCCCGGGTCGCCGAGGCGGAGCAGCAGCGGCTCGCGCGGATCGCCGCGGCCGAGGCCGACCTGAGCGCCCACGAGGCCTCGCAAGCCGACCGGATCGCCGCCTGGGAGAAGACCCAGACGCCGATCACGCGCTGGCGTCCCTTGATGCCGGCCTCGGTCGCCGACGTCAACGGGGCGACGTTCCAGGCGCTGCCGGACGCCTCCGTCCTCGTCTCGGGCAAGCTCGAAGGGGGGGAGACGACCTTCGTCGCCGAGACCGACCTGCCCTCGATCACCGGCCTCCGGCTGGAGGTCCTGGTCGACGACAGCTTGCCGGCGAAGGGGCCGGGCCGGGCCGGCAACGGCAACTTCGTGATCAACGAGATCAAGGTGACGGCCGCCCCGAAGGGGGACCCGAAGCTGGCCAAGGCCGTCCCCCTGACCAGGCCGATGGCCGACTTCAGCCAGGCGGGCTTCGACGTCAAGAACGCGGTGGACGGGTCGCCCAACCCCAACAAGGGGTGGGCCGTGTCGGGCGGGATCGGCCGGGGGCACTGGGCCACGTTCGAGGCCGGGGCGCCGGTCGGCTTCCCGGGCGGGACCGTCCTGACCGTCAAGCTGACGCACCGCTACCCCGACGGCAAGCACATGCCGGGCAAGTTCCGGATCTCGGCCACGCCGGTCGCCGGCTCGATCGGCCTCGACCTGTCGGAAGAACTTCGGGGGGTGATCGCCACCGCCCCCGAAGTCCGGACCCAGGCCCAGCGCGACGCCCTGGTCGCCCACCACCGCTCGACCGACGCCGAGCTGGCGAAGAAGACCGCCGCCCTGGCGATGGCCAGGGCCCCGCTCCCGGTCGAGCCCAGGCTGACGGAGCTGCGCAACCAGCTCGCCTCGGCCAGCCGACCGGTCCCGCCCGACGCCCGACTTGTCCAGCTCAAGCGGGACCTGGAGATGGGCTCCAAGCAGGTCGCCACCCGCCGCCTGACCGCCGCGCAGGACATTGCCTGGGCGCTGATCAACAGCCCGTCGTTCCTCTTCAACCATTGATCCGACCGGGATCCTCACCCCCTTCCTTCGAGCGGAGCGTTGCCATGATCATCGTCCCAGGGCGGCCCGGCAAGGATTTGTGCGACCCCTCGCTCGGCATGACCCGGCGCGACATCGTCCGGGTGGGCGGGTCGGGCCTGCTCGGCGTCTCGCTCGGCTCCTTGCTCCAGCTCCGGGCCGCCTCGGCGGCCGACGGGTCGGGCGTCGCCTCCCGGGCCCCCGGCTGGGGCAAGGCCAAGGGGATCATCATGCTCTACCTCCAGGGGGGGCCGAGCCACCTCGACCTCTGGGACCCCAAGGCCGGCGTGCCCGACAACGTCCGGAGCGCCTTCAAGGCGATCGACACCAAGGTCCCCGGCATCCAGTTCACCGAGATCCTCCCCAAGCTGTCGAAGCTGACCGACAAGCTCACGATGATCCGATCGATGAGCTACACGCCCAACGGCCTGTTCAACCACACGGCCGCGATCTACCAGATGATGACCGGCTACACCACCGACAAGGTCAGCCCCTCCGGCCAGCTCGAGCCGCCCAGCCCGAAGGACTTCCCCAACTTCGGCTCGAACATCGTCCGGCTCAGGCCGCAGACCGAGCCGATGCTGCCGTTCGTGATGCTGCCCAGGCCGCTCCAGGAGTCCAACGTCGTCGGCAAGGGGGGCACGGCCGGCTTTCTGGGCAAGGCGTTCGACCCGTACACGCTCTTCCCCGACGGCGACGACCTCGACAACGAGAAGATGAACCGGATCCGGGTCGACGACCTCCAGCTCCGCCCCGAAGTCTTCTCGGTCCGCCTGGAGCGCCGGGCCCGGCTCCGCGACGCGATCAACGCGGGGATGCCGGTCATCGACAAGGCGGTCTCCGAGTACAACCTCAACGAATATTATGACCGGGCCTTGAAGCTGATCGTCTCCGGCCGGGCCCGCGAGGCGTTCGACCTGGAGCGGGAGTCGTCCAGGACCCGCGACCTGTACGGCCGGAACACCTTCGGCCAGAGCTGCCTGATGGCCCGCCGCCTGATCGAGGCGGGCACCAAGGTCGTCGAGGTGATCTGGCCCAAGGTGGCCAACTCGGACAACCACTCCTGGGACCACCACGTCGCCCTGACCCAGCGGATGAAGGACCAGTCCGGCCCGATGCTCGACGGCGCCCTTTCCGGCCTGCTCGAAGACCTCGACGCCCGGGGGATGCTCGACGAGACCTTGGTCGTCGCCGTCGGCGAGTTCGGCCGGAGCCCGCAGAAGGGGGTCAGCACCTCCGGCAACGGCAACAGCGCCGACGGTCGCGACCACTGGCCGTATTGCTACACCGCCGTCGTCGCCGGCGCCGGGATCAGGCGGGGCAACATCCACGGCAAGTCCGACAAGACCGGCTCGGCCCCCGCCGAGGACCCCGTCCACCCCGGCGAACTCCTGGCGACGATCTACCACGCCTTCGGCATCGACCCGGCCACGATCGTCTACAACCATCTCAACCAGCCCCGCGAGCTGGTCAAGGCCGAGGCCGTCACCCGCCTGTTCGGCTGAGCGCCGAGCCCGGCCGAAGGGTGCTTGATTTTGGGGTCCGTGGCGGATGAAGTGATGATTGATCCTCACGCCGGTCGCACGGTCCTCGAAGCCGAGGTCGCTCGTGGTCATCCAACCGCCCGGGGTCGCCGGGGCCTCGGCGAAGGGCATCGCGGCGGCCTTGCTCGCCCTCGCGATCCTCGGCCCTGCCGGGGCGGCCGGCACCGCGGATGGGCCGGTCGACGGGCTGATCGGGTCGCTGAAGCGGGGTGATGATCGGGCCCGGGCGGAGGCCGCGCGGGCCCTGGGCCGGCTGGGCTCGAAGGCCCGCGAGGCGGCACCGGCCCTGGCGGAGGCCCTGGCCGACGGGTCGGGTGCGGTCCGCGTCGAGGCGGCGGCGGCCCTGGCGGTGGTCGAGCCGGGCCGGCTCAAGGCCGCCCTGCCGGCGCTCCTCGCGGCGAGGCGGGACCCCGACGAGTCGGTCCGGGAGCGGGCCCTGGCGGCCTGGGCGGAGGTCGGGCCGGGGGTCCGGGCGGCGTCGGCCTATGTCCGCGAGCTGCTCGGCAAGGAGGACCCGGCCTCCCGCCAGAAGGCCTCGGCCGCGTTCGCCAAGTTCGGCCTGGAGGCGGTGCCGACGCTCGTCGATGCGCTCGGGGTCGAGCACCCGGTCGGCTTCAACATCCTCGGCTCGAACACGCCTTATGTCGGGGTTCGGACCCAGGCCAACAACATGGGCCGGGGCTCGTCGAGGATGAGCGGCCGGCGGGCTGCGGTCGGCCGGTACCGGGCCTTCGCGATCGAGGCCCTCGCCGCCCTCGGGGTCCGGTCGCCCGGGGCGCTCGAAGGGCTGCTCCGGGCGCTCGATCACAAGGACACGACGGCCCGGCGGGCCGCGGTGATGGCGATCGCCCAGTCGGGCGTCGCACCCTCGAAGATCGCCGACCCGTTGACCCGGGCCCTCGACGACCCCGACGGCCTCGTCCGCGTGAAGGCGGCCGAGATCCTCGGCCGGGTCGTCCCGCCGGTCCAGGCCGGCCTGGCCGCGCTGCTCGACCTGCTGGGCAGCCGCGAAGACTCGCTCCAGATGATGGCCGCCCAGGCGCTGGAGCAGGCCGGGCCCAAGGCGCGGCCGATCGCCCCGGGCCTGCGGCTCGCCTTGAGGGCCGACGACCCCTACCTCCGGGCCTCCGCCGGGCGGATCTTCGCGAGACTCGGTCCGGCCGAGCGCGACGAGGTCGTCCCCGTGCTGATCGAGGTCCTCGAAGGCGACGACCCCTCGGCCCGGATGCTGGCGGCCGACACGCTCTGGGACCTCGGGCACGCCCGAGAGGCCATCCCCGCCCTGATCGCCGCGCTGGGCGACCGCGAGTTCGCCGGGCCCGCCGGCCCGCCGGCCCGAATCCTGGGCCGGCTCGGCCCGGACGACGCCGAGGCCGTCCCGGCCCTGGTGGAAGCCCTGAGGGATGGCCCGCCGGCCGCCCGGTCGCAGATCATCGCGATCCTCCGCAAGATGGGCAAGGCCGCCCGCCCGGCCGCCTCCGCCCTGGCCGACCTGATCGGGGGGAAGGACGGCAACCTCGCCGGCCAGGCGATCGCGACCCTCGGGCAGATGGGCCCCCTGCCCGAGGAGGCGGCCCCCAAGATCCTCGCCGCGATCAAGGGGGGCGACGCCCAGCGGAGGAACCAGGCCCTCGCGCTGCTCGACCAGCTCGGCGACGGGGCGAAGGCCGCCGTCCCCGTGCTGGTGGCGATGCTCAAGGACCCGCAGCCGTTCGCCCGCAACCAGGCCGCGACCCGGCTGGGCCAGATCGGGGCCCGCGACCCCAGGGCCGTGACCGGGCCGCTCCTGGAGGCGCTCGGGGACGCCGACCCGCTCGTCCGGACCCACGCCGCGCGTTGCCTCGCGCAGATCAAGGCCGACCCGCCGCAGGTCCAGGCCGCGGCCGTCGTCCTCTTGAAGGACTCGCAGCCGGCCACCCGCCTGCAAGCGGTCCAGCTCCTGGCGGGCCTCAGCCCGACGACCCGGGAGGCGGCCTCCGCCCTGGTCGGGGCCCTCCGCGACGCCGACAACGGCGTGAGGGCCCAGGCCTCGCAGGCCCTGATGCGGTCGGACCCCGGCGCGGTCGAGGCCCAGACGCCCGCGCTGATCGGGGCGATCGAGGCCCCCGACCCGGCCGTCCGGGGCCCGACGGTCCAGGTCGCCCTGTCGCTGGTCCGGCGCGGCTCCGAAGCCCTGCTGCCGGCGCTCATCGCGGCTTCGAGGGACCCGGAGCCGGCGATCCGCCTCCTGGCCCTCGCCACGCTCCTGGAGCTGGCCAGGGGGCCGGATGTGTACGCCAAGATCAGGGCCGCCCACGCCCTGGGCGATGCGCGAGGGGCCCCGGCGAGGCGGGCCGTCGCCGCGCTCGCCGCCCTCCTCGACGACCCCGCCCGGGCCGTCCGGGACGAGGCGTCCCGCTCGCTCGGGCGGATGGGCTTCGCCGCCCAAGCCGCGATCCCCGCCCTCGCCGCCCGGCTCTCGGGCCCGGATCGCGCCGGGGTCGCCGAGTCGCCGGCCAAGGCCCTCGGCCGGCTCGGGCCCGAGGCCGTGCCGGCCCTGCTCGACGCCTTGAGGCGGGACGAGGCGCCGGACCCCGGGGCGATCATCGAGGCGCTCGGTCAGGTCGGGCCGGGGGCTTCCCGGGCGATCCCGGCGTTGCTGGACGCCTTCGTCGGCAAGCCCGAATCGCGGGCGGTGGCCGGGCTCGCCCTCCGGCGTTTGGGCCTCGACTCGGTGCCCGCCCTGGCGTGGGCGCTGGCGGCGAAGGACCGTGACGCCCGGCGGGACGCGGCCATGCTGCTCGGGTCGCTCGGGGTCGAAGCGGCCGGGGCGACCCCCGCCCTGGCCCGGGCGCTGGACGACCCCGAGGTCGGCGTCCGGGTCGCCGTCGCCTGGGCCTTGATGCAGGTTGCCGGGCCGGGCCAGGCCGGGGCTTTGGCCGCCGCACGGGCCCTGGCCGAAGGGCTCAAGGCCCCCGACGTGGAGGTCCGGCGATTCACCCTCTCCGTCCTCGCCCGGCTTGACGCCAGGCCGGTCGAGGTCGCCTCGGCCCTCGGGGCGGCCCTCGACGACGACGACCCGACGATCCGCCTGCTCGCGGCGGGGGCCCTGCTCGCCGACCCGGCCCTCGCCGAGAAGGCGGCCGGGGTCCTCGCCGGGGCCCTCGAAGGCCCGGGCCTCCGCCCTCACGCCCTCGCGATCCTCGGGAAGGTCGGCCCGGAGGCGGCCCGGGCGGCCCCGGCGCTGGCGGGCGTGCTGGACCGGGCCGACGTCGACCTGGCGGGGCCGGTCGCTTTCGCCCTCGCTCGTGCCGGCGGCGGGTCGGCCGTCGGGCCGCTCCTGCGGGCCATCCGCGAGGGGGATGCCCGGCCTCGGGCCGAGGTCGTCGCGGCCCTGGCCACCGCCGGGCCGCAGGCCGTCGGGCCGCTCGCCGGCCTGCTCGCGAGCGGCGACCGCGACGCCCGGGTCGCCGCCGCCCGAGGCCTCGGCACGCTCGCGGAGGCCGAGCCCGCCGCCCGGGCCGCGCTGGTCGAGGCCCTGGACGGGGGCGATCCCGCCGTCCGGGTCGTCGCCGTGCGCGGCCTCGGCCGGATCGGGTCGAAGGCCGAGTCGGCCCGAGTGTCGGGCCTCTTGCGGGACCCGGACCGGTCGGTCGCCCTGGAGGCGGCGATCGCCCTGGCCTCGGCCCGGGCCGAGGACGCCGCCGAGGCCTTGCCGACCCTGCTCGCGGCGGCCTCGGCGGCCAACCACCCCGACCGCCTCCGGGCGATCGGGGCGATCGGCGGGCTCGGGCCGGCGGCGGCCCCGGCGGTCTCGACCCTGGCCGAGATCGCCCTCGAGCGCGGCCCGGCCTCCGCCGGCGCGGTCGGCGCGATCGGCCGGGTCGGTCCGGAGGCCCGGTCGGCCCTGCCCGCCCTCCGCGAGGCGCTGCTCGACCCGTCGCTCGTCACCAGGGCACGGGCGGCGGTGGCTCTCTGGGAGGTCGATCGCTCGGCGGGCGAGGGGGTGCCGGTGCTCATCGAGGCCGTGCAATCGCCGGGACTTCGGGAGGCTGCGGGGTCGACGTCGATCGGCTTCTCCGGGGCCCTGCCGGCGGGGATGGCCCCTCCCCCCCGGTTCGTCCGGGGCGGGTTCACGGTCGAGGACGCCGCGGCCCTCCGGCTCGAAGCGATCGCCACCCTCGGCCGGATGCGCGGGGAGGCCCGCGACGCCCTGCCGAGCCTGCTCGACGCCGCCAGGGAGTTCGACCCCGAGGTCCGCCGGGCGGCGATCGAGGCCCGGTCGGCCATCGACCCGGCCCCCCTCGCGACGCCCGGGTCGGGGGACTGACCGATGCGCGACCCTTCCACGACCCCGCTGGAGCGCCTCGACCCGGCCGAGGCCTGGGCCCCCTGGGAGCCCAACTCGGGCGACCCCTGGGGCCGGAAGTGGGCCGGCCACCTGTATCGCCGGGCGGCTTTCGGCGCGTCCTGGATCGAGCTCGAATCCGCCATCGCCGCCGGGCCGGAATCCGCCATCGCCCGGCTCCTCGAAGGGGGCCCCGGGCACGAGGACTTCGACCGGGTGATGGACGCCCTCGCCCCCGAGCCGGCCCGGGTCCCGGCCGTGGAGGGGTTCGACGGCCCGCTCCAGGGCTGGTGGCTGCACCGGATCGTCCGGACGCCGCACCCGCTCCGGGAGAAGCTCTGCCTGTTCTGGCACGACCACTTCGCCACCAGCGTGCACAAGGTCCGCCGGGCCGACCTGATGGCCCGGCAGAACCTCCTGATCCGCGAGCACGCCCTGGGCAAGTTCGGCCCCTTGCTCCGGGCGATGGGCCGCGACCCGGCGATGCTGATCTGGCTCGACTCGAACAGCAACGTCAAGGACAAGCCGAACGAGAACTACGCCCGCGAGCTGATGGAGCTGTTCGCCCTCGGGGTCGGCCACTACTCCGAGGGGGACGTCCGCGAGGCCGCCCGGGCCTTCACCGGTTGGCACACCGACGGCAAGCGCTTCGCCTTCGACGCTTCCCGGCACGACGACGGCCCCAAGGTCGTGCTCGGCCGGTCGGGCCCCTTCGACGGCGACGACGTGGTCCGGATCGTCCTGGAGGAGCCGGCGGCGGCCCGGTTCCTGGCCCGCAAGCTCTACCGGGCCTTCGTGAGCGAGGCCGAGAGCCCGCCCGAGCGGCTGATCCAACCCCTGGCCGACCGCTACGCGGCCTCGGGGTACGACACGGGCGAACTGATCGGCACCCTGCTCCGCTCGCGGCTGTTCTTCTCGGATCATGCCTTCCGCCAACGGGTCAAAGGGCCGGTCGAGTATGTCGTCGGCCTGCTCCGGGGCCTGGAGGGGACGCCGGCCGAGGAGCGGGCGAACCCGGGCATGCAGCCTCAGCCGCAGGGCTCGCCACTGGCTCGGCTGATGGACGGGCTAGGCCAGACGCTCTTCGCCCCGCCGAACGTCAAGGGCTGGCCCGGCGGCGAAGCCTGGCTGAACTCGGCGACGCTACTGGCCCGGCACAACCTCGCCTGGAAGGTCGTCCAGGGCGGGCACGGCCCGTCGGGCATGAAGGCCAGCCCCTCGGCCCTCGCCCGGAAGTACCGGGTCGGGCGCGACGCCGAGGCCCAGGTCGGATTCCTCCTCGACGCCCTGCTCCAGCCCGGCGAGGGGGAGGTCGACGCCCCTCGGAGGCGGAAGCTCGCCGAGTACCTCTCGGCCGCCGGGTCATTCGGCGACGATCGGCTCCGAGAGACCGCCCATGCCGTCCTCCTGATGCCCGAATACCAGTTGGCCTAGCGCGGGAACGGCCCGAGAACCTGTCTGAAGGGGTGAGCCATGACGACGCGACGCGAATTCCTGGGGCGGGCGATCGTGGGTTCGGCCTTGGTCGCGCTGGGGCCGACGGTCCCCGGGTTCGTGGCGACGACCGCCCGGGCCGCCGAAGCGGGCCGGGACCGAGTCCTGGTGGTCGTCGAGATGACCGGCGGCAACGACGGCCTGAACACGGTCGTCCCCTACGCCGACGACCTGTACCACGCCGCCCGGCCGACGCTCGGGGTCGGCCGCGACCGGGTGATCCGGGTCGACGACCACGTCGGCCTGAACCCGGGCCTTCGGCCGTTCGAGAAGCTGCTCGCCGACGGCTACCTGGCGATCGTCCAGGGGGTGGGCTACCCCAACCCGGACCGCTCGCACTTCAGCTCGATGGACGTCTGGCAGTCGGCCGACCCGTCCGGCAGGGGCGACGGCTGGCTCGGGCGGGGCCTCGGCTCGATCCCCGTGGCGGCCGGCCAGGTCCCGGCGATCTACGCGGGCGATCAGCAACTCCCGCTCGCCCTCCGGGGGTCGTCGACCGGCGTGCCGACGGTCCACCCGGGCCGCCCCTACGACCTCGACCTGGCCCTGCAAGCGGCGCCGAACTTCGCCAGGAACGCCCCGGTCAAGCCCCCGACGGCCGGCCCGCGCGAGGCCGCCCGCCGCCGCCTGATCGCCGAGATGACCGACCTCGCCCCGGGCCCCGCCGGCCTCGGCCAGTTCGCCCGCCGGACGGCGCTCCAGACCTACGCGACGATCGCCGAGCTGCGCGAGGTGACCGACGGGTCGAGGTCGGGCGGTCCCCTCGGCTTCGCCCGAGGTGGGCAATCGCCGCTCCGGGAGAACCTCGGGCTCGTGGCCCGGATGATCGAGGCGGGCTTCGGCACCCGGGTCTTCTACCTGTCGATCGGCGGCTTCGACACCCACGCCGGCCAGGCCGAGCCGCACCGGCAACTCCTCGGGCAGCTCGCCGACGCGGTCGCCGGCTTCTTCGACCGGCTCGGCAAGTCGGGGCATGCCGGGCGGGTCGCCCTGATGACGTTCTCGGAGTTCGGCCGGCGGGTCCGCGAGAACGGGAGCGGGGGACCGACCACGGCGCCGGGTCGTGCCTGTTCGTGGCCGGCCCGGGCATCCGAGGGGGCGTCGTCGGACCCCACCCGGGGCTCGCCGCCGACCAGCTCGACGGGGGCGACCTCCGCCACCACCCCGACTTCCGCCGGGTCTACGCCACCCTGCTCGACGGCTGGCTCGGGTGCCCGAGCCGCGACGTCCTGGGCGACCGGTTCGAGCCGCTCCCCCTGATCGCCGCCGCCCGAACCTGACGGCCGCCCCCTCGCGCTTGCCCGGCGCCCCGGGCCGGCTTATGCTCGGTCCATCGCCCCGCCGCAGCCCGCATCGCGAACCCAGAACGAGCCGACGAGCCATGAATCGCCGAGGATTCTCGCAGGCCGCTTGATCCGCAGCGCTACCGAGCGGGCTTCGGCATCGAGGCCTGATCGGACCCCGGCATCCGACAAGGGGGCCGCATGGCCGAGCGACTCGACCGCCGGATCGCCCGATGGCTCGGCCCCCTGCTCCGTCGGGGTCGGGCTGGGCCTTCGCCCCCGCCCGACCCGGCGGCCCGGCCGTATACCCGCTGGTGGTGGTTCTCCGGGCCGATCGACCCCAAGGTGATCGAGCGGCAGCTCGGCTGGGCGAAGGCCAACGGCTTCGGCGGCGTCGAGATCGCCTGGATCTACCCGCTCCGGGCCGGGGCCGAGGGGCCGAGGTGGCTCGGGCCGGATTGGACCGCGGCGGTCGTCCACGCCAAGCGGCATGCCGAGTCGCTGGGCCTGGGGTGCGACTTCACCTTCGGCTCGCTCTGGCCCTTCGGCGGCTCGTCGGTCACGCCCGAGGACTCGCACCAGACCTTCGAGGGACCCACGCTCAAGCCGTTCGAGCAGTCCTGGGAGTCCGCCTACGCCGTCGAGCTTGGCTTCATCCTCGACCACCTCAACCGCGACGCCCTGGCCCGCTACGCCCGGGTGATGGGCGCCGCCCTCGTCCCGGCACTGGCCGGGCGCAAGTCGGCCTTGTTCTGCGACTCGTGGGAGGTGTCGACCTACCGGATGTGGTCGCCGGCGCTCTGGGGCCGGTTCGCCGACCGGTTCGGCTACGACCTCCGCGACCACCTCGACCGGCTCGACGACGACGAGCACGCCCGCTACGACTACCGGGCCTTCATCGCCGATGCGGTGATCGACGAGTTCTACCGTCCCTTCGCCGCCACCTGCCGGGACCTCGGGGCCTTGTCCCGAGTCCAGTGCCACGGCGCCCCGACCGACCTCCTGGCGGCCTATGTCGCCGTCGACATCCCCGAGACCGAGGTCCTCCTCTTCCCGGCCCCCTTCGCCCGGATCGCCGCCTCGGCCGCCGCCCTGGCCGGCAAGCCCCTGGTGAGCTGCGAGACGTTCACCTGCCTCTACGGCTTCCCGGCCGCCCAGATCAAGAAGGAGGACGCCGCCGACCTCCGGCTCCTGGCCGACGCCGCGATCGCCCACGGCGTCAATCAGGTCGTCTGGCACGGGATGCCCTACAACCCGCCGGGCGGCCGGGACGCCTTCTTCGCCACGACCCACGTCGGCCCCGACTCCTCCCTCGCCGCCGAGATCCCCGCCCTCAACCGCTACCTGGCCGGGGCCTGCTCGTGGATGCGGCGCGGGCGGACCTACTCGGGACTCGCGGCGTACCTGCCGATCGAGGACAACCGGATGCGCGACCGGCTCCCGCTCGCCTCGAGGACCCCCGCCGCCCAGTTCTACTGGGAGCTGCGGCAGGAGGTCGTCCCCGAGGAGGCCGAGCCGTTCCACCCGCTCTGGGTCTCCGCCCCCTTCCTCGAAGCCGCGACCTGGGATGGGGCCAAGCTCAGCGTCGGACACGCCGAGTTCGACGCCCTCCTCGTCGGCTCCCGCTGGCTCGACCCGAAGGCCCTCGACGCCATCCTCCGGCTGGCCGAACGAGGGCTCCCGGTCGCCCTCACCACCCGCCCCCGGCGGCCCGGGCTCGGCGAGGATGACGGGTTCGCGGCGAAGGTCCAGGCCCTGGCGGCCCTGCCGAACGTCCGGCCCGACCTGCCCGACCTCGCCTTGACCCCCCTGGTCGAGGGAGAGCGGCTGCCGCCCTACTGGGCGCGGGTCGACGGCGATGCGCTGATCCTCTTCTTCGCCCACCCCGGGGCGTGGGACGCCCGCTACCCCATGACCCTCGGCCAGGCCCGGGCGCTCCCGGCGACCGGCCGCCCCGTCGTGATCCGGTTCGGCGGGCGCTCGCTCCCCGTCACCCTGAAGTTCCCGCCCGGCCGCTCCGTCCTCCTGGAGGTCATCGGCGACTCGGCCCGGGTCGTCGACCTCGGCTGACCGGGCCGGGATCGATCCGGCTCCCGGGCTTCGGGGCGTCAGAGCCGGAAGACGAACAGCTCGTCCTCGCGGAGCCTGCGGTCGAGCCGGGCCATCGCCCCGGTCTCGTCCCGGCAGCGGAGCCACGCCGCTTCCAGGCTCATCCCGTAATGCTTGGCGAAGCGGCTCGGGAAGGTCGACCGGTCGGCCTTGAGGTAGAAGGTCAGGTAGAGGTCCCAGCCGAACCGGCGGATCAAGTAACCCGTGAAGACGCCCGCCTGGCCGTAGTGGAAATGCACGCGGCCTTCCGAGAAGAAGTGCCGGTCGTCGAGCAGTACGGCGAGTTCGGACCGAAGCTCGGCTGTGAGCGGGTAGCGGTCGATCCCCTCCAGCCAGACGGCCAGCCCTTCCTGGAACAGGGGCGGGGGGTTGGCGTTCCACCGGGCGGCGAACAGGTGGACCAACTCGTGCCGCAGGAGTTCCGTCCCGAGCCAATCGGCGGCCAGGAGGACGGTATTCGCCGCCACCAACACCGTACCCCCGATCGGCTGCCCGAAGATCGAGGACAAGTCGCGAAGGTCCGAGAACAGGACGACGCGCAACCGCCGAGGGGGCCGGACGCCGAATCGGCGGGCCAGGTCGTCCCGCCCCGACTCGGCCCACCGGGCGACTTCGGCCAGGTCGACCGCCCCTTCGAGCCCGGCCGGGTAGAGGACCGAGACCCGGCCCGCCCGGAAGGTCCGGAAGCGGGCGACCCGGCGGGTGAGCCGGCAGAGCCAGGGGTTCGGCCGGAGGATCGCCAAGGTGATCCCTCGGCTGATGAGCCCGAGGGACAGCACTCCCAGGTAAGGCCGAGTTTCGAGCCGCCCCAAGAGCCAGCCCGGGGCCAGCACAACGGCGATCACCACGATCGCGCCCCACTCCGCGAGCCAGCACCGGGCCAGGAGCCCGAGCGGCCCCCGGCCGATCAGTGGCCTGAACCCGAGTCGTCTCATGTTGAGCCCTCGCGGCATGCACGGCATTGCCCCCGGCCGACCTTTCATGCGGGGACGGCCTTGAGCCGCCGGCGCAGGCGGGAGGCCAGGGCCAGGAGCATCGCGGCGGAGCCGGCGCCGAAGAGGCCCCAGGCCTGGCGGGACCGGGCGGCGTGGGCCCTGATCTTCGACCGAGGGACCCGGGGGAACCACTCCTCGGTCCCGGTCGGGGAGGCGATCGGCCCCTTGGCGGCGTCGAAGTCGTCGAAGAAGCGGGGGTCGTCGATCGACTTGCCGGCGGCGATCCGGGCGGCCTCGTACTCCCGGTAGGCCTCCTGGTACCCCAAGCCGAGGGCCAGCTCCTTCTCGAAGTCGGGCCGGAGCCGGGCGACGACCTTCGGGTCGGCCGGCGCCTCGCCGGGGGCGACGGGGCCGGAGGTGAGGTCGGCCTCGATCTCGGCCTGGCGGGCCCGGCAGTGGTCGCGGAGGGCTTGCTGGAGCGCGGGGTCGGGCCAGTACCGCTCGGCCAGCTGGGAGGAGCGCTCGAAGGCGACCCAGGCGATGTACCGCTGGCCGACCCGGAGCATCGTCTCGCCCAATGCGAGGGCGAAGTGGGGGTTCGCCCCGCCCCCCTGCCGCCACATCCCGATGATCCCCAGGACCGGCTCGTCGAACGGCGTCGGACCCCGGTGCGAAGGGATTTCGACCTTGTCCCAGCCCTCCTCCGCCCCGACCTTGGCGATGTACTTGCGGATCTCCTTGTAGTCGCCCCAGCGGGCCGGGACCTCGATCGGGGCGTCGGGCTCGAAGAACGCGGGGACGGCGTGGAAGGCTTCCTCGTCGCCCCGGAAGGAAAGGTCCGTTGGCCGGCCGTGGCCGGTCGTCGAATAGACGGCATCCTCATCCCGGATGGCCGACCACTTCCGGTCGAGGCGGTTGCCCAGGCAGTCGAAGGTCTTGAGGAGGCCCGGGTCGGCCATCGCGGCGAGGAGGAACTCGGCGATCGACGCCTGCCACCGCTCGCGGCCGAAGTGGGCCTCGGGGTTCACCTCGACCGACTTCCGGATGAACTCGACACCCTCTTGGAAGCGGCCTCGGGCGTCCGGGTCGCCGGCCAGGGCCTTCGGGAAGCTGGCGTGGATCAGGAACGTCCCGAGGTTGGCGTAGGACGTATAGAGATCGCGTCCGCTGATCCCTCTCGTCTGCTGGTCGGCCAGCTTGGCCCGCATCGCGGCCGCGGCCTCGTCGGACTTGCCGAGCCGCTCCAGGTCGGTCGCGAGGTCGTCGAGCAGCGGGAACCGGGCGGGGTCCCCGGCGGTCAGCGCGGCCAGCTTGTCTCGGGCGAGCCGGTCCCGCTCGCGGTAGTACGCCGGCCCGTGCTTGGCGAACCGCTCGTGGATCACGTCGTGGACCATCGCGAACCGGAGCGAGACCCCGCCCCGATATTCGGGGACGCCGTGCGGGAGCGGGACCTCCTCGACCAGGAACGGGTAATTCCGCGACTCGGGCATCAGGTGGGGAAGCGCCGCCCCGGCCCACCCGACGCCGTACCCGACCCCGGCCACGCACGCCAGGAGCAAGAGCCGATAGGCCGACTCCACCGGTTCACCTCCTGGAGCGGCCGTCGAGCAGGACCAACGCGGCGGCCGAGCCGAGCATCGCGAGCCCGCCGGCGACCACCGGCCACCGGCTCGTTGTCGCCGCGACCGGCGCGGGCTTCCGGGCGGCCCGGGTGTACTGAGACCGGAACTCCTGCTCCTGGCTGGGCAGCTCGGAGTCGTTGATGCAGGCCAGGGCCGGGCCGGCGGTCACCAGGGCCAGGGCGATCGAGCGGGCGAAGAGGCGTCGCATGATGGATTCCCCCAGGACGGCATGCGGGGAGAGCGAGGATCAGGCCAGTTTGATCCGGCCCGGACGCCCCGTCAAGCTGTCCCCGAAGGATTTAAGTCGGCGCCAGGTCCGGGGCCCTTCCCCCGGCAGCCGCCATCCCTCCGATCGCCCGAACACGGGGGCAACGGCCGATCACTTGATGCTCATTGGATCTCTCGGCGGTGCCTCCCCCTTCGGCCGGGGCCTTGGGGCGGGCGCGGGCCGCTCGGGCAGGCCCATCGCTCGGGCGATGGCCTCCTCGCCGTGGAAGTTGCGGGTATCCGTCGCGATCACCCGGCCATTGGGGCCGATCAGGACGGTGGCCGGCACCTCGTCGTCCCCGACCCCGTAGGCCGAGGCGAGCGGGTTCGAGAGCGGGCCGACGATCGCCTGCGGCCAGGGTTCCCCCTTCTCCGCGACGAATCGCCGGGCGTCGGGCCGGTCGGCCGCCAGGAGCAGGCTCAGGAGGGCGAACCGCTCGTCCTTGCCGAACCGGGCGAACACGCCGTTCATCCGGACGACCTGGAGCCGCGACTGGTCGTCCCAGAGCGTCCCGAAGTCGAGCAGGAGGAACTTGCCGCGGAAGTCGTCCGGAATCTTGAGCGCCTTACCCTCGGTCGTGACCACCTCGACCCTCGGCGCGGGGTCGCCGGCCTTGAGCACGACCCTGGGCCGGAGCCGGAGGTCGCCAAGGTCGAGCGGCTCGTCGGACCGCCCGGCGGGGATCACCACCGTCCGGCTGATCACCGCGAACGGCCCGTGATCGCGGCGATACGCCTCGTCGTTGACCCGAACGGCGACCCGGTACTCGCCGGGCGGGACGTCGTCGACCCGGAACGAGCCGTCGGGGGCGAGGGCGAACCTCAGGTCCACCCGGGCGTTGCTCCGGGCGTGGTCCTCGGCGGTGGCGGGATTGCTCAGCATCCACTCGGACCAGCCGGACTGTTCGAGCGACGTCCGCCCCCGGAGCAGGTTGAAGGGGACCGGCATCCACGTGTCTTCGGTGTGGATGTTCACGCCGGATCGATCGGTGAAGTCGATCGTCCGATCCCATCCCTCGGGCGGGACGGCCCGGCCGATCACCGCCCTGCCCCGGCCGCCGAGGGTGATCGCGGTCGTCCTGCCGTCCTCGACCCGGACCGCCTCGCCTGAGGACGAGGCCCAACTCCTGTTGATCGGCGTGAAGTCGGGCCGGACCCTGAGGTTGGGCATCGGGATGACCTTCTCGAAGGCGAACCGGCCTTCGGCGTCGGTGGTCGCCTTCACGTTCACATAATAGGTCCGCGTGCGAGCCGGGCCGAACCGGATCATGCCTTCGAGCCCGATCGGCCGATTGGCCGCCGGGCGGGTGCCGACGAGGTAGCGGCCCTCGATCCGGCCGTAAGGGCGGGTTTGTACAGCCGGCAGCCGGGCCAGGCTCTCGACGGTCGCAGACCCATAGCAATCGTCGCCCCGGATCACGACGACGTCGCCGCCCGCCCCCTGCGGGATCGTGAAAGTGCCGTCGGCCCCGGTCGAGATCGCCCGGACGTCCGGGCGAGGCTCCCTCTCCCCGCGCCCATCGTCCGCCCAGATCCGGAGGACCACCGCGCCGGCCAGCGGGCGGCCGTCGGGCCGGATCGCGACGGCCCTGGGGCCGTCGGGGCTGCCGGGGACGAGCTTGACGTGGTAGTCGCGGACGACCTTTTCGGAGCGGTCGAACACCCGCGAGACGAAGGGGACGTAGCCCTCGGCGGTGATCCGGAACCGGTACTTGTCGGATTGGTCGGAGACGGGGAAGTTGGCGTTGAGGACGCCGTCGTGGAGGATCGTCCAGCCGAGCGCCGGTGGCTTCTCCCACAGTGCGACCTCGCCCGTCTTCGGGTCGATCGCGCCGTACTCGAAGACGGCCGGGTCGACGAGCTTGTTCGTCTCGGCGTCGGAGACGTTGCCGGAGATCGACAGCGACGGCCTGAGGGTGATGCTAACTTCCTCGGGGCCGGCCTGGGCGTTGATGTCGAAGAGGCCCCGGTAGCCGAGGCGGTCGACGTTGAGGTGCAAGGGGTCCACGGGGGCGTCGTCCCAGCGGACCTTGCCGTCGGCGTCGGAGTACAGGTAGACGCCCAGGCAGCGATAGCGTTGCCAGGTGTCGACGTTGATGAAAGCCCCCTCGATCGGCCGACCGTCGGGGTCGACCACCCGGGCCCGAAACTGGGCGGGCTTCGGGAGCCGGACCTCGACCCAGGGCACGGCCGAGCCGACCTTGACCTCGGCCGCCCCCGGCCCGTGCCCGGGCGCCTTGATGACGAGGTGCCAGGCGCCGGCATTTACCTGGCCGGTCCGGAAGTTCCCGTCGGCGTCGGCCCGGACGGCGTGCTTCTCCAGGCCGTTGAAGACGAAGTCAGGGCGGTCGGTCGAGATCACCAGGGCACCCGGGACAGCCCGGCCGCCGGCGTCGACGACCCGGCCGGTGATCGGCACGCCCTTCTTGAGGACCGACACCGCGTTGCCGGCGCGGAGGTCGGCGATCGGCGGCTTCTCGCGACCGAGATATCCGCGGTCGCTGAGGAAGTCGGGGTGGGTGATGTAGAAGCCGAAGAGGTCGCCGGTCGTCCGGGGGGCCCCGCCGGTCTGCCACCGGCCGTCGGGGCTGGTGACGCTCCGGAGGTCGTAGAGCAACTCGGCGTCGACCTTCCGCCGGTGCTTGTAGCTGAAGAGGTAAACGGAGGCACCGGCGACCGGCCGGCCCTGCTCGTCCAGGACGAACCCGCCGAGCGACTCGCCGGGGTGGAGCGCGACCGTGGCCTCGTCGGGGATGGGGACTTTGGGGTCGAGGCCCCAGCGGTGCCGCTGCTCGGCGAAGCCGTCGCCCCAGAGGTCGAGGCCGAAGCCCCGGTCGCTCGGGCCGGTCGAGTGGACGATGTCGATCCGCCCCTCCTCGTCGGTCGACCGCCAGTCGTCTTCATGGAACGCCATCCAGAGCCGGACGGTCGCCCGGGGGACCGGCTGTCCCGACCCGGCCGCCACCACCCGGAGGCGGAACACCCGCCCGACGCCGGGCACCGGGGCCGGAGCCGGAGCCGGAGCCTGGATCGGGGCCGCCGGCTTCGGCTCCGCCGCGAGCGGCGGCGGCGTGGCCCGGGGTTCGGCCCGGGTGAGCCGGGCCGGGCCGAGGGGGACGGCGGCGATCAGGGCCAGGGCGGCCAGCGCGAATCGCGTCGGCCGGGCGGACAGGCAGCGGGACTCGCCCGGCCCTCGGTCGATCTCGGCGACCCGCCGGGCCAGCCTCGACCGGCCGGCGATGGCCAGGCCCAACGCGGGCCCTGGGCGGCGGATCAGGCCTTCGGCCATGGCGATCAGGGCCTCGCGGTAGGTCGCCGGGCCGCCCAACTGGCCCACGCAGAACGAGTCGCAGGCCAGCTCGCGCGACTCGGCCACGGCCCGGGCCAGGAGCCAGGCCAGGGGCTGCGGCCAGTACAGGGCCTCGACGCCTTTGGCCAGCACGTTCCAGGCGTAGTCCCCCCGGCGGATGTGGGCGAGCTCGTGGAGCAGGATCGGCTCGACGTGGGCCGCCTCGACCCCCTCGGCCCCCTCCGCCGGCAGGAGGATCGTCGGCCTGAGCCAGCCGATCACCACCGGCACCCCGACCCGGCTCGACCACGCCAGGGCGACCTCCCGGCCGATCCCCAGCCGTCCCTTGATCCGGGCCAGGGGCTCCAGCCAGGCCGGGTCGTCGACCGCGACGCTCGACCGGGCCAGCCGCCCCACCGCCCCCAGGGCGAACGCCAGCCGGGCCAGCAGGCCCGAGGCGATCGCGAGGTAGGCCCACGCCGCCACCGCCGCCCAGTCCGTCGCCCTCGGGGGCTCCGGGCGCTCCGGGGCCGCGCTCAGGAGGGGCGCCTGGACCTTCCGCAGCCCCGACGCGATCGTCACGGCGGCCGGCTTCGGCCCCTCGGCAGGGGCCCACGCCCGATCGGCCATCGCGTCGAAGGGGTCGACGTCCGGCGTTCGGGCTTCGGCGATCGGGGCGGGGTCCGACGGCCGAGGCGGGGCCGGGGCGCCCGCTTCGGCCCGCGGGAGCCGGACGACCACCGGGGGGCCGAAGCGGCTCGATAGCGGCAGGGCGAGCAGGCCGATCAGGCAGGCGTGGCCCGCCGCCGAGGCGATCAGCGGGCGACGGCCGAAGCAGCGCCGGGCGGCCAGGGCGGCGGCGATCAGCAGGCCCGACTTGACGAACAGGTCGAGGCCGAGGCCCGCCCAGGGGGCTGCCAGGATCGAATCCGGGGACGTGCTCATGATTGGCTCTCCGGGTTGCTCCGACGCTTGGCTTTGACCTTGGGGCGGGGGTCGGGCGCGACGGCCTTGCGGATCTGGTCGAGCTGGTCGGCGGTCAGGCGGTCATCCTCGATCAGCCGGAGGACGAGGTTCTCGGGCTTGCCGCCGAAGAACCGGGCCAGGACGTCCTTCAGGGCGTGCCGCTGGGCGTTCTCGCGGGCCAACGTCGCCCGGTAGACGAACGCCTTGCCCCGCGGGTCCTGCGTGAGATATCCCTTGGCCACCAGGACCCGCACGAGGGTCCGGACGGTCGAGTCGTGGAGCGGGTCGGGCAGCTCGCCGCGGATCTGCTCGGCGGTCGCCTCGCCGAGCCGCCAGACCACGTCCATGATCTGGGCCTCGCGCCCGGTCAGGGTCTCGGAAGGGGGCCGGGCCACGGCGGCCTCCCGGCGTTAAGGAATTCACGGGTCACGAGCCGGAGTCTACCCGCCGACCGGGCCGACCAGCAAGGGGGACCGTTAGCGAATTCACGGGGACCATCCGAGGGCCGCCGAAGTCGAGGGGACTTGCAGTTGACTACGGTTGTCGGTAAATTGCCGACACCTGTCAGCAATCCGGCCCCAGCGGAGCCCGCCGACCATGCCCGAGCCCGACCCCTTGCCGCCGCTCTCGGAGGTCCAGTTGGAGATCATGAACGTCGTCTGGGACCGCGGCGAGGCGACCGTCGCCGACGTCTGGCGGGCCATCTCGGCGCGTCGGAAGGTGTCGCGGAACACGATCCTGACGATGGTCGTCCGCCTGGAGGAGAAGGGCTGGCTCCGCCGCGACGCCGAGGGGCATGCCCACCGCTACAAAGCCTCGGTCCCCCGCGAGGCGACGCTCGGGACCATGATCCGCCGCCTGGTCGACACCGCCTTCGCCGGCTCGGCCGAGGGGCTCGTCCTCGCCCTGCTCGACGGCCGAAGCGTCTCGAAGGAGGAGGCCGACCGCATCCGCGCGATGATCGACCGGGCCGAAAGGGGGGCGAAATGAACCTCCTGGCGAGGCTCGACCCCGGGACCCCTGCCCTCCTGATCGCGGCGACCGCGGGGCGATCGCCGCCGTCGCCGCCCTGGCGGCCGGGGGGGTCGCCCGGCCCGCGAGGCGGCTCGGGGCGTCGGCCGAGCACGACGTCTGGCTCCTCGGCCTCGTCGCGATCCTCCTGAGCCCGCTGGTCGCCTGGGGCGTCGGCCGCTCGGGCCTGGCCCTGGCCCGGGTGCCTCATCCCTGGGCCCGGGCCGAGGCGGTCTCGGCCGAGCTCGGGCCGATGCCGACGCCCCCGCCGACCCTCGAAGCCCCCGCCCGGCCCTGGGATCGACCGGCGAGCGACGCCGGCCCGAGCCCGGCGGCAGCGGACGGGACGGGTCCCCTCGCGACGGCGGTCGTCGCCCCCGCCATCCCGGCCTCGGCCCCGCCTCGGCGGATCATGGCCCAGGCTCCCCTGCCCCGGCCCGACCCGAAGATCGAACCGTCCCGGCCGAGCCGGCGGGCGATCGCGGCGGGAGGGCTGGTCGCGGCCTGGCTGCTGGGGCTGGGGGTGATGGGGTGCCGGATGGCGGCCGGCCTGGGCGCGCTCCGAGGGTTGCGGCGTCGGGCCCGGCCGATCGTCGGGGATGGCTTCGGTCGGGCGGTCGCCGAGGCCGGGCGGTCGCTCGGGCTGCGGAGCCTGCCCCCGGTCTTCGAGGCCCCCGGGCTGGCCGGGCCGCTGGCCGGCGGGGTGTTCCGGCCGATCGTCGCCCTGCCGGAGGGGATGGCGGCGAGCCTGGACCCCGCGGCCCTCCGGGACGTCCTGATCCATGAGTGTGCCCACATCGCCCGGCGAGACCCCCTCGTCGGCCTGCTCCAGAGGGCGGCCTCGGCCCTGTTCTGGCCGCACCCGCTGGTCCACCGGCTCAACCGACGGCTGGCCAGGGCCCGCGAGGAAGCCTGCGACGACCGGGTCGTCCGGCTCGGCGACCCCTTCGGCTATGCCAGGACCCTCCTGCGCCTGGCCGAAGGGGCGAGCCCTCGGGCCGGGCTGGCGCACGGCCTGTTCGGGCCGCGCTGGAGCCTCGAAGACCGGGTGCATCGAATCCTGAACCTCCGGGGAGATCGAGTCATGATCCGGACCGACCGATGGCTCAAGGCGGCCGTCGCCGCCGCCCTCGCCTCCGCGAGCGTCGCCGTCGCGGCCATCCGGCCGGCGGGCGAAGCCCCCTCGACGATCGCCAAGGCCCCGGCACCCCCCGAAGCCGCCCCGGCGGCCCTCCTCGAAGGGCAGGTCGTCGACGAAGCCGGCGCCCCCGTCGCCGGGGCCTCGGTCAACGCCCTCTGGTTCCGCAAGGCGCCCGAGGACGCCCGGACCGGCCCCGACGGCCGGTTCGCGCTCCGACTCGTCGGCCCGATTCGGTCCCGGGGTTTGATCCGCGCCACGGCCGACGACGGCCGACGGATGGGCCTCGTCGCCCACGAGGAGCCGATCCGATCCCGGGACCGGCCGATCCGGATCGTCCTCAAGCCGAGCCGCGAGGTCGTCGTCCGGGTCCGGGATGCGGCCGGCTCGGCCGTCGCCGGGGCGGCGGTCGAGGTGGAATCGGCCGAGTTTGGATTCCTCGATCGGGGCGAGACCGACGCAGGTGGCGCCGCCAGGCTCCGCTTGCCGGTCGACGTTAAGATCGAGGCCGTCGCCGCGTTGAAGGGCGGTGTCGGCTTCGACTACTTCGAGAACTACCGAACCTGGCCATCGAGCCGTCGTGACCCGCTGCCCGCCGAGGTCGTGCTGGTCCTCGACGGGGCATCCTCGGCCAGCCTCCGGGCGGTCGCCTCGGCGGGCCGGCCCGTGGCGGGCTTGAGGTGCCGCCCCTGGCTGTTCCGGAAGCCGGGCAAGCTCGCCGACTTCAACGGATCGGGCTCCGAGATCACGGCCGCGACGACGATCCTCGGCCACGAAAACCTCCACGTCGAGGGGAACGGCGAGGTCGTCCGGACCTACGAGCAGGCCGCGCGTGACGTCTGGGATCCGAAGACCTTGGAAAGCACGGTCGTCGTCGCCACCGGCCCCGGCGATCGGCCGGTCCCCGGGGCCTTGGTCCAGTTCCAGGGGAGCCAAGGGGGACGCGACCTCAACGCCCGGGCCGACGACGCGGGCCGGTTCCGGATCGAGACCGTGGCGACGGACGGCGTCTTCCTCGCCCGCAACGAAGCCGGGACGCTCGCCGGGGTCGCCCGGCTGGTCGAAGGGACCACGCCGCTCAAGATCGCCCTTGGTCCCGCCGCGTCCGCCTCGGGCCGGGTCGTCGATGCCAGGGGGAAAGTTATGGCCGGGCGCCGGGTCCAGCTCTGGCTCTACACCGACCCCAACCCCGACCGTCGGGCCACCTTCTTCGAGCACGCCATGACCGACGCGGTCGGTCGGTATGCCTTCGCCGGCCTGGTGCCGGGACTTCGGTGCGAGGTCTCGACCCCGCACAAGGAGACGAACGACGGATCGGGCACGATCGCCCTGGAGAAGTTTCCGGTCCCGGGGCCGGGCCCGATCTCGATCCGCGACCTGGACATCCCCGGGGAGGCCCCGGCCGCCCCGGCGGTCCCGGCGTTCGGCGCGGCGGATGTCGCGGGGGCCAACCCGATGCCCTATGTGATCAACCGGGGGGACGTCGAGGCCCTGATCCTGGCGATCGGCCGGGAACCGGCGGCCCCGGCCCTCGTCGACCGGATCGAGGTGCTGGTCCGCCCTCAGGCGAACTGGATCACCGACCTCGGGCGGATCACCCAGCTCGCCACCGACGACGCATTCCGCGCCCGGGCCGACGGGGCCTCCGCGGCGGTCCTGGGCCGGCCGGCACGGCGACCTTGATCGAATTGGCCCAACTTTACCGGGTGGGGGCCGATGATGCCTCGCTCCGCTGGAACCTGCGATGGATCGCGCCGAAGCGGGCGGCGAGGCCGATCCGGGGGGTCGTCGCCGACGCCGCCACCGGCCGGGGCATCCCGGGCGCCCTGGTCTTCGGGGACGCCTCGTCCGCCAGGACCGACGAGCGGGGCGAGTTCGCCCTCGAAGATCGCGGCAGCCGGTTCGTCTCGATCGAGGCGGAGGGGTACGCCCTGGCCGAGCTGGCCAACCCGCCCGACCCCTCGAAGCCGATCCGGGCGGACCTGGTCCGGGAGCGGCCGATCCTCGGCGTGGTGCTCGACCGCGACGGGCGGGGGGTCGAGGGGGCGGTGATCCGGTCGATCGTCAACCATGCGATCTTCGAGCCGGGCACCCGGGCCGAGCATGACCACTATGGCTTCCCGCTGACGGTCCGATCCGACGCGAAGGGCCAGGGCTAGCGCGCACTTGTAGGTTATCCTGGAAAGATGTAGGGCTTGCGCTTCGCCTCGCTTTGGTGTAGAAATCCTCTGTCGTGGCCTTCACAACAACGGCGACCGGGGGTTCGAGCGTGGCG
>JAABUQ010001451.1_pt1 | contig 50773 bp, 41 predicted proteins | sample 5560001 | NCBI WGS metagenome assembly JAABUQ01 (sample SAMN10711888, study PRJNA513371) | rock metagenome | isolation source: Antarctica rocks | place: Antarctica: Victoria Land, Finger Mt nord | collected 2015-12-18
CGATGCTGAACGTCTTCCCCTTCGGCGACTATCTGCGCAACACCCTCGTCTACGGCGTCCTGTACACCGCGGGCACGGTTGCCTCCTCCGCCATCTGCGCCTATAGCTTCGCGCGCCTGCGCTGGCCGGGGCGCAACATTGTCTTCGTGCTCGTGCTGGCCACGATGATGATCCCGTTCCCGGCCACGATGTTGCCGCTCTACCTAATCTTCCGCGCCATCAACTGGACTAACAGCCTCAAGCCGCTGATCGTGCCCAGCCTCACGGCCAGCCCGTTCTTCGTGTTCCTGTTGCGCCAGTTTTTCCTCACCATCCCCCTGGAGTTGACCGAGGCGGCCCTCATCGACGGGGCCGGGCACCTGCGCATCTTCCTGCGCGTGATGTTGCCCCTCTGCAAGCCGGCCCTGATTACCACGGCCGTGCTGAGCTTCGTCTACGCCTGGAACGACTTCCTGGGCCCGCTGATCTACGTCAGCGACCCGGCGCGCCAGACGCTGGCCGTCGGCCTGCAAGCCCTCAGCTCCACTGGCTTCCACTCCGTCAACACCAACACGCTGATGGCGGCGGCGGTGCTTACCACGCTGCCGATGCTGGTCATCTTCGTCGTCGCCCAGCGCTACTTCGTGCAGGGCATCACCATGACGGGCATCAAGGGGTAGGCCCACACACAAGAGATAACAACGGGGAAGGAGGTGATGAACGGCGTATCACGGCGGTCGCACGGCCCGGCGCGCCGCGGCATGGGGCGGCCGGTACGTCTCTCCCGGCTTGACGCACTAATTCATGGCCCACATAGCCTGGAAAGGGAGCTTGAGATATGACACGCTCGACAGACGATCCCGCGACGACCTCGCGGCGCGACTTCCTCAAGACAACCAGCGCGGCGCTCGGCGCCGCGGCCGTCCTACCCGCCGGCGGACGGCTGGCCGCTCGCCCTGCCGCCGCGGGCCCGACGATCTCCTACTGGCACCTCTGGACCGACGCGTTCTACGGCGGCCTGCAGGATAAGCTGGCCGCCCAGTTCAACGCCACGAATCCGGGCTTCACCGTCAAGCCGTTCCGCAACGCCGGCGGCGACCAGAAGGTCATCCTGGCCATCACCTCGGGCCAGCCGCCTGATGTGTGGATGATGGCGAGTGCGCCGATCGACAAGGCGGTCATCGGGGCGCTGCAGCCGCTCGACAGCTATATCGCTTCGTCCAGGGTGATCCGCCAGTCCGACTTCTTTGCCTCGACGTGGAACACCGGCGTGTTCCGCGGCCACGTCTACGCCATCCCCTACGACTTCGACACGGTCAGCCTTTACTGGAACAAGGACCTGCTCAAGCGCGCCGGACTGGACCCCGCGACCCCACCCGAGACGTGGGCCGAGCTGCAACGCTACGCGGAGCGGCTGACCCTCAAGGATGCCAAGGGCAACCTGACGCAGGTCGGCTTCTCGCCCACTCTGCTCGGGTTCACCACGGCGCAGGAGATGTGGGGCTGGGCGCTCGGCGGCCGCTACTGGGATTACGCCGCGACAAAGCCGACACTGACTGACCCGGCCAACGTCAAGGCGCTGCAGTGGGAGGTCGACTGGGTCAACCATTTCGGCGGAGCCAAGGGGTTCGACCGCTTCTCCGGCTCGCTCTCCTCGCTGTCCAATTTCTACGGCACCAAGGTCGCCATGTGGATGGCCGAGTCGTACTACCTGTCCTACCTCTTCAAGTACGTGCCCAGCGTCAAGAACATCGGCATCGCGCCGTTCGGCGTGCCGCGCCCCGACACCAGCCATCCGTTCATCACGGGCAACGTGGACGGCAACATGATCGCCATCCCCACCGGTTCCAAGAACGCCACGCAGGCGTGGAAGTTCATCGAGTGGACCTGCTCCACGGGCATCCGGGCCTGGGCCACCGCGGAAGGGGACCTGGGCGCGCGGCAGGATACCATGAACGTGCGTCCGTCGTTCCTGCCGCCGAACCTGCAGGCCGACTACCAGATCTTCACCCACCTGCAGCCCAAGGCGCTGTATAACCAGGGCTCGCCCATCGACGGCGTCTATACCCAGGCCCTGACCAAGGCGATCTACGACGCCACGCACGGGAACGCCACGCCGCTCGAGGCCCTGCAAACGGCGCAGGCGACGTGTGAGCATGCCCTGAGCAAGGTGTTGCTCCACTTCCACTAGTTTCCAACAGAGGAGGACTACTCGTGACCAGCCAGCCGCCCTCCACGCTCACGGACCTGCTACCGCAGGCCTATCTGGACCTTACCGCGTCGCCGTTGGGGCCGGCCTTGCGGCGGCAGGCGCTAGTGGCCGCCGGCGTGGAGGGCGCTGGCCTGGAGACGCTCGACAGCACGGCGGATTCCTTGGGGAGCGCCGGCGGGCGCCGGGTCGTCTACGCCCATCCCGGCGGACTGGAGGTCGCCGTGGAGTTGGAGCCCGACCCCGCCCACGACGCGCTGGTGTGGCGCATGACCCTGGCGCGGCCCGATACAGGACCAGGACAGGGCGCCCAGGATGAGCAGGGTGTGCGCCTGCACGACCTGACGCCGCTGGCGCTGACGCTGGACGGCGCCCTGGCCCCGGACCCGGCCATCCTGACCTGGCTCGGCGGCGCCATGCAATCGTTCTTCCCGCCGGACGCCGTGACCCCACAGCGCCGGGTGGTGTATCCGCGCACGCCCGCCTACTACGGCGCCGGGCGCTTCGCGTTCGGCACGCGCGGCGGCCGCTCCAGCGACGCCGTCATGCCGTATCTGCTAATCACGGCCGCCGACGGGTCGGGAGGGCTGTGGTGCGCGGTCGGCTGGAGCGGACACTGGACGGCCGAGGCGGTCAAGCCAAAGGATAGCGCCGATCTGCGCCTCACCGTGCCTATCGACCCCTGCGACCTGCGCCTGCCGGCCGGCGCGCGGCTGCAAGGGCCCGCCATGGCGCTGGGCCTGTACCGGGGCGACGAGGCCGCGGGCTGCAACGCCCTGCGGCGCTGGCTGCGTTCGCGCATGCCGGCGCTGCCGGGAGATGGCGATCTGGCCCATTTCAATACCTGGACCGCCATGGACGCCGACGTCGACGAGGCCAGACTGCTCGCGGCGGCCGACCGCGTGGCGGGCAACGGCCTGCGCTATGTCATGCTCGACGCCGGCTGGTATCCCTGTCCGCCCGACAACTTCAGCGCCGGCGTGGGCAACTGGCGCGTCGACGCGGAGCGGTTCCCGCGCGGCCTGGAGGTCGTGGCCGAGCGCGTGCGGGCGAACGGCATGGCGATGGGCTTGTGGATCGAGCCCGAGCGCGCCCACCGCTCCTCGGAGCTGGCCCGGCAACACCCCGAGTGGATGCTGACCCTGCCCGACCGGGAGCACGCGCTGGTCAACTTCGCCCTGCCCGCTGTGCGCGCGCATTTCCGGGATGTGATTGGGGACCTGGTGCGGCGCCTGGACCTGCGCTGGCTCAAATGGGACTTCAACACCGACCCGCTGCCCTACTGGCAGGCGGCCGACGACGGCGGGTTGGCGCACCTGGGCCACGTGGACGGCGTGTGGCAGACCTTCGACTGGCTGCGGCAGGTCTTCCCCGCGCTGGTCGTCGAGAACTGCGCCAGCGGCGGTAACCGGCTGGACTGGGCCATCTTCACCCGCTCCAGCGTCAACTTTGCCAACGACCAGTACACCCATCCGGACTGTATCCGCCGCATCATGGGCCGCATGGCGGCCTTTTTGCCCTCCGAACGGCTCAACATGATCTATGGCCCCTACCAGCGGCGCGCCTACGGCGACGGCGACTGGCAGGTCCTACTGGGCAGCGCGTTCGGCGTCAGCGAGCCCATCGACAACTGGACCGATGGCTTTCGGGACATGCTGCGCCGCCACCTCGCGATCCATCGCGCCGTGTCCCGCGCGCAGGCCGGCGACTTCTACCGCCTGACGCCGGACACGCCGGTCCTGGAGGCTTGGGAGGCCTGGCAGTTGCACGATCCCGTAGCCGATTCGGGCGTGATCGCCGCCTGGCGCTCAGGCGCGCCGGAGCCGTCGCTCGTCGTGCGCCCGGCCGCGCTGGCGCCGGCACGGATGTATGCCGTCGGCGACCTCTACGATCCGAGCGCCGAGCCGCTGATCATGACCGGCGAGGAGTTGTGGCGCGGCCTGGAGTTGTCCTTGCAGCCCGCTGGCGCCGCCCTGCGCGCGTATCGGCCGTGGGCCGGGGAGGAAAAATAGTGAAGATTACAGCGGTCGAGGCCATCCCGTTGCGCTTGCCCCAGCTCGACGACGCGCGCGCCGACGGCACTCAGGACGCGCTGATCATCCGCGTGCATACCGACGAGGGCCTGGTGGGCCTGGGCGAGGTGGACTCCAGCCCCACCGTGGCCAGGGCCATCGTCGACGCGCCGCCCAGCCACGCCATCGCGCGCGGGCTGCGCGCCATCGTGCTGGGCCAGGACCCCTTCGACGTGCAGATGCTGTGGCGCCGTATGGTCGAGGGCACCGTCTATTTTGGGCGCGCGGGCGCGGCGCTGCAGGCCATCGCCGGCGTGGACATGGCCTTGTGGGACATTGTCGGGCAGGCCACCGGCCAGCCCCTGCACCGGTTCCTCGGCGGCTCGTACCGCGACCGGGTGCGCGTCTACGCCAGCGCCATCATGCCGGACCGGCCGCCGGAGGCCGCCCGGCTCGTCGAACGCCAGATGGCCGATGGCTACACCGCGGTCAAGCTCGGCTGGGGGCCGTTGGGCCGCGTCTCGGAGCGCCTCGACGTCGAGTTAGTGCGGGCCGCGCGCGAGGCGGCGGGGTCGCGCGACCTCATGATCGACATCGGCCTCGCGTGGGACGCCGCACAGGCGATCAAGATGGCGCGGCGCTTCGAGCCGTTTGACCTGTTCTGGCTGGAGGAACCGCTGCCGCCCGATGACCTCGATGGCTACGCGCGCCTGTCCACCGCCGTGGACGTGCGCATCGCGGCGGGCGAGCAGGAAACAACCTACCAGGGCTTCGTCGACCTGGCCGAGAAGGGGCGCGTGAGCGTGCTGCAGCCGGATCTCGCGCGGGCCGGCGGCCTGACGCCGGCCGTACGCATCGCCCAATACGCCCATGACCACAACCTCATGTGCGTGCCGCACGCGTTCTCCACCGGCATCCTGGTCGCCGCGTCGCTGCACGTCGTGGCCGCGATGCCGCGCGGTCAGCTCGCCGAGTTCACGGTCAGCGACAGCCCCCTCGCGCGCGACCTGCTGGTCGAGCCGTTCCGCCTGGAGGCGGACGGCACGGTGCGCGTGCCGCGGGCGCCCGGCCTCGGCGTCAGGCTCGACGAGGAGGCGCTGCGCCGCTACGCCCAGGGACCCGTCCTGGACCTGCCAGCGCGCCAGGTGTAAGCCGATCCACCTGATACACCGGCGCAAAAAACCCGGCTGTTGGGCGCGAACCACGCGCCCTCGGAAAGGAGCGCACCGCGATGTTCTATGGGACCGACTACTACCCCGAGTTGTGGCCGCGCGCCCAGTGGCCACCAGATCTCGACTTGATGGCCGCAGCCGGCCTCGACGTCGTGCGCGTGGGGGACCTCTGCTGGTCGACGATGGAACCGACGCCGGGCCGCTACACCTTCGAGTGGCTCGACGACTTGTTGGGGTTACTGCAGCAACATGGCATGCGCGCGGTCATGTGCACACCGACCGCGAGCCCGCCCCCCTGGCTGATCGAGGAAGATCCCACCGTGATGCCGGTGGATGCGCGGGGCCAGCGCCTGCCGTACGGGAGTTGGGGCGCGCACTGCTACACCTCGCCGGCCCTGCGCGAGCGCACGCATGGGATCGTCACAGCCATGGCGGAGCGGTACGGGGCGCACCCGGCCATCCTCGGCTGGCAAATCGACAATGAACTCGACCTCCATGGCAAGGTCTGCCACTGCGCGCGCTGCCGGGCCTCCTTCCAGGACTGGCTGCGCGAGCGCTACGGCAGTCTTGATGCGCTCAACGAGGCCTGGGGCACGGCGTGCTGGAGCCACGTCTACACGTCCTGGGGGCAGATCCCCACGCCGCTGGAACCGCTGGCGGTCAACGAGCACAATCCCGGCTTGCGCCTGGACTTCCGGCGTTGCTCATCGGAGCGGGCCATCGGCTATTACCGCTTGCAGGCCGACATTATCGGCCGCTTGAGCGCGCGGCCGCGCACGCACAACCTGCCGGGCCGCACGCTCGCGTTGGACGTGCAGCGTTTCGCGCCTGAGATGGAGGTCGTAGCCTGGGATAACTACCCCATCTGGACCGCCGACCCGCGCATAGCGCCGGCGCTGACCCACGACATCGCGCGGGGCCTCAAGCGTAAGCCGTTTTGGGTGCTGGAGCAGCAGGTGGGCGCCATGGACCGCCCGCCCTACCGCGCGCCGCGCCCGGGCATGCTGCGGCTGGCGCTCTTCCAGGCCGTGGCCCACGGCGCGGACGCCGTGCTGTGGTTCCTGTGGCAGACCTATCGCTCGGGCGCCGAGCAATATATCGTGGGCCTGCGGGACCAGGCCGGCCGCACCACGCGCTACTACGACGAGCTGACTACTGCGGTGCGCGACCTGCGCGCCGTCGAGCACCTGCTGGACGGCACAGCTCCACGCGCGCAGGTTGCCCTGCTCATCTCCTACGAGAGCCTCTGGGCGCTGGACCTGCAGCCCCACGCCGCCGATGCGGAGGCCGCGAGCGTGAGCCCATGGGTCTATGTCGAGGACTGCTACGAGCCCCTTTATCGCCGCAACGTCCCCGTCGACGTCCTGGGCTTCGACGCCGATCTGGCGGGGTATCGCCTGGTCGTGGTCCCGGCGCCGCACCTGGCCGACGAGGCGCTTGCCGGGCAGCTCGACGCCTATGTGGCCGGCGGCGGCGTCCTGATGGTCACGGTGCGGGCGGGCAGCAAGGGGGCCTCAAACCTCTGGAACAGCGTTCCGCCGCCCGGTCCGCTGACGAGCCTGCTGGGGGTGTCGGTGCGCGAGTGGGACTCGCTGGCCTCGGGCGAGCACACCCACGTCTCATTGGCGCCGTCGGACGCGGACCCGCGGACCTGCCGCGTCGACGGATGGTGCGAGGCGCTCGATCCGCTCGACGCGGCGCCGCTGGCGCGCTACCTGGACGATGTCTACGCCGGCGAGGTCGCCGCGACGACGCGGGCGCACGGACGGGGGCGGGCCATCTACGCGGGGGCGCGCGGCGCCGAGTTCCTCGGCGCGCTGTTCGACCATGCGCTCGATGCGGCCGGCGTCCAGCCGCTGCTAAGGGCTCCCGACGGGGTGGAAGTGGCGGCGCGCGACGGCGATGGCCACCGCCTCTACGTCCTGCTGAACTACAGCGCCGACGAGCAGAGCGTCGACCTGCCGCGCGGCTGCACCGACCTGGCCGGCGCGCACGACCTCTCGGGCCCGCTCAGGCTTGCCCCATGGGACGCGCGCATCGTGCGCCGGGACATCACATCTTTTTAGCCCGTCGGCGTCGCTGGTTACGCCATCGGGGGGTGCAGCAGGTCCGTGCCCAGGTAGGGCTGCAGGGCGGCGGGGATGCGCACCGAGCCGTCGGGCAACTGGTGGTTTTCCAGCAGCGGGACCATGATGCGCGGCGAGGCCAGCGCGGTGTTGTTGAGCGTGTGGGCAAAGTGCACCCGGCCGTCCGCGCCGCGGTAGCGCAGGTTGACGCGCCGCGCCTGCCAGTCGCCCAGGTACGAGTCCGAGTGCGTCTCGCGGTAGGTGTTCTGCGAGGGCACCCAGCTCTCGATGTCGTACATCTTGACCTTGCCGTCGCCCATATCGCCGGTGCAGACCAGCATCACGCGGTAGGGGATCTCCAGCGCCTGCAACAGCTCCTCGGCGTTGGCCAGCAGCGCCTCCAGCATCTCCAGCGAGGCCTGCTCGTCGGCCTCGGCGATGATGAACTGCTCCACCTTGGTGAACTGATGCACGCGGATGATGCCCTTGACGTCGCGCCCGAACGACCCGGCCTCGCGCCGGAAGCACGGCGAGAGCGCCACGTAGCGCACCGGCAGGGCCTCCAGCGGCAGGATCTCGTCGGCGTGCATGCCCACCATGGCCACCTCGGCCGTCCCCGCCAGGAACAGCTCGTCGGCCGGCAATTCGTAGGTCTGGTCGCGGCCGTTGGGGAACTGCCCGTTGCCCACCAGCGCGAAGTCGCGCACCAGGGAGGGCACGATCAGCGGCGTGAAGCCCCTGGCCACCAGGCGCTCGGTAGCCAGGCGCGTCAGCGCCATCTCCAGCAACGCCCCCATGCCCTTGAGGATGTAGTTGCGGCTGCCCGCGACCTTGGCGCCACGCTCCAGGTCGAGCATGCCCAGGCGCTCCATCAGCTCGACGTGGTCGCGCGGCGGAGCGTCGAAGTGAGGCGGCTCGCCCCAGTGCCGGACCGCGACGTTGTCCTCCTCGCCCGCGCCCTCGGGGACCGACGGGTCGGGGATGTTGGGCACGCGCAGCAGCAGCGTCTGTATCTCCTCTTCTAGCGCGTCGAGCGGTTGTTGGCGCGCGGCAACGTCAAACTTCAACTGCTTGCCGCGCTCGATCAGGGCCGCGCGCTCCTCGGGCGCGGCCTTGCCGGTGCGCTTGGCGATGTCGTTGGCTTCGGCGCGCAGGCTCTCGGTCTCGTGCTTGAGGCTATTGATGCGGCGATCCAGGTCTAGCAGATAGTCCAGGTCCAGGCTGACGCGCTTCTTGCGCGCGGCCTCGCGGACGGCGTCGGGATGCTCGCGGATGAACTGCAGGCTTAGCATGGGTTGCGGCTCCTTTCAACATCCCTCTCGGCTCCCGTCAGACGCGCACCGTCCCCCTCCGCGAGCGAGAGGGAGCAACGACACAAGTGACGCTCTCCTCCCCATTCAGGAGGAGGACCGGTCCTCGTCGTCGCGCTCGTCGCGCGTGGCGCGCAATTGGGGGAACAGGATGACGTCGCGGATGTTGGTGACGCCGCCCAGCACCATGGCCAGGCGGTCGATGCCCAGGCCGATGCCCCCGGCCGGGGGCATGCCGTGCTCCAGGGCGGTCACGAAGTCCTCGTCGTAGGGTTGCGCCTCGACATCGCCCCGCGCGCGCTCGGCTTGCTGCGCCTCGAAGCGCGCGCGCTGGTCGAGCGGGTCGTTGAGCTCGGTGAAGGCGTTGGCCAGCTCGTTGCCGCCGATATACGACTCGAAGCGCTCCACGAACTCGGGATCGTCGGGCTTGCGCTTGGCCAGCGGCGACAGGTCGACGGGGTAGTCGATCAGGTGGGTTGGCTGGATCAGGCGGGCGTCGACGTACTGCTTGACCAGCGCATCGATTAGCTTGCCGCGCGACAGGGCCGGCGAGACCTCGGCCCCGCGCCCGCGCGCCGCCCCGTACAGCGACTCCCGGTCGGGGTAGGCGCGGATGTCGATCTCGGCGTACCGCTGCACGGCCTCGATCAGCGGCAGGCGCGGCCAGGGCGCGGCCAGGTCGATGTCGTGCTCGCCGACGCGCACGCGCGTGGTCCCCAGCAGCTCGCGCGCCGCGCCCTCGACCATGCCCTCCAGCAGCTCCATCATCGTGGTGTAGTCGCCGTAGGCCTGGTAGGCCTCGAGCATGGTGTACTCGGGGCTGTGGAAGCGCGAGAGCCCCTCGTTGCGGAAGTTGTGCCCGATCTCGTAGACGCGGTCGATCCCGCCGATCAGCAGCCGCTTGAGGTACAGCTCCAGCGAGATGCGCAGGTAGAGGTCCTGGTCGAGCACGAGTGAGCGCGTGGTGAAGGGCTGGGCCGAGGCGCCGCCGTAGAGGGGCTGCAGGATCGGTGTTTCCACCTCCACGTAGTCGCGCGCGTCGAGGTAGCGGCGGATGTAGGCGGTCAGGCGCGAGCGCAGCAGCAGCGCGCGCCGCGACTCCTCGTTGACGATGAGGTCGAGGTAGCGCTGGCGGTAGCGCTTCTCGGGGTCCTTGAGGCCGTGCCAGGCCTCGGGCAGCGGCCGCAGCGCCTTGGCGAGCAGGGTCAAAACGTGCACGCGGATGCTGGGCTCGCCGCGCTTGGTGTGGAACGTCTCGCCCTCGGCCTGCACAAAATCGGCGGCGTGGAGCCGCCCGAAGAGCGCCCAGCCGTCCTCGCCAACTGTATCGCGCGGGACCGAGAGCTGGATGCGGCCGCTGCCGTCCTGCAGGTGGACAAAGGCCAGCCGTCCCATGGTGCGCAGGTTGCCCACCAGGCGGCCGGCCACGGTGACGGCGTCGCCCTCGCGCTCGGTCAGCAGCGCGCGCACCTGTGCGGCGCTATGTGTGGGGTGCGCGCGCAGGGGATACGGGTCCACGCCCGCGGCGCGCAACTCCTCGGCCGCCGCCAGCCTCGCCCCAAACTCGTCGCTCTCGGCCATTGTCTCCCCGTGCCCTGTCCCTGTGTCCCTATCCTTGTTGGCCATGCCCCGGCGTCGCGGACGCGCCCCCAGTCCATCCTGAGTGTGGGAGGAGGGAGGGGCGACGGCGCTCGACGGGTTATCGTATCCATAGGGTACAGGGTCGGACGGCTGTGTGACAAGGACAGCGATTGTGATGGCGCCCGCGCGGGCCTGACCCTGAAGGGTCATGGCAGGAACGGACCTTAAAAGGTCGGCACGGCCGCGGCAGCACCGATCCTTTATTGATTCGACGTGCGCAAATTGTAAAAAGGATGTAAACAGCGGGAGATAATAGAAAGTTTACACGAGATCGTGAGTTTTGCATCATGGCAATCTCCCTGTCCTCCGATACAGTGGGAGATGAAGGTCTCTTATTCCGGTCCCGGTAGCCTTCCCCAGATTTTCATAGTTTGTTCCCTCTATCACCGGGACGTGGCAGCCGCGGGCCACCGCACTCCGCGGCGCGACAAGACATAACATCGTAGGAGAATAGACAGCGATGAATACGACACGGCGTTTGTACAGACCGCTCGCGGCGCTCCTCGTCGGAGGCGCGCTGGTCGGCGGCGGAATGGCCGGCGGCGTGGTCAGCGCCTCGGCGCGGCCTGCGGCCCCGCTCGACACGATGGCCACCGTCACGACCGCCCCTAGCAGCACGGCGACGACCGCCCCCAGCAGCACGAGTACCATTGCGCCATCCAGCACGGCGACGACCGCTCCGACGGCGACGGGGACGGCGACCGCGCTGCCCAGCGCGACAGCGTCCGCAACCGCATCGCCCAGCGCAACGGCAACCGGCACGGCTATGCCCAGCGCGACGTCGACCATGACCTCGACCTCGACCGCGACAACCACGCCCATGCCCAGCGCCACGGCCACGATCACCCCGGTTGTGCGGGCCACGCTGGCCGTCACGCCCACCCTGATCAACCGCGGCGGCCTGGTGACGGTCTCCGGCGCCGGCTTCCTCCCCCATGAGACCGTCCTGATCTTCTTCAACGGCGCGCCCCGCATCGTCACGCCCCGCGCGGCCGACGCCACCGGCAATCTGGCCGCCACCGGCCTTTCCGTGCCGTATAGTCTGAGCGTCGGCAGCCCGCACACCCTGACGGCCATCGGCGCCAGGAGCCGGCGCGTCGCCCGCGCCAGCATCGTCGTGCAGGCCCTGACCCCGTCGATCACGCTTAGCGCGACGACCGCGCAGCCGGGCACGGCCATCACCGTCACGGGCAGCGGTTTCAGCGCCCAGGAGCGCGTGACGCTGGCCCTCGACGGCGTGGCCCTGCACACGACGCCGACCGTCATCACCACGACCAACGGCGCCTTCACCGCGGCGTTCAGCGCGCCCCGGTTCCTCCTGAATGGGGCCAATACGGTCAGCGCGGTGGGCAACCTCAGTCGCGTCACCGCGGTGTCGCCCTTGACCGGCAGCCTGCCGGTGGCCACGCGCTTCTACTTCGCCGGCGGCCTCAACGGCCCGACCGCGCATTCGTCGCTCGACCTGCTCAACCCCTACGGCGAGCCGACCGACGCGCAGTTGACGGTCTACCTGGGCAACGGCGCCACCTTTAGCCGCTCCCTGTCGGTTGGCCCGCGCGCGGAGCGCTCGGTCGACATGGGCGGCCTGGGCCTGCCCTACGGCTCGTTCGGCCTGTCCGTCTCGGTCAATCGGCCCATCGCGGCGCAGCTCAACCTGACCCGCGACGGCCAGGACGGCGACAACCTGCTGGGCAACACGGAGCTCTCCACGACGTGGTACCTGGCCGAGGGCTACACCGGCCTCAGCTTCCATGAGTCGGTGTCGATCTTGAACCCCGACCCGGTGGTCCCGGCGGTGGTCCAGTTGCGCCTGCTGCCGCTTGGCGGCGGCCCCACCAAGGTCGTGACGGTCACGGTCGCGCCGCACTCGGACGTGGTGACGGACATCAACAGCCAACTGCCGGGCCAATCGGTCAGCATCGTGGCCTCGTCGACCACGCCCGTAGCAGTGGAGCGCACCCTGACCTTCAGCACCAATGGCTTCGGCATGACCGCGCGGACGGGGACTAACACCCCCGCGACGAGCTGGATCTTTGCCGAGGGTACCACGGTCAACCGTTTCCAGACCTTCCTGACCGTGCTCAACCCCAACGCCCTGCCGGTGCACGTCACGGCCAGCTTCTTTGACCGCAGCGGCCAGTCGCTGGGCAGCCGCACCATCACCGTGCTGGGCCAGAGCCGCGGCAACTTCAAGGAGAACGACTACTTCAATGCCAGCGGCGTCGCCGCCGTGGTGACCGGTGACGAGCCGGTGGTCGTGGAGCGCCCCGAGTACTTCGGCTCGCCGAACGGGGCCAACATCGCGGGCTCGGATGTCTTCGGACAGAACGGCGCCGGCGTGCGCTGGAGCTTCCCCGGCGGGAACATCACGCCGGGCATCAGCGAGTTCCTGCTGATCTACAATCCCTCGGCCGTGACCATCCCCATCGACGCCACCTTCTACGGCGCCGACGGGACGCACCGCACGGTGCAGGTGAGTGTGCCGCCAACGGTCCGCTACAACATCGACGTCAGCCAGCTCGTGCCGGGCTTCGCCCCCATCCATGGCGCGGTGTTGCGCTCGCTCAACGGCCAGGGCTTCGTGGCTGAGCAGACCGTCTTCGCCAACAACTACACCATGTTGCGCAGCACGCAGGGCCTCGCGCAGTAGGGGCGTCTTGCAGACGCCCAGGCCGTAGGTAGTACGATACTGGCTGAGGGCCAGGGGGAGCGGAGCCGGCGTGCCGGCTCCGCTCCCCCTGGCCTTTTTTCACCTGGAGCAGCGCACGACCGTTGTGAGACGTAGCCTGACCATAAATGGTCATGGCAGGACACGGACCCTGAAGGGTCTCCATAGGTTCGTTATCTGGCGCGTATCCGGTGACCGCAGGGCTCTCATGCCGACCTTTTAAGGTCCGTCCCTGCTGTGCAATTTGCAGATTTTCATGGGTGGGGGCGTCCCGCAGGGACATGACAATCTGCCATGACCATTTATGGTCAGGCCCACGGCCTGCCATGACAATCTTGGGATGCGCCCAACAGAACGCTGACACGCTCGTGGCGCGCGTCTCTGCTAGAGTAGTAGTCGGGAGTGCAACGATCGCACGAGACCTGATCGGAGGGACGGTTGGTAGCGCGGACGCCAGGTGATGGTGGGCGCGGACGGACGGACGTCCTCGTCCCATGACGCCGGTCGATGGGCGAGTAGGGCGGGCAGGGTCGGGCGCGCGTTATGCCGCGCTGGAGGTGCTGCTGGTCGCATTGCGGCTGGGGCTGACCTCGTTCGGCGGACCGGTCGCGCACCTGGGGTACTTCCGCGAGGAGTACGTGGTGCGGCGAGGCTGGCTGGACGAGCAGCAGTACGGCGACCTGGTGGGCCTGTGCCAGTTTCTGCCCGATCCGGCCAGCAGTGAACTGGGCATCGCCATCGGCATTACCCGCGCGGGCCTGCCGGGAGGCGTCGCAGCGTGGCTCGGCTTTACGCTGCCCTCCGCCGTGGCCCTGACCCTCTTCGCTGCGGTGGTGCGACAGGGACACGTCCTGGGCGCCGGTTGGCTGCACGGGCTGCAGGTGGTCGCCGTGGCCGTGGTGGCGCAGGCCCTGTGGGGCATGGCGCGCACCCTGGCGCCGGACCGGCCCCATGCCACCGTGGCCATCGGGGCATCCATCGTCGCCCTGGTATGGCCAACGCCGCTTGCCCAAGTCCTCATCATCGCCGTGGCCGGCCTGCTCGGTTGGCGACTGCTCCCGGCTCCCGTTGCGCCCTCGTCGTCTCCGTTGTCTCCATCTCCCGTGTCGTCCCCACCGTCCGCGCTGGTGCGGCGATGGGAAGGGCATCTCTGGGAGCGCCACGCGCCCCCAGGCCGCCAAGTCACAGACTCTCTCAAGCTGACCTCGCGCATGGCCGTCGGCGCCTGGATCCTATTCTTCGCCTTGCTGGTCGGACTCCCTTTGTTGCGTCAGGCTGTGCCGAGCCAGCCCCTGGCGCTGGCCGACAGCTTCTACCGCGCGGGCGCGCTCGTGTTCGGAGGGGGGCATGTGGTCCTGCCCCTGCTCCAGTCGGCCGTGGTCCCCACGGGCTGGGTCAGCTCGGATGGGTTCGTGGCGGGGTACGGGGCGGCGCAGGCGGTACCAGGCCCGCTCTTCATCTTCGCGGCCTACCTCGGCGCGGTGGAGGGGCCGCGGCCGAACGGCGCGCTGGGGGCGATGATAGCCTTGGTCGCCATCTTCCTGCCGTCGTTCCTACTGGTGATAGGGACGTTGCCCTTGTGGAGCGCGTTGCGCACCCGGCCGGCGGTGCAGGCAGCTCTGCGCGGCGTCAACGCGGCCGTGGTCGGCCTCTTGCTGGCGGCACTCTACACGCCGGTGTGGACCAGCGCCATCGCGCGCCCCGCGGACGTGGCCCTGGGCCTGGCCGCGTTCGGCCTGCTGATGTTCTGGCGCCTGCCGCCCTGGCTGGTCGTCATCCTCTCGGCGGGCGGCGGCGCTGCCCTCGCCGCAATTCCTTGATAGTCCGTCGTCCAGGGATGCCAATACGACGGTCAGCGGCACGTCAGCTAAATGCGCTACACTGGTGTGCGGAGCCAACCTGGTTGGGGACGGAAGACAAGTTGACTGTTGCCTGGGCATGGTTCATGCCGCACCTGAGAATGTGGTGGCAGTTTGGCGTCGAGACGGCGGAAATTCACCCTGACCAGGAGCCAAAAGCCCCCTCAAGCGACTTGAAACTGTCACCATGTATCTGAACATGCCGTTGCCTGAAGACGAAAGGCGTGCCAATGTTCACCGTAATTGAACAGTATATTACGCAGATGAAATTGCGCGAGTTGCGCAAACAGCGCGATCGTTTGCTCGTCGAATATGACGCGCTACGGCAAGCCGTAGAGGCCGAGCCGGACGACGGCCGCAAACTACGCCTCCTTTACCATGGACTACAGAGGATGGCGTATGCCGCTCAGCGTCTACACCCGGATGTCGCCAATCTGGACCCCCTTCTGCATGAAATCGATACCCGTGGCCATGCCTCACTGGAAACGGTAGCTTATTGGCGCGCTCACCTGGAGAAAGAACGGGAAAGCGGCCGGCTACGGTCGGAGATCGTCTATATTTTTGGGGCACTACTGGAGGAGTGGGCAGCGCAGGAGAGCAATAACAACTCGGGTGACGACATAACCGCGGTCGTGCACGCTGAGTTGATCGGCGCGATCAGCAGCGCCGATCTAGACAAACCGCTGTCGTATACCTTGCTGCTTGACCGTTTGTTTGACGATGGGGACTCGGACGACAATAACCCCATCGAAGCGTCGATAGCTCCGGCCATTGGCACTGTATCTCTCGCTCGTGTAGAGCAACAAGAACTCGACATTATCCTTGAACAGATCGGTCACGATCCAAACCGCATGGATACGCTGCGTCGCCAAGCACAGAGCACATTGCTCAATCCCATTCTGCGTAAAGAGTTTGCCGATGCCTTAAGTATCATGCTCGAGGGCGTGGACTCCTGGATGTGGCCGGCCACAGGCTTGGCGACGCACATCTCATGGACGCCGAATAAGTGGCGACTGTTTCTCGACGACGACTTGCCAACCGCTTGCCTGCTGGAGATCCTCGGCATGCGGTGGCAAGCCGCCGTGGAAAGCGTGTTGAAGCAGGAGTCCAGTCGTCACCTGCGACATTTGAGGCGATTGCTCAACAACAGGGCCAGAGTTGAGACCGTGCGGCGTGAGCTTGACCTTTTTGCTCAGGCCGTCGGTCTCGACAGTACCGATGTGGACGAGTTGTGGGCCGATGCCGCCACTGCTCGTATCGACATGTCCAGGCTGGAACAACTGGCGCAAGGCGGTACGTACGGCTCTATTATCAGGCAGCGGCTCGAGGTGAGAACGCAGTTGCGCGACTCGGAGGAACTAGACAGCTACAATGCAAAACGCGGCAACGCAAAACGCGCCAGGAAGTCCACACCTGGCCCCGAACTCGCGCTTTCGCTGATCAATGCCGAGATCAATTTGGCGCGTGCAGCCTTTCCCGATCGTCCAGCATACGTGGTAAAGGTCGACTTCAAGGATTTCTACGCTAGTTTGCGGCACGATCTGCTGCTGGACGTGTTAGCCCGTTTTGGCGTTTCGGAGCCCCAACTCGACTTTTTCCGTCGCTTCTTGCGCATACCGCTACAGCAGGTCGAGGATACTGGTCAGCTTGCGACAGTGCAGCGCGGCGTTCCCAACCAACGACGTCTATCCGATTTCCTAGCCGAACTGGTGCTGGGCTTACTGGATCGGTTCGTGTGGCATGCGGCGCGCGTTCGACTAATTCGTGTGATCGATGACGTGTGTATCCTTGCGTCGACGGCGGAGGACGCGCTCGGCGCATGGCAGGCTATCGGCGCCTTTGCCGATGCGTGTGGTCTCGCGTTCAACATGGACAAATGCGGTGCGGTATGCATTGGCGCAGGCGAAATCCCGTCTCTTTTACCCTCCTCACCGCCGACCTGGCTGTATTTGGTGCTGGGTAACGATGGCCAGTGGCGGGTCCATTGGCCCGCGTTCGAGGCCTACCTGGACCAGATCCGTCAACAGCTCAGGCAGGCACGCTCCATCATTGCACAGGTGCAGGTATACAACTCGGGTGTGATGTATCTCGAGAGTGCTCTCGCCATGAACATTACCCTCGACGAGTCACATCGACGTGGTATAAGCACGGCTCTGTTGCGCTTCCATCATCAGTTTGGCGACGAGAGGCAAGGCGTGGTGGACTTGCTCCGCCAGTCGATCCAGGACCGTTTCCTGGGGGCAGGTCCGAAGACTACCTTGCCCGAAGCATGGCTGTACTGGCCATTGACGGGCGGTGGTTTAGGGCTAAGGCAAACTGCGGTAGTGGCCTCGATGTTTGCCACGGAAGCACATGTGTCACCGCGATTTGACGTCCCTGATGAGCGCACCGACGATTGGCAGCGCGGCAACCGGGAGTGGGGGTACTATTACCGGTCGCTACTATCGGGCTTTCAACCGAGCGAACCTGCTCCCGGGCAAGTCATGGAGACCCTGGTGCGCGATTTTATCAATCGAGGGGCTGAGTTGACCGATGGCGAGCAGACAACTCTGTCCACCTACTGGCGCTGGGTATTGTACATCTACGGGCCACAGATACTGAGCAGCTTCGGCACATTCCGCTTCCTGATTACCGAGTTGGTCCCGTTGCAGCTGATTAGCCAAAAATACGGACGGGATGACACCGAGGACTCGACTGCCGGTATCGGCACTCCTGGCATCGCCATCGACACCATAGAGATCTGAGAAGAGATCTGAGAGCATTGCACACAGGATCACCTCATCGCCGTCCTACGTGACATGTCGTTGGAGGCATTGGCTGCGGAAAGTGACGGACAACCGCTCGCCACGCGCCTGCTGACCTACGGGCTGCACGAGGCCTACCCTGCCAGACAACTCGAACTGATACGCCCTTGATGTAAAGTTGGTGGCCCGCCTGCTATGGATGTGCAGGCGGCAATAAGTCGTTCTCCGTCTGTGCTAATACGGCACGGTCGAACAGGGCGTCCAGTTCGTCGTCGTATTCGGCCGCTCCGATGACGGCCTCTACCTCGGGAGCAATGTGGCCGAACCGTACCCGAACGGCCCTCTTACTATCCTCACGCCTTATTTCTATCTCGACCCGGCTTCGCCACGTCAGTTCCGTGGACTGCTGTGTACATTGCCGATTTTCATGGGTGGGGGCGTCCCGCAGGGGCATGGGAGTCTGCCATGACCCTTCAGGGTCAGGCCATCGGGCACTGTCACAATCTCGGGGCGCACCTCCGCGAGAGAGGGCAGCCTGGAAAACCTGATCGCGAGTGGTATACTGGTTGTGGTGTGGCGTGTTAGTCGCGTCCACTCCGCCGCGCGACGGCTGGCCGCGGCTCTAGCTGTATCCGATCGGGTACAGCTGGGTACAGCATGTGCATCGGCCGTTGCAAGGAGAGATAGACACGGCGCCGTCCGGGGGCACAGCTATCATTGGCGATTTTTAAGCCGAATATGATGTATAAGGTCTTGGAGCTATCGAGCCTGAGCGTCGGAGAAGCGCTCGGCATGGGAGAGAATGAACATGGTAGCAGGGTGGCTACGGCGAGAAACGCGCGACGAGCGCAAGAGCGAGAGGGACAAAACAGCGGCGGCTAACCTGCTGGTGGCCGTCGCGGGTAACAGCATGGACGAGGACCTGGTGCGCATGGCCTGCCGGTTGGCGCGCAAAGGCAAGAGCCACGTCGTCGTGATCAACGTGGTGGAGGTCCCGCGCACTCTACCGCTTGACGCGGTTGTCAAGGGAGACCATTCGGATCGGGTGCTCGACCGAGCGGTTGCAGTGGCGCAGAGCATGGACGTGGAGATCGAGGTCGAGGTGGTCCATGCGCGGGAGGCCGGGCCGGCGATTGTCGACGAAGCTAACGACCGGCAGTGCCAGTTGATCCTGTTGGGCCTGGTACCGCGCTCGCGATTCGGGCAGTTCGACCTGGGCAAGACCGTGCCCTACGTCCTGGAGCACGCGCGTGGCCGTGTGTGGGTCGTGCGCGACGATTGCGACGTGTGCTAACGAGTGATTAGTGGCTAGTGGTTAGTGACTAGTAGTTTCTAGTCACCAACCACTAGCCACTAATCACTTCTTGAAGTAGTCCGTGTTGATCTGAATGAATTGTTGATATTGGCTGGGGACCTCGTCTTCGGAGAATATTGCATTGACGGGACACTCAGGCTCACAGGCGCCGCAGTCGATGCACTCATCCGGATTGATGAAGTACTGCTGGTCATCGTCGGTCGTATAAATGCAGTCGACGGGGCACACGGCGACGCAACTGGCGTCTTTCACGTTGATGCAGGGCTCGGTGATGACGTAGGTCACGGACTATCTTTCCCTTCCATAGCGCGAACGATGAGTGTCGATGTCGATACGGTGGCGCTCCTACCTACAGGCTACTGAACGGACGCCACCGGCGCAAGTAGCCTCATCGTACGACTAAGAGCCCCAGGCCACGGAAGAATGTAAGAATAAGGAGACGCCTTGCCGGGATAGCCCCCGACAAGGCGTCTCCTTGGTCTTGCATCTATTGCAAGGCGACGATAAAGCTTAGCTGTTCTCGCTGCCGGTCACAGTACCGGTCGTCTCGGCGTTCGGCGCAGCGGAACCGTTGCCCGTTGATGGCGCGGTCGCGGGCGTCGTCCCAGCAGTGGCAGCGGCCGATGCGCCGGAGGGCGCGATCGTCGTCTTGATGGTGGAATCGGGCGTCGTATTCGCGCCGGGCGTCGCGGATGTGTCCGCGCTGGGCGTCGTAGATGTGCCTGCGTTGGATGTCGCGGACGTGCTCGAGTCCGCGGACTCTGGCGGCGGGCTGGGCCAGTACTGGCTATCGTCGCCTTGGTCTCCACCGAGCCCGAGGTCGCGCCGCAGGTTCCGCACCCGTTCGCCCAGCGGTCCGCTGAGCGGCGAGGAGATGAAGGCCACGGCTCCGCCGATCACCAGGCCAAAAAACAGGAAGCGGAATGAACCGCCGCTCTTCTTGGGTTGAGGCAGCGCGCCCTTGGCCTGGTCGGCCACCTGTCCCGTGGCCTTGGTCAGGTTCTCCTCCGTGTCGTCGAGCGCCTGCTGTAACGAACTCTCGGCCGTCTCAATGCCTGATTGCAGAGCGTCGGAGAGCGATGACAGGGCGTCTTTGGTCAGGTCCACGATGCTCTTGATGCGCTGCTGCGTAGCGTCCGATGCGCTGTCGATGCCTTTGCGCGCTTGCGTGGAGAGCTCGTCTGTGTTCACGCCGTGCGGGCGGCTCGCGTCGAGAGGACTGCCGGGCGCGAATAGCGTTCCGAACCCGGTTGCCAGCAGGGTCACACCACGTAATAAGCGCGGCAGGTCGCTCGCGTCGAGGTTGATGTTCAAGCCGTTGTCGGACACATTTTTCTGCATGCTTTGCGCTACCTCACTGGTGCGATTACCCAGCGTCTGAAGGAGGCCAACCGCCGTACCGCCGGCGTCCGCTGCCTTGTCGGAGATGTCAGATGTCTGGACGTTTTTCTGGGCCTCTTTGGCGGCCTTTTGCGCGTTCTTGGTCGTCTGAGCGAGTGCTTTGGCCGCTTGCTTTTGCGCCTTACGGGTGGACTTGGCCAGGTTGCCGTTGTTATCGGTGATATCGGCAACCTTGGAGCCGAGCGTGCTGAGCGTCTCGGACGCGGCGCCCTTGACGGCCCCAACGGCCGCGGCAACCTTGACGTCGCCGAGCGTATCGCCGATCGTTTGAGTCGCCTGCTCGATTGGACTGCGACCACGTTTCGCCATGCATCCTCCTCCTGTCCCTATTGTCATTGTCCGGTGTCATTGCCTTGTCTGGTAGTCGCTACGAGATCGGCAAGATACATACCAGTATTCAACATACGACGGCGCCGCGTCCAGTGTAACACTATACTGCCTACCGTCTCGATTCGGGCTCGGTCTTGCTGCATACTATACGCGGTTTTACTCTTCATAGGTAGACCACCGCCACATCATACCGACCAGGGGAGCCCAAGGGCAAGCGGGACGCAGTGACTAGTGGCTAGTGGCTAGAAAAACTAGCCACTAGCCACTAGTCACTAGCCACTAGCTACTGGTATGGTACGATGCGTAGGGTACGGCCGGCATGTTCCAGGGCCCTGGCCTGTTTCATGCACCTAAGCGGCGCATCCGCAACGTTTTGGCGATACGATCGACGCGAGACATTAAAGACAAGGAGGAGAGCAACATGGACGAAGAGACGCGCGAGGCGATCGGGCAGCGGGCGATGAGCAGCGCGGTCAGCGCCTTGTCGGGGACCGGCTTTAGCAGTGAGCAAGAGGCCGCCGTGGCGCAGGCGATCTCGCAGGCGGTGGTCGAGGCGCTCGATGAGTGGATGAACACCTACTATGAGATCGAGGACGTCGACGACGAGGAAGAATTCGAGCAGTAGGCGCGAGTAGGTACGGCTGGTCGGCGCCCCCTCAACTCGCTCATAAGGCGCCGGCGCGCCGCTGTAGGCGCGCCTGCGCTTTGGCTGTAGCGCGACAACCGTGCTAAGGTTGAGGACCGCCGCGTCACACCAGTTTGATGGGCGGCCCTTAGAGCGTCGAGGCGAATCACAGGGCTAATAGGCTATTGGCGTATAGCCGTCGTGCGGATAGGCTATGGGTATGTCCACTACAAAGCATGTCGATGCCGCTCTGCTCGACGAGTCGGCGACGCTCGCGGCGCCCACGGCAACACATCCTTCCCCCGAGATGGGAGAGGCCGCGACGCGGGACCTTATGCAGGCCTCACCGCACCAACGACAACAAGAAGAGGAGTCGTCGTCTCCGGCGAGCGATGCCCTCGACGCCCTCATCAACGCCGTCCCGGTTCATCGCACACGGCTTGCCAGGCGGGTCTACCACGGTATGATCGATAGCCTTCCGGCACAGGCCGGTGTGTCCTTGCTGAAGCGTGTGTTGCCGCCGCCGCACGTGGGGTTGACGCACCACGACGTCATCGTGCCCGGTCTTCCTCGGAGGCTGGATGGTCTGCGTGTGCTCCACATCAGCGACTTGCACCTGCGCCCCGGTTCCGAGCTAGCCGACGAATTGCCGGACGTTGTCGCCGCTGTCCCGCACGACCTGATGCTGTACACGGGGGACTTCATCGACGACGACGACGGCATCGAGCCGGTGCGCGAGGTGCTCCAGCGCATGCCGCGCACGGCCCCTGCCTACGCCGTCCTTGGCAACCATGATTACTGGCCGTTGGGCCGGGCACACGGCCGCAACGACGTGAAGCGGCTGTGCCAGATGCTGACCGACTGCGGCCTCGAGGTCCTCCGCAACACGTCGCGGCCGGTGTGCGGCGGCGATCTGTACCTCGTCGGCGTCGACGATCCGCCCACCAAGCACGACGATGTCGATCAGGCCATGGCGGCGGTCCCCGCGGCCGCCTGCACGATCATGCTTGTGCACACGCCCGATATGGCGCTGCGTCTGGGAGCGCATCGCCCCAACCTGATGCTATCCGGGCATACGCACGGCGGCCAGATACGTCTACCCCTGGTCGGACCCGTCATCACCATGAGTAGCCTGCCGCGGCGAAAGGTGATGGGACTCTGGACGAACGATGGCCGGCCGGTCTTTGTGACGCGCGGCATCGGCTATAGCGGTCTCAATATCCGCCTTGGCTGTCCGGCCGAGGCCGCAGTGCTGACGTTGCGAGCGGGGTAGGAGCCGACGATGCCCGAGACATCCACGGCGCCGTGCGACGGCTGTCCCCTCCAGGTCGAGCGCGCGGTAGCCTCGCACGGACCCGTACCGGCCCGCGTCTTGTTCCTCTCCGGGGCGCCGCGGTACCACGAGGAAAACGAGGGTGTTGCTTTCGCCTCGCCAGCCTTTCCCTGGTTGGAGCAGATGCTGGCCGAGGTAGGTCTCGACCCTGCGACCGTCCACTATGCGACGCTGACGGGCTGTCGTCCTCCCTACCAACGCCCGTTGCGTCCGGCTGAGATTGAGGCCTGTGCTCCCCGGCTCGACCTCATGATCAATGCGTTGGAGGGTGCCGTGGTAGTGCTATGCGGTCCCGACGTCGTCGCCGCCGTGTTGTCCGGCGTTGCCCTGGCGACGGGACATGGCGCCCTGGTGCGGCGCGGCCATCGCCGTTACTACCCTATCAGGCATCCCTATGCCGCGCTGCACAGCGAGCGCTACGTGGACGAGGTCAAAGCCGACTTGCGAGCTCTTGTGACGCTCCTCGCCGAGGGGCCGCCCGCCCTCTCCGCGCTGCCCGATCTGGCCAACAGCGACGCTCATGCTCCTGCCGCGCTGGTAGCCAGCGATGGCCCCCTTCATCCCTTACCCCTGCCGGTTGTCGCTATGGCGCCTCACGAGCCGCCCGTGGACCAGGCAGATCGGACGGAACTGCCGACCATGGTCGAGGCGCTGCTAGCTCACGGTATACCTGCCGAAGCCGCCGCGATGACCGTTGATATGATCGACGCACCCACTCACGATCAACCCATTGCCGTGGACGATGGCATCGCGGATGTGCCGGCGACGGCTACAACGGCCCAGGTTGCGCCAGCCGTGACGGATAGGGACACGGACGCGGACGGGCCGACGCAACTCTCGTTGTTCTAGCCCGACTCGATGACCTGGCCCGTCGTGCCCCTCGACGCCCGTACATGCCCCTACACGAACAGCAGCGGCTCTACGGCATCACATGCGACAGATGCCTATGCTGAGAGCCCGTGAATTGTCCTTAGCGTGCATCGGCGATGGGACGACTGGGAGCGCGGGCATCTTGCCCGCATCGGTCGCATCCACGGCGGTCGCTGGCACGCGCACAGGACTGCTGCGGGGCCAAGTGGGCAAGATGCCCGCGCTCCCAGTCCGACAATGCACAGACCCTGGGCCTCTGCTGCCGTGAGTAGATGCACATAACTTACCGTACCCTCAAGAGAGTTCGCTTCTTCGTTGCACATCTATGAGCTGCTGGTGTATCCTGGGTGAGGAACATACACGTTAACTAGCGAGGTACGATGGTGACACAGATTCGGGCAAAAATGGGCCGTCCCAGCAAACGCGAAGCGGCTTCTGGATTGGTGCGTCGGAACTTACTGGTCGATGCGGATCAACTCACCCGCTTGCGCGACCTATACGAGACGAAGAGTGAGTCGGAAGCGGTACGACGCGCGGTCGAATTGGCCTTACTTGCCGACGAAGCCGCGACGTTGCGCGAGCGCATTGCCGCCCACGGGGGGCCGCTTGACGTGTACGAGCGAACAACGGGACAACCGCGGCTACCCATCACCGCGCGGGATATGGATGTAGAGGGCCTCGTCGCCGAGGGGGACGATGCGCCTGCTTCCTGACACGTCCGTGTTGATCCCCTATTTCACGCGCAATGCCTATGCATCGGACATCGATCGTGCGTTGCGCGCCGGCCGTTTCGTGATCTGCTCGGTCGTCGCGGAAGAAGTGCTCGCCGGTGCGCGCGATGGAGGTGAAAGACGGGATTACGATCGGTTTTTCGAGCTTGCGCGGCGATCCGGCGGCAGCGTGACCCCAAGCGATGAGGACTGGCGACATTGCGGTCATCTGCTCTCCCGCTATCGACAGCGGTTCGGCTCGCTGGCGTCGCGCGATCATCAGAACGACGTGCTGATCGTCTTGACGGCCCTTGCCCTGGCGCGGACGACCCAGACCGTCCTGATGACCGAGAATGACGCGGATCTCAACGTGTGGCTCGCCATGGCCGGGAACAAAGGCGGCCTGCGTATCGATGCCGTGCGGCGCTAACCCGGGCACGGCTGCGCTGCATGGTCGCGTGATGACGTGCTTTCGTTCTTACGTCATTAGTAGACGCGACCCCCGAGCGGGACGTCGCGCTCGGGGGCGAGCAGGACGACGCGGCCCTCTTCGTCGGGCACGCCGAGCACCAGCACCTCGGAGACGAAGCCGGCGATGCGGCGCGGCGGCAGGTTGTACACGGCGATGACCAGCCGGCCCGGCAGTTCGTCGGGCGCGTACAGCGCGGTAAGCTGCGCGCTGGAGCGACGTGTGCCCAGCAGACCGAAGTCGATGGTCAGCCGATAGGCCGGCTTGCGCGCCTCGGGGAAGGGCTCGACCGCGGTAATCCGTCCGACGCGCAGGTCCAGGTTCTCGAACCCCTCGATCGTGGCCATCGCGTCTCCCTCCGTCGCTGTGGTGTCTAGCTTGCATTATGCACGAGGAGACCTCCCAGGGGAACGTGCGCTCCCACTGCACCCGTCGTGAATAATCCAAGCCAGTCCGTCGCGGACGTCACGGTTGCCAGCGTCACTCATCACCAGGCGCTAATCACCGGTCAGGTAGGTGCGCAGCAGCTCGCGGGCGCGCTCGTTCCACGTCTGGTCGCCGGTGAGAAGGGTCAGAGCCTCGCCAAAGGCCTGAACACGTCCTGCCGCCAGCGACAACTCGTGCAGCTTTCCGGTAAAGTCTACGGCGTCGGCCGCATCGTCGGAGTCGCTCAACGCGCGCAGGAACTCGTCGCAGCCGCTTTCGAAGCGGCGCTGCACAGCACTGATACCAAGGATAAGGGGCTCTGGTTGGGATGGCACGGACAGCAGCCTTTCGCCACGCGGGAGCTATCGAAGACAGAACGATTGTACTTAGTCGATGGTGAAGGAACGCGCCTTGAGGTGGGCGACGCCGATGCGGCTGTCGGCCATGCCGTAATACACGTCGACGCCGCCGTCGCGCCGCTGCGCGGCGGTAGGGAAGACGACGTTGCCGACCATGCCGACGCGCTCGTCCTCGGTCTCGGGCCCGAAGATCGGTGTCTCGGAGCGGCTCAATACCCGGCGCGGATCATCCGCGTCGAGCACCATGGCGCCCGCGCGGTAGCACCGGCCGCCATTGGTGTACAGTTCGACGCCGTGGTAAAAGGTCAGCAGACCGTCGGGGATGCGCACGGGCACTGTGCCGCCGCCGATGCGGTAGGCTTCCCATGCGCTCTCCGGCGTCGCCAGCAGGTGGTGCTGCCCGAAGCGCAGGAGCGTCTCGCCGCTCCAGTCCGCCTCGCCGAGGGGGCAATAGGAGATCCATATGCTGGGCCGATCGTCGTGGACGCCGCGGGGCAGGCGCATCGGCACGTTGTCGATGCCGTCCTCGCCGGGCCAGCTCTCATACATCGGGCGGTGCAGCAATGCATAGGCGCGGCGCCCGTCCGGCGCTTTCACCGGCTCCGGCAGCAGGATGGCGTCCTTGTTGGAATAGCGGCTGAAGTTGATGCCGTCTTCCGTCGCGAAGTCGACCAGGCCATGGCGCCGCCAGCGCCGCAGGTTGCGCGACGAGGCCAGCGCCACGTGCGGCCCTGTCGGGCCGAGCGCGGTATAGGCCAGCACATAAAGCTCGAGCGCGGCCACGTAGGTCACGCGGGGATCCTCGCACCCGCCGATGCCGGGGCGGACGATCTCGTACGGCGCCGCGGGCTCCAGGGCGTGCGGCAGGCGTTCCACGTCGACCGGGCGGCCGTCGCCGTCGCGGATGACGCGCGCCGTGCCGACGCGCGAGTAGTTGTGGGCGCCGACCAGGCGCGGGAACAGGTAGTACTCGCCGTCCGGACCGACCACGCCGGCCGGATTCAGCACCCCCTCCACCTCATGTGGGTCGCCGGGGCGCGGTTCCATGATGACGCCGAGCCGGGTCGTGTCGAACAGCGGCAAAGGCAAGGTGGCACACAACATCAATAAACTTTCTTTCAATCAAAGGGTAGCGTGGGGGACAAAAGGACGTGTGAGGACGAGGGCATCGCGCGGTAGGCGGCGGACGGCCGGGACGCTGTATGGAGGACGGAGACGCCTTGTCCTTCCATGAAACTACATGTTACCCTACTGGACGCAATGGCCCAAACGGGCTATCCACGGAGTGGGGTCGGCAGGGGGACGATGTGATACCCTGGCGGGGTAATGACAAGTAGAGAGGGAACGTGATGTTTGACCGTTGGATGCTCCATGATTTTGCTCCCGGTGAGGGTCTGCCGGCAGGCGCACATAATGAATCGTACCAGGGGGACGACTGGCTCGACATCGCGGCGCCGGGCGACGTCCATCGCGCGTTGATTGCGGCCGGGCGCATCCCCGATCCTTTCTATGATCGCAACGAAGAACTCTGCCGCTGGATGGAAGAGCGCGAGTGGTGGTATCGCCTGAGCTTCGACGGCCCCAACACCCCGCTGCGGCCCGGCGAGCGGTTGCGCCTGGTCTTCCACGGCCTCGACACGTTCGCCACGATCTGGCTCAACGGCCAGGAACTGGGGCGGCACGCCAACATGTTCCGCGCGGCCGTGTTCGACGTCGGCGACCGTGTGCGCGTCGGCGCGGCTAACACGCTGGCGCTGCGCTTCGACCGGCCCCTCGATCATCTGGACGGCATGGACGTGAGCCCTCAGGGCTGGGGCGAGCAGGACGTGCCACGCGTGGCCATGCGCAAGGCCCAGTTCGGCTACGGGTGGGACTGGGGGCCGCGCCTGCCCACAGTCGGCATCTGGCGTCCGGTCGAACTGCTGCGCGAGGACCGCGCCGCCTTCTCCGGCGTCCATGCCTACACGCTCGAGCTCGACCAAACAGCACGGCGCGCGCTGGTCGCGGTGCGCGTCGAGGCCGACCGCTTCAGGACAACGGATGCTCTCACGGCCCACATCCGCCTGACGCCTCCCGGCAGCGGGCCGGCGGTCGAGGCGACGGTGGTCCTCGATGGCAATCAGCCGTCGGCGCGCAATAGTCCTGGCAGTGCGGCGAGCGCCGCGCGCCCCCACATTGCGCCGGACCTTCCCCACATCGACGATCATTCCGGGCTTGCCGCGACGGTCTATCTGCTCATTGAAGATGTCCAGGTGTGGTGGACGCACGACCTGGGGACGCCCACGCTCTACGGGTTGGAGGTGACGCTGGGACTGGACGGTACTGTGCTGGCGCGCCACGATTCCCGGATCGGCATTCGCACACTGGAGTTGGATCAGTCGCCCGACGGGGACGAGCCCGGGACGCGCTTCTTCCGCTTCGTGCTCAACGGCGTGCCCCTCTTCGCCAGGGGCGCCAACTGGATTCCCGCCGACTCGTTCGTGGGCGCGCTCACGCCCGAGCGCTACGCCATGCTGCTCGCGGCGGCGCGCGACGGCAATATGACCATGCTGCGCGTGTGGGGCGGCGGCCTCTACGAGCACGACGCCTTCTACGACGAGTGCGACCGCCTGGGCCTGCTGATCTGGCAGGATTTCATGTTCGCCTGCGCCCCCTACCCGGAGGACAACGCCGCCTTTGTGGCCGAAGTGGAGGCCGAGGCGCGCTACCAGGTGCGCCGCCTGCGCAACCACCCCTCGCTGGCCCTGTGGTGCGGCAACAACGAGAACCAGTGGATCGACAACACCATCCACTGGCAGCAGCCCGACCGCCTCGTCCCCGGCGCGCTGTACTACGACGTGATCCTGCCGCAGGCCGTGGCCGCCCACGACGGGCGCACGCCCTACTGGCCGGGCAGCCCCTACGGCGGCAGCGACTACAACAGCATGGAGGATGGCGACCGCCACAACTGGGATGTCTGGCACGGCGGGCTGCCGCGCCGCTTCGGCGAACAGCCGCGCGGAGACCACACGCCGGAGGGCGTCTCCTACCTGCACTACGCGGAGGACAGGGGGCGGTTCATCAGCGAGTTCGGCATGCACGCCGCGCCGGTCTACGAGACGCTGCGCCGCGTCATCCCGCCCGATCAACTCTACCACCACAGCCCGTCGATGGATTGGCACAACAAGGACAACCCCAAGAACAAGGGCGACAACCTGATGCTGACGGTGACCGGGCTGCCGGCGGACCTGGACGAGTACATCGACTTTAGCATGATCGCGCAAGCCGAGGGGCTCAAGTTCGGCATCGAGCACTTCCGCCGCCGCGCGCCGCACTGCTCCGGCACGCTGGTGTGGCAGCTCAACGACTGCTGGCCCGTGCTGAGCTGGAGCGTGCTCGACTACTACGGCGTGGGCAAGGCCGGCTACCACTACCTACGGCGGGTCTACGCGCCGGTGCTGGCATCCTTCAAGGGGTTGGAGGACGGGTCCGTCGAGCTATGGATCACAAACGACAGCGCGTCGCCCGTCGCGGACATCGTGACGGTGCGCCTGGGCGCCTTCGACGGCGCCGATGTCTGGACCGAGGACCACGCCATCGCGTCGCCTCCGCGCACCAGCCGAGCCGTCCAACGCTGGGATGCCGGCAAGTTGAACGGCGCGCCCGACCGCTACCTCGCGGTCCGGTCGGGCAGCGAGGTCTTCCCGGCCAACCGGCACTTCTTCGCGGCCATCAAGGATCTGCAGCGCGCGCCAGCCACGCCAGAGGTTGTCATAGTCGCACCTGGCCCACACGAGTTGACGGTCCACCTGCGGGCGACGGCCTACGCCTACTTCGTACACCTGCTGTCGCCGGATGATACCACGCGCTTCGACGACAACTACTTTGACCTCGCGCCCGGAGAAAGCCGCGCCATCACGGTCACCAACGCGTCCGCGCCGCTCAGCCCAGACAGCATCGAGGTGCGCTGGCGCTAAAGGAACGACCGATGCGATCCATCCTGGCCTGCCTCTGCGCTCAGTGGCGGTACGTATAGGTCAGTCTGGACGATCCTATGTCTCTATCCGCAACGTCAGCGCAGCGCTAAAACAGGCGCTGCGCTGCACCGACACCATAAGCCGGCCCTTTGCCCGTGCATGCAGTCCCTTGAAAGCCAAAGCCAAGGTTGAGTGCCTACTCGTCAAGATATATTGCCCCTGATGCCAGCTTCGCTTATTCCATGCCTCTTTGTTCCGCTACGACGACAAAGCGGAACTCGGCAATCGGTGAGCGGAGAACGATTACTGAGCCCCACGCCCGGCTACATGCGTTGGGAAGACATCGTCCAGACAATTCGTGTATGTGCCGTCCGCACCCCGCCGTGCCGATCCCGCAGCTGCTGATCCAGTTCGATCGTGTAGGAGGCCGTGCTGGACAGGAGCTGGCCGGACGCGACATCGAATACTGTGCGTCCCACGGCCTGCCCGGCCCCATGCAAACGCAGCGTCCCGCGCCCGGAGGACGGAAAGGTCATCGCGTACGCAGGCCGCGCGGTGCTGGCGATGATTGCCTGAATCTTGCCTCCGGTACCCTGTGCCGGTCCGCTGCTCAGAAGCGTGTTCGTCGCCGCCGGGTGCGAGAGCGCATCGGCTGTCGCCGGCGTCATGACCTCGATAAGGCGCGAGGGTGTCGTCCACCGCGTCCCGGGGGTGAGCGGCCCCGAGGGCAACGTCCCCAACGGCAGAACGAAGGCTTCGTTCACAGCCTCGGCCATCGTACCGCTCGTGGTGCCATCCGCCGCGATCTGCACGGTCGCGGTCTTCGTCGTCGTCGGGCTTGTTGTCGTCGTCCGGCCGCGCGTTTCCGCCGCGTGCAGGATGCTCACACTCACCGCCACCGTAGCGCGCCCCTGGGAATCGACGGACAGGACGCGCTCGCGTACGGTCGCGCTCTCGCTCGAGCGATAGCGCGTGGTAAACCCATCTTGGATGCTTAGATCTCCCGTCGCCGTCGCCCGACCTGTCGCGATGAACCGATAGGCCAAAGTCTGACTGTGGACGAAGCGGTAGCGGAGGGCGACGACGCCCTCGCCACCATGGGATGCCGCAGGGGCCGCGGCGAGGGAGACGAGGGCGAGGGGGACGAGAGCGAGAGGGTTAATTGAGCGCGGCATCGGAAGCCATCCTTTCCACGAGGTCGTCCGTCGCACATGCGTCCAAGAAGGCGGCGCTTATACCTAATTCATTGTCCGACACGTAGCGTTGCTGCATGTAGTATGCAGTAATGATGGACCGGATGACAAGCGGCGTGGGCATGACACCTCATCGGGTGGGTATGGCGCCCCACCACCAAGCGCCACCTGGGATTTATGGTGCGGGCACTGGGTGATGTGACCGCAGCCATCGGAACCGAACCCGAAAGGGAGGTTGTCGCGCCAGTCGATCTGTAGCACGAGTTGCATCCGTACGCCGCAGACTGGGCACGAGGGATACTCGACGCCTTGTAACCAGGCAGGTCAGCCGCCAAGCTTGTCGCCACGATGTGGGAACCCTCGAGCTTCCAGAATCTCTCCCACGCTATCGGGAAGCGAGAGGAGATCGTAGAGCTCGCACCAGGCGGGGTAGTCGGCGGACCGTATCCAGTCGACGACCAGGCGTGAGGGGAAGGATTCCTCGAACTCCGGCATCACCACGGCGGCGCTGGGGCCGACAGGATCGACAACGCGCACGAGGGCGCCCTCGGAGAATGGCTCCCATCCCTCGCGCTCGACCTCGCAGAGCGGGTCGCTGTTGGTGCAGTAAAAGAGTTGGAGGAGGCCATCGCCAAACGTGTCGCGGACCTCCTCCGGCACGGCACAGAGGTTGATCTGGGCGATGAACTGCAGGGGATGGCCACAGTAGCCGCACAGAGGCCAGGGTTCGTCCTGGGCCATCCACGGCCTGCCGCCGAATTTCGAGGAGTCAAGCTGCCCGTCGTCGGGGATAGTCAGTGGCCGCCAAGCCGTCTTTTCCATGCCTTGCACTGCCTCCGGGATGTCCATCGGCTGTTTACCCTCCGGATGGTCGGAATTGATGCCCGCGCATCCGCGTAGGGCATCGGGTCGCCGCACTCGTGATGCATGAGGATGGCTTGATTGTACACGTCCTCATAATCGTCCTCATCCGGCGATACGACACGCTCACCATCAACGTACATGCCATCGGGTTGGCGCTCACCCCACATGATCCGAAGAGGCCAGCGTGGATATTGGGCCGGCTCGTCCTTGCTTGACACGATCATGGCGCTCCTCCATTTCGTTTCGATCCCGTCGGCATGAGCAGGTGATCCCAGTCTTACTGTCCAACAATACAATATACTGTTCATCCGGTCATTATACTCACAATTTGTAGGCTCGACGTGCCCAGGGAGGAGGATAGCGTCTCTCTCGGATGGCCACGTGTCGTGCGCCCAGGGGGCCTTCAATACCTCCCGCATTGAAGCCAAGTGCTCTCTCAGTGGCCGCGCCCTCTGCTGATACCCCTACAACATAGATATAGACGCTCCCATCCAGAAAGACAAAATGATCCGGCCAGTGGTCATGGCGCGGATCGAAGATGCGTGTCGCCTTTTTGCCTATCCCAAGCGATACGGTCTGTCCCTTACGCCTATTGCAGTAGGGACACGACCAGGCGTAATTATCGATATGGTGGGGACCACCTCGGCCAACGCGGAACGGCACTCCCGGCAGACGCCCGTTGACGTAGTTGTCCCATCTATCGGGCGGAATGATGTGCTCGATGTTGAACGTGCCGATAGTCGGGAGCAAGCAGTATTCGCAAGCGTCGTGTGCTCGTAGGCGTACAACGGAGCGAACCTCGTCGTTCTCGGAGCTATGCGTGTCGCGCTGCAACAAATCGCTTATGCGCCTCAAAAGACCAGCATGTAGGGGCGGAGGCATTGGTTAAAGTGGCAGGATGATATTCAGCTAATTGCTCGGGCTTGCTGTCGAGCACGTGCTTGTTGTATGGCTGCCTCTAATCGCACCGGATCAGACCGCACCTCTTGGTACCAGGCGCTCACGTGGTCCCGCTCCGCCGCGAGGTCGGTTTCTACCTGTTCGACAGGGCGGCCGTCTCGCTCGGCTATGACGCGTACCCCCCGCTGGTAGACCCGACGGCCGAACTCACTCACCAGTGTATCCATCTCGGCCCATTCAGCAGTTGTGAGTAGACGCTGCCCTTGCAAGGCATAGAGCTCTCGGAGGCGTCGATTCTGCTCAGGATCGAGTATGTCGTCACCCTCTTCCTCACTGACAGCGGTAACGGCGCCGCCCAGGGCATCTTCATCCACAGAGATAACCTCCTTCTAGCTAGCATGCTCCCCAATGTACGATTAGGCGCCTGTGTGTGCGAACTCGCCTCGTGTTTCTCTATTGTACCGCAGGTACATCTCGAAGGCGCGCGGCGGGTCCTCCATGGTCAGCAAGGGCCGGTCGACGGCGAACGGGGCGATGTTGTAGGCCGTGGCGCCGTCGATGGCCAACTCGCTCAGGACGCGGCCCAGGATGGACGCGAACTTGAAGACATGGCCGGCGCCCTGCGCCAGCGCGACCCCTGGATGGTCGGGCAGCGTGTCCACGATGAAGTCGCGGTCGGGTGGCATGGTATACATGCAGGTCTTGGTGTAGAGGGCGCTCAGAATCCGTTGGCGCGGGCGATGGCGCCCAGCCAGCGCGCGCTTGGCTTGACGGTGCGCTGCTGCGTGCGGCGGTCGACCGCGATGAGGCCGAAGGTCGGGCGATAGCCCAGGGCCCACTCGAAGTTGTCCAGCGCCGACCAGTAGGTGTAGCCGCGCACGTCGAGGCCGTCGCGCAGGCAGGCGGCCACGCCGCGCAGCGCGCGCTCGACGTAGGCGATGCGCCGCGTATCGTCGTCCGTGGACAGGCCGTTCTCCGTCACGATGACCGGTACCCCGGCCACGGCGATGGCCTCGCGAATCGCCGCCTCGAGCGCCTCCGGCCAGAACTCGTAGCCCATCTGCGTGCGCTCGACGCCCTCCTCGGGCGGCAGGGGGCCCTCCGGCCCCACGCGCAAGCGGCTGTAGATCTGGACGCCCACGAAGTCGTCGCCCCGCGCCGCTTCCAGGTAGACGGTGTTGATGTCGCGGCGCAGCCGCGCGGCCATCTCCTCTCCGCCGGGCCCGGCCTGGATGTCCTGCAGCGCCGCGGTCAGCCCGACCTGGCAGTCGCCCCGCGCCGCCTTGATCGCTTCCACCCCGCGCCGGTGCGCGGCCAGGATGGTGTCGCGGCCCCGCTCGGAGAGGGCATAGAGGAACGGGGTGAAGCGCGCGGGGTCGCTGCCCACGGCCCGCGCCGCCGCCGCGTACCAGGGCGCCTCGCGGAACGCGCGCAGTTCCGCGACGCCAATGGCCGCCAGAACCGGGCCGAGGTTCACTTCGTTAAGTGTGCAGGCGAAAGGGATCAGGTCGCCCAGGTGGGCCATCGCCCGCTCGCAATAGCGCGCGAACCGCGCGGGCGTCTCCGGCGCCTCCCAGCCGCCGGAGGCGGCCAGCCAGCGCGGCGAACTGAAGTGGTGGAAAGTGACCATCGGGGTGAGCCCGTGCTCGTGGCAGCAGGCCAGCACGCGCCGATAATGGTCGAGCTGCGCCAGGGAGAACTCTCCCTCCTCCGGCTCGATGCGCGACCACTCCAGCGAGAAGCGGTACAGCGTGAAGCCGAGGTCCGCGAGCAGGGCGATATCGTCCGCATAGCGGTGGTAGTGGTCGCAGGCGTCGCCCGAGGACGCGACGTAGGGGCTGCCGGGCGCGTGCTCCAGCGCCCAGGAGTCGTTGTAGACGTTGCCGCCCTCCACCTGATGCGCGGCGGTCGCCGTGCCCCAGAGGAACGTCGGGGGAAAGGTAAACTCCATAGGGTATCCTCCTCGTCGGCCTACGATACGGCTGCCCGCGACTCTCGCGTCTGCTCGTTGTAGCGCAGATACTGCTCGAAGACGCGCGGCGGGTTGTCCATGGTCAGGATGGGCCGATCGGCGGCGAAGGGGGCGATGTTGTAGTTTGTCCTGCCGTCGACCGCCAGCTCACTGAGGATGCGCCCGATGATCGAGGCGAACTTGAAGCCGTGGGCCGCGCCAAGGGCCAGGGAGACCTGCGGGTAGCCCGGCAGCGTGTCGATCACGAAGTCGCGGTCGGGCGTCATGGTGTACATGCAGGTCTTGACCGACACGACGGGGCCGCGCGCGGTGGGCAGGTGCCGCCGCATGAAGCCGTCGACACGGTCTAGCGCGTCCTCGTCGGGGTCGAAGGTCCGCGTCCACGGCGTCACCTCGCGCCCTCCGACATCCTGCGCCACCTTGACGCCCCCTTCCTCGCCGTAGACGGGGATGCCGTAGAAGTTGGGGTTGTCGCGCCAGATCCACACCGGGAAGCGGTCGGGCTCGTAGTCACGCAGCCGCGGCGAGGCGTAGTACGCGACCTGCTCCCGCGTGCAGGTGAGCGGGATATGCGCGCCGAGGGGCCGCAGTACCTCGTTGGTCCAGGCGTCGGCCGTCACCACCAGCCGGCGGCAGCGGTACGTCGCGTCGGACGTCGTGACCTCCATGCCGTCGGCCAGCGGAGCGATGGCGGTGACGGGCGTGTTGTCCAGCAGGGTGGCGCCGTGCTGACGCGCCAGGCGTTGGTGCGTCGCGTTGCACTGGTGGGCCGGCGCGAAGCCGCCATCCGGCTGATAGAGAGTGACCGTGCCGTCGTCGAGCCGGAACTGTGGGTAGCGGCGCATGGTCTCGGCCGCGTCCAACTGCTCGAACGGCACGTCGTGCGCGAGCATGCTCTCGACCATGTCCGTCGCCGGAACCGCCGCGCCGGGCGGGAACAGGTCCAGCCCGCCGGTGAGGTGCATCAACGTCTCGCCGGCGTCCTCTTCCACCGCGCGCCAGGCCTCGTAGCTGTGCTTGGCCAGCTCGACGTAGGCGGACTTCTCATAGGCGAGGCGGATGATGCGCGAGTGGTCCTCGGAGGCGCCCTTGTCGTGGTTGAGCTCGTACTGCTCCAGGCCCAGCACGCCCGCGCCCGCGCGCCGCGCCAGCCAGTAGGCGGCCCCGCTGCCGATGCCGCCCAGCCCCAGCACGATGTAGTCGTAGTCGCGGGTCATGTTGCTCCTTCCTCTCCTTGAAAGATAGCGCCGTGTGGACAGCCCCTCATCTGATACGCCCCGAGATGGTGAGAGGCCCTGGCACATCCATTAGCGCGATGGCGGCGCTACAGGTGCGCGGCGAACTCCTTGTTCTCCTGTTTCAGGCTGGGATCGCTGCCCAGGAAGGCATGCTTGGACATGTCGGCCGTGTACCGGCTGGCGGGCGGGGTACGGCCCAGCGCCTCGGCCATGGCGCGGATGTGGTGGGGCGCGTCGCCGCAGCAGACGCCGAGATAGGTGACGCCGAGATCGTAGGCGGCGCGCGCGAAGTCCGCGATCTCGTAGCGGTTGCAGGTGAAAGGATCGAGCGCCACCGGGAACGGCCGTCCATTGGGGATGTTCGTGTACGCGGGGTCGCGCAGCGACTGGAACGTGGGCTCGTCCGCCGTGGTGCGATAGGGCACGGGCAGGGCCGCGACGTAGCAACTCACGGCGGCTCTGATGTCCGCCAGCAGCGGCAACATGGTGGCCGGGCCGCGCTGGCAATTTAGCCCCACCACGTCCGCCCCGGCCGCCTCCAGCCGCCGGCAGGTTTCAGCAGGTGTCCAGCCCTCGCGCAAGGTCCCATCCTGGTGGACCGAGAAGGTGACGACGGCCGGCAGGCCCGCCTGCTTGATCACGTCGAGGGCGATCAGGGCCTCCTCGCCGTAGGAGATCGTCTCGGCGATGACGAAGTCGACGCCGGCGTCAACCGCCCAGCCCACCTGCTCCACGAACATGGAGCGCGTCGCCGCCGCCGATTCCTCGTCGTCGCTCACATACACATTTGTGTTGGAGATGTTGCCCGCCAGCAGGGTCCCCGTGTCGGCCGCGACCTCCCTGGCGATGGCGAGGGCCTGGCGATTCATCTCCTCCAGCAGGTGCTCTTTGCCGACGATGCGCATCTTCTCGCGGTGCGCGTAATAGGTGAAGGCCTCGACCACGTCGGAGCCCGCGTGCACGAACTCGCGGTGCAGACCGGCCACCACCTCGGGGTGGTCGAGCACGACCTCGGGGACAAAGGCGCCGGCCTGGAGGTAGCCGCGCCGCTCGCACTCGAAGAGGTATCCCTCCGCGCAAATGACCGGGCCTTGGGCGAGCCGCTCGAGCAGGCCGAGCGTGGGACGTGCGGGATCGGGCATGTCTTATTCTCCTTACATCATATCTTGCTCCGGGCGTGACGTGCCTACAGTGTACATGCCGCCTTTCACGACGCGCAACCCGCATTGGGCCGCAGGACACGGTTCCTGTTCCATTATGGGTCGTCGCGTCATGGCCGTGCGACCTCCACCGGCGGTACGGCGTCCAGCTCGTCGCGCCAGGCGCGCACCCGCGGCGCCGGGATAGCATCCCCATAGGCCCGCGCCGTGGCGATCCATGTCTCGATGGCGTCCTGGCCGTGCTGCGCGGCTTCCGTGTAGGTGGCGCCGTGGCTGGCGCAGCCCTCTAGTTCAGGGACCATCACGACGTAGATGCGGTCGATGGGGTCCCACTGGATCAGCATGGTGTAGTGCGGCGCCGCGCCGGCGTCGGCCGCCCGCGCGTCCTGCGTCGTTGTCGCGGGTGTGCTCATCGCTCTGCCTCCTGTGCCGCCTCGGCGGCGCGTATCTTAGCCAGGAGCGCCCGGACCTGGACCTCCTGGTAGCCCTGTGCGTCGGCTCCGTCCTGGCCCGACAGCGTGACCTTGCCCGGCACGAGGGGATGCCGCCAGCCCTCGTGCGACCCCTTGCCGGGCTCCATCGTGCAGCCGGCCCGCCGCAGGTCGGCCTTCAGTTCGCGTATCTTACGTGGCATCAGCGCACCCTGCCTTCATCATAGCGGCGGCTTCGGGTTGCGCCGCGTGGTCTACTGCAGCTCCCATGCCGTGTACGGCCACACCGGCCCCGGCCCGGTCGACGAGGAGCGGCCGCCGCACCCGCTGAGCGTTTACGGCGCCGCCGGCTCGCCGGGCGGGGCAAGCAACGAGAGCAGGGCTGCCGCATCGGGGAGGGTAGCACAGTCCCAGGCCGCCTCTTCGAGTGCGGTTGACCGTGAGGCCGCAAGGCGGCCGCCTACCAGCCAGCGGAACTTCTCGCGCAACGCGGCGTCGTCGGGCGGGGTTGCCCTGTCCCACAAGGCCTCCGCGTCGCCCGAGTCGAGCGTCTCAGCCCCGTCGACCTCGATGCGGACGCGCGCCAGGCGCTCCAGGGGGAAGCGCCGGCTGTAGTCCGGCTCGTCGACCAGTTCGACGCGACGAGAGAGGCCGAGGACGCGCGGGTCCCGCAGGGCGGGACCGGTTAGCTCGTCGATGCCCAACTGCCCATGCACGAGCGCGGCCGCGACCGGAAACGGCAGGCTATATTGCGCCTCTTCCGTCGTCCCCGGCTCCTGCACGGCCAGGCGCGCGGCTTCGTGAAAGGTGGACACCTGGATGCGCCGGATGGTGTCCAACGGCGGATGGTGGGCGCGCTGCAGGGCCAGCGCGCCGGCGATAGCGGGCTGAGCCCAATAGCACACGGCGTAGGGCTTGAAATCTTGCTCCGCCGTCAACCAGGTTTGGCCAAGGTCGGACCAGACGTCCGCGACCACCGCCTCTTCGACCGTGGCCGCAGGCGCGCCGGTGAATCCGTGCCGCGCCAGCAAGCCCGCGCTCACGCCCGCCATCGCGCCCCATCCTGAGCCGTCCTTGAGCATGGTAGGATAATCGATGCAGCGCATCATCGGCGAGCGGGGACCATGGTATTCGGCGATGCCCAGAGCATGGCGCGTCGCGTCCAGGCTCAAGCCGAGCCGTCGGGCCGTGACGGCGGCGCAGCCGAGTGCGCTCCACGCGCCCGAGGTATGGTAATCGCAGGCGGTCTCATGGAGGGCCACGCCAGCGCGCAACGCCACCTCGTAGCCGACCACAAGGCTCGTCAAGAGCTCGCGACCGCTGACGGCGCCGCTCTCACCCAGACTGAGTGTCGCCAACGCGGCGGGCACGACGGCCACGCTGGCATGACCCTTGACCTGCCGATGGCCGTCGTGGATGTCCAGGGCGTCGATAGTCATGCCATTGGCAAGGGCCGCTCCTGGCGGTGACACCTCGCGGCCATCCAGCCACAACAGCGCCCCCTGTCCCTGATACACCGTGGCGGCATAGTCGTGGATGATGCGCGATAGCTCGGTCTGTCGACCGCCGATGGCCGCTCCAAACGTGTCGAGCAGGCAGCGCCGCGCGTGCCATTGGACGTGAGTCGGGATGTCGTCCCAACTCAGTTCGTGAATAAACGCGCTCACGCTCATGCGACCTCCTCTACCCGTGGATGCTCGATACTCACGACATCATCGTAGGGAGGCTGACGGCCGCTGTCAAGGAGCGGTCAAAGGAGGGTGTGCCCCGAGATGGTGGCTGCCGCCTGACCTTGAAAGGTCATGGCAGGACACGGACCCTGAAGGGTCTCCGCGGGTCCGTCACCCGGCGTGGTCCGAAGGGCGCGTAGGGCTTCCCGGCTGACCTTTTAAGGTCCGTCCCTGCCGTGACCCTTCAGGGTCAGGCTGCCAGCGCGCACGCCTAAAAGGAGCGGTCAGCGGATACAAAGAAGAGTACTATGTTCCTGTGTGGTACGATGTTCATGTCCCAGTCACGTACGCCATGGTAGGCTAGCATGATGATGGCAGCACGGAACATTGAGGCCGCGGGGAGCGGCCATGGCGTGCTACATCCCCTGTTGGACGTTTAGGAGGCAAGAGATGGACGACGAGTTCAAGGAATTATGGGCGCGGTTCCGAGGCGGACAGATCACGCGACGCGACTTCGTGCAGAAGGGCCTGGCCCTTGGCATGACCGCTTCGGCCCTTGGATTGCTGCTGCATAACGCCGCTCCGGCTCTGGCAGCGAGTACGCGGCGCGCGCCATCCTCGCCGCGCAAGGGCGGCGTGTTAAAGGTGGCGGATCCGGGGCCGACGCCTGGCGGCCTGGACCCGGCCGTGCAGACGGACACGGCCACCATCGGCATCTGTCACAACATCTACAACTTCCTGGTCCGCGTCGACACCCACCTCATCCCCTATCCGGACCTCGCCACGACCTGGTCTACCTCGCGCGACGGCCTGACCTGGACCTTCCCGCTGCACAAGGGCGTCCGGTTCCACAGCGGCAAGCCGCTCACGGCCGACGACGTGATCTATTCCCTCAACCGCATCAAGACGCTGGGGTTGGGCGGCGCCACCAACCTCAAACCGATTGCCAAGATCACCAAGGCAGACGACTACACCGTGGTCTTCCACCTCACGTCGCCGTATCCCGATCTGGCCGCCGGTCTGGCCGACTATCATATGTGCATCATCGAGAATAACTTCGATCCGCAGATGAAGGCCGGAAATACCAAGTTCACCACTCATCCGTCGGGGACAGGCCCGTTCATGCTCAGCGACTTCGTGCCCGGCGACCACGCGACGCTCGTGCGCAACCCGCACTACTTCGAAGCGCCCTACCCGTACCTCGACGGCGTCAAGTATGTCTACCTGCCGCAGCCGACGACGCAGGTCGCGGCGGTGCAGTCCGGCCAGGTGGACTTCGTGCAAGTTCTATCCCCGGCGCAGGCCGCTCCTCTCAAGGGCGTGAGCGGGCTGACGCTGGCGACGCTGCCGACCACGGGTTTCAGCAACATGCGCATGCGCTCGGACCGCCTGCCGTTCGGCGACCCGCGAGTGCGCAACGCCTTCAAGTACATCATCGACCGCAAGCAAATGGACCAGGTGTTGGTCAGCGGCCTGTCGCCGCTCGGCGCCGACCAGCCCATCTCGCCGGCCTTCACGCAGTGGTTTAGCAATCTTGCCCCGCGCCCGCGGGATGTGGCGAAGGCCCAGGCCCTGTTGAGCGCGGCTGGGTATACGCAAGCCAAGCCCTTGAACGTCAACCTCTACGCGTCCAACTACAACGGCATCCTGGAGTTCGCCACCGCCTTCCAGCAGATGGCCGGCGATGTCAACAATGTCCAGGTCAAGATTACAACCGAGACCCTGACCACCTACTACGCGGCGGATTGGCTGCGGGTCGACTTTGCCATCACCTCGTGGGGCGCGCGGCCAACGGCGCAGGAGTACCTGAACCTGATCTACAAGATCGGGGCCATCTGGAACGAAGGCCACTACAACAACAAGGCGCTCGACGCCCTCATCAGCCAGGTGGGCACGGAGCTGGACACGCAGAAGCGCAAGAGCCTGTACAAGCAGATCGCCACCATGATCAGCGACGACGGCCCGTCGATCATTCCGTCGTATAACGTGTTTGTGCTCCCGCTGCGCAACCGGGTGCAGGGGTTCCAACCAAGCCCGGACACCTTCCACTACTTTAAGACCGCCTCGCTCTCGTCCTAGTCGAGGAGGACGGACAGAAGCGAGGGGACAGCGGACAGGAGCCAACTCCCGTCCGCTGTCCCCTTTGGGGTGCGCCTTGCAATTGTGGAATCCGACCTGACCTGCGACTGCGGTCGCATGGTAAACGACGGACACTGCGGTGTCAGAACGACGGACACTGCGGTGTCAGAACGGCGGCGCGACTGTCGTCGAGAACGGCGAGTCTGACGTCGCATGGCAAACGACGGACACTGCGGTGTCAGAATGGGGTCAGGAGCAGGGTGGCGGCGGACCACATCCGACCGCAGTCGGCGTTGGTTTGCCATGCGACACATGCGGACTGGCCCCCGACCGGCTGCGGCCGGTCCCGGTCCAGCCGGGCAGTCGCAGGCCCGTTTACCTCCCCCTATTGTAGGGCAATCGCATCATGGGTCCTTTACCGATAGATCGTCGGCGTCACCCCTGCCCGCAGCTACCCAATTCGGTAACGCCTGCGTGTTCAAGTCCGACACCGAACGTTCGTCGGAGAAGGGGCCAGCATGCGATTGCCCTGCCCCTATTGTCCGCCTCCAGATTCCAGAAAACTTCTTGAGTCGCCATTTGTGGCGCAACCAGGGCCGCTCATGCTCTTGCACACGGCGCCTGAGCCCTCACAGCCCTCTTATTGGAGGGCTATCGACGGCAACATGCCCTGCTCGTCGGGCCGGTCGCTGCCTCTCGTTGACCATAACGCACGCCCCGGTCCATCCGCGCAGGTGTTCAGGCGGCTGTTTACCCGCCTCTAACCTCCTCGTAGAGTTTTCTGGAATCTGGAGTTGTCCGCCGGTTGACAGGGCCGGGTGACGATGGTACGCTCACGGTACTGTTTTGGCGGGCAGACGGGCATAGGGTATACATAGAAGGGCATTATATGATATGGGACGATTTATTGCGCGGCGGTTACTGCTGATCGTCCTCGTCCTCATTCTGGTGTCATTGATCGTCTTCTTTATCACCAGCGTGATCCCGAGCGACACGGCCCAGGCCATCCTGGGCCAAAACTCCACTCCTGCCAGTCTGGCCGCTCTACGTCACCAACTCGGGCTTGACCAACCGCCGCCCATCCGCTATCTGCAGTGGCTCGGCCACCTCCTGACGGGGAACCTGGGCGACTCGCCCACGATGTCGCTGCCGATAGGACCGCTGATCCTGTCGAAGTTGGGCAACTCCTTGATCCTGGGCGGGGCCGCCTTCCTGTTCACCATCCCGCTCTCCTTGCTGCTCGGCATCATCGCCGGCCTCAATAAGAACCGCTGGCCGGACACTGTTATCTCCCTGGCCACGCTGGCGGGCGTCGCGCAGCCGGAGTTTGTCACCGGCACGTTCCTGATCATCATTTTTGCGACCTGGCTACACGTTCTGCCGGCGACCAGTTATATCGGCAGCGACCAGACCCTGGGACAGAATATCGCCGCTTTGGTGCTGCCCGTGATCACGCTGTCCCTGGTCTTGCTCGCCTACATCGGGCGCATGACGCGCACCAACGTGATCGACGTGATGGAGACCGACTACATCCGCAGCGCGGTCTTGAAGGGATTGCCGTACCGGCGGGTCGTGCTTCGCCATGCCCTGCGCAACGCGCTGCTGCCGTCAATCACTATCATTGCCTCGAACGTGGGGTGGCTGCTGGGCGGGATCGTGGTCACGGAGACCCTCTTCGGCTACCCTGGCCTGGGGCGCCTGCTCCTGTTCGCCGTGACCAGTCGCGATGTCCTGGTGATCCAGGACATCACGCTGTTGATCGCCGTCATCTTCGCGTTCTCCAACCTGGCCGCCGATATCCTGTACGCCGTGCTCAACCCGCGGGTGCGCTATGCGTAGGCCGCAGGCGCAACCCCGTACGGCGCGTCAGGGCCGGCTGGCCTGGTGGTGGGCGCAAGCGCGGGCGCAGCCGCTGGCGGCGATCGGGCTGGCGATCGTGCTGGCCTGGGTGTTCATCGCTATCTTCGCGCCGGTCATCGCGCCCTACAGCTTCAAGCGCGGCGACTACATCATGGCGCCGCCATCGCTGGAGCACCTCTTCGGCAAGGATAACTTCGGCCGTGACGTCTTCAGCCGCGTGCTGTACGGTAGCCAGACGGTCCTGTCACTGGCCGTCCTGTCGACGCTGGCGTCGCTGGTCTGTGGGACGGTAATCGCGCTCTGCGCGGGCTACTACGGCGGCGTCGTGGATGAGGTGCTGATGCGCGCGGCCGACGCGGCCATGGCCCTGCCCGCGATTTTGTTAGCCCTGTTGATCCTTGCGATGATGGGCCAGGGTAACGGTGGCCTCTTTCTCTCCACCGTGATCGTGTTCACACCGCTGGTGGCGCGCGTGGTGCGTAGCGCCGTCTTACCCCTGGCCGGGCGCGAGTTTATCACCGCGGCCAAGCTGCGCGGCGAAAAGGGGCCGTCGATCATGCTCCGCGAGTTGGTGCCCAATCTGTTGGGCGTGCTGGCCGTGGAGGGCGCGATCCGCATTGGTTACGCCATTTTCCTCATCGCTTCGCTCGGTTTCCTCGGCCTGGGCGTGCCGCCGCCGACGCCCGACTGGGGCGTGATGGTTAACGAAGGCCAGCAGTATGCAACCCAGGCGCCCTGGATGGTCATCTTCCCGGCCCTGGCGATCTCCTCTCTTGTGATCAGCATCAACCTTGTCTCCGACGGCGTGAAGCAATTGGTCACGGCTCTCGATCAACGACGCGGCGACGCCGCTCCGGTCAACCTGGATCGCGTCGCCGCGGGCGCCCCGGCGGTCGACGCCGTGCGGGATGCGTCATGAACGAGGCGGCGCTGCTAGAGATTCGCAACCTTTACGTCACGTATCGCCAGGGCAAGACCGAGATCCCGGCGCTGCGCAACATCTCCCTGACCGTCAGGCGGGGCGAAGCGTACGGCATCATCGGCGAGAGCGGATCGGGGAAGAGCACGCTCGCCTTTGCCATCATGCGCTACCTCGGCGCCAACGGGCGTGTCACGTCCGGCAGCATCCTGTTCCAGGGCAAAGACATTCTCCGGAAATCAGACCAGGAGATGCGCGCCCTGCGCGGCGAGCGCATCGCCATGGTCTACCAGCAGCCGCAGGCGTCGCTCAATCCGTCTATCCCGATCGGCGAACAGGTCGCCGAGGTCTTCATGACCCATGCCGGCGCGTCCCGCAAAGGCGCACAGCGCCAGGCTCTGGAGATGCTGGAACGGGTGCGCATGACCGATCCGGCGGGGACGGCCAGACTCTACCCGCATCAGGCCAGCGGCGGCATGCAGCAGCGCGTCGTCATCGCCATGGCCCTGGCCATGCATCCCGACCTGATCATTCTTGACGAGCCGACCACGGCTCTCGATGTGACGACACAGGCGGCCATCCTGGAGTTGTTGGAGGAGTTGCGTCGAGAGTTCGGTACCTCCCTGATCTTTGTGGCCCATGATCTCGCCGTCATCACGCGCATCTGTGAACGCGTTGCCGTCTTCTACGCGGGGGAGATGCTCGAGGAGGCTGCGCTGCGCGACATCTTCTACACCCCGCATCACCCCTACACGGCCGGGCTGCTAGAGTGCCTGCCCTCGCGTGGCGTGGCCGACACCCGCCAACCGCTCACCCCGATCCCGGGCCGCTTGCCGCGCCTCACCCATCTCCCGTCCGGCTGTGTCTTTCAGCCGCGCTGCCGCTACGCCCACACGAACTGCACGGAGAGCCATCCAGATCTCGTGGAAACGGACCCGGGCCGCCAGGCGCGCTGCTTCTATTGGCCGGAGGTGCGCGTGACGACCGGTCCGTCGAGCAACGGTCGTGCGCCAAACAATGATGGAGCCGGTCCGCGGGTGGCTGCCGACCGCGACTCCGCCGCCCTGGCGCCGCTGCTGCGGGTCCAGGATGTCGTCAAATCGTTCGGGCGCATTCCACGTGGCGCCGCGGCGACAGGGACCGAGGCCAGTAGCGCCGGCCATAATACGCGGGTGCTGAACAGCGTTAACTTGAGCCTGAGCGACGGCGATACGATCGGGTTGGTGGGTGAGAGCGGGAGCGGCAAGACAACGCTGGCGCGGTGCATCCTCGGTCTGACCGTCGCCACCGAGGGACACATCACGTTTGGGGCGCGCGACCTGCCGCTGCGCGTCGAAGATCGTGGGCCGGAGACGCTGCGCGAGCTGCAGATGGTGTTCCAGAACCCCGACATGTCGCTCAACCCGCGGCAAACGGTGCGCACCATCCTGACGCGGCCGATCCATCTCCTCAATCGCCTGGGGCGGAAAGCGGCCGACAGCGCCGCGCGAGACCTCCTCCGTGCCGTGAATCTGGACGAGGGATACATGGACCGCTACCCCGGCCAACTGAGTGGGGGCGAAAAGCAGCGCGTCGCCATCGCCCGCGCCTTTGCCACGCGCACCAAGCTGGTGATCTGCGACGAGCCGGTCTCGGGCCTCGACGTCTCGGTGCAGGCCACCGTGCTCAACCTGCTGCAGGAGTTGCAGGCGCGCTGGGGCACGGCCTACCTGTTCATCTCGCATGACCTTGAGGTGGTGAAATACCTGGCCGACCGCATCGTGGTGCTCTACCGGGGCAACATCGTGGAGACCGGCACGACCGACCAGGTGTTCGCCGGCCCCAACCACCCCTACACCGAGCTGCTGCTCTCCTCGATCCCGCTGCCCGACCCCGACGCGCGGCCCAGTACGCTGGCCCTGCAAAGCGAGATGCGCGCCGATTCCGCGGACGGGCGCGGCTGCCCCTTCAAGGGCCGCTGCCACCGCCACCTTGGCGACATCTGCGACACGGTGTTCCCTCCGTTGCGGACGCTGGCGCCCGGCCATCTATCGCTGTGCCATATCCCCGCCGACGAGTTGCCGACCGCCTCGACGCGCGCGGCAGAGACCGCGTCCGTCGGCCGGGGGGAACCGGCCCCTGTGATTGCCGCGCCGGACCGTCAGCGTGCCTAATATTACAACGTTAGGATCAGCCTGCGACTGAAGTCGCATGGCACAGAACGACGACTGAAGTCGTTGGGGCAACGCGTGCAGGGATACTGGAGACACTTTAGTGTCCGTTGTTTGCCATGCGACTTCAGTCGCGGGTGCAGTCAAATTCAGTTGCAATACTAAGGGGCCGGTCCGGAGCAGGGAACCGGGGACGCTTCGCTTCGTCAGGGCGGGCTTCCGGCGCCCTCAGACGGCGTAGCGCGCGGCGTCCGCCCGCTTGAACTCCAGACCCAGGCCGGGCCGGGAGCGATCCGGGCGTAGCGCGCCGTCGATCGGGGTGAGCGCGCCGTCGAACAGCAAGTGCTCGATGCGCGCGTGGTCGTGGAAGTATTCGATGGGGCTGAGGCGGGCAATCGAACAGCACGGCGCGCCGTGCAGCGAGGGCGCGCAGTGCGCCGAGAGGTCCATGCTGCGCGACTCCGTGAGCGCCGCCGCGCGCAGGAAGCCGGTGATGCCGGCGCAGCGCGAGGCGTCGGCCTGCAAGACGTCGACCGCCTCGGCCTCGAGCATGCGGCGGAAATACCACAGGTCGTAGCCGTACTCGCCGGCGGCGATGTCCATGCCCGCTGGCCCCCGGTCGCGCATCAGGTGTAGCCCCGCCAGGTCGTCGGAGGATACCGGTTCCTCGAACCACACCACGCCGTACTCACGGAAGGCCAGCGCCAGCGCCTGCTTGCGGCTATAGGCGCCGTTGGCGTCGACGTACAGCGCGGCGTGCGGCCCGATCGCCTCCCGCGCGGCCTTGACCCGGCCAAGGTCGTCGGCGGGGTGCGTGCCGATCTTCATCTTGACGCGCGGGATGCCTTGCTCCACCCAGGCGCCCAACTGCTGTTGCAATCGCTCGATCGAATACGAGGTGAACCCGCCGCTGCCATAGACCGGCACGGTGTCGCGCGTCGCCCCGAGCAGCGTCACCAGCGAGAGGTCGAGCAGGCGCGCCTTGAGGTCCCACAGAGCGACGTCGACGGCGGCGATGGCCATGGAGCAGATGCCGGGACGGCCCAGGTTGCGGATCTTATGCACCATAGTCTCCCAGCAGCCAGGCACGTCCATGGCATCGCGGCCCGTCACCTCCTGTGCTAGCCCGTCGCGGTTCAGCGTCGCGGTCGCCGTGTCGGCATACGTGTAGCCGAGTCCGGTCTTGTCTCCCGCGCTCACCTCGACCAACACCAGCGTGGTGGAATCCCAGGCGTAGGTACCGTCGGACTCCGGCGCATCGGTCGGTATCTTATAGGCCGACACCTCGATCTTCTCTATAGGGAGTCCCACTGGAGTTGGCCAGTCCGTTCTCGAAACCGGGGCAGGCCGAGTTGAGCAGCAGGCGCGGCGTCTCGATGGCGTACCCGCACACGATGACCAGCCTGGCCTTTTGCTCAACCTCGTTCCTCTCGGAGTCGACGTAGGTCACGCCGGTGACGTTGCCGTCCCGGCCCAGGTTGATGCGCGTCACCATACAGCGGTCGCGGATCTCCGCGCCGTGGCGGATGGCGTCGGGGACGTGGCTGACCAGCGTGCTCTGCTTGGCGCCGACCTTGCAGCCCTGGATACAGAAGCCGCGGTAGATGCAGTGGGGACGGTCGGCGTGCGAGCCGGCGTTGATGGCCACAGGGCCGCCGATGCTGACGCGGATGCCCAGCTTCGTGCAGCCTCTAATCAGGGTGTCGGAGACGCCGGCCGTGGGGTGCGGTCCGTAGATGTAGCCGTGCGGGTCGCCCCAGGGATAATAGGCCGGGCCGGAGACGGGTATCTCGCGCTCCAACTGCTCGTAGTAGGGCTTGAGGTCCCAGTACGAGAGGGGCCAATCGGCGCCCAGCCCGGTGTCCCTGTAGACGCTGAAGTCCGAGGGGTGAAAGCGCGGGGTGAAGCCGGCCCAGTGCACCGAGCCGCCGCCGACGCCCTGCCCGCTGTTGTTCTCTCCAAACACGAGCGGGTTCTGGCCGCCGGTGATGCGCAGGTTGTTCCAGTAGAGCTTGCGCGAACCGGCCTCGTCGCTGACCCAGTCGCGCTCGACGTCCCAAAACGGACCCGCTTCCAGGCCCACCACGTTGAAGCCAGCCCTGGCCAGCCGCTGCAGCAACACGCCGCCCGCCGAGCCGACGCCGACGATCACGACGTCGACGTCCTCGCCGCGCGCAAAGCGGCGCATTGGCGCGTCGATCGTCTCGATCGGCCCCAGCGTATGGACGCCTGTTTTCGGCGGCTTGAAGGCGCCGAACAGCGGGCTTTGTAATAGTCCCCGCATCAATGTGTCCCTCCCTGACCGCCGGCCGGCTGGTCCTCTCCCGGGTGAGGCGGCGCCCAGCCGGAGGACGTATCGCCGACCGAGAGCGCCGTGGGGGGCGCCGCCCAGGAGTAGCGCCGCTCGCCGACCTCCCATGGCTCGGGCTCTCCATGCTCCTGGCGCATATACCCCCGCGGGTAGGCCGGTCCGCCGAAGCCGACCTCATCCCAGGCATAGGGGTGCGCGTAATAGACATGCACCGCGTCCTGCATCAGCATGGCCCAGAAGCGCTTGACCGGCATGCGCTGCCAGATCTCCTCGGCGGCGGGCGGCTGGCCGTCGTGGATGGTCTTGAGCGTCTCATCCTGCTCGCGCGGCCCCAATTCAATAAACGTCTTGTCATGCATGTGCCGGGCGATGGCGTCGATGGCCCGCAGCCCGAGCCGGTAGGCCTCCCCATCGGGCGGCATCTTCTCGTAGCGGTAGCCGTCGATACGCCCGCTGTCGAGCCGCTCGTCGATGAACGGGAGGATAGGGATTTTATGGTCGTCGTCGCGGTCGTCCTGCGGCAGCACGCGGTCGAGCACGGCCTGCATCAGCGCCGCTTCCGCCGTCGTAAAGAAGCGCAACGGCGGGATGTCGTGGACGCGGGCGAGCACGACATCCCGCGTGGCCTCGTCCCAAAACTTCTGCTGCGCCAGCGTGCTATGGCCCGGATAGTAGCCCGGTTGCGCCCTGGGCGGCAGCGGGATGCCCGTGGTCGGCTCGACGGGGAACCGCTCCAGTTGCTCGGGCGGCAGCGCCAATAACTCCCGCGCCGTTGAATTGGGGGCTATCCGTTTCGCTTCCTCCGTCGCCATCAATCGGCCCTCCGCAACAGGCTGGCCAGCAGGCCCAGGAAGCCGCTGGCGGCGAACAACAGCGGGGCAAAGGCGGGCGGACCATACATCAGGTTGTAGAGAGGGTATCTGAAACCGCCGGGACGGCGGCGCATGCCGCGCACGTGGTAGAACGTGCCCACCGCGCCGTCGAGCAGCGCCAGGATCGAGACAAACGGGAGGGCCGTGCGCGCAATGGTACGGCTCCAGATGGCGCCGATACCGGCGGCGCAGAGCAGCGGCGTGAGCAGGATCGGCGTCCACTGCGCTTTATACCGGAAGTTGTTCTTGTAGTGCGAGTAGAGCGCCTCGAAGCCGCTCAACACCGCCGAGACGGCCGCCGCTGCCGCTAGCTGCTTCTGGAACTGTCCCTCGCGCACGTGCTGCTCCAGCATGAGACCCTCCTGCGTGACCCCGCGCGGCAGCCAGTCCAACCAACCGGGACGGGCCGGCAGCGCCTCGCCCATCGTGCCGGGGAGCGCCACGCCGGCCCGTCCGCGCGCGGCTAGCGCGGAGGGGCCAGTCGTCACGCTGGACCGTCCGCGCGCGGCTAGCGCGGAGGGGCCAGTCGTCATGGGCGGGCGCGGGTCATCCTCGCGGCGCAAGAAGGTAGCGATCAGGCCCAGATACCCGCTGAGGGCAAAGAGCAACGGGGCCAGCACGGGCGGTCCCATCACCAGATTGAAGACCGGGATGCGCCAGCCGCCGGGCTTGCGGTGGATGCCGCGCACGTGGAACACGAAGCCGATCACGCCGTCGGCGATCGTGATCAGCGAGACGACCGGCAACACCGTGCGCGCCGCCCGCCGGCTGAAGGCTCCCCACACGCCGGCGATCAGCAGCGCGGGGCTGAGGATGATTGGGCTATACATGACGCGCTGGCTGTAGCTGCCGCGATAGTGCTCGGTCAGCACTTCCAGACCGCTGAGCAGGCCGGACAGGCCGGCGATGAGCGACAGGCTGCGCTGGAAGCGGCCCTCGCGGATGTGCAGGTCCAGCGCCACGCCCTCGCGCGTGACGCCGCGCGGCAGCAGGTCCAGCAGCGCCGGACGGTTTTGTCCCCCGAGGGCGTCCGGCAGGGCGTCATCCACCGTGTCGGCCAGGACTTTCGATACCTTCAGAGCCACTATGGCCTCCCACCGTGTCAGGACGAGCCTGCGACTACAGTCGCATAGCACACAACGGACACTAAAGTGCCTCACCGTGCGTCGCCGTCACGACTGTAATCGTCGTTCTTTGCCATGCGACGTCGGTCGCAGGTCAATGTCACGTTGTACTATTAGATCACTTCGCGCAGCTTGGCCGGCAGCACATCCTTCAACATGTCCTTGACCACGTTGGCGATGATGGGCGCGCGGTCCTTCTCACCCTTGAGGATCGCCTCGGCAAACTTGACGGCCTGCGTCGTCGTGATGTGGCCCGGCAGGCCCGGCTCGTTCGCGTCCACCACGGTCTCGATCACGGCGGGGCCGGGGTAGGCGAACGCCTCGCGCAGAACCGCTTCGGCCCGCGCCGGGTCGTCGATGCAGAACCCGCCCGCCCCACACGCCTTGGCGTAGGCCGCGAAGTCGATGGGCTGCAGGTCGACCCCGAACTCGGGATTGCCCTCCTGCGCCATCTGCTCCCATTTGATCTGACCCAGGGTGTTGTTCTTGACGATGATGACCTTGACCGGCAACTTATACTTGACGAGCGTGGCCAGCTCACCCATCAGCATGGTGAAGCCGCCGTCGCCCACCAGG
>JAABUQ010001452.1_pt1 | contig 50765 bp, 48 predicted proteins | sample 5560001 | NCBI WGS metagenome assembly JAABUQ01 (sample SAMN10711888, study PRJNA513371) | rock metagenome | isolation source: Antarctica rocks | place: Antarctica: Victoria Land, Finger Mt nord | collected 2015-12-18
CCGAGGACGCCGAGGACGCCGAGGACGCCGAGGACGCCGGGGACGCCGGGGACGCCGGGGACGCCGGGGACGCCGCGCCTCATACGATCAGCATGGAGCGCGTGATCGCGCGGACGGTGGACACCTTGCCGCCGGATATCGCCGCGCGCCTGCTCGGTTGGTCGATCGTGGTGCGCGAGGAGGAATGGCGGCCCCAACCCGGCCGCGTCGTCTTCGGCGTCTGCATCCGCGACGCGCGCCTGATCGTCATCTACCGTCGCCCGCTGACCGCGGCCTACCCCAATGCCTCGAACCTGCGGCGTCAGGTCGCGTACACGGTGCTGCACGAAGTCGCCCATGCCCTGGGTCTCGACGAGCGCCAGGTGCGGGAACTGGGCTGGCTGGAGCCACCCTATGGTGAGGTCGCCGGCAAACCCGGCGTGGAGCGATACTGAGGGCATGACGACCCCGCGACCGCTGACGGCGCTGCCCTCCGCGCCGCTGACCGACGGCTACTGGCGCGAGCGCGGACCCTTCCTGGCCCGCCTGTATGCCGCGCATGGCCCGGTCGTGCGCGCGACCCTCGGCCGCGCCGACGTGGTGTTCCTGCTCGGGCCGGCGGCCAACCGCTTCGTGTTGCAGACCCATCGGCGCTGCTTCGCGCAGCACGACGCGTGGGACTGGGTCTTCGGCCGGCCATCGTCGCCGCCCAATCTACTCACCATGGACAACCCCGAGCACGCGTGGCACCGGCGCGTGCTGCACCCCGCGTTCGCGGTGCGCCGCATGGACGACTACCTCCCGCTGATCGTCCGCGCCATCGACCGCCGCCTCGCGACGTGGGCCGCGCGCGGCGTGGTGGACATCTACGAGGAGGCGCGCGTGATCACCTTCGACGTGGTCGCCGCGGCGCTGCTCGGTCTGCACGGTCCCGCGGACCTCGCCCTCTGCCGCGCCGTCTACCTGCACGGCGCCCACCGACGCGCCGATGAGCTCGCGGGACTCCTGCGCCGCGCGGTTGCCGCGCGCCGCGCGTGCCCGAATGGCGACGCGCTCGGTCTGCTGGCCCGGGCGAGCGATGAGCGGGGCTATCCCCTGGACGACGCGCAGATCCTGGCGCACGCCGACGTCCTGCTGATCGCGGGACACGAGACCTCGGCCAGCCTGGCCGCCTGGGCGCTGTACCTGCTCGTAGAGCACCCCGCCTACGAGCGCCGCGTCCTGGACGAACTCGACCGCTACGCGCCGGATCAGGCGCTCACGGCGGCGGCGCTGCGCGGCATGGAGACGCTCGACCGGGCCTTGAGCGAGGCGGAGCGGCTGTATCCTCCGGTACCCATCGCGCCGCGCGTGGTGGTCGAGGACACGGAGTTCGGCGGATACGCGCTGCCGGCGGGGACGCGCGTGTTCTACTCCGCCGCCGCCACGCACGCCCTGCCCGGCGTCTGGTCGCACCCGACCCGCTTCGACCCGGACCGCTTCGCGCCTCCCCGCGAGGAGCACCGGCGCGTGCCGTACGCCCTGGTCGGCTTCGGGGGCGGCCCGCGCGTCTGCATCGGCCGGTCCGTGGCGCGGGTCGAGCTGGCCCTGTTCGTGGCGCGCGCCCTGCGGCGGTACCGGCTCACGGTAGCGCCCGGCCAGACGATCACGCAGCGCGACGGGGTTACCAGCCGGCCCCTCCACGGTATCCGCATGTGCGTTCAGCCGCGGGAGGCCCTCGGTGGATAGGGAAAGTCGCCGTGCGGTTCAGGCCGCCTCGTGCGCCTCGAGCAGGGCGGCGGCCAACAGTATGTCAGGGTTGCTCTTGCTCTACCTTATGCAGCTGTCCCGTCTTTACGTCATAGATGTAGCCGCTGACGGGGATGTCTTTGAGCAATAGCGGCGACGTCCCGATCTCCCGCACGTCGTCGCGCACGCTCTGCTCCAGGTCGGTGAAGGAGTAGAACGGGATATCCGTGCGGACGCCGAGATCCTGCTCCACCTTCTGGCGCAGCGCGTCGTCGGTGAAGGTGAGCATGCCGCAATCGGTGTGGTGGATGACCACCACCTCGCGCGTGCCCAGGAGCTGCTGCGAGATGACGAGGGAGCGGATGGCGTCTGCCGCGCGGCCGCCCGCGTTGCGGATCACATGGGCGTCGCCCTCTTGCAGGCCCAGGAACCTGGCGGGGTCGAGGCGCGCATCCATGCAGGCGACCACCGCGACGCGCCGCCCCGGCGGCATCGGGAGATCGCCCTTGGTGAACGTAGCGGCGTACTGCTGGTCGGCCTGGACGAACTCGTCGGCAACGGACATGGTGTTCTCCTCTCCTGGTTAGAGTTAGAGCTGGGTCTATCCCCCGCCCAGCGCCATCCTCGCGGGACGCGCCACCTCCTATATATAGCAGCTATTGTCTACTTTGCCAATCGCTTTAGTGCTTCGATACACTACTCGTCACTACCGCGCCGTCATCCCTCCGTCGACCACCAGCTCCGCGCCCGTGGCAAAGGAGGAGGCGTCGGAGGCCAGATAGAGCGCGGCGTAGGCCACCTCTTCGGGCTTACCCAAACGGCCCATCGGCTGCCGCGCGTTGAGGCCGGCCAGCGTCTCCTCGCGATTGTGCTTGTGGAAGCGGTCCAGGTAGCCCTCCACGAAGGGCGTGTAGATCGTGCCGGGACAGATGCAGTTGACGCGCACCCCGCGCTCCACCAGGTCCATGGCCATGCTCTTGGTCATGGCGATGACCGCGCCCTTGGTCGCGCCGTAGGCGAAGCGCCGGCTGACGCCGACCTGCCCGGCGACGGAGGCTATGTTGACGATGACGCCGCCGCCGTGCTCGACCATGTGCGCCGCGGCCGCTTTGGAGCACAGGAACACGCCACGCACATTGACGGCCATCAGCCGCTCGTAGGCGTCCTCCTCGGTCTCCAGCACGTCGCCCACGTAGCCGATGCCCGCGTTGTTGACCAGCGCGTCCAGCCCGCCGAAGCGCTCTATGCACGACCCCACCGCCGCCGTCGCCGAACCGTTGTTAGTGACGTCAAGTGCCTGATAGCGCGCCGTCCCGCCGGCGGCGTTGATCGCGTCGGCGACGCGCGCCCCGTTGCGCTCGTCCACGTCGCCGATGACCACGGTTGCGCCCTGCCGCGCAAACAACAGGGCAATCTGCTCCCCGATCCCCGAGCCCGCGCCCGTCACCAGGGCCACGCGCCCGTCCAGCCGAAACGCCGCGTCGCCCGCACTATCTGTCTGCGCCATCGGTCTCCTCCGAACTACTCCCTGACCTCTACAGTCACGGTCTGTGCAGTTTCGCTTCGCGCATTGATCGCCATGACAGGGCCAACCCGCTCAGCATACCGCACCTACCACGGCATACGCCACGCGGGTTCGCCCGCGCGGCCATCATGCATCGACCGCGTCGGGCTCGAACCAACTCCCTCCTCCGATCTCAGGCGGCAACGCCCGCCGGACCTGCAAGGCCGCCCAGAATAGCACATCCGCCGCGTGCTGTCCGTTGGCCGTGAGCCGGTAGCGCCCGCGGCCCGGCTGATAAATGAGGTTGGCGGCGTGTAACTCATTGAGGTGTTGGTAGAGATTACCGCCGCTCGTGCCGCACGCCGCCGCCAGATCGGCCGTCGAGCGTTCGCCGTGGAGGACGAGCGCCTGCAACAGCTTCACCCGCAACCCGTTGCTAATGGCAGTACCTACCCGGACGAGCGACCGAGCGGTCTCGTCGTCGTCGGCTGTCCGTCGCACCGGACTCGGTCCCCCGCCGCTCCCGGTCTGCGCATCGGCCGAGGCAATGAAGAGGAGGCGGTCATTGGCCATTTTTGCCATGGATTGCAAAGCGTCGAGCACTCCCTGTAGGTGAGCCATAGCCGCCGACGCCTCCATCTCCTTCACGCGGCTGGTCGTCCCGACCCAGCCAGAAGCCGCGCCCGAGGGCGTGGCCGGCTGTCCCATACCAATCTGCTGCTCAACGCGTTCCAGACGCCGCCGCAGGTCGGCGATCTCATCAACTGGATCACCCATAGTCCCTCCATATCCTACAGTAACTTAGGACTAACAATAGCATGGGAAGAAGCTTTTTGTCAACCGGCTTAGACCGTGACGCCGTGACTGCGTACTGAAGCCAGATAAGGAAGGTTTCCCGAACGCAGAAGGGGGTTCCGAACATGCGGCGACGTTATGCATGCTGGTTGCGCAATGTCGCCGCGATGCCGTCGAGGGTCCGATCCAGGACGGCCCACTGCGCAAAGCCCCAGGTCTCCATACCGTCGAGCGCGTCCTCATCCTGTTCCACGGTGGTGTTCTCCTCCAGGATGCGCAGCAGGCGCGCCGTCATATCACCCAGATAGCGGCGCAGCAGGTAGAAGGCGAAGTGGTCGAGGTGCCAAGGGTGCGACCCTCCCGCCTCTGTGTAGACCGCCAGGAAGCGCCCGAAGTCCGCGCCGATGGCGCACTGCAGGTCGTGTTCGGGCGGCGCCACGGTCGCGTCGTCCCAGTCGAGCACACCAAACCGGCTATCGGCGTCGACGAGCAGGTTATCGGCGCCAATATCGGTGTGGCACAGCACGAAGGGGCCGGACAAGGGACGGACGGTGGCTTGCAGACGCTGCAGGCGCGCGAGCTGGGCCAGGATGTCAGCCTGCCGTGGCAGCGCCATCTCTCGCAACGCGCGCAGACCCGGCCGTTCGCGTGGCCCGATCCGCTCGACCACTTCCAGGCCGCGCCACAGCTGGGCCTCGAACGGGACGTCGAAGTCCTCGCGCGGGGGCAGCGCATCGGCCAGCATGGGCGTGGCGCGGTGGATCGTGGCGAGCGTCCGCGCCAGTTCGTCCCGTAGCGAGAGAGGCCACTCAGACAGGTCCAGAGGCAGCGCCTGGCCCGCGAGGAAGGGGAAGACGGCGAATGGGGTTCCGGCGACGGATGCCCACAGGGCGCCATCGCGGGTCGGGATAGGATAGGGCACGCGCGGGTAAAGCCCACGATCGTAGAGCGCGCGGGTCAGGGCAAGGGAGATGTCCCGCCGGACCGCGCCGGCACGACCGGCGCTTGTGTCCGGCCACAGCTTGAGGATGTAGCTCGTCCCCGCCTCTCCCGCGCAGTGCAGGGTATAGCAGGCCGCCGCGTAGCCCACCGGCACGAACGCAAGCCTAGCGACGGGGAGTCCGTACACGTCGCAGACCGTCTCGACAAGTCGTGCGCGGTCGATGGACGGCTCATACCTCATGACCACTCCCCACGCAGGCTCACCTCACCTGCAATTGGCCGCGCCGGCCCTCCATAGCAACATGCCTGATCAACAGTCGTACTTTGCATCCTCATCGGGATCCAAACCCTCGGGTTCTCCCATCAGCCCCTGCGCTCGCGCGTCGTCGAGGAAGTCAGACATCTTCTCCCGGTACTCGTCGGGGCCAATCTTCAGGGCTTCGCCAGCAGCGACGCGCGGCATGATCTCGTCAAGGGCTGCCATGAGCGCGTCGAGACGGAGTTGGCCATCGCGCACCAGGGCCAGCACGTCGACGATATCGGTTGGCCGACCCCGCGCGATCTTCGCTAGGGCTGTCGCGATGGGATCGAAGGCAAAAAGCTCCAGTTGTCCCTACCGCCCCAGGTAGCGGTGTCGCTCCTCCACGCCGCTGGGCAAAGGGATGAACTGTGCGGGTGACACTTCCTCGATGGCCATGTTCATGTCCCAACTGATCTGGCGCACCGCCCGCCAGAAACGATCGTGCGCCTCTGGGGGCAACGGCGTGTCGAGGTCCACATCCTTGGTCAACCCCTTGAGCCGTTGGTAGATCAGACCGGTACCCCCAACCAAATAGACGCGCCCCGGCTCCCGATACACGCGGCCCAGCCGCGTCAGGAACTCTTGCAAGCGATCGAGCGTGACGGGATCATACAGCGACACCGCCTATCCTCGCGCCCCCGCCGCGTCCGCCATCACGCGCTCGAAAGCGGCGACACCCACCAACTCGCGCAGCGCATGGCGGGCCACGTCCTCCCACCCATCCACATAATCAACCCAGCGACGACGCCCGGCGACAAGACCTTTGGCGGCCCCTAATAGCGCCCGGCCACCCTCCTCCTCCGGCATCGGGAACGCGTAGGCCGCGACGAGATCGGCGACATCGATCTGGCGGTAGTTGGGCAGCGCCTCTACCCATGCCGCATGATGCTCCCGCTGCAACGCGGCCGCGACAAGCAACCGGGCCGTGAGGCTCATCCGCGTTGGGTCATCCGGCGGTAGCGCCCCCAGCACGGCACGGACAGCGGACGCGTCCTCGGGATGACGCAGCAGCAGCGCAATCAGCGCGTCACGCAGGCGAGGCTCGGGCGCACGGGCGACGTCATACACCAGGCGCTCCACGGGAACGTCGGCTGGCCCACAATAGGGCGAGGGACGGCCGGCGTCGGCGCTGCCGCCGCCAAGATGTGTCACGTCATGCGCGGCGAGGCGGTCGACCAAATCGTCCCACACGGCCGGGTCGAGCCGAATCCCCTGGCACACCAACGTATCCGAGAGGTCGTCGTACGGATCACCTTCGATGACGCTCCGCTGTTGCTGAGTTGCCATCGGCATCCTCCTTAACCCTTACAGCTATCTCTCCGTATTGTCTCACGTCCACACCGCACCGTGCGATAAAATTGGGCCGGATACTACGGTCTGTGCATTCTTGCTTCGCAGCTATTAGTGAGGGGAATGACTGGGAGTGCGCATTGCTCCCGCGTCAGTTAGTGGGACGACAGCGGGAACTCCGTTACTTTGCCCGCCGGGGTGATGCGGCCGATGCGGTCGACGATGTGCTCGGTGAACCACAGGTTGCCGTCCGCTCCGACCGCGATCGAGCCGGGGCCGCTGCGCGCGGTCGGTAGCGGGAACTCCGTTACTCGGCCCGCCAGGGTGATGCGGCCGATGCGGTTGCCGTCGGCCTCGCTGAACCAGAGGGCTTTGTCCGGCCCGGCAATAATGCCGAACGGCCGGGCCGCGGGCGTTGGGACAGTAAACTCGGCGATGGCGCCGGACGGGGTGATGCGGCCGATGCGGTCGCGCCCGCTCTCGACGAACCACAGATTGCCATCCGGGCCCGGCGTGATCTCCAGCGGCGTGCTGTGCTTGGGCAACCCAAAGGTCGTGATCCCGGGCGTCCGCGAGACGCCGCGGGGGCTGAGACGGCCGATGCGGTCGCCTTGATCCTCGGTGAACCACAAGTTGCCGTCGGGGCCATGCGTGATGTCGAGGGGATAGCCGACCGTCGCGGCGACGGGTTGGATGGAGAAGATACCTCGCCCCGTGATAGAGCCGATCTGGCCGCCCACCTGAGCGGTAAACCAGATGTTGCCGTCGGGCGTGCGCGTGACCCCTTCGGGATAGTAGGCGGTCGCGGGCAGGCGGAACTCCGTGATAGCGCCGGCGGGCGTAATGCGGCCGATGCAGTCGCCGTAGATCTCGGCGAACCACAGGTTGCCGTCGAGGCCGCGCGTGATGCCGTAGGGCACGCTGTTGCGCGTCGGGATCGCGAACTCGGAGATCGCGCCCGACGGGGTGATGCGGCCGATGCGGTTGCCGTTGTACTCGGTAAACCACACGTTGCCGTCCGGCCCGCGCGTGATACCCTCTGGGCCGCGGCCGGTGGCGCTGCCGGAGACCGCGCTACCGCGACACCCACCGGTCCGCGCGACGGGCAGCCCGCTGCCGTCGGCGTCTCCTACCAGGGCGGATAGCGATAGGCCGCGCGGACCGGCAGCATGTGTTGCCCGTATCGACGGACGCGCGCTGTTCCCACCCGTCCATGTCCGCGCGAGGCGTGACATGGACGCGGGCGTGGGCAGTGCGGACACAGACACGGACGCAACGTTGACGCCGACGCTGACCAAGATCGCCACGAGCGCGAGATGACCCTTCCTCATTGTCCCCTCTTCTTCCAACCCGAATCCCAACATGGCCGGCTTGCGGCACTCCAAACACACAGTATCATACTCTCTAGTGGCCGCATAGTTGGGAGATCGGATCGGCAGTGGGCAATTACTCGTCACCTGAGCGTATGCAATACGCCCCTACTCGTCCAGGCCGCGCCGTGGGGGAACGCATAGGTGTCTAACGAGTCCGCTTTCATTGTGATGCTGTAGCCAGGCGCCTCGGGCGGCATGTAGCGCCCGTCGCGGATGACCACGGGGTCCACGAAGTGCTCGTGCAGGTGGCCGACGTACTCGACGATGCGATCCTCCAGCGAGGCGCTCACGGCGATGTAGTCGAACATCGACATATGCTGCACGTACTCGCACAGGCCCACCCCGCCGGCGTGCGGGCAGACCGGGACGCCGAACTTGGCCGCCAGCAGCAGCACGGCCAGTACCTCGTTGACCCCGCCGAGCCGGCAGGCGTCGACCTGACAAAAGCCGATGGCGTCCGCCTGCAGCAACTGCTTGAAGATGATGCGGTTCTGCACGTGTTCCCCCGTGGCCACGCGCACCGGCGCCACGGCGCGGGCAATGGCGGCGTGGCCCAGCACATCATCGGGGCTGGTCGGCTCCTCGATCCACCACGGGTCGAAGGCGGCCAGGGGTCCCATGGCGGCGATAGCCTCGCCGACATCCCACACCTGATTGGCGTCCATCATCAGCTTGCGCGCAGGGCCGATTTCCTCGCGCACGATACGCGCGCGCCGCAGGTCGTCCGCGGGGTCCGCTCCCACCTTGAGCTTGACGTGCGTCCACCCCTGCGCCACGGCGTCCTGGCAGAGGGCGCGCAGCGTGGCGTCGTCGTAGCCGAGCCAGCCGGCCGACGTGGTGTAGGCGGGGTAGCCGCGCGCCCGCAGCTCCGCCACGCGCTCGCCTTTGGTCGGGGCGTGGCGCTGGAGGATGGCCAGCGCCTCGGCGGGAGTGAGGGCATCGGTGATATAGCGGAAGTCGATGCAGGCCACCAGCTCCTCGGGCGTCATATCGGCGAGCAACCGCCACAGCGGCTTGCCCTCGACCTTGGCCCACAGGTCCCATACCGCGTTGACCAGCGCGCCCGTGGCCAGGTGGATGGCGCCCTTCTCCGGCCCGATCCAGCGCAGCTGGCTATCGCCCGTGATATGACGCCAGAAGCGGCCCATGTCGCGCGTGAACGATTCCAGGGTATGCCCGGCGACGAGCGGGGCCAGGGCGTCGACGGCGGCGACGACGACCTCGGTGCCGCGCCCGATGGTGAAGGCCAGACCGTGCCCCTCCAGCCCGTCGTCGCGGTCGGTTGAGAGCGTGACATAGGCCGCGGAATAGTCGGGGTCGGGGTTCATGGCGTCCGAGCCGGCCAGGGTGCGCGAGGTCGGGAAGCGGATGTCGCGCGCGGTCACGGCGGTCGCGGTGGTGGGCATGCTTTTCCCCCTCTATCTTTCCTCATCATTTGTATCTGTACGCTGGGAGCAACGACGCCGGGATGAGCGCGAGGAACTCGTCTATGCGCCAGATTCGGCGCGAAGGCTTGTCGTCGCCGTCATACGATGATCGCGACCCGGTCGACCCGGTTGTGCCCCGGCGTCACGATCATCGTTCGTTGTGTCGTCCTGCCCGAAGAGATCGGTCAGCACGAACGCCTTTGCGTGGGCGATGTGCGCCACCAGGGCTGCGCCGGCACCGTCGACGCGTCCGTCGATCAAGGCTCGTAGGATCCGCTCGTGGTCGTCCAGGGTCGCGGCCATACGGGCGGGGTAGGCGGTGTCGCGCATCTGGAACAGGCCGTGTTGGCTGCGCAGGGTGGCCAGGAAACGGATCAGGCGCTCGTTGCCCGAGGCGTGGATCAGCAGATTGTGCAGGCGCAGGTCGCAGCGCAGGAAGAGCGCGACCGGCCGCTCGGGAATGCGCGCGCGGACGCTGTGCAGCAGGTCCATCTCGCGCTCCAGCGCGGACAGATCGAGCGCGGGCGCGGCCAGGCGCAGGGCGAGGGCCTCCAACGTTGCGCGCAGGTCGTAGATCTCGTGGATGTCCTTGACGGTGAAAGTGCGCGTCCAGAAGCCCCGGCGCGGATCGATGCGCACCAGCCCATCCTGGGCCAGTTGGGTCAGCGCCTGGCGGACCGGCGTGCGGCTCACGCCAAGCTGAGTGGCCAGCGCGGCGTCGGAGAGGCGGCACTCCTTGCTCGTTCCGTCCGCTCCGTCCATCATCAGACGCTTCCAGATACTCTCGTAGGCGTGATCGACAGCGGTAGGCACGACGCCGCGGTCGCGCCCCCACAGCAAGTCGAACATCTCGTCATACATCGTCTCGTCGAGGCCGTCGCCACCGTCGCCCATAATCGGCGCGGGCAAAACGGCTGCGCCAGAGGCAGTCATGGCTGTGGTTCCCTCGCGGCGCGTCCCATATACGTCCTTTGCGTCCCTCAAATCCTGGCCGTTCATCGTACCGCTTGCATTGCCGACCGAATTCGTATACAGTATACGGCATGGCGATACCCAACAGCGCGACCGTGCGCGGGAGGCGCTTTTCGCCGGCATCAAGAGGGCAGCGGCAGTGAGGCGCGGCCCAACCAGTACGCCGCGCGTCGCGGCGGTCGCGGTCGCGCTCGCGGTCGCGGTCGCGCTCGTTTTTCGGCCGTGAACAGGAATGGGGAGCGTGCCTCCCGCCGGCGCTGGAGTCGCGCGGACATGTTTGTGGCCGGCTGGATACCCGATGTCAACGCAACGGACAGAAAGGAGGCGTCATCCGCGACGAGTGTTTGGCGGCGGCGAACCGGATCCCTGGCGCACTGATACATTTACATCGGATACTGATGACACACGCACAATAGGGCGTGCGGACCGACGGGCATCGCTCTGGCGACGGCGGCGATCATCGGCACGGGTCGCGGTCATCACTCAGTTTAGGAGGTTGGAACGTGGACAAGCTGGAACGACGCGGTTTCATTCATCGCGCCGCGGCGCTCGGCGGCGTGGCGGCGGCGACGGGCAGTGGGTTAAGTCTCTTCGGGGCCGAGGCGGCCAAAGCCATGGGCGCCAACCTGGGCTCGCTCCGCTTCGTCTATATCGTCAAGACGATCAACTCGCCGTACTGGGCGATTGTGCTGGCCGGCGCCAAGAAGGCCGCCAAGGACCTCGGCGTGCAGGGCCTGTCGTTCACGGGCGGGCCGTCGGAGGCCGACATCAACGCCGAGGTGAATCTGCTCGAAAACGCGATCGCCAAGAAGGTCGACTTCATCTGTTGCGCGCCCACCGACAAAACGGCCCTCAACACCACGATCGATAAGGCCTATAACGCCGGCATCAAGGTGATCCTGACCGACTCGGCGGCCACGACCCCTAATTATCAGGCGTTCCTGTCTACCGACAATGTTGCCGGCGGCGCCGCGTGCGCCGACGCGCTGGCCGCATCCATCAAAGCCAAGCACGGCAAGGCCGAGGGCCAGATCGCCTACTGCACCTTCCAGTCCAACGTCGGTTCGCTCGGCGCGCGGGACCAGGGTTTCCTGTCACAGATCAAGAAGTACCCCGGCCTGACGATCGTCAAGCACGCCGATGCCGGCGGCGACCCGAGCTACGTCAAGGAGGCGAGCGTCGCGGCCGATACCATCACCGCGTTCCCCAATCTCGTGGGCTACTGGGGCGATAACCTGCAATGCGTACAGGGCGCCGCGACGGCTTTCAATGAAAAGGGTGTTAGTCAGAAGAAAGTCTCCCTCGGAGGCTTCGATAGCGACGCTACCCTGATCGCCGATCTCAAATCGGGCCGCGTCGACTTCTTGCTGCTGCAGAATCCCTATATGATGGGCTACGGCGGCGTCGCCTACGGCGTCCTGGCGGCGCTGGGCGTGCAAGTACCGACCTTCCTGAATACGGGCGACACGGTCGCCACGACGGCGAACGTGAACTCGCCGGTGATTGCGGGTTTGCTCAACCCACTTGGCACACCAGGCGAGAAGATCGGCTTCTAGGCGCGAGCCGTTGCCGGTTGGGGCGATCGGAGCAGCCAGAACCGTCCGCGGCGGGTGTGGCTGCTTCTGTCTCTCCAACCGGATACTGAAAGGTTGAGTTGTGGCTGATTCACCGCTACCGGCGCCTCCCACCGCGGCCGGATCTTCGGCCCAGGAGACTGTGCGCGGCGCGGGAGGCCTGTCATCATGGCTGGTGGCGCGCATTGACCTGGTACTGCGCCTCGGTTTGCTGCTCATCATCATCATTGCCGCCATCTTCTTCACTCTCAACACGATCCCCCAGGGCGAGAACGTCACACAAGCGACGTTTATCAGCGTCGGGAATCTGCAGGACATTGCCCGTCAGATGGCCGTCGTCGGCGTGATCGCCATCGGCGAGACATTTGTGATCGTCACGGCAGGCATCGACCTGTCGGTCGGTTCACTTCTGGGTATGTGCGGTGTGCTGTTCGCTCTGCAGTCCGTGGCCGGGTGGCCTATCGCGCTGGCTATACCGGTCGCGCTTGCCTTTGCCCTGGTTATCGGGTTGATCAACGGTTTCCTGGTTAGCGCGATCGGGATCCCTCCCTTCATCGTCACGCTGGGCTTCCTGGGTATCTTGCGCGGGGGCGCCTACTTGTTGAGCAGCGGAACGAACACAGCCCTGACCCCGGACGCCTCGACCCCACCGATGGCCCAGTGGGCCGGGAGCAACTATCTGGGCATTCCGACGCTCTTTATCGTGCTGGCCGTGGTGGGCGTCGTGGCACAGATCTTCCTGCGCTTCACCCGTCGTGGACGCTACATCTATGCCCAGGGGAGCAACCCCGAGGCCGCGCGCCGCTCCGGCGTCAACGTGCGGGCGACCCTGCTCACCGTGTATGCGATCAGCGGTCTCCTGGCGGGGGTCGCCGGAGTAATGCTGACCCTTCGCTTGAACGGCGCCAACCCCAACAACGGATTGAGCTATGAGCTTGACGCCATCGCCGCCGCTGTCCTCGGCGGCGCTAGCCTGTTTGGCGCCAAGGGGACGATCTTCGGCACGTTTTTGGGCGTTGTGCTCGTGAACGTGCTGGCCAACGGCATCGACCTCATCAACATTGACCCGCACGTGCAACAGGTCGTCGAAGGCTTCTTGTTGATCGCCATCGTGTGGGTGGACCAGTGGCGCAAGCGGCGCCTCTCGTCGGTTTAGGAAGGTACCATGACATGACGGCCCTCGAACAACGCACGCCGACCCTCGCGGCGCGGGGTGTTTCCAAGCGCTATGGCAGCGTCATCGCCCTGGAAGGAGTCGATTTCGAGGTCTATTCCGGCGAGGTCGTCGCGCTTATTGGTGATAACGGCGCCGGCAAGTCGACCCTGGTCAAGATTCTCTCTGGAGCCATCCGCCCCGACGGAGGCGCGATCATGATGCGCGGGCGGCAGGTCGACTTCCACAGCCCGCACGATGCCCGGGTCGCCGGTATCGAGACGGTCTACCAGGACCTTGCCCTCGCGCCTGACCTTGACGTGGCCTCCAACCTGTTCCTGGGCCGCGAGATCAAACGGCGCGGCATCCTGGGCCTGCTCGACTTCTACAACCAGCGCGCCATGCGCACGGAGTCTGAGAAGCACCTCAAGGCGCTCAACGTGACCACGCTGCGCTCGGTTCGGCAGACCGTGGACACGCTCTCGGGCGGCCAACGGCAGTCCGTCGCCGTGGCGCGCGCCGTGTTCTGGAGCAAGGACGTGGTGATCCTGGACGAGCCGACGGCGGCGCTCGGCGTGGCGCAGTCGACCATGGTGCTGCAATTGATCAGGCGCGTGCGCGACAACGGCACGGCCGTCATCTTCATCAGCCACAATATGCCGCACGTGTTCGAGGTCGCCGACCGCATGGTCGTGCTGCGCCGCGGGCGCAACGCCGGCACGCTCTCGCCGTCCGACGCCACGATGGGCCAGGCGGTCAGTCTGATGACCGGCGCCGCCGAGGGCATGGTCGTTAGTAATTAGTGACGAGTGGTTAGTGACGAGTGACGAGTGAGGTAAGGACGGAACGTCGACGTATGTCTCAGTCGAACGCGAGCGTCGGGATCGCCGTACTGGGCGCGGGCCGCATCGGCGCGTGCCATGCCGGGAACGTGGCCCGCGGCGTGCCGGGCGCCCGGTTGGTCGGCGTCGCCGACATCGACCGCGCGGCCGCCGAGCGCGCGGTTGCCACGGCCGGCATGGGGCGCGCGACCACACGGTACGACGAGCTGCTGGCCGAGCGGTCGGTCGACGCTGTCATCGTGGCCACGCCCACGGCCACGCACGCCGCCCTGATGGCGGACGCGGCGCGCGCCAGCAAACACATCCTCTGCGAGAAGCCCATCGCCCTGACGGTCGAAGAGACGCGCGCCGTCATCGAGAGCGTGCGGCACGCGGACGTCCTGGTGCAGATCGGCTTCAACCGGCGTTTCGATCCGCCCTTCGTCCGCGCCCGCGAGGCTATCGCGCGGGGCGACATCGGCCAGCCGTGGATGGTCAAACTCGTCGGGCGCGACCCGCGCCTGGCCCCGCTGTCCTATCTCGCCGCCAGCGGCGGCCAGTTCAAGGACCAGGCCATCCACGAGTTCGACGCCGCGCGCTGGTTGATCGGCCGCGAGGTCGAGGAGGTCTACGCCATGGGCGCGGTGCTGGTCGACCCCGCCGTCGGCGAGCTCGGCGATGTCGACACCGCGCTGACCACGCTGCGCTTCGTCGGCGGAGCCCTTGGTCAGGTCGATAGCTGCCGCCGGTCGGTCTATGGCTACGATATCCGCGCTGAGGTGCTGGGCTCGGAAGGCGCCCTTATGATCGGCGACGGACGCCGCACCGCCGTCACCCTGCTGGAGCCTAACCGCGCCAGCCACGACCACGTGGACTGGTTCCTGGAGCGGTTCGCCACGGCCTACCGCGACGAGGTCGCCGACTTCGTCGACTGCGTGCGCACCGGGCGGACGCCGCGCGCCGGCGTCGAGGACGGCCTGGAGGCCCTGCGTATCGCCGTGGCGGCCGGGCGGTCACAGCGCGAACGGCGTCCGGTGCGCCTGGAAGAGGTGCACGATGGCTAGCGCCACCATCCCTGTCGCGGCCATCGGCGTGGGCCGGCTGGGGCTGCTGCACGCGCAAAATCTGGCGCGACGCGTGCCCGGCGCGGAGTTGCACGCGGTGGTCGATATCGACGAGGACCTGGCACGCCGCGCCGGCGGCCTCTGCGGCGTGCCCTACACCACGGACTACCGGGCCGTCCTGGCCGATGAAAGCATCGCGGCGGTCGAAATCTGCACGGCGACCGACACGCACGCCGACCTGATCGTGGCGGCCGCGGAGGCCGGCAAGGACATTTTCTGCGAGAAGCCCATCGCCCTGACGCTCGAAGACACCGACCGCGCTATCGCGGCGGCGGAGCGGGCCGGCGTCCTGCTGCAGATCGGCTTCATGCGCCGCTACGATCCGGCCTATCAGGAGGCCAGGCGCCTGATCGACGCGGGCCGCATCGGCCGGCCTCTGACCTTCCGCGGCGCCTCGCTCGACGGCTCCATCTCGCCCTCGCGCGACTTCCTGGCGCGTTGCGGAGGTATCTTCCTTGACGTCTCCATCCACGATTTCGACCTCGCCCGCTGGCTGATGGGCGACGAGGTGGTCGAGGTCTACGCCACCGGCGCGGTGCTCGTGCACGAGGCGCTGCGCGAGGTCGGAGATGTCGACAACGCCGTGGCGACCCTGCGCTTCGCCGGCGGCGGCATCGGTGTGGCGCAGGTCAGCCACACCGCCGTCTACGGCTACGACATCACGACGGAGGTCGGCGGGGATCGCGGCGCCGTACGCACCGACGCGCTGCGCGGCCACGACGTCTGGCTGTACGACGCCGACGGCCGCGTCGCCCACGACACGGTCCCCGGCTTCCCCGAGCGCTTCGCCGCCGCCTACCTCGCCGAGCTGGTCGATTGGGTCGACTGCATCCGTGAGGGGCGCGCGCCGCTCGTCGGAGGCGCCGACGCGCGGGCGGCGCTGGCCGTGGCGCTGGCGGCGCGCCGATCCCTGCGCGAAGGCCGGCCCGTGCGAGTGGCGAGTGGCGAGTGGCGAGTGACGAGTGACGAGTGGCGAGTGACGAGTGACGAGTGACGAGTGACGAGTGACGAGTGACGAGTGACGAGTGACGAGTGACGAGTACACGAGGTCTACCCTGCGGCCTGAGGTGAGGGTCATGGACGCGGTTCGTCGGGAACCAATATCCTGCCGAGGACAGGGCTGACGAACTCGGTGGAGAGGCAATCCATCTGCACGATGTCCCACAGCTTGCCGCCCATGAATTTCGCCTGCCGCCGTCGGCCCGTCTCACGAAAGCCAGCCTTCGTGTAAGCCCGCTGCCCCGCGCGATTGTACTCCCACGTCTCCAGCGCGACATTGTGCAGGCCGAGCGCCGTGAAGGCGTAATCGAGCGTCAGGCGCGTCGCCTCCGTCCCGTAGCCCCGCCCGCGATAATCAGCCTCCCCAATCTCGATGCCGAATCTCGCGCTGCGGTCCCGATAGTTGATGTCCATCAAGTCGGTCCGCCCGATGGGGCGCAGCGTTGCGCGATCGTAGACGGTGAAGTAGACAACGCGGCGCTGCAGCTCCTCCGCGACCTGCGCCTCGTAGGCGGCCTGCACCTCCTCCAGCGTCGACGGCCGCGGCACATGCAGCGTGCGCAGGACCGCGAAGTCGTTGATCCAACGATGATAGAGCGGCACGAGGTCGCGCCGGATCGGGTCAAGGGCAACTTTCTCGCCCATGATGCTGACGACGGGGCTCTCCCGCACCCCGGGCTGATCCTCGTACGAGGTCTCCATGACTTATCCCCTCCCCCCGTCACTCACCACTCACCCCCACCTCACTCGTCACTCGTCACTAACCACTCGTCACTCCGTTAACCATCGCCTTGACTTCGTCGGAAGCGGGGCCATTGAGCAGCACGGCTGGCACGTCGTCGAGGCTCAGCTGATGGGTCACCAGCGGGGCCAAGGCCAGCCGGCCCGAGGCGGCCAATTCGACGGCGCGGCCGTGCGTATGCGGGTTGAGGTAAGCGCCGACGATGCGCAGCTCGCGCGCGAAGATATCGAACGGGCTGATCCCGGCCCGCGCTCCCTGGGGCGCCACGCCGAAGATCAGGACGGTCCCGCCGCGCCGCGCCAGCGCCACCGCCTGCTCGAACGTCTCAGTCGTGCCGGCGCACTCCAGCACGACGTCCGCGCCGCCGGGTAGGAGCCCCGCCGCTCCCGCCACGGCGTCGACGGGATCGGAGGACTGGGGGTCGATCGTGGCCGTGGCCCCCAGCTCCTCCGCCAGGCGGCGGCGCGCGGCCTGGCGCGTGGAGAGGATCACCGTGGTCGCGCCGGCCAGCCGCGCCAGTTGGACCATCAACTGGCCGATCACGCCGCCGCCCACCACCACGACGCTCATGCCGGGCCGAATCGCCGCCAGATCGAGCCCGTGCAGGCAGCAGGCCAGGGGCTCGCACAGCGCCCCCCAGGCGGCGGGCACGCCAGGCGGCAGCGCATAAACCTGACGCAAGGGCACGCGCACGTACTCGGCCAATCCCCCGTCGAGGTCGACCCCCAGGGCCACGCGGCGCGGACACAGACAGGGGTCGCCGCGCCGGCACTCGCGGCACACGCCGCAGGCGATGTTGGGATCGACGGCAACGCGCGTCCCGACCGGCGGCGCGCCTCCCCCTCCGGCGGCGCTGCCGCCCGCAGGCGACGGCGCGGCAACGTCCGAGGTAGTAGCAAGGGCGGCAGGAGCAGTGGAATCGGACGCCACGATGACGCCGGCAAACTCGTGGCCCAGCGTCACCGGCAGCGCCGACGGATACTCCCCGCGCACGATGTGCCGATCGGTCCCGCAGATTCCGCACGCCTCCATGCGCAGCAGCAGCTCACCGGGCCCCGCCGACGGCACAGCGATCTCCTCCACCCGCAAGCGGCCGGGCGCCGCCAGCCTAACCGCACGCATGCGCGTGGTCCTCCTCCGCGACGATACTTCCATTACCCATTGTTTATAATAGTACAACGTAACGTGGGCCGGCAGTTCACATCTCATAGCAAGGGATGCGCCCCGCAATTGTGGTTGCCGCCTGACCATAAATGGTCATGGCAGATTGTCATGTCCCGGCGGGACGCCCCCCACGGATGAAAATCGGCAATACACACAGCAGGGCACGAACCCTGAAGGGTCTGCTCTAGCCCGTCATCCGGCGCACTCAGAGCCGCTCGCGCCGACCTTTTAAGGTCCGTCCCTGCCGTGACCTTTCAAGGTCAGGCCATCGGGCGCCATCACAATCGTGGGACGCACTCATCATAGATCAGGACACGAGGCGCGCGGCAGTGTCCGGCGTTTGGCCCTCGCTCACGGAGCCAGCGATAAGGGCTTGATTCTGATCCCCATGCTGGTGATGGGAACCGGGGGGCTCGATGGAGCCGAGGACGCCCTCGACGCACAGGATGGCGCGGTCGAGCCAGCGCGGCGCCCACCAGTTCCAGTGACCCAGCACGCGCATCGTCGCCGGCACCAGCAGCGAGCGGATCAACGTGGCGTCGATCACGATGGCCAGGGCCAGACCCAGGCCGACCGCCTTGACCAGCACCAGATTGGTAAAGGCGAACGAGCCCGCCACGACCACCAGGATCAGGGCGGCGCTGGTGATGATGCGGCCCGTGCGCGCCAGCCCGCGCGCCACGGCCTGCGCGTTGTCGCCCGTGGCCACGTACTCCTCGCGAATGCGCGTCAGCAGGAAGACCTCGTAGTCCATGGAGAGCCCGAACAGGGTGCAGAACATCACGATGGGCGTGATCTCGTCGATGGCCCCGGAGCTAGAGAAGTTCAACAGGCCCGAGAAATGGCCCTGCTGGAAGATAAAGACCAGCGCGCCGTACGAGCCGAGCAAGCTCAGCAGATTCATGACCACGGCCTTGAGCGGCAACACCACCGAGCGGAACAGCAGCAGCAGCACCACGAAGGTGCTGGCCAGCACGAACAGCACGGCCTTGGGGAAGTCCCCGTACAGCGCGTTGATGTAGTCCATCTTGCCAGCTGTGTAACCGCCGACGACCATGTGCAAGCCCGCGCCGACGGGCGTGGCGCGAATGCGTCTCACCAGGGCCTGCGCCTGCGCGTCGGACAGTCCCGGCCGCGGGTAGACCGCCAGCAGCGCGGCGTGCGTGCCCACGAAGGAGCGCGCGGCCAGGGCCACGCCGGGGTTGTCCAGGCGCGCCGGCAGGGTCAGGTAGTCGGCCAGGGTCAAGCTGGGGTCCAGGTTGACGATGCTCTTGACGGCGCGCACGTCGGGATCGCGGGCCAGGCGGCGCGTGAGGTCATAGAGCACCACGATGTTCCGCTGCTGCAGGATCGGTCCGTCGCCGTAGACCACCGGCAGCTCCGGTGTGTCCGTGTTGACCTTGAACGTACTCTGCAACAGGTCGAAGCCCTGACGCGAGGGCACCGAGCGCGGCAGGATGGTGGCGTCGGGGATGTTGAGGCGCAACTGGCGCGCGGGCGAGGCTATCGCGGCGATGATGACCAGCGTGCAGGCGATGAACGGCCAGGGATGCCGCATCACCAGGCCGGACACGGCGGGCCAGAAGCGCTCCCCGCGCTCGCCCTGGTGCGGCAAGACCGTCAGTGAATTGACGCGCGCGCCCAGCACGCTCAGCACGGCCGGCACCAGCGTCGTGGCGGCCAGCACGGCGATCAGCACGACCACGGCGCCGCCCACGCCGATGGAGCGCAGCGCGGTAGCCTGGAACATCAGCAGGCCGCCCAGCCCGATCATCACCGTAAAGCCGGAGAACACCACCGCGCGGCCGGCCTGCGCCACGGTCGTGGCCACGGCCTGCTCCACGGGACGCAGCTTGAGCTCTTCGCGGTAGCGGCTGACGATCAGCAGGGCATAGTCGATGCCGACGCCCAGGCCGATCAGGGTGCTTGTATTGAGCGCGAAGATCGACACGTTGCCGATGCGTCCCAGCACGTAGAGCACGGCCAGCGTCACGGCCACGCTGACGCCGCCGATGATCAGCGGGACGCCCGCGGCGACGAGGGTGCCGAAGACGATCACAAGCAGCACCAGCGCCACGGGAAACGTGTAGCGCTCCACCTGCGCCAGATCCTGGGTGGAAAGGGTCTCCATGTCGGCGTAGACGGGAGGGTCGCCGGTCACAATAGTGTGCAGCGCCGTCGGGCGCAGGCCGGCGTACAGTTGTGGCAGCTCTTTCTGCACCTGCTCCAGCGGCGACGAGAAGTTGAGCACGGCATAGGTAGAGTGGTGATCGGCCGAGACAAGCGAGGGTCCGCCGTAGAGGCTGTCGAAGGTGTCGACGCGCTCCAGGTGGAGCAGACTCCGCAGTCCGCTCAGGGCGAGCGTCATGTCCCGCTGGAAGGAGGGATCGTCGACGCGCCGGTGCGGGTCGGAGAAGATGACGTCGACGGAGGAGGGGTAGTAGTGCAGGTCGTTCTGCAACAGGGCCAAGACGCGGTCCGAGTCCGTCGTGCCGTTGGCAAAGCCGCCGCCCTGCAGCACGCCTTCCAGTTGGGGCAACAAGGGCAGGCTGGCCAGGACGACGACGATCCACAAGGCGATAATGATGTAGCGGCGGCGGAAGGCGAACAGGCCGAGGGAGTAGAACATCTCCCTGAAGTATAGATGTGCCTGGACCTGTAGCCAAACGGCGATAGTTTATGGCGCAGGCGCTGCTCAATGCCTTCTACGCCCACGACCTGGCTGAGCAGGACGACGCCTGACGGCTCATCGACATCCTCCTGTGGGGAAGACTGACACCTTTTGCCACGCGACTGTTGTAGAATAAAAGTCCTAATACCTAAGTTTCGCCCAAAGTAACGGCTAATAGGCCCGTATGCAAGGGCACGGCGCGCCGTGCCGGTTGATTGACGGTGAGGAGGTCTACCCCGCGATGACAACGACGCCGCGACAACAGCGCGACGCGGAGTCGCCCGAGTTGGCTGCTCTGCAAGCGCGGCGCCTGGTTAACTGGCGCCAGACCGAGGCCACGCGCCTCCCCGACTCCGCTGCGGCGGTGGAGTTGATCGAGCGCGTCGGCGTGGCCACGCTCTACCCAGTCACGCCCGAGCTGCCCAACCTGTACCACGCCTACGTCGGCGACCCCACCCGCCCAACCGACTCGCAGTGGGACAGCCCGTCCGGCCACGTCTACGCCTGGCGTTGGGAACTTGGCGGGCGCGAGGCCGCCTTCTACAGCGTGCTGGCGCGGCGGCGGCCCACCCTGATCGCCTGGAGTATGCTCCCCGCCCTGCTGCGTCTGTGCGGCGAACTGCGCACCCCCGACGAGTTGTATGACGCCGGCGCGCTCTCGAACGAGGCCTATCGCGTGGCCGCGGCGCTGGAGTCCGCGGGCGGTACACTGACCACGGGCCAGTTGCGCAAGGAGGCCGGATTCCCCACCGGCAAGCCGCAACGCGCCGCCTACCTCAAGGCCGTCGACGAGCTGGATAGCCGTCTGCTGCTGGCCAAGGTCTTCTCGCCGCGCCACGAGGACGGCGGCGATGAAGCCGGGACGGAAACGGGACGTGAGGCGGCCGGGACAGAGACGGGAGGTGAGGCGGCCGGGACGGAGACGGGAGGTGAGGCGGCGATGGGCCATGCCCTGGTGCGCCTGCGCTACCCTGAGCGCGTCGCGGCAGCCGAGGCGCTGACGCGCGAGGAGGCGCTGGATCGCTTCCTGCACACCTACCTGCGCGCGGCGGTGTACGCCGTCCCACCCGTGCTGGCCAGGGCCCTGCGGCTGGCCGACGATGAGGTGCGCACAGGCTTGCGGCGTCTGGAGCAGGAGGGTGTGGCCGAGCCGCTGCTCTCCGGCGACGACAAGGGCAAGAAGGCTCCCTGGTACCGCTATCCTGACCATGGATCAGAGGAGTAGGCGTGGTTAGTCCTCTCACGACAGCCGCTACGAGCCCGTCGGACCGGCTTGGTATGCCGGGCGAGGTCTCGGTCATCTCTGTGCGCGACCTGCGCAAGAGCTACCGCGTGGCCGAGCGCGAGGCCGGTCTGCGCGCGTCGCTGCACAGCCTGGTGCGGCGGCAGACCCGCGATGTCACGGCCGTCCGCGGCATCAGCTTCGACCTGGCGCCGGGCGAGGTTGTCGGCTTCCTGGGACCCAACGGCGCCGGCAAGACGACCACGCTCAAGATGCTCTCGGGGCTGCTCCATCCCAGCGGCGGCGAGACCAGGGTGCTGGGCTACGTGCCGTGGCGGCGCCAGAAGGACTTCCTGCGCCAGATCGCCCTGGTGATGGGCCAGCGCAACCAGCTGACCTGGGACATCCCGGCCCTCGACTCGTTCGAGCTTAATCGCGTCATCTACCGCATCGCGCTGCCCGACTATCGCCGCATGCTCGACGAGGTCACCGAGCTGCTCGACCTGGGTCCGTTGATCCGCAAGCCGGTGCGCAACCTCTCGCTGGGCGAGCGCATGAAATGCGAGGTCGCCGCGGCGCTGCTGCACCGCCCCCAGGTGCTATTCCTGGACGAGCCCACCATCGGCCTCGACGTGACCATGCAGCGCCGCATCCGCGGCTTCATCGACACCTACAACCGGCGCTACGGAGCTACCGTGCTCCTGACCAGCCACTACATGGCCGACGTGGAGGCGCTCTGCCGCCGCGTCATCGTGATCCACCACGGCACGCTGCTCTACGATGGCGGCCTGGCGGGACTGGTCGAGCGTTTCTCGGGCTACAAGACGCTGATCGTGGAACTGGAAGACCCCTCGCTCGACCTGGACGGGCGCGACTATGGCGAGGTGGTGGCGCGCGAGGAAGGCCGCGTCACGTTGCGCGTGCCCAAGGCGGACACGGCCGCCGTGACGGGGCGCCTGCTCTCCGACCTGGCGGTGCTCGACCTGACCATCGAGGACCCGCCGATCGAGGACGTCATCGAGCAGGTCTTCGCCGCCGAGTCGGCCGCCGGCGCCTCCGTCGATCCGGCGACGGCCGCGTCGGTCGAGCCCGAAAGCGCGGCGGTGTAGCGTATGGGCATGGGCATGGGCATGGGCATGGGCATCGCGGCGCTCGCCGACATCTACCGCGCGCAGTTCAAAAACACGGTGGCTCAGCAGCTGCAGTATCGCGCCATGCTGATCATCTGGCTGATCGGCGCGGTGCTGGAGCCCGTGGTCTACCTGGTGGTGTGGGCGACCGTGGCCGGCGCCACGGGCGGGCGGGTCGGCGGCTACAGTGCGGCCGATTTCGCCGCCTACTTCATCATCTTAATGCTGGTCAACCACGTTACCTTCACCTGGATCGCCTTCGAGTTCGAGTTCCGCATCCGCGAGGGCCTGTTCTCGCCCAAGCTGCTGCGGCCGGTCCACCCCATCCACGCCGACATCGCGGACAACATCAGCTACAAGCTGCTGACCGGCGTGTTGATGCTGCCCATCGCCGGCGCGCTGGCGCTGCTGTTCCACCCCGCCCTGCACACCAGCGTGTGGGACGCCCTGGCCGTCGTACCCGCGCTGGCCCTGGCCTTCCTGCTGCGCTTCCTGGTAGAGTGGACGCTGGCGCTGGTGGCCTTCTGGGTCACGCGCGTGGGCGCCATCAACCAGACCTACTACGTGGTGCTGCTGTTCCTGTCGGGCCAGATCGCGCCGCTCTCGCTCTTCCCCGCGCCGGTGCAGGCCGTCGCGGGCGCGCTGCCCTTCCGCTGGATGGCGGCGTTTCCCATCGAGCTGGCGCTAGGCCGCCTCACGCCGTCCGAGATCGCGCTTGGCTTCGCGGCGCAGGGGGCGTGGGTCCTGGTCACGATCGGCCTGCTGGCGGTGGTGTGGCGCGCGGGGGTGCGTCGCTACTCGGCCGTGGGGGCGTAGTAACCCTCACCCCCAACCCCTCTCCCTGCCGCGGGAGAGGGGAGCAGCAGTTGGGAGAGGAAGGCAGCGGTAAAAAGATAATCAGGGGAGGTAATGCGCGGATGCGCTTATTGTGGACCTTTTTCCGGCTCGGCGCGCTCAACGAGCTGCAGTATCGCGTCAACTTCGTGGTGCAGGTGGTGCAATCGGCGCTGGGGCTGGGCACGGCGCTACTGAGCCTGAGCGTGGTCTTCGCCCACACCACGCGGCTGGCGGGGTGGCGTCCCGCGGAGCTGCTGGCCGTGGTAGGTGTGTATTTCCTGATCGGTGGCCTGATCAACCTGGTGGTGCAGCCGAGCATGCAGCGCTTGATGGAGGACGTGCGGCTGGGCACGCTCGACTACACGCTGACCAAGCCGGCAGATGCGCAACTGCTGGTCAGCCTCAAGCAGGTGCAGGTCTGGAAGCTGCTGGACGTGCTGATGGGTCTGGGCGTGTTGGTGGTGGCCATGGTACAGATCGGAGCGACGGTGGGGGTGGGAGAGGCGCTGGTGTTCCTGGTGGCGTTGCTGGCCGGCGCGGCCACGGTGTACAGCTTCCTGCTGATCCTGGCCACGGGCACGTTCTGGTTCGTGCGCGTGCAGAACATCCTGGTCGTATTCCAGAGCATGTACGAGGCGGGCCGCTGGCCGGTGGGCATCTACCCGCCGTGGCTGCGGGCGGCGCTGACCTTCGTCGTGCCGGTCGCGTTCGCCATCACCGTCCCCGCCGAGGGCCTGACCAACCGCCTGTCCGGGTTGGCGCTCCCCGGCGCGGTGGCCCTGGCGGTCGTCCTGCTGGTCGTCTCGCGCCTGTTCTGGCGCGTGGGCATCCGCCACTACTCCGGCGCCTCGGCCTAGCGGGCGGGGTCTACCAAGTCGCTCTCCGTCGGCGCGGTGATGGCGCGCCTGAACAAGGCCCTCAGCTCGTCCTCGTCGTCGGTAGCGTCGATCACCGCCTCCACGTTGGGCGGAATGCTCTTGAATCGGCCCTCGATCAGTTCCCTGATGTCCTGGCGTAGCGTGCGGAGTGTGACCTCCAGATCGGGCCTGCCCGCCGATGTTGGTGGCGCCACAGCTGTCGCAGCGCCGCCTCTATCATCGAGCGCCGCCAGGAGGTCGCTCTCGGTGCGCGCTGTCACGGCTCGCATGAGGAGCGCGTCCAGTGCGTCGTCGGTTTCGGCGCTCTTTTCGATGGCGTCCTCTACTTGGGGTAACACGCGTCCAAAGCGGGCCGTAACGAGCTTTCTGATGTCCTCTTGTCTGATTTCTATCTCGCGCCGGCTTGCCCACGTCAATTGGGATAAATCGACCGCCATCGTATTGCCTCCTTGCTCTTGTAATTGTAGCCGCAAGGCCGCACGCTCTTCAACGCCGGCCGGCAGGTAGGTGGTGACGACGTCGGCCAGCAGGTCCGCCGTGGCCGGGTCCACCTCCCTTGCCCGTGCAGCGGTGAGTAATCGTTGGAGGCAGGCCACGTGGAGCGCGGCCCGCCTTGCCCCGCGCAGTCCCCGGCCCATGATGGCCGCCAGCGCGGCCGCCAGGACGTTGCCCGTCTGGAGGTACGCGTCGGGCTCGAGGCGCGGGAGGCTGATCTGCAGGTAGCGGAAGGTGACGACGGTGTGGCCGAACAAGGTCTCCTCGTAGGTCTCGTAGGCGAGGCCGTCGGGCGCGCCGTAGAAGAGCAGCGCGATGGGGATGACCGGCTTGTCCTCGCGCTGCACGAGGGCGATGTAGTAGCGCCACATGCGGCGGGGGAAGTCCTCTGCCTCGCGCTCGCGCTGGACCTCCACGTGCACCACCACGACCCTGGGTTCTCCGGACAGGGTGCGCACCTCCGCCACGATGTCGGCGACCAGCAGCTTGCCCTGCGGTATGTCCGCGAACGTCTCCACGTCGCGGAAGGTGACGCCCGCGTCGAGGTCCAGCCCGGCCGCCGTGGCCGGGTCGAACAGGCGCACGAAGTCGGCGAAGCGCGCCTGCAGCACCTGCTTCATCAGTTGGTCGTGCGATGTCCTGGCCATCGGCCTACAAGACTCCCGCGTCAGGAATCTGTCCGCCCATCGCTTACTACCCTCCTGTTGCCGTCCGTCCATCCCCGTTCATGGTAATCCTACACTACCACACTATTGTCTTACCACACTATTGCCTTTCGTCGTTCCGCGTGCTACTGCAAAAATCCAAGGCGTGTTAAACACTCGGGTGCAAGGATTACATCCAACTCGACGGCCGGGATCTTCGCGAGGCGTGTGTGGACGAGGTGCGCCGCCACATCGACGTTGCGCAGCCGCAGCCCGAGCGTGATCGCCCGTGGCACGTTCTGATCCATGTACAGCGCCGGGGCATCAGCGACCGCCCCGCGCCCGCAGGCGGGCACGGAGGGGTGCGTCAGGGGTCTGCTGCTGCTGGCGATCCACCACCGCGCGGCGGCGGGCGATATCCTGGTCCATGTCGGCCTGGTGATCCCAGTAATACGCCAGGGCCGAATGGATCTGGCCCAGCGAGAGGTGCGGGAACTGGAAGTGCAGTTCCTCGGGGCTCCAGCCGTAGGCCGTCCGCGCCACGACCAGCTCGACGACCTTCATCGTCGTGCCAGCGATACGGGCGACGCCGCGTGGGTCCAGGACAATATGTTCGTAGCCCGTTTCGGCTAAAATCACAGCACCTCTCCTGCAAGACCGGAACTACTATCACCGCCCATCGCGCTGCCGCGGCGCCATGCCCCCGTGAACAGCTTAGCAGGTATCGCGGGCCGTGATGGCCAGACGACCACGTGAGCGTACATCCACCCGCCGTGGCTGCGGGCGGCGCTGACCTTCGTCGTGCCGGTCGCGTTCGCCATCACCGTCCCCGCCGAGGGCCTGACCAACCGCCTGTCCGGGTTGGCGCTCCCCGGCGCGGTGGCCCTGGCGGTCGTCCTGCTGGTCGTCTCGCGCCTGTTCTGGCGCGTGGGCATCCGCCACTACTCCGGCGCCTCGGCCTAGCGGGCGGGTTCCAACCACCGTCGACCCCACCGCGGAGACGATGAGTCTCGACGTGGCAAGAACGCCACTATGGGAGTTGGTTTATAACCGTGCGAAAGGAGATTGTACATGGCGAACACATACCACAATGTCATGCTGAGAGGGCCGGCGCAGGATCAGATCGTGGCACACTGTTCTCGTCGGTCTACGACAGCGATGTCTTCGAATACATCCTCTATGACGACGGGCGCCGCATCGACGCATACATCTCCGCGCCGGACTACGGTGTGAAGGAGGAACGCTGCCAGGCTCCAGGCAACTACCGGAGCTGCTGGACGGCGAAGTAGATGCCGATGATGATGCCCAGGGCGTCGGAGCCCAGGGTCTGGGCGTTGAGCACGGCTTGTAGGACGCGCCCTAGCTCGGCCCCGCCCGCGAAGCGCAGCAAGGAGAAGAAGTTGCTTGCCAGCACGCTCAGGACGACGGTCGCGCCGGCGATGACCTCCATCTCGCGGCCCTGCTTGTAGCCGGAGACGCGCTTGAGGCCCGCGGCCACGACCAGACCGACGATGATGCCGCCGAAGAAGCCGGAAGCGATGCCGGGCGCGTAGCTAAGTAGAAATCCGATAACCAACGCGAGCAGGATGGCGCCGGGGATGACGCGCAGGTAGACGCCCGCCGTCAGTTCGTACTGGGGCATGCGCCGTACCTGGGCGCATGTCGGGCAGCGGATGCCGGTCGGGGTGTAGACCATACACTTGGGACAGATTGGCGTCCCGCAGCGGCCACACGAGAGCAGCGTCTCCTCCTTGGGATGGCGCGCGCAGTACCGCGGCCCCTCCGCCTGTTCGTCGCTCAGCTCGCTCTCCGTCATCGCCGCACTCCCCTCCCCTCGTCTGACCATCCTACCATAGCCCTGGCCTCCGGGCCAACCTTCGTGACGCACGGGGAAAGTCCTCTGGGAGCGCCGGCATCTTGCCGGCTAGCGTTGGCCGGCAGGATGCCGGCGCTCCCAGGATGTATACGCGCCGACAATAAATCACTAGCGAGGCTCCGCCTCAGACCGACGAGACGTGCCGCAAAAACTTGACTCAATCGCACCACGTTTGCCCGTATTAGGAGTCTAGCCGAGCAGCGGGATGGGGAAGGTGTGGCGCAGGCCCTCGGGATCGCCGCGCGTGGCCAGAGTGAACACGAGCAGGTCCAGGATCAGCGGGCGCTCGTCGCCCGGCCGGCTCTTCAGCGCCTCGTCGGCGATCACCAACGCCTGGTAGGCGCGGGGCAACTCACCGCGGGCAAAGGCGGCGCACCCGCGCGTGACCATGCGATAGCGGTTGGCGTTCCAGCCCAGGCGCCGGGTGGCCTCCGGTTCGGGGAATCCTTCGGCCTTGAGCGCCGTCACCAGGGTCCAATCGCGCACGCGGCCGGTCAGCGCCGCCAGGGCCTGCTCCTCGGCCATCCCACCCGCCAGCAAGCCGCGCCACAGAGTCAGCGCCCGCGTCACGTCCTTGGCCGCGATGGCGTCGGTCAGGTGGAACAGGTTTTCGTCGTCGGGCGGGGCCACCAATCCCTCCACCGCGCCGCGCGTGATCTGCTGGGCCGGCCCGGCGTACGCGATCAGCGTGTCGATGGCATTGGAGAGCGGCCACAGCGGCCCGGTGAGGCGGTCCGCCAGCAACGTAGCCGCCGGGCCCGCGATGCTGCCGCCGCGCCGCGCGACTTCGTCCCGCACCCACGCGACGCGCGCCTGCCCCTGCATGAGCGGACACTCACGGATCTCGCCGCCATCCTTGCCTGGCAAGCCGGCCGCGGCAAGCGCTTTGAGGTGGGCATTGGCCGACTGAAGCGGCCCCTCCTCGAGCACCAGAATGGTGGTCTCGGGCAGCGCCTGCACCAACGAGACGACCGCCGGGGGGCTTGCGCCGGGCTTGGTGGAATCGTCGCCGCTGGCAGAGCGGCGGCGCGCGGATGCGCCAAGCAAACCTGCCACGCGGACAACCTGGTGCGCGGACAGGAAGGGCAACACGCTGCACGCGGCGACGACATCGTTCCACGGAACCGCGGCGCCGTCGAGACGGCTCACCGCCATCGCGCCGGACTCGGCGTAGCGATCGGCCAGGGCGGCGCCGGCGCGGCGCACCAGGTAGTCATCATCACCGTAGAAGAGATAAAACATTCGTCAGGCTCGCGGTGAGGTGAACAAAGCGATGTAACCGTGGATGGTTTGAGAAGATGGACATCGAGTAGTCGGGGTGAGAGGACTTGAACCTCCGACCTCAGCGTCCCAAACGCCGCGCGCTACCAACTGCGCCACACCCCGTCGCAACCCAACCGCAGGCTTCACTATAGTGGGCGCTCGACAGAAGGTCAAGGGCGACGCCTCGACGCGGGATGCGCCCCGAGGTGGCGATCGTGCGTGCCGGCAGCCTGACCTTGAAAGGTCATGGCAGGGACGGACCCTGAAGGGTCTCCGCAGGCCCGCCATCCGCCATGGCCCAGACGCGCAGGGCTACCACGTTGACCTTTTAAGGTCCGTCCCTTCCATGACCATTTATGGTTAGGCGCACCCAGAGACATTAGACAGCAGCGGGATTTTCGTCCTTGTGCGCGGCATGGTACCGATCGAGCGAGGTCACCACGAGCGTGTTGATCGACAGATGGGCGTAGAAAGCGGTCGTGCGCAGCCATTCGTAGAGGTCATCGTCGACGCGAACGTTATACTTGGTCACGCCCGCGCTCTCGGCCTGACTCTTATCCGGCTTGGCCTGTCCGGCGTCTATCGCCGCGCGGTAGTCTCCCATAGCGGCGAGCGCGACGCTATTCATGCTGCGGTGCGTCAGAAAAGCGCGCAGGCGCATCCACTCGTACAGATCCGCCGGGAGCCGGCATTGGACGAAGTGCGCCCGCGATGATGGAGTGTCGTTTTCAGTTGTCATACCCTATACTACACCAGATGGGACCGTGGTGCGCAATCCGTGTGCAGCAGATAGCGCGGGTTGAGCGCGAACCTCTGAATTGTCTCGCCGCCATCGTTGAACACGCCTCTATGATGCGCGACCGTGCGACGGGGTGGGACACTGGTGGAATATCTGTAGCCCTTGTGGCGTGTTGCGCGTTATAGTAAAGGGGAGCCTGCGGCCGTCCATCGATTTGGTGCGACATGAGCAAGGACAGGCTCGACGAGGAGATAATCGTATGGATACCATCGCGCCGACCAACCACCGCGGGGCCGCCGAAGAGCCGGGCCGCGGGCGCTTCATTCAGTGTCGCCTCCCGGCCGACCTCTACGAGTGGATGCGCCTGCGCGGCTTCCTCGCGCGGCGCAGCATGAATAGCATCGTCCTGGAGGCCGTGGCGGCCTACCGGGCGGACCTGGACGCCAGCGGAGGCGCGCCGGGGCAAGCCACGTTCGACGGCGGCCCGCAGGTCAAGTACAACGTTCGCCTCGACAGCGACGCGTACGAGTGGCTGCGGACAACCGCGTTCTATGCGCGCGTCTCGATCAATAGCATGATCTGCGCGGCGCTTGCGAGCGAGCGCGCGGCGCACGCGGAACCCACGAAAGCGGCTGCTGGCGCCTGACACACGGTCACGCCGATCGCAGCCTCCCTATAGCCCCATCATAGCCCCCTTACCCCGCCTGTCGTATGGAGTGCGCGGCCATCGACGATGTCCCGTGGCGTTGCCGCGCGTGCGGACGACGCGTTTTTTGGGCTGTGCAACCATCCGGCTATGGTGTAGCAGGTCGGGAGGCTATTGCGGGGGCCGATCATGTTGTCGGGGTAGATCGAGCAGGCAACACTGTGACACCATTCCTTTACTTGTACGTACTATCCCCTGGCCATCGCCAGTTGTGCCGCGTGGCGGCCCGGCTCGCGGTAAAGCGGGTAGAGCGGACCGACCGTGCGGGCTACGAGGGCGGTGTCGAGCCAGGCTGGGCCGCCCAATCGTTCCTCGGCCTCGGCCGTCAGCGGAATCCGCTTCACGCCAGGGGGCGGTGAGTTGACCCCGACCAACGGACTGCCGCGCCGCAGCAGGCGGCTCACCGTGCGCTCACCGATGCGGTTGTAGCTCATCGTCTCGACGTCGAGCCCCGGCACGACGACTTTGACCGCGTGCACACCCGTTCGCTCAGGATCGGGCGAGTAGTCCAGGTAGACGATGTCCAGCCCCTCGGCGCCCAACCGCCTCACCAAAAGGTCCAGCCGCGCCTCCGCGCCGCCATCCGCGGGCGTCGTGGGCAGCGATGAGAACGCGCGACACTCGCGCACGGCCAGCACGTTGCCGTCCAGCAGCGCCCGCATCTGCTCCTGCCCCAGCGCCAGCCAGGCCATCATGGCCTGCAAGGCGCGCTGTTCCTCGCCGTCGAGGGATTGGCAGCGGAAGCGGTCGAGGTAGCCGGGCGGGGTGATGCGCTCGACGGCGTCGAGAGGGCCGTGCGTGAAAGCCTTGCGCGCCCGCGCCGCCGCGAACTCCAGCAGGGCCTTGCGCAGGGCGCGCTCGCGGTCGGGGTCGGCCGCCTCACCGCAGGCCGTGGCCATGATGGGCGGCGTGTCCGCCGACCCGTCGCGGTCACTGCCGACGACGTAGAGGTCGGGGATGTCGAAGTCGGTGGCGGCCAGCTTGGCGCTAACGCCGACGCCGGCGCGGTCGAGGCGGTCCAGTAGCTCGCGCGTCGTCGGGTCGGACACCGCGTCGAGGCTGACCCCGATGCCCTGGTCGAGAGCGCGGAACGAGACGTTGTTGCCGTGGCGCTGCACCAGCTCCAGCAATCCATGCGCCAGCGCCTGCGCCAGACTGAGCCCCGCGCCAAGGCCGTTTGTGATGGGCGTGATCAGGTAGGCGCCTGGTTCGACATCGCTGCCCTGGCACGCCGCCCACTCCAGGGGGACGAGCACGGGCTCGCCGCTGACCAGCCGCCGCCCCTCGACCCATTGCATTGGACGGTCAGGGGTGTAGGGACTGCCCGCCTCCAGGCACAGCGTCAGCGGGTCGAGCACCCCGGCGGGGCCACGCTTCGCCGCCAGCGCACGGTACGGGCCCTCGTGGCGCGGCAGCGCCGCCAGCGTGTTGTGCGCCGAGACCACCTCGGTCAGCTCACCGAACGATGAGGTCATGGCCTCATCCACCGTCACCCCGTAGCCGTTGGCGCCGTTCATGGGGCCGCCGGCGGGCCAGTAGGTCAGGTGATAGGTGGGCACGCCGAGACGGTCCAGGGCGTCGATGCGCAGTCCTTCGAGGCGGCCGGGCGGGAGTGCGTGATAGTACGCGACGACGGCGGCGGGCGCCGCGGCGAGGTCTACGTCCGGCTTTCGATGATCAGTTGGCATAATCATAAGCGGTGAGTCCTGTAGAAACGTCCACAACCAGTCTCCTTCCCGAGGGGCAGTAACGATGCGGCGCCGGTCGTATCTATCGCCGCCAACGTCCGTGCCGGCGCGCATGGTCCGCGTACGCACGCCTACTAGTTGTACCAGCGTATCGGCGTCGCCAGGCTAAGCAGGCACTCAAAAGTCTGGCATGGCCTGTTTAGGTGTGATTCAGGCGAAAAAACGTGCCGAACTTATGGTCACATGCTTAGGAGGATACGCGCCGACACCGATCAGGACTATTTCATTGTCGATCATGGGATGCGTAGGGGCGTATTGCATACGCCCAGTCGCGCCCGCGAGGGCGTATGCAATACGCCCCTACCATGTTGGTGGTTCATACCGGTTGAGAATGCAATGACCTTGTGTCCCGGTGACTTCGATTGACACCCCCTGAGCCGGCTGCATATACTGCACAGCATGCAGCATTGTTCGCCGACGAGCGATACGCTATCGCCGTGCCGCTGTCGCCACGGGTTCGTCACCTTCCCAACGTCGTGTGGGCGCTCTCATCATCTCTATCTCTCACGGGTCTACTGAATAGGAAAGGCAGGTTACGGTCATGGCACGTATCGCTTTCCGACCGCGCAACCGCGTGGCCGGCGCACTGCTCATCGCGGGGACGGTCGCCGCATCGGCATCCGGCTTTGCCGCCCACACGGCAGCCCCGGTCCACGCCGCCGGCCAGACGCTGCTGGTCGCGCGCGACATCACCGACGGCAAGACGATGGACCCCGGCCGCTTCTACGAGTTCACCTCCAACGCCATGGCCACCAACTGCTACGATACGCTGATCACCTACCGCGGGACCGACACCGCGCACCCGCAAAAGGACCTCGCCACCAGCTACAGCATCAGCCCCAACGGTAAGGTCTTCACCTTCCACCTGCACAAGGGCGCGCGCTTCGCCAGCGGCAATCCGATGACCGCCGCCGACGTGGTGTTCTCCTACCTGCGCCTCAAGTACCTCAACGACAATCCGTCCTTCCTGATCGCCGGGGCCAGCGACATCCGCGCGCTCGATCCCTCCACCGTGCGCATCACGCTCAGCGCGCCCGACGTCTCCTTCCTCTCCGCCCTGGCCGACACCAACTTCGCCGTGCTCGACTCCAAACTGGTCCGGGCCCACGGGGGCGACGACTCGCCCCAGGCGGCCGCCAAGGACAAGGCTACATCCTTCCTGGATGCTCAGTCGGCCGGCACGGGCGCCTTCCAGATGACCAACTGGACGCGCAAGGTGCAGATCGTGATGCAGCGCAACCCCTACTACTGGGGGCCGCGTCCCTTCATGGACACCATTACCTTTCAGAACCAGCAGGACGCCGCGACGCAGAGCCTGCTGGTACAGCGCGGCTCGGTCGACGCGGCCATGAACATCACCGTGCAGCAGGCACAGGCCCTCAAGCACAACTCCAGCGTCGACGTGGTCACGGGCAATACGCTGGACCTGATCTATATCGGCATGACCGGCAGCCCCACGCTGTCCAAGCCGCTGTCCGACCCGCGCGTGCGCCAGGCCGTGCGCGACGCCATCGACTACGACGGCATCCTGCAGGGCCTGCTCAAGGGCATCGGCACGCGGCCCAACAGCATGATCCCCGTGGGCATGCTGGGCAACGACACGGCGACCAACAGCGCCCTGCTGGTGCACCGTGACCTCGCCCAGGCTAAAACGCTGCTCAAGGCCGCCGGCTACCCCAACGGGTTCACCGTCAAGCTGACCTACGACGTCAATACAACCTTTGACGGCATCCTCTACGACCCCCTGGCCAGCACGCTGCAGAACGACCTGGCGCAGGTTGGTATCAAAGTCACGCTTGACCCCGAGCAAGACTCGGTGGTCCTGCCAGCGTATCGCGCGCGGAAGCTGCAAATGATCCTCTACAACTGGGGCGTCGACTTCCCCGACCCCAATGACTACGCCGCCCCCTTCTCGCCTGGCGGCGGCCCGGCCAAGCGCATGTACTACACCAATAACCCGACCCTGGCGGGCATCGTGGCCAAGGCCGACACCACCAGCGACACCGCGCAGCGCGTCTCCTACTACCGCACCGTCCAGCAGACCTGGCTGCGGGAAGGCCCCTGGGTTGGCCTGGTGCAGCCGCAGAACATCATCGTGCTCGGCAGCAACATTAAGGGCTACGTCTACTCGCCCATCCTGCCCAGCAACTTTAGAACAGTGTCGCGTTAGTGACGAGTGGCTAGTGGCTAGTGACTAGAAGAACTTCTAGTCACTAGCCACTAGCCACTAACCACTCGATCATGGGCCTGCTACCATACATCATCCGCCGCCTGCTGCTGACGATCCCGGTGTTGATCGGGATCACGCTGGTGACGTTCGTTATCTCGCACGCGGTGCCGGCCGACCCGGTGATTGCGAACCTGGGCCAGCGCGCCCAGGATGACCCCAGCATCGTGGCGCAGTATCGCCACCAGTGGGGCTTCGACCAGCCGCTGCCCGTCCAGTACCTGGTCTACCTGGGCAAGCTACTGCACGGCGACCTTGGCGTGTCCATCGTCTCGCGCCGCCCGGTGATGGCGGACCTGCAGCAGTTCTTCCCCGCCACGCTGGAGTTGAGCACGGCCGCGCTGCTGATCAGCCTGCTGATCGGCGTGCCGCTTGGCGTGCTCTCTGCCGCGCGGCGCAACCGTTTGCCCGACCACGTGGCGCGCTTCGTGGCGCTGGTGGGCACCTCCGTCCCGGTCTTCTGGCTGGGGCTGCTGCTGCTGCTGGGGCTGTGGTACCACCTCAACCTGCTGCCGGGTCCGACGGGGCAGCTCGACCGCACCGTCACCGCGCCGCCCGTGGTCACCGGCGTGATGGTGATCGACTGCATCCTGGCCGGCAACTGGCCTGCCCTGGGCAACACGCTGGCTCACCTGGTCTTGCCTGCGTTTGTCCTGGGCGCCGCTACCACGGGCATCATCACGCGCATCACGCGCGGCTCCATGCTCGAGGCGCTGGTGCAGGACTACATCCGCACCGCGCGGGCCAAGGGCCTGCGCGAGGCGCGCATCGTGCTGCGCCACGGGTTGCGCAACGCCATCATCCCCACGCTGACCCTGACCGGCCTGGCCTACGGCTCGCTCCTCTCCGGCGCAGTGCTGACCGAGACGGTCTTCGCCTGGCCCGGCATCGGCTCCTACGCCACGCAGACCGCAGGCTCGGCCGACTTCCCCGCCATCATGGGCGTGGCGCTGCTGACCGCGGTGATCTACCTCCTGCTCAACCTGGTGGTCGATATCCTGTACGCCGTCTTGAACCCGCAAGTCAGGTTGGGCTGAGCATGAGCCTCAACGTCGTCGACGCCCCCACAGGGGCAACCGCGATCGAGGAGGCCGAGGTCATCGCGCGACGCCCCGCCCTGTGGCGCACTATCTTGCGCAACCCGCTGGCCGCGGCCGGCACGGTCATCGTGCTGTTCTGGATCGTGCTGGCCGTCATCGCGCCGCTGGTCGCGCGCTACGACCCCATCACCTTCCAGGACCTCTACAACACTCTGGGGCCACCCTCGTCGGCGCATCTCCTGGGGACCGACGAGGCCGGGCGCGACGTGCTGAGCCGCCTGGCCTACGGCGGGCGCGCCTCGCTGGGTCTGGGCGTGGTGGTGGTGGCCTCGGGCGTGCTGCTGGGGCTGCTGCTCGGCGGGATCGCCGGCTTCGTGGGGCGCGCCGTCGACGAGGTCATCATGCGCATCGCCGACATCGTGCTGGCCTTCCCCATCCTGATCCTGGCCCTGGCCGTCAGCGCGGCGCTCGGCCCCAGCCTGGTCAACACGGCGCTGGCCATGGTCATCGTGTGGTGGCCCACCTACGCGCGCGTGGTGCGCGGCGTGGTGCTGGAGCTACGCGAGCGCGAGTTCGTCACCGCGGCGCGCGCCACAGGAGTCGGCGAGTGGCGCATCCTGTGGCGCACCGTGCTGCCCAACGCCATCGGCCCGGTGGTGATCCTGGCCACGCTAGACATCGGCAACGCCATCCTGACCGTGGCCGGCCTCTCCTTCATCGGCTTCGGCGTGCCGCAGCCCAACCCGGAGTGGGGGGCCATGATCAGCGAGGCGCAGAAGAACCCGGACCAGTGGTGGCTGGCCGTGTTCCCCGGCCTCGCCATCTTCACCGCCATCATGGGCCTCAACTTCTTCGGCGACGCCCTGCGCGACGCCCTCGACCCGCGCACCCGCGGCCGATAGGCGAGTCCCAAGGGCCTGACCCACGATGACCACAACGGATAGTAGTCGGGCAGCAGCGTAAGGGTGCGCCCCGAAATAGAGATAGTGCGCGCTGGCCGCCTGACCTTGAAAGGTCATGGCAGGGGACGGACCTTAAAAGGTCGGCGCGAGAGTCCTGTGCACGCCGGGTTCGCGCGGATGACGGGCCTGCGGAGACCCTTCAGGGTCCGTCCCTGCCATGACCATTTATGGTCAGGCGGCCACCACAATCTTAGGGCATACCCGCAGCGTAACCGCGCGGTCATTGGACGTTTAAGAGCGTATTAAGAGCGTATAATGAGGTCCATTGCCGCGTAAAGGAGCCCGCTCATGATATCCGCCCGCGCCTCGTTGTCGCGCCTTATCGTCTGTAGCGCGGTCGCATGCCTGCTATCCGCCCTACCCGGTCCAGGCCCCTTCGTCCGCGCTCGCTCCGCTGCTCCCATCGGCGCTCAACCCGCGCCTCCCGACGTCGACGCGGCCGCCTTTCGCGGTCAGGGCCACCTGGCCTTTGTCTGGGCTGGGGCGCTCTACGTCCTCGACGGGGCACGGGTGACGCTGCGCCGGATCACGCCTCTCGGTCAGGCGAGCAAATTCCTGTGGTCGCCGAGCGGGCGCTGGCTGGCCTATGACACGGGCGGCGGCCAGCTCTGGCTGACGGGCGCCGACGGCACGAGTACCCATCGAGTGATGGGACTGCCGGGTCCGGTCGCCTCGTACACCTGGTTAACGGCGGCCGATGTCCTCGTCATCAGTCTGGACGGCGCGTCGCCGACGCCAGGTTTATGGACGACCACGCCCAGCGGGCAGGCGCATAAAGCGGCCTCCGCGCCCTCCTTTGGGCTGCCGTCTCCGGACGGCCGCGCGCTGGCCTACACCGTGACGCTGCCGTTCGGCCGTCATCCGGAGACCCGCAGCGACGCCCTCTACACCGTCGCGACGGCAGGAGGCCGGCCCGTCCTGCGCTACCTCGGCCGGCAAGAGGGCGTGTGGCTGATCGGATGGTGGCCCAACGGCAAGGGGCTGCTCTTCTGGAAAGATCCGTTCCATTCCGAGTCCTTCGCCGCCGACGGGCTGGGCCTCTACACCGTGCCCCTGGGCGGTACGCCCCGCCTCATCACGACCGCCCTGACGGAGGGGCTCGCCGTCTCACCGTCGGGGCGCACGCTCCTGATCATGTCCGGGCTCGGCCGTGAGCTCTGGCACAATAAGGCCCTGACCCTGTGTACGATCGAAACAGCGGTCTGCCAGGCCCTGCCGCGGCCGCCGGGCTTTGTCCTCCTCGACCCGGCGTGGTCGCCGCGCGGCGACCGCATCGCCTACGTGCGGGCGCACGACCGTGGCAGCGCCGTGGGCGCGTTCGGGTTTACCACCAACCGAGCGCTCCTGGCGTGGGTGCGCACGCACACGCTCTGGGCGGCGGACGCGAAGGGGCGCCATGCCCGCGAGATCGTCGCCGCGGGGACGGGCATCTACCGGCCGCAGTGGTCCGCGGACGACCGCCACGTGCTCTACATCCGCGACAACGCCCTCTGGCTGATCGACACGGGCGGCGGCGCGCCGGCCAGGGTGGTGGGACCGTTCCCCGGCACGCCCGACCTGTTCGGATTCTACGGCAGTCCCTACCTGCCCCTTACCTATGCCTGGAACAGAAGGTAATCTTTGTAGATTTCCTTCTTATCTGCTAGACTATGACTATGAACGAACACCAGAGCGATCCCGAGGCGGCGCGCGCGTTAGCGGCGGCCGGGGACCTTCGGGCACTGATTGGCCGACTGAGGCGACGGCTGCGTGACGAGGCGCCTCCCGGATATTTCACCCCGTCTCAGACGTCTGTCCTCGCCCGTTTGGAGCGCGAGGGTCCCGCGACGGTGACGACACTGGCGCGGGCTGAGGGGATGCGCCCGCAATCCATGGGCGCCATTGTGTCCGTCCTGGAAGCGGCCGGGCTCGTGAGTGGGGTGCCGGACCCGAGCGACGGACGCCAAATCCTGCTGTCCCTCACGCCTGTCGCCCGGGAGACGATCAACGCTGGCCGCGCGGCAAAGGAGGACTGGTTGTTCCATACCATGCGCGCAAAACTCACGCCGGATGAGCAAGAAGACCTGGCGCGCGGCATCGACCTGCTCAAGCGCCTGGTGGATCCCTAACCAGACCCGCGTATCCGCTCGCTCGTCCGCGCGGCAACCGCGCCCCGGGCTCACGTTGTACACGGTCGGTCGCGGTCGTGCTCATTCACTCATGTCCCACCGACATCTCTTTGTCGCGCCCCATTCCGGGCTCGAGATCGTCCACGTCATCAGAAGGAGAACACCATGGCCGTCACCACACTTGACCCGAAGACCGCGTTCATCGTCATTGATCTGCAGAACGGCATCCTCGCCCTCCCCACCGCACACCCGATCGACGAGGTCGTGACGCACGCCAGCGCCTTGGCTGACGCGTTTCGCGGGCATGGTCTGCCGGTCGTGCTCGTCACGGTCGCCGGGGGGGCGCCAGGCCGGACGGAACAGGCGCCCAGAAGCGCAGGCGCGGGGCAGCGTCCCGCCGGATGGGCCGACCTCGTCCCCGAGCTGAACCAGCAGCCGGACGACCACACGGTGACGAAGCGCACGTGGGGCGCCTTCCACGAGACCGGTCTCAACGAGCACCTGAAGGCCCTCGGTGTCACGCAGGTCGTCATCGCCGGCGTCGCCACCAGCGCCGGTGTCGAGTCGACCGCGCGTAGCGCGCACGAGCACGGATTCAACGTCACCCTCGCCGTCGATGCCATGACCGACACGAACCCCGACGCGCACCTCAATAGCACCACGCGCATCTTCCCGCGGCTGGGCGAAACCGGCACGACCCAGGAAATCATCGCTCTCCTCGACAGCAGCCGGGCGTAACCGTGAAAGAGTTGACGCGAGAACTGGCGGCGGGACAGAAGCGGAGGGCGACGGGATGGCCAGAGCGTTAACGGCGGGGACGGACGACCGCTATAAGTGGGTGGCCTTGTCGAATACGACCGCCGCCGTGTTTATGTCGGCACTCGACGGATCCATTGTCCTCATCGCGCTGCCGCCGATTTTTCGCGGCATCCACCTGGATCCGCTGGCGCCGGGCAACATCAGCTACTTGCTGTGGATGATCATGAGCTACCGGCTGGTCCAGGCCGTGCTCGTCGTCACCCTCGGCCGCCTCGGCGACATGTTCGGCCGGGTCAGGATCTACAACGCAGGCTTCGCGGTGTTCACCGTCGCCTCCGTCCTGCTGTCCTTCGATCCGTTCGATGGCGGTCAGGGCGCGCTGTGGCTGATCGGCTGGCGGGTGCTGCAGGCCGTCGGAGGGTCCATGCTGACCGCCAACTCGGCCGCCATCCTGACCGATGCGTTTCCGTCCGATCAACGCGGTTTTGCGCTGGGCATCAATCAGGTCGCCGGTCTGGCCGGGCAGTTCATCGGCCTGGTCGCGGGGGGGCTCCTGGCGGCCCTGGACTGGCGAGCGGTGTTCTGGGTCAACGTGCCCGTCGGGATCTACGGGACGCTGTGGGCCTACCGCAAGCTGCGGGACAGCGGTGAGCGACAGCCCGGCCGCATCGACTGGTGGGGCAACGTCACCTTCGCCGTCGGCCTGGGAGCCGTCTTGATCGCCATCACCAACGGCCTCCAGCCGTACCAGGATCAGACCATGGGCTGGACGAACCCCTCCGTCTTCGGCCTGCTCGCCGGTGGCGTCGTGCTGCTCGTAGCCTTCGTCGTGATCGAAGACAAGGTCGCCGAGCCGCTGTTCGGGCTCAGCCTGTTCCGCATCAGGGCCTTCACCGCCGGCAACGTCGCGGGCTTCGCCTCATCCATCGCCGGCGGCGGGCTGCAGTTCATGCTCATCATCTGGCTGCAGGGCATCTGGCTGCCTCTGCACGGCTACGACTACAGCGACACGCCGCTGTGGGCCGGCATCTTCTTGCTGCCCCTCACCGTCGGCTTCCTCATCGCGGGCCCCGTGTCAGGCTCTCTCTCCGACCGCTTCGGCTCTCGCGGCTTTGCCACCGTGGGGATGCTTGTGTTCGCCGCCAGCTTCATCGGCCTGATGCTGCTGCCCATCGACTTCCCGTACGGGGTCTTCGCCCTGATCATCACCGCGAACGGGATCGGTACCGGCATGTTCGCCGCCCCCAACTCGTCGTCGATCATGAGCAGCGTCCCGGCGCGGCAGCGCGGCGTGGCGTCGGGGATGCGCTCGACCTTCCAGAACACCGGCACGGCGCTGTCGATCGGGGTGTTCTTCTCGCTGATGATCGCCGGGCTGGCGCGCATCCTGCCGACAACGTTGACCAGCGGCCTGCAACGGCTGGGCGTGCCGTACGCCATCGCTCATCACGTCGGCGCCCTGCCCCCGGTGTCGTCGCTGTTCGCGGCCGTGCTTGGCGTGAACCCGCTGCGGCACCTCCTGGCGCCGAGCGGGACGCTGTCCAGGCTGACGATCGCACATCAGCAAACCCTCACCGGTAGGAAATTCTTTCCGGATCTGATTTCAGAGCCCTTTCGCCAGGGCCTGGTGGTGGTGTTCGCCGTCGCCGCCGCCCTCGCTGTGCTTGCCGCTCTCGCGTCGCTCTTACGCGGAGGCCGCGATGCCCACCCCGCGACCGCGGACAAGGCGCCACGGCCCACGACCGAGCCGTCGCCTCTGGGTGGGGCGCTGCCGGATCGTTCCGGATCGTTGTAGTGGGCCGGATACGATTGCCTCGCGCCGTCGTCGACCACCTCCACCGTCGACCACCTCCATCGTGACGGCCTTTCTCACCGTGCCATATCCCGCGAATCCTCATAAGGGCCAGGAGCGCGCCGCCGAGGCGAAGACCGCCGCGGGGCTGATCCCGCGTTTCTACAGCGATCAGGGGTTTGAGGAGACGCTGCGGGCGCAATGGCTTGGCGAGACCGACCAATAAGAGGACGCTACCGGCCCATCCAGCCGCCATCCACGACCAGCACGTGCCCGTGGACATAGGCCGCGGCGGGAGAGCAGAGGAACACAACGGCGCCCGCCACATCCTCCGGTTGCCCCCAACGCCCCGCCGGGATGCGCTCGGAGATCTGCCGGCTGCGTACCCGGTCATCCAGCAAGGCCGTGTTCAGCTCCGTCGCGATGTAGCCGGGCGCGACGGCGTTGACGTTCACTCCTCCCGCCGCCCACTCGTTGGCCAGGGCGCGCGTCACGCTTGCCAGGCCCGCTTTCGCGGCCGCATAGGCGGGGACGGTGATCCCACCCTGGAAGGAGAGCAGCGACGCGACGTTGACGATGGCGCCCCGACCGCGCTCCAGCATGGGCCGGCCGAACGCCTGACAGAGCACGAACGCCGCGGTCAGGTTCGTGTCCAGCAAGAGACGCCAGTCCTCCAGAGGGAAGGCCGCCGCCGGGTGGCGCGCCTGCAGGCCGGCATTATTGACCAGGATATCGACCGGTCCATGCGCGTCTATCGCGGCGTCCGCCAGCGCCGTCAGGCCGTCGACCAGGGAGAGATCCGCGTGTAGGGCAGTGTAGCCGCGCCCCAACTCCCACACCCGCGCGGCCACCGGCGGCTCCTCGGGCGACCGGTGGATCGAGACGATGTCGGCGCCGGCCCGCGCCAGACCGAGACTGATCGCCGCGCCAATGCCGCGATTGCCGCCCGTCACCACCGCTCGACATCCCGCCAGGCTAAATGGATCGCTCACCATACGTCGTCCGCCTTTCGATTCAATCCGGCTACGCCGTCCGCGTCCGCTCACGCCTTTTTATATACTACCTACATACGCGCGGCGGGGCCGCCGCCCCGTCACGTGGCGAATTAGGTGAGCCCTGACCGGGACCGCCTGGACTGGGGAAAGGACAGGTGAGGAGCCGTGGATAACGTGGATAACGAACCGATCCCGCGACAGATGCGGGCGGCCCGTTTCTTGGGCGAGGGACAGATCACGATCGAGGAGAGGCCGGTCCCCGTGCCGGGCCCCGGCGAGGCGCTGCTGCGGGTCCACGCCTGCGCCGTCTGCGGCAGCGAACGCGAACTGTGGGCGCGGGGCGCCGCGGTGACGCCCGGCCACGAGGGCGCCGGGACGGTCGTGGCGGTGGGACCCGGCGTCAGGGTCGCGCCGGGGACGCGCGCGGCGGTCTACCTCGTGGCCTATTGCGGCCGCTGCCGGATGTGCCGCCGCGGGGAGACGGGGGCCTGCCTGCGGAAAGAGCGCATGATCGGCTTCACGCACGACGGCGCCTACGCCGACTACATGGTGGCGCCCGAGCGATGTCTCCTCCCGGTCGGTCCCGACCTGGACCTCGACGTCGCTATCATGTTGCTCGATGTCGTCGGCACGACGATGCACGCGGTGCGGCGCGCGCGCCTGGCGGCCGACGAGATCGGCGCGGCGTGCGTCACCGGCGTCGGTCCCGTCGGCCTCGGCGCGGTCGTGGCGCTGCGGGCCCTGGGCGTGGCGCGGGTGTTCGCGGTGGACGTCAACGCGTACCGGCTACGGCTGGCGGAAAGCCTGGGCGCCGTGCCCGTCGACGGCCGGTCCACCGATGTGGCGGCCTGGATCAGGGAGCAGGTGGCGGACGGGCCCGACGTGGTCATCGAAGCCTCGGGCAACGCTGCGGCGCAGCGCCAGGCCATCGACATGGCTGCGGCCGATGGGCGCGTCGTCATCGTGGGCCACTCCCGCCACACCCTCGATGTGCAGACCAGCCGGGACCTGATCGCACAGGAGAAAGCATTGATCGGCTCGGAGTATTTCGGCGTGGACGAGTTCCCGCACAACCTGGCGCTGGTGCGGGCCGGGCGGCTGGACCCGCTCCCGGTGATCACCCACCGCTATCCGCTGAGCGGGATCGAGGACGCCTTCCGCCTCTTCTGGGCCGGCGACACGGGCAAGGTGCTGGTGTACCCATGACCACGTCTGTAACCACGTCCACGGCGCCAGCGCGCGACAGCGCGGACCGCCTGCGCGTCGGCGTCATCGGGTACGGCGCCTGGGGCCGCGTGCACCTGGAGGCCTATCATCGCAACGCCAGGGCCGAGCTGGTCGCGATCTGCGGACGTGACCCGCGACGGACGGCCGCTGTCGCGCATGCCTACGGCGCGCGGCCCTATACAAACGTCGGGGCCATGCTCAGTGAGATGCGCCTCGACCTGGTCTCGGTCGTCCTGCCGGACGAGGCGCACTTTGCGCCCACGCTCCAGGTGCTGCGGGCGGGAGTACACTGCTTCGCCGAGAAGCCCCTGGCCATGGACCGCCACGAGGCCGTCCAACTGCTGGAGGCGGCGCGGCAGAGCGGTGTCCGCTTCGGCATCAACTTCAACCACCGTTACGCTACCCCGTTCCAGAAGGCCAGGAAGCTGATCGACGCCGGGACCCTCGGCGCGCCCATCCACCTGCTCTGGAAGTTTACCGGCGGCCACTTTCCCGAACGCCAGCCGCCGTTGCATCACCTGCTCTATATGCAGAATGCAGAGCCATGGGTTCGACATGCTGCGCTGGCTGGGCGGACCCATCCGCGACGTGGGCTGCGTGGCCGCGGACCCGCGCGGCGACGGCTCGCTGACCACCGCGGCCGTGTCGCTGACGTTCGAGAGCGGGGCCGTGGGCACGCTGGCCGCCAGCGTGGACGGGAACTACGCCGACACCCACGTCCACGAGTTCGAGTGCATCGGCCTCAACGGCCGTATCCGCGTGACGGACGCACTGCGCCGCTTCGAGTGGGCGCCGCGTGGAGAGCGCGGAGAGCACGGGGCCGTGCAGGTGTGGGAGCCGGGCTTCTTCGACGACGCGGAGCGCGATTTCACGGCCACCACGGCGCGCCACATCGACCTGTTCATCGCGGCCCACCTCGAGGGCCTGCCCGTCCCCGTCCCGGCCGAAGACGGCTACTACGCGCTGCTGGCGGGCCTTGCCGCGATCGAAGCGGCCCGCAGCGGACAGCGCGTGGCGCTGCCAGCGCCTTAACCTGAATTATTCATGATGGGCGCGTGGGCGGCGCTCGTCCGTCCTGGGAGCGCCGGCTTCCAGCCGACCCCATCCTGGGAGCGCCGGCTTCCAGCCGGCCCCGTCCTGGGAGCACACGCTCGCGAGCGGCGACCGGGCCGACCGCGGAGGTCAGCGAGAGCCGGCGCTCCCAGGGGGCGTCGTGTTGCGCAAACGGCGCCACGAGCGGCGTGGCATGGAAGCCGGCCATCGTGTGCCGGCTGGCAGCGCAGCGAGAGCCGGCGCTCCCAGGAGGGACTCCCATGCCTCTACATTGCGAGAACGTACCGACACCTACGTAGCCCTATCGTCCTTGTCTCCCCGAGCAGCGCACCAGTCCTGCGGGGAGATGTATGATAGCGGGGGGACGTGCGGCACATGCTTCCACCCATCGACGCCTCACTATATGACATCCAGAAGGAGGATAGAACTATGACGCCGGACGGTACTCCGTCGCCCCTGGCCCGTCGCGCGCTCGGCGGGACCGGCCTGCTGGTCACGCCCCTCTGTATTGGCTGCGCGCCGCTCGGCGACATGCCCGAGGCGTTCGGCTACTCGGTCGGCGAAGATCAGGCGCTGGCCACGATACGCGCCATCTTCGATGGCCCGGTGACCTTCGTCGACACTGCGGCGTCGTACGGCGACGGGGAGAGCGAGCGGCGCATCGGGCTGGTGCTGCGCGAACGCGGCGGGCTGCCGCCGGGTTTCGTGCTGGCGACCAAGGCGGATCGCGACCTGCACACTGGCGACTTCAGCGGCGGCCAAATGCGCCGCTCGGTCGAGCGCAGCCTGCGCCTGCTCGGCCTGGAGCGCCTGCCCCTCGTCTATTTGCACGACGCCGAGCACACCACGTTCGAGGAGACCATGGCGCCGGGCGGGGCGGTCGAAGCGTTGCGGCGCTGCAAAGACGAGGGCTTGATCGACCACCTCGGCGTGGCCTGCGGGCCAATCAGTCTGTCGCGGCGCTACGTCGAGGCCGGCTTGTTCGAGGTCGCGCTCGCGCCCAACCGCTACACGCTGCTCAACACGGCGGCCGGCCCGTTCTGGGACGACTGCGCTCAGCGGGGCGTCGCGGCCGTCAACGCGGCCCCCTACGGAGGCGGGATGCTGGTGCGGGGCCCGCGGTCCTACGCGCGCTACGCCTACCGCGCGGCGTCAGACGACATCATGGCGCGGGCGAGCCAGCTGGAGGCGTTGTGCGCGCGGTATGATGTCCCGCTGGCCGCCGCGGCGCTGCAGTTCTCCCTGCGCGACCCCCGCATCGCGTCGACCATCGTCGGGGTCAGCGCGCCCGAGCAACTCGATCAAACGGTTGCCTTCGCCTCTCACCCCATCCCGGAAGAGTTGTGGGACGAGCTTGCGACGGTGCAACCGTCCACGGACGATCCCGAGTAGGATATGCCAATCCCCTCGTCGCTCTTAGCAAACTCTTAGCTTTTTCTGTCCCTGTCCTTAGCGTCGTCTTATCGTATTCTCATGGTCCGTCCGTAATCTGTAGATATGCGCAAACGCACAGCGCGAACCCACAAGGATACACGCGTGCGGATACAGATAAGGAGGGATCGGGCGCATGGACATCGGGGTCATCGATAGCGCGCCGGGCGCGACGCTCGCCCACCGGCCGCGGACCGTCCGCTATCGCATGGCGACGGCGTGGACGCTCGCGGCGGTCGTCGGGGCCAACGCGGCGGCGATCGTCTGGCTCTGGCTGAGCGGCGGAGGCGTCTCCGCCGTCCACGGGTTAGGCGACCTCTCTACCAGCGTGGGCCGCGTCACCGGTCTGCTCAGCGCCTACCTCGCGCTGCTGCAGGTCCTGCTGCTCGCCCGCCTGCCCCCGCTGGAGCGGTTGGCCGGCTTCGACCGGCTGACCGTCTGGCACCGGCTCAACGGCAAGGCCTGCCTCTACCTCGTACTGGCCCACGTCGTGTTCATCACGCTCGGCTACGCGGCGACCGATCGTATCTCCGTCCCCAGCGAGGTGTCTCAGTTGCTCGGCAGCTACACGGGCATGGTGGCGGCCACGGTCGGGACGGCGCTGATGATCGCGGTCGTGGTCACGTCGCTGGTCATCGTGCGCCGCCGCCTGCGCTACGAGGCCTGGTACCTCGTCCACCTCACCGCGTACGCGGGCATCGCGCTGGCCTGGGTCCATCAGATCCCGACCGGCAACGACCTGTCCGCCAATAACACTGCCGCTGCCTACTGGACCACGCTGTACCTGGTCACGCTGGCCTTACTGCTGCTCTTCCGCGTTGCCCTGCCGGCCGCCCAGGCGTTCCGCTATCGCCTGCGGGTAGCCGAGGTCACGGTCGAGGGGCCGGGCGTGGTCTCGCTGCGCATCACCGGGCGGCGCCTCGACCGGCTGGGCGCGCGGGCGGGCCAGTTCTTCCTGTGGCGCTTCCTCGACCGCGGGCGCTGGTGGGCCTCGCACCCCTTCTCGTTGTCGGAGGCGCCCGACGGCCGGTCGCTGCGCATCACCGTCAAGGACGTGGGCGACTTCACCCGACGCATCGGCGCGATCAGGCCCGGCACGCGGGTGGTCGCCGAGGGTCCCTTCGGGGTCTTTACGGCCGCGGCGCGCCGCCGCACGCGCGTGGCCTTGATCGCGGGCGGCATCGGCATCACCCCGCTCCGCGCCCTGGCCGAGGAGTTGGCGCGGACGCCCGACGCTCCCGACATCGCGCTGATCTACCGGGCGGTGCGTGAAGACGATGTCGTCTTCCGGGCCGAGTTCGACCGGCTGGCGCGCGAGCGCGGCCTGACGCTGTACTACGCGGTGGGGGACCACAACGACCTCAACGGCGCGCGCCTGCTGTCGCCCGAGCACCTCCGCGAGGTGCTGCCCGACATTGCCGAGCGCGAGGTCTACCTCTGTGGGCCGCCCGCGATGATGCGCGCCGCCGAGCGGAACCTGCGCGGCGCCCATGTCCCACCACGGCACATCCATACCGAACGCTTCGCCCTCTAACCTGGATTATTCATGACGGGTGCGGTAGCTGTGACCGTCCCCCTGGGAGCGCCGTCTCTCGCTGCGCTGCCAGGCGGCCCCCGTCGCCTGATGCGCCCTTGCGAGTGGCGACCGTGCCTGCCGCGGAGGTCTGCCGGCTGGCAGCGCAGCGAGAGACGGCGCTCCCAGGAAGGTTTCCTCGCGAATAATGCAGGAAAACCCTCATATCCAAGAATCGAATAAAATAGCAAAGAAAGAAGGAAAGGACCACCCATGCATCGTTTGCTTCCTATCCTGGTCACGACGGCCGCAGCCGTTGTCCCGGCCGGTCTCATCTGGACGGCCGTCCACCCGACGCAGGCGCCAACCGCGGCGCCACGGCCAAAGCCAACCCCGACCCACGTCGCGCACCCGCGACCCGTCGTCCGTCCCACCGCCACTCCGCGCCCAACCGTACGCGCCATCGCGGGTCCCAGCGTCGATATGCGGTGGGGACCGGTGCAGGTGACCATCATCGTGACGGGCAAGCGCATCACGGATGTCCAGGCCTCCGCTCCGACAGAGCGGGACCGCTCGGCGTTCATCAACTCTCAGGCCATCCCGATGCTCCGACAGGAAGTGCTTCAGGCCCAGAGCGCCAACATCGACACCCTCTCCGGCGCAACGATGACCAGCGAGGCCTACATTACGTCGCTGCAAGCCGCGCTGCAGACAGCGCGCGTCTAAGCCGATGGAAACGACCATGTCGGGCGCGCGGCCGGGTCTGCGCCGCGTCGAGCACATCATGGGCATGCCCATCATCGTCGACGTGCGCGACCCGGACGTCGACCCCGCGGCGCTCGACCGGGTCTTCGCTTGGCTGCGCGTGGTGGACGCCACGTTCAGCGCCTATCGGCCCGACAGCGACATCAGCCAACTCAACTGCGGTGAGCTGACGTTGGACGACGCCCAGCCCGACGTCCGCGCCGTCCTCGCGCGCTGCGAACAACTGCGGGTGGAGGCCAACGGCTACTTCGACATCCGCGCCCCGTTACCGTCCCAAAGTGCGACGGGCGCGGATGCGGCTCACTCACGAGGCGTCGGCGATCCCTCCGGCCTGGTCAAAGGCTGGTCGGTAGACCGCGCCGCGCGCATCCTGGATGACGCTGGCACGCACAACTACTGCATCAACGCGGGCGGAGACATCCGCGTGCGGGGCTATCCGGCCCCCGCGCCCTGCTGGCGCGTCGGCATCCAGCATCCGACCCTGCGCGACCGCGTGGCAGCGGTGGTCACGGCCACCGACCTGGCCATCGCCACCTCGGGCGCCTATGAGCGCGGCGCCCACATCGTCGACCCGCGCACCGGACAGATCCCGACCGGCGTGCTGTCCGTCACCATCGTCGGACCGGACCTGGCCACGGCCGACGCCTACGCCACGGCCGCCTACGCCATGGGCCGCGCGGGGCCAGCGTGGACCGCGCGCCTCGTCGGCTACGAGGCCATGACCATCCTCGACGACCAGACCGTCCTCTCGACGCCGGCGTTCCCCACGGCGTGAATGGATCGGGCTGGACTTGATACCATGAGCATGGGTATGATGGACGGAGCAGCAGCGATGAAAGGATGGCTATGGAGCGCGACGCGCCTGCCCTTGTCCCGCCGGGCCCGCTGGATCGACCGGCCTTCCTGCGCGGGCTGGCCGCTATCGGAGCGTCCTGCGCGGCGCCGGCCCTCGGCGGGCGCGCGACACTGCCCGCGGCGGCGCCGCTAACTGCTGGCGACAGGGCCATCCTGGGCGCCGCGGCCATTGCCGAGGCCCTCGCCGTCACCACCTATACACACATCATCGCCGGCGCGCCGTTCTACCAGCGCCTGTTCCCGCAGGATCAGGCCTACCTCCAGGCCGCGCGCCAGCAGGAGATGGCGCACTACCTGCTCGTGCGCGGCCTACTCGGCGCCTCGGCTCCCGTCGCGGTGTTCTTCTATCCCAGGGGCATGTTCGCCTCGGCGCAACGCACGGTGGACACGCTGGTGGCCCTGGAAGAGGCCTTCATCGCCGCCTACCTCGTCGCCGTGCGCGATTTCTCGATGCCCGACCTGCGCGTGGCCGCGGCCAGGATCATGGGCGTCGAGAGCGACCATCGGACCATGGCGCGGGTGATGGTGCCCGGTCTCGACCCACAAGATGGCGGCCCGCTGCGGTCCGTTACCGGCAGCGCGGGTAGGGCCGAGGAGGTCGATCCGGCCAGCAACAACGGCTATGAGCGGACGCTCGGGTGGACCCGCATCGAGCAGGCCATCGCTGCCCTGCGCCCGTTCGTCGATCCCGCGGCGGCTACGAAGGCGGGATTCGACATCACGAAACGCTACGCTTTCGCACCGTTTACCCCGACCCTGCCCACCCCGCTGGGCGCTTTCTAGCCGTGACGAGCTCCGGCGGATAATAGCGGCGGACGGGCCGCGGAGGGCACGAGAGACCGATGGACGAGCAACACCACCTCGGAGATCTCGTCGCCGCCTATGTGCTGGGCGCCGTCACGCCTTCGGAGGGGGCGCTCGTGGAGGGGCACCTGGCCGTCTGCGCCGACTGCCGGGGACTGGAGGCCGAGCTACGCGAGGTCGCGGAGTTGCTGCCGGCCCTGGCCGGCGAACGGGAGCCGTCGCCCCAACTCAAGACACGCATCATGCATCAGATCTCGTCGGAGCCGCGCGCCTCAACGCCGAGCGAACGCACCGATCCTGTCGGGATAGCGGATAGACCCGTGGCGGATAGTCCCCTCGCGGATGCGCGACGCCAACCCGTTCCCCTTGTCCCACGTCGCATCGCGGCGCGACGCGCCTGGCCGGCCGCACTCGCGGCAATGGCCGCGGTAGCCCTGGCCATGGTTGGCTTGCAACTATGGCACGGATCAGGTAACGCACCCGCGCCGACGCTGCGGGTTGCGCTCGCCGGGACGGGCGTGCAGCCCGCGGTCGTCGCCACACTGCGCTACTATGCGGGCGACGACCGCATCGAGCTGGACGTGCGCGGCGCCAGGCCGCTCCCCGCCGGGCGCGTCTACGAGTTGTGGCTGATCCGCGGCCACTACCGCGTCGTCATGGGCGTCGGCGCGTTCCGGCCAGCCTCGGACGGGATGGCGCGGCTCACGGTACGCGGCCCGCGCGTGCCGGACTACACGCTGGCCTGCCTCACCGTGGAGCAATCACCCAGCGCCCGGCGGCCAACCTTCCCCCTTGTCGCCTACGGCCAGATCACCGTCTGAGCTACGGTCGGATAGCGACTGCGACCGAGGGCATACCACGCCCGCACCCGCCCGCCAACAGGGCCATGTCATTCTTGACCACCCACTGATGTCCAAGCGCGCGTGTCTCCCGTCTAACGCCCCCAAACAGGTCCCATGCGGTACACTGGTGGCGAGACACTGGCCCGCGGCGGCGCAAGGAGATCCTAATGAGCGGCTTCGAGAGGCCTGAGCATCCCGAACACACGGAGCAGGCGCCGGCGCGGCGCCCCGTTCGGAAGAGCGTCCCCGCGCCCTCCTATGACCAGGAGAGGGCGGCGGACTCCCCGGCGGACCG
>JAABUQ010001453.1_pt1 | contig 50759 bp, 35 predicted proteins | sample 5560001 | NCBI WGS metagenome assembly JAABUQ01 (sample SAMN10711888, study PRJNA513371) | rock metagenome | isolation source: Antarctica rocks | place: Antarctica: Victoria Land, Finger Mt nord | collected 2015-12-18
GAGGCGAGCTTGAGCACCAAGGCGATCAGTGCGTCGCGATCCAGGGCGGACAGGTCGGTTGCGTTCATAAAGACCAACGTAAGCGTGACGCTCAACCAGGGCAAGAGGGGCGCTAATCAGTTACATGTCGCCCAGTTGAATCCAAATCTTCAACCTTTTGAGACTCAACGCAAGCAGACTCTTTTCATGACGTTGAGTGACGCAATCCTGACAATCACAACCGCCAATGGGAATCCGTACGATCTCTATCAAAGCAACCCGGCCGCCTACGACTCATGGATGGATAAAAGCTATTTTAGATCAGAACCTTAAATCAAAATCCTCTCGACCTCGTCCAACGTGATCTGATCGCTGGTACGATCGTAGAGCTTGGTCGTCTTCGGGCTTTCGTGATTGGCGATGGCCTGAGCGTTCTCGATGGTGCCGCCGTTTTCGAGGTAAGCGGTGATGCCGGTTGCCCGAAACGTGTGGCAGCAAATGGTTTCGGGTAAGCCGATGGCCTTGGCCCGGCGTTTTATCATGTCGAGGGCGTTGCGGGCATCAAGTGGCCGGTCGGTTAGGGTGCGGTGCCGGTCAATCGAGCGGAAGAGGGGGCTTTTCTTCTCTGCGGCGATGCCTGTGGCGGCGATATAAGCATCCACGTAATCGGCCGCGTTGTGGTGGGCGGGCACCTCGTGCCGTTTGCCGCCCTTCTCATAGAGCCGGAACCACGCTTTCCGGCCTTCGGTGTAGTAATCCGCTACCTGCATGCCGATGGCGGCACTGACGCGAGCGAAGCTGTAGACCATCACGGCGATCAAGGCCCGGTCGCGGTAGTCGATCAGGGTAGGGGTCACGGCCGGATCGTTGGGCACGATGCTATCGAGCAACTGCCGGGCTTCCCCTGCGGTCAGTACCGGCGTCTTACCGCGTTTGACGCTGTGCTTGGGGCCGCGAACCGATGCGGCCGGGTTGAAGGGCAGGATGCCGCCGCTGGTTAGCCAGTCGAACAGCATGCCGATGGCGGCAAGGTGCTGTTTGACCGTGGGGGCGGCTTTGGAGCGGGTTAGCTGCTCGATGTAGGCGGCGACGTGTACCGGCTCGATGCCGGGGAGGCTAAGGCCGCTGTGTTGGCACCATGCGAGGAAATCGCCGACCGCTTTGGCGTAGGCCCGCCGCGTGTTGCCGTTGCGGATGGTGGCGGTGAAGAACTCGATGAAGCGCCTGGCCGCGTGGTCGCCCGCTTGGGCGATGATCGCGGGCAGGAGCGGCCAGCCGTTGCCGGTTGAAACGCTCCTCTGTGGTCCAGTCACTATCTCTGATTGCATGCACGCTCCCGCCAAAGTCGATTGGTATCCGATAATCCCCTTTATCGGATACGAAACCCGGCCGCCTGTCAAGCAGATAAATGGGGTGATTGGACTGATTGGGGGAACTGAAGAGCCGGGGTCAGACTTTGTTTTTGGTTTTCTGAAGAGCCGGGGTCAGACTTTGTTTTTGGTTTTCTGAAGAGCCGGGGTCAGACTTTGTTTTTGGTTTTCTGAAGAGCCGGGGTCAGACTTTGTTTTTGGTTTTTGTTGTTGAGCCTTGAGGGTCGGAGAAACCAAGAACAAAGTTTGACCCCATGCCCTCGTGACCCCATGCCCTCGTGACGTCAGCCTCCGCCGGCCGCGACGGTCCGCCGCAGCCCCTCCTCGAAGTCGACGACCGGCCGATAGCCGAGCGCCTCGGCGACCCGGCCGAGGCTCGCCTGCGAGTCGCGGACGTCGCCGGCCCGCGCCGGCAGGAACTCGGGCTCGATCGCCGTCCCGTGGATCCGGTTCAGCGCCGCGACCAGGTCGAGCAGGCTCACCCGGCCGCCGACGCCGACGTTGTACGCCTCGCCCCGCAGGGGCCCCGGGGCGTCGACCGCCCGCAGGTTGGCCGCGACGACGTTGTCGACGTGGGTGAAGTCGCGCGTCTGCGTCCCGTCGCCGTAGATCGTCGGCCGCTCGCCGCGGGCCATCCTCCGCGCGAAGACCGAGATCACGCCGCTGTAGGGGCTGGACGGGTCCTGCCTCGGGCCGAAGATGTTGAAGTACCGCAGCGAGACGCCGTCCAGGCCCATCGTCCGGGCGTAGGCCCGCACGTAATGCTCGCCCGCGAGCTTGCCCGCGGCGTAGGGGCTGAGCGGCCGGGGCATCATCGCCTCGTGCTTGGGGAGCTCGTCGGTATCGCCGTAGGCGCTGCTCGACGCGGCGAAGACGACCCGGCGGGCGCCGGCGAGCCGCGCGGCCTCGAGGACGTGCAGGGTCGCCGTCGGGCCGGCCGCGTGCGACTCGATCGGGTCGCGGACCGACCTCGGCACGCTCGGGATCGCCGCCTGGTGGAAGACGTGCTCGGCCCCGTCCATCGCCCGACGCGCCACGTCGAACGAGCCGAGGTCCCCCTCGACCCACTCGAACCGGCCGGCCAGGTGGTCGAGGTTGGACCGATGCCCGGTGACGAGGCTGTCGACGACCCGGACGGGACGCCCCCGCGCCAGCAGCGCCTCGACGAGGTGCGAGCCGATGAACCCCGCGCCGCCGGTCACGACCGCCAGCCCCGTCCCCGGACGTCCCATCGGATCACACCCCGCTCGTCCCTCGGGCCCGTTCGCCGCACGCGAGGGACCAGCATACCCGGCCGACCCGGCAAATGCCGCGGGCCGGCGGCCGGGCGACGGATCGACCCGGTCCGGTCGGGCTGACCGAGCGGGCCGCGGGGCGGGCGTCGCGGCGCGGTCCACGACGGGATGGGGGCCGCTCGGGTGCCGCGACCCTCGGGATCGTCGCCGGCCGTGGCCGACGACCGCGGCGAGGCCGAGGGAGGCCAAGGTCACGCTCGAAGGCTCGGGGACCGCGTCGCTGATCCCGATGTAGCTGTCCCCCCCGCCCGATGTGGGATCGGTGGGCGCACCCGCGAGCCGGCCGGGGGGGGAGGGGGGCGGTCACCGGCCCCGGGATGATGACGCCGTGGGCAGGGCAGGCAGGGCGAGCTTGCGGATGACGTGGACCATCAGGAAGAGCCGATCGGCGTGGTTGACCAGCTCCTGGAAACCGTATTTCAGGTAGAAGCGCCTGGCATCGTCGTCGATGGCATCGACGATGGCCGCGGTCACCCCGACCCGATCGGCGAGGTGTTGGATCTGCCGGAGGGAGCTCATCAGGAGCAGGGCGCCCAGGCCCACCCCCCGGGCCGTCATGTCGGTCGCCAGCTTCCCGACCGGCGCCGCGGGGATGGCCATGCGGGGCAGCTTCTTGGATGCGAGCGGCGGGAAATCGTCGAGATGGACCTGGCAATTGGAGATCGCGATAATAGCCGCGGACCACGGCTTCCCCCGGCCTCGTGGCGACATAGACCCGCGCCAGGTCACGCCGCTCGAACTGGCCGGATTGCTCCCTCAACCAGGAGGAGAGCTGGGCGTTGCCGCAGTCGAAGCCGGCCCGATCGTGATGAGCGCCGAGGCGGTCGAGACGCCAGTCATTCATGAGAGTCAGCCGATCGCCGCCTTGGACCGCTCGGCCGCACGGCGGAGCGCGTCGTTCGGCCCCGCGTCGACGTCATCCAGGGCGCCGAGGAAGAGCTCGCGATCGCTGCCGGTCAAGGTGAGAAACTCGGAGTCGCGGAGGACCTCCCGCGCGCGGGGGACGGCGGCCCCCAGCAGGAAGGCGCTCACGGTCTGACCCTGCACGGCCGCGGCCTTCTCGATGAGGTCCTTGATGTCCGCGGGGAGACGGAAGTCGATGCGTGCGCACTTCGGGTTGGCGCGGACATCCGCCCCCTCTCGGGGGCTAGCCCTCCTGCCGCTCGACATCGTAAAGCTCCTCCGCGTGAAGCCGGCCCATCCGTCCTGCAAGCCAAGCCTATCACGGAATAGATCGGGTGTACGGAAGCCGTCCACACGACATTGATAGAATTTCCTCCCCCTCGGCGATCCGAACGACGTCCTGGCCTCTGTTCAAACGATCCGCGACGGGCTCACTCGCGTTCGCCGGTCCCGACCGGCCGACGACGTGGTCGCCGGAATCCCGCGACGGATTCGACGACGGCCGAGATGTCTCTTTGGCCGCGAGTGAACATAACCCCCATTATCGGACTCTCCTCCGTCTTCCTGACGGGAACGCAAGAGGGCCGCCCCTGCGTCGGCAAGGGCGGCCCTGGGTTGACGTCGTGGCCGCGTGGGAGCCGGTCAGAGGCCGAGGACGAGTCGAAGGATCTGGTCGACCTGGCCCATCGTCGCAGGCGTGACCATGCCGTAGCGGCGGACGAGGCGGTCTTTCGAGACCGAACGGACCTGCTCGGCCATGATCACGCTGGGCTTGGTCGTCCCCCCTTCAGGGGGGATGACCGGGATGTGGGTCGGCAACCCACGGGCCGTACCCGTGATCGGGATCACGACCACCAGGCCACGGGGGCTGCGGTTCAGGGCATTGTCGGAAACGATCAGGGCGGGCCGGCGGCCGGCCTGTTCGCGCCCGACGGTGGGGTCCAGGTCCACCTCCCAGATTTCACCTCGCGCCGGGTTTGCCACGCCGCTTGCGGTGCTGGTCATCGGACCGTTGCTCCTCTTCGAGGCCGTCGGAGAGGGTTGCATCCCACGCCGCGTCCTCTTGTCGGAGGTCAGCCCACGCCGCGGGGTCGGCCTGGAGGGCCTCGCACGCGGCATTGAAGTCCGCCCAGAACTTCTTGCGCTGGAGGTCACCGACGGCCTCGTCGACCACCGCCGTGATGGTGGCGTTCGATCTGTCCGCCAGATCGCGTAGAAGCTCGTGAGTGGACCGGCTGACCCGAATCGTTAAGCTCGTGTCAGACATTGCCCCACTCCATGCCATGATTTGAGCCTCTCAGTGTATTACTAATGTGCATATGTTATACGGGTCCAGCACCCGTCTCCCATCGACGCACACCAGCTTTGGCGCGGCACTAAGAGCGGCTCCCGCCAGTCCTCCCCTTGCGTGAAGGGCCGTCCGACCGCCGGACGGTACATCCCGTAGCGTCGTCGTTTGCAAGAACGCCGCCTCGGTTGTCGACAAAATTGTATACCACGGTGAGACGATGGTCAAGGCTGCCCTTTTCCCGGCCGGCGGGACCGCCGGCCGGGAGGGTGGCCGATCGGCCCGGTTTAGGCTCGCGCCGCCCGTCGCCGGGCGATGTCGGCCGCGACGTCGGCCGCCTCGCCGACGGCCTCCATGTCCGGCTGTTGGCCCGAGCGCGAGCCGGCCGAGGTCCTGGCCGGCATGCCCCACCCTCCCGCCGGGCCTGACGCCGGGGGGCGTTCGGCCCGAGAGCGCCGGCGAGAGGGCCTCGCGATCAAGCCGACCCTGCTGGCGGTGTTGCCGCCGCTGCGGGTGCTCCTGGTGCTGGACAACCTGGCCGGGCACGAGACGCCCGAGTTCGTCTGCTGGCTGTTCGCCCACGGCATCATGCCCTTAGACACGCCGGCGGGCGGGTCGTGGCTGAACAGGGCCGAGAGCCTCCAGCGGATCCCGAAGCGGCGGGCGCCGGACGGCCAGCACCCGGACGACACCGGCCGGATCATCGCGCGGTTCGAGGCGGCGGCGCGGCGCCGTCGGCAACGCGAGCGTCGTCACCGCATCGGCGGCTCTGGGGCCTGCACACGCCTACCAGTCTTGCGGCAGACGACAACCGGCTATGGTCACGGCCAAGCCACCTGACCCACCGGGATGACTGGTGTGTTGAGATCGGTTAAGCTGGATTAGGTAAAATAGTTCGTTAAATCGGCCGGTGAGGGCCGGCGCAATCTTCGACACCCGATCCGTGGCGGCGTCGGCGATTCGTCGGCCAAGGCGGCGGCGCGTACACTTTCACCGGGGTGCGGCGTCCTGTCCGTCGCGTTGCGCCCCCGGGGGTCCAGTCCGGGCGGATCGGAGGAGGGCAGACGATGCGACGCACCCTGCGGACGGCGGCCCTGGCGGGCCTGCTGATGACGATCGGCGGCACGGCCCGGGCGCAGAGGATGGCCCCGGCCCGGCCCTACGTGGCCTATCCGCCCGCCTACGGCTATCGATATGTCTCTGCGCAGCCGGGCTACGGCTACGGCCGGATGCAGCCGGCCTATCCCCGGGGGGTCCTGCCCGGGTTCGCGCCCCGGGGGGGGATCGGGACGACCCCGTTCCTGGGCAACACGAGGGGCCTGGGGGCCTACTCGACGAACTACGACGCCCCGAGGCCGATGTACCGCCGATATCGCTGACGGCCCCGGCCCGCCTTGAGCGGCCGCGGCGGGATCGCGTAAGCTCCTCGATCGGGGATCGATCGCCGCCCGCCGTCTCGCGAAGGGGAACCGTCCATGACCGCCCCCGGCTTCTCGCTCCTCGACCACGGGATCCAGGTCCGGGACGTCCTGCGGAACCCGCCCCCCTCGGTCCTCTACGAGGAGGCGATCCGCCACGAGCCCGACACGAGGATCGCCGGCAGCGGCGCCCTCGTGGCCTACTCGGGCGAGAAGACCGGGCGGTCGCCCAAGGACAAGCGGATCGTCCGCCGGCCCGGCTCCGAGGCGGACGTCTGGTGGGGGCCGGTGAACGTCCCGCTCGAGCCGGCCTCGTTCGCGATCAACCGCGAGCGCGCCGTCGACTACCTGAACACCCGGGGCCGGCTCTATTGCTTCGACGGCTATGCCGGGTGGGACCCCGAGCATCAGATCAAGGTCCGCGTGATCACCGAGCGCCCCTACCACGCGCTGTTCATGCACACGATGCTCATCCGGCCCGACCCCGACGGGCTCGCCGCGTTCGGCAGGCCGGACTACGTGATCTACAACGCGGGCCGGTTCCCCGCCAACCGGCACACCGCCGGGATGACCTCCAAGACGAGCGTCGACCTCTCGATCGAGGACGGCGAGGTCGTGATCCTCGGGACCGAGTACGCCGGCGAGATGAAGAAGGCCGTCTTCACGATCATGAACTACCTGATGCCGAGGCGGGGGGTGCTCTCGATGCACTGCTCGGCGACGGCCGACCCGGCGACCGGGCGGTCGTCGGTCCTCTTCGGCCTCTCCGGGACGGGCAAGACGACCCTCTCGGCCGACCCGAGGCGGCAGCTCGTCGGCGACGACGAGCACTGCTGGACCGACCGGGGCGTGTTCAACATCGAGGGGGGCTGCTACGCCAAGACGGTCGACCTGACCAACGAGTCCGAGCCCGACATCTTCCAGGCGCTGCACTTCGGCGCGGTCCTGGAGAACGTCGTCCTGGACGACGACCGCTCGGTCGACTTCCGCGACACGAGCATCACCCAGAACACCCGCGGGGCCTACCCGATCGAGTTCATCCGCAACGCGCGGATCCCGTGCATGGCCGGGCACCCGGCCGACGTGATCTTCCTGACCTGCGACGCCTACGGGGTGATCCCGCCGGTGAGCCGGCTCTCGCCGCCGCGCGCGATGTACCACTTCATCAGCGGCTACACGGCGCGGGTGGCGGGGACCGAGATGGGCGTGACCGAGCCGCAGGCGGCCTTCTCCCCCTGCTTCGGCGGCCCGTTCCTGGTCTGGCACCCCTCGCGATACGCCGAGCTGCTGGCGGCCCGGATCGAGGCCCACGGCTCGAGGGCCTGGCTGGTCAACACCGGCTGGTCGGGCGGGTCGTACGGGACCGGGAAGCGGATGAAGTTATCCTACACTCGCGCGATCGTCGACGCGATCCACTCCGGGGCGCTGGCCGGGGCCCCGACGACGCCCGACCCGACCTTCGGCTTCGACGTCGCGACGGCGTGCCCGGGGGTCCCGCCCGAGATCCTCGTCCCCCGCGCCACCTGGCCCGACCCCTCGGCCTACGACGCGGCCGCGCGGAGGCTCGCCGGCCTCTTCCGCGAGAACTTCCGGGCGTACGAGGCGTCGGCCGGGGCCGGCCTGGCCGCGGCCGGGCCCATCGCGTGACCCGTATATTTCTTAGAAATCAACATTTATAGATTTTTTCTCGGCCCGACGCGACGCCCCTGGTCGCGTTCCGCGTGTCGACGACCAGCGGGGCGTGCTCGACGATCGACGCCCAGTCGTACGCCGAGTGGTCGGTCACGATCAGGGCCAGGTCGAGGCCGGCGAGGTAGGCGGGGGTCAGCTCGCGGCTGGTCATCCTCAGGCCGGGGTACTTCCGCATCGGGGGCAGCGCCGGGATGTGGGGGTCGTTGTACTCGACGACGGCCCCCCGCGCCATCAGGCCGGCCATCAGCTCGAAGCCGGGGGACTCGCGCGGGTCGTCGACGTCCCGCTTGTAGGCCATCCCCAGGAGCAGGACCCTGCTGCCGCGGACCGGCCTCGCCCGGTCGTTCAGCGCCTCGGCCACCCGCGCGATCACGTATTCGGGCATGGACGTGTTGATCTCGCCCGCGAGCTCGATGAACCGCGTCGAGGCGCCGTGCCTCCGCGCGACCCAGGTCAGGTAGAACGGGTCGATCGGGATGCAGTGGCCGCCGAGCCCCGGGCCCGGGTAGAACGCCTGGAAGCCGAACGGCTTGGTCTTCGCCGCCTCGATCACCTCCCAGACGTCGATCCCCATCCGGTCGTAGAGCATCTTCAGCTCGTTGACCAGGGCGATGTTCACGGCCCGGTAGGTGTTCTCGAGGATCTTGCACGCCTCGGCCACCTCCAGGGTCGACGCCCGGACGACCCGGACGACGGCCCGCGCGTACAGGGCCGAGGCGACCTCGAGCGAGGCCGGGTCGAGGCCGCCGACGACCTTGGGGATCGTCGGGGCGGAGTAGCTCGGGTTGCCCGGGTCCTCGCGCTCGGGGCTGTAGGCGAGGAAGAAGTCGCGGCCGGCGACGAGCCCGGAGGACTCGATGATCGGCAGGACGACGTCGCGGGTCGTGCCCGGGTACGTGGTGCTCTCCAGGACGACGAGCTGGCCGGGGCGGAGGGCGGCGGCGACGGCCCGGGCCGAGGCGACGACGTAGCCGAGGTCGGGCTCGCGGGCGTCGGTCAGCGGGGTCGGCACGCAGATGATCGCGGCGTCGGCCTCGCCGAGGCGGCCGAAGTCGACGGTCGCCTCGAACCGGCCCCCGGCGACCATGGCGCGGACCGTCTCGTCGCCGATGTGGCCGATGTAGCTCTCGCCCCGCGCCAGGCGGCCGACCTTCTCGGCGTCCGTGTCGAAGCCGAGGACGGCGGACCCCCGGTCGACGAAGGCCCGGGCCAGCGGCAGGCCGACGTAGCCGAGGCCGATGATGCCGACCCGGGCCTCCCCCGCGGCGATCCGGCCGCGGAGCGCCTCGAGCGGGCCGGGGGCCGGGGCCGGGTTCGCCGTCATCGTGCCTCGGGGGTCCGTGCCTGGGACGCGCGGGGACTCGTCGATCCCCATAGATAACCTCGCGGCCGGCGGTCGGGAAGGGCGGGCCGCGCGGGCCCCCCGGCAGGGGACGGGCCGGCCCCGGCCTCCCCGCGAGGAGAGGGCCGGGGCCGGCCCGGTCCGGACATCGGGATCTCGGGGGCGCCTCGGCCCGGGTCAGGCCCGGGCGGCGTCGCCCCGCGACGGGGCCGGCGTGGGGGGCGGGGCCAGATCGAGCTGGTCCCCCTCGACCCAGCTCCGGAAGGACCTCGCGTCGTCGCGGAGCCGCTCGGAGGTCCGGGCGTCGGCCCCGGGGCAGCGGAGCGCGCCGAGCAGGAGCCTGGCGTAGGGCTCGGGCTGATGGATGATGCCGCCGCCGCGGGCGGGGAAGGGCGGGAGGCCGCGGAGGTTCCGGTGGCGGATCTTCCGGGCGAGCCACGACGCGGGGTCGGGGCCCGTCCGGCCCGTCTCGGGCCTGGCCATCGATGCACCTCGCTTTCTTCGATCGGGATGACGGTCGATGAGAGATCGGACGCAGGGCGACGCCGCCGGCCGGGATGAAGGATGGGGCCGGGATGGAGTCCGGACGGTCCAGTCTAATGGGCACCGGGCCGGCCATCAATCGGCGACGAGGACGGCCGATCGTCTTTGCGCGGCGGCCCGAGGCCCCGGAGGGCCTCCGGTCACCGCGGGGCCCCCGCCCGCGCGGCGAGGTCGCGGTAGATCGCGACCAGGCGCGAGGCGTGCGCCTCCCACCGGAACAGGGCCGACCGGGCCAGGCCCCGCTCGCGACGGCCGCGCCAGGCGTCGCCGCGCCGCGCCCGGTCGTCGAGCATCGCCGTCGCGGCCTCGACCCAGCCGACCACGTCGCCGACCGGGCGATACTCGGCGGCGTCGCCGGCCACCTCGCGGAGCACCGGGATGTCGCTCGCGAGGAGCTGCGCCCCCCGCGCCATCGCCTCGGCCAGCGGCAGGCCGAACCCCTCGGCCTCGCTCGGTTGGAGCACGAGCGCGGCCCGGTCGTAGATCGCCGCCAGCGCCCGGCGGTCGCCCAGGAACGGGACCACCCGGATCGCGTCGGCGACGCCGAGCCGCGCCGCCCGATCTGCCTGCGCCGGGGTGAGGCCGCCGCCGACCTTGATGAGCCGGGCCGAGGGCACCGCCCGGCGGACCCCGGCGAAGACGTCCAGGAGGACGTCGATCCGCTTCCGCGGGATGTTCGACCCGACGTGGAGGATGTCCGTCGCCCCCGGGACCGCGGGCCCGAGCAGCCCGACGGTCAGGGCGACGGCCTCCGGGGGGGGGGCGGCCGCGAACTCGGGGTGGATGCCGGGGTAGTTCAGGGTCAGGCGATCGGCCGGGACGAGGGCGTGCTCGACGAGCGCCGACCGGGTGGCGACGCTGACGCACGACACGGCCGCGGCCCTCGCCAGCCCCGCCATCGTCCGTCGGGCCAGGGCCCGGAACCAGGCCGGGCGGGGCTCCAGGTCGGGCCGGAGCAGGCAGCGGAAGGTGTCGAGGTCGTGGCAGGTCACGACGGACCGGCCCGCGGGGAGGTCGTGCACCAGCTGCGCGTAGCTGTGGTCGATCAGGTGATAGACATCGAACGGGTCGCGGCGGGCGAGCGACCGGACGTGGCGCGGGTAGTCGACGTGGCGGTTCAGGACCCGGTCGACGTTCCTCGCCGTCGCGGCGGCGGGGCCGGGGGCGAGCCTGGCGGCGCGGCGCCGGTAGGGCGGGCAGACGGGGATGACCTCGACCTCCTCCGCATGGCCGGACTCGAGATGCGTCCGGACCATCAGCGCGGTCACGTCCATGCTCGGCCACCCCTCCTCGGGGTAGTCGGCCAGGATCGCGACGCGGAGCCGCCTCATGGGGACACCGGGGGCGGGGGCGGGGGCGGGCCCGCGAGGAGCCGGTCGGGCATCGGGGCCACCTCGGGCGCGGGGGACCGGACGATCGACCGGGGCGGGACGTCGCGATGGACGACGGCGTTGGCCCCGATCACGACGTTGTCGCCGACGGCGATCGGCCCGGCCAGGACGGCCCCGGCGTAGATCCGCGCGTCGGCCCCGACCCGGGGGAGGCCGGCCCTGCCGGGGGCCCCCCCGAGGGTGACGTTCTGGAAGATCCAGGCCCGGGGGCCGACCTCGGCCCCGGCGCCGACGACGATCCCCTGCGGGTGCGGCAGGATCAGGCCGCCGTGCAGCCGCGCCGTCGGGGCGATCGTGCAGCCGTAGAAGTGCCTCCCGAACCAGAACGGGACCAGGCTCAGGAGCCTGCCGGGGGGGCCGAGGCGGTGGCGGATCGCGTGCGAGACCCGGTAGTTCAGCGCCAGGTGGAAGCCCGGCGAGGTCGCCGCGATCCACAGGTGGCGGAAGAGCCGCCGGGCCCGGCCCGCCCCCCGCTCCTCCGGGGGGACGTGGGCGCGGAGGTCCGCCGCCGCCGCCGCCAGGAGCGGGACCGGCCGGCCCGGGGCGGGGTCGGCCCAGGCGGCGGCGGCCGGCGGCGAGTCCTCGGGGGCCGGGCGTGTGCTCATCGGTCGACGGGCCCCCGGGAGTCGGCCGGGGTCGAGGCGCGGCCGGCGGGGACTGCCGGGGTATCGTCGCCGACGCCCGTGGTCGGCCCGGCCCCGATCACGCCGGGGCCGCCGGGGGGATCCCGGGGGGGGAGGCGGGGGCCGCCCGGGCGGCGAGGGCGGCCCGCGCCGCCGAGGCCGCCGCGTCGCGGGCGCGGCGGTCGGCCGCGTGCACGACCGCGGCGAGGAACCAGAACTGGATCCCGATCGGCGTGACGAACGTCACGTAGCTGAAGCAGGTCGCCACCGCGCTGAGGTTCGACGCGAGGACGACGGCCGCCCAGAACGCGACCTCGCGGTCCCGCGACCGCAGCGCCACCCGCAGCGAGTCCGCCAGCGCCACCGCGATCGCCAGGACGTAGAAGGTCAGCAGCGGGATCCCGCCGTCCATGATCCACGCCGGCCACATCACCTCGATCCAGAGCACCCGCGACGGGTCCTTCAGCCCGAAGGCGCCGTAGATCGTCCCCCACCAGCCGAGCCCGTAGCCGACCGGGTGCTCCCACATCAGGACTTCGAACGCGTTGCGGACGAACCCGCCCCGCGACTCCCCGTAGGTCTCCGCCAGGTTGCTCTCGAGGAGCCCGAGGAACTTCTTGGTCACGACCGAGCCCGAGGTGGCCGTGACCCACGTCAGGGCCCCGACGACCGTCGCCATCCCCAGCACGCCCAGCGCGGTGGCGTGGGCGAAGTTCCTCTGGAGGACGAAGACCAGGGTCAGGACGGCCAGGCAGATCACCAGCATCAGCAGGATCACCCGGGCCTGCGAGTAGTAGATCACCGCCATCCCGGCGAACGCCAGGGCGAGCGACGCCAGCCGGCGGACCGCGCCGATCGGGCGGAGCACGAAGGCCAGGCCGATCAGCGCCGTCGTCGCCCCGCACGCCGAGGCGGCGCCGGACTGGTCGGACAGGCCGCACGGCCGGATGATCTTGTTGCCGTGCTCGTCCTCGTAGGTCATCGACATCGCCGAGATCGAGTCCTCGTCGATCCCCTCCCCCTTCACGCCGACGATCACCGGGGGGTTGAACGTCCCCGGCCGGAAGACCTGGCCGAGGCCGACCAGGGCGCTGAGGCCGTTGCAGGCGAGCATGATCATCATCAGCCGGCCGACCTGCCGGGGGGAGGCCAGCTCGGAGTGCGCCCAGAACGCCGGCGAGAAGACCGCGATGTACACGATCGCCTGGGCCAGGCCGGCCTGGATCGAGTTGGTGTTCCAGTGCAGGATCGACAGCAGGAGCCAGCCGGCGCAGGCCTTGAGCCAGATCAGGGCCGTGAACGTCCCCGCGCCGGGGCGGGACCGCCCCCGCAGGACGATCGTCGCCCAGGCGACCATCGCCAGCCCGAAGACCGCGACCCGGATCAGGCTCCGCACCGGCGTGATCCCCGGCACGAACAGCAGGGCGGGCAGGACGGTCTGCGCGATCAGGAGCCACTCCAGCCAGCCCCAGGGGACGCGGGCGGGCCGGGGCGAGCGGGCGGGCGACGGGCGTCGCGAGGCGGCGAGGGCGTGGGACGGGTGCGGCATCGCGGGTTCGACCCCTCGGGTTCAGATCGACTCGGCCCTGGCCGCGGGCCGGCCCGACGGGGCCGGCGGCGGGGACTCGGCCACGATCGACGCGATCCGGCCGGCCATCTGGTCCCACGTGGACGACCGGAGCCGGGCGGAGAGCGCCTCCAGGGCCGGCCGCGCCGCGGCGGACCGGCCGGGCCAGGCCCGGAGCTGCCCCGCCAGGGCGGACGGGTCCTCCGGGTCGCCGATCAGGAGCGCCTCGGCCAGCGGCCCCTCGAACCGCTCGGCGATCCCGGCCGTCCGCGTCACGAACGCCGGCAGCCCGCAGCAGAGCGCCTCCTGGGTCACGAGCGAGTACCCCTCATAGCGTGACGGCAGGACGTGCGCATCGCAAGCCCGGAACAGGTCGGGCACGTCGCGGCGGAAGCCGAGGAACCGGACCCGCTCCCCCAGCCCGGCCTCCATCGCCGCCCGCTCCCACGACGGCCGCTCGGGGCCGTCCCCCACGACGACGAGGTCGGCCCCCCACGCCGGGTCGCCGCAGAGCGCCGACCAGGCCGCGAACAGCGTGTCGAAGCCCTTCCGCCGGTCCGACCCGAGGCCGCCGACGAACAGGTACGTCGGCCGCCCGGGGTGCCAGCCGAGGGCCGCCCGCAGCGCCATCCGCTCGGCCGGGGCCGCCGGGCGGAAGGCCTCGGGGTCGGTCCCGTAGTAGACGACCTCGATCCGCCCGGCGGGCAGGCCGAAGAGCCGGACCAGGTCGTCGCGGTTCTTGCCGCAGGTCGTGATCAGGGTCCGCGCCCGCGCCAGCGCCCGCCGCTCGGACCGGACGTGGCTCCGGTAGTCGAGCCGGGCCTTGAGCCGGCGGAGCGGGCGGGCGCCCCCGCTCGGGACGTCCAGGACGTTGACGTGCTGGACCCAGTTGACGTCGCCCCACGGGCAGCTGCCCCCGTTGACGATCACCCGGCCCCCGCGCCCCGCGATCCGCCGCGCCCAGGCCAGGCCGCGCCTCGCCAGCAGCGGCAGGGCGAGGGTGTACGAGTCGAGCGGCTTGGGCACCCGGTGGAGCGTCAGGTTCGGCCGCGCCAGCAGGTCGGCCGCGGCGCGGAAGGCGACCAGGTGCACCTCGTCCCCCCGCGCCGAGAGGTGGTCGGCCAGCGCGTAATTGGCGCGGTCCATCCCGCCGGTCTTGACGAAGTCGCCGCTGACGATCAGGGTCGGTCGGGTCATGGGATGGCCGCCTCCGCGGGGCCCGGCCGCGCGACGCCCGCCAGGGCGGCGACGGTGTGCGAGACGTCGCACCGCGCCTCGTACAGGGCCCGGGCGGCGTCGCCGAGCCGGGCGCGGGCCCCGGGGTCGGCCAGGAGCGACTCGGCCAGCGCCACCAGCGCCGGGGCGTCCCCCTCCGGGGCCATCGCCACGGCGCCGGAGCCCTCCCAGAACGGCTCGGTGACCTCGCCGACGGTCGTGACCACGGGCAGGCCGTGCGCGATCCCGGCCATCAGGCTCCCCCGCTTCGTGCAGACCCCGCCGGGGTACGGCTGGACCAGGACGTCGCACGCCTGGAGGTGCCGCGAGACGTCGTCGGGGCCGCGGGCCCCGGTCGCGTGGACCCGGCCCGCCAGGCCGGGGCGGTCCCGCAGCCACCGCTCGGCGGTCCGCTCGCCCCCCCGCCCGATCAGCAGAGCCGCCCGGTCGGGGCGGCCCTCCAGCAGGGGCAGGACCGCGCCCGCGACCATCGCGGCGACGTCGTCCGCGAACGTCCCGAAGCTGCCGACCAGCGCCGAGCCCGCGACGGCCGGGGCGTACCGGGCCCGGATCGCGGCGACGGCCCCGGGGTCGTCCACCACCGGGATGTTGCTCGGCACCGGCCGCCAATGGTAGGCGCGGCCGACGGCCGGGTCGGCCGGGCGGAGCAGCCGCTCCCAGGCCGGGACCGAGACGTCGACCGCGTCCGCCGCGGCGAGGATCCGGCCGGCCAGGTGCCGCTGGACGCGGGCCAGCGCCCGCCGCCCCGCCCCGTCGCCCGGCCTCACCACGTACATCACCTCGTGGAACATCACCCGGATGTGATCGCCCCGGCGGCGACGCCCGGCCAGCCAGCCGCCCAGGTGGGGGTTCATGCCCCGGTAGCCGTACATGTTCGGCGCGAACTGGACGAGGATCCGCCGCGGCGCGGGGGCCCGGTCGATCCCGCAGCCGACCCGGGCGAAGTCGGCGGCCGACCACCGGCCCGCCTCGCGACGGACCGTCACGCCCGGGGGCGCGGCATCCCCCCCGGCGTCCCCCGACCGGGACGGCGGGGCCCAGACCTGCACCTCGGCCCCGAGCGCGGCGAGGCCCTCGGCGACCAGCCGCGTGTAGTCGCCCACGCCCCCCGGGTCCGGCGCGTACTCGCCCGTGAGGATCTGCCAGCCGGGACGCTCGGGGGCGGGTCTCATCGGGCGGGCCTCGCGGCGTGGGTCCGTCGGGGGCCAGACTTCGGCCGGTCCTGGGCGGGCGAACCCGCGTGCGGCGGGGCCTCGGCACCCCGGCCCGCCGCGCGGCACGGGCCATGATAGGCGAGGCCTCGACCCGGTGCCAGGCCGGCCGCCGGGGCCCCGGAGGTGCTCGACCCCGCCGTCGCAGAGCCTAGGACGGATCCCGGGCCGAGGGGCGAGGGGCCCGCATCCGCGGGCATCGGCCGGGTCACGACGCCCCCCCGGCCGGGGCGGGCCCCGGGGGCGGGACCAGGGCGTCGAGCGCGTCGAACAGGGCCTCGCGATTGCGGGCCGGGTCGTAATACGCGAGCCGGGCCTTCTCGGCCTCGGCGTGCCGGCTCCGGTGGCCCTCGGCCCGGCCCCAGGCCGCCACCAGGGCGTCGGCCCCGCGGCCGGGGTCGAGGCTATCCCAGGCCGTCGCGTAGCCGTCGGGCCCGACCAGGGGCATCACCGAGCTGTCCGCCGGGACGTGGAGCAAGAGCGGCCGGGCCGCCTGGACGTAGGTGCTCAGCTTCGTCGGGAACGACGTCTGCCGGAGGACCGCGCCGCGGCGGCCGAACGGGTAGTTCAGGTAGAGGGCGAAGCAGTCGCGCAGCAGCGCGACGGCCTCGGGCTCGGCGACGTGCCCGGTCACCTCGACCTCCACATCGACCCGGCCCGCCACGTCGGCCTTCAGCCGGTCGCCGTAGCTCCGGCCGACGATCGCGACCCGCCCCGGGACCCCCAGCCGCCCCGCCGCCAAGGCGACGGCGGCCGCCAGGATCGGGAGCTGGCCGTACGCGTAGGTGCTGCCGAGCACCCCGACCCGGAGCCCCAGCCTCCCGGCGTCGTACGGGCCGGCGTCGGCCACGGGGCCGGCCAGGGCCCGGTGGACGATCGACGACTCGACCCCGTACCGGGCCCGGTACCGCTCGGCCATCCCCCGGCCGATCACGTCGACCGAGGTCGCCCCGATCATCGCCGAGCGGAAGGCGCGCTCGATCCAGGGGACCAGCGCCAGGTACCGTTTCGACCGCAGCGCGTTGGCGAAGGCGGGGTCGTCGTGGACGGTCAGGTGGACCGGCATCCCCGCCTCCCGGACGAGCCGGGCGGCGATCGGGACGGCCGCGTTGTGCATCACGATCCAGAGGGCCTGCGCCCCCCGCCGCCGCGCCGCCGCGAGGGCCTCGCGCGCCAGCGCCCCGGCGTAGATCGTGGTGTCGCGGCCGACCGACCGGCGGCCCCCGCGCCGGCCGGCCGAGCCCGCGGCCAGGGTGACGACGTTGGGGCCGGCGGCGTCGGCGTCGGCCGGCGGGGTCGGGCTCATCCAGACGAGCCGCGACCGCTCCCCGGGGCCGAGCAGGCTCCGGAGGATCACGGCCCCGCCCCCCGCGGTGTCCGGGGCGTAGTCGGTCAGCAGCGCCAGCGGCCGGTCGGCCGAGTACCTCGACAGGCCCTCGCAGGCCGGGGCCGCCGTCACGACGGGGGCCCCGCCGCCGCGGGCTCGGCCCGCCGCGTCTCCCACGACGCCAGGATCTGGCCGAGGATCTCGCGGAGCGAGATCGCGACGTCCCAGCCGGGGAAGTGCGCCCGGATCTTGCGGAGGTCGGAGATGTAGCAGATGTGGTCGCCCCGGCGGTTCTCGTCGACGTACTCGGTCCGGAGCCGGCCCCCGCCCAGCTCCTCGACCAGCGCCGCGGCCTCGAGGATCGAGCAGCTGTTGGCCCGCCCGCCGCCGAGGTTGTACACCTCGCCGGGACGCGGCGACTCGTAGAACCGGTGCACGGCCCGGCAGACGTCGCGGCAGTGGATGTTGTCGCGGACCTGCTTGCCCTTGTACCCGTAGACCCGGTACGTCGTCCCGGTGACCGCCGCCTTGACCAGGTACGACAGGAACCCGTGGAGCTCGACGCCCGAGTGCTGCGGGCCGGTCAGGCAGCCGCCGCGGAAGACGCCCACCTTCATCCCGAAATACTTGCCGTATTCCTGCGCCATCACGTCCGCGGCCGTCTTCGACGCCCCGAAGAGCGAGTGGAGGGTCCGGTCGATCCGGCACCCCTCGTCGATCCCGTGGAAGTCGGCCCCGTCGGCGTAGTCCCACCGGGTCTCGAGCTCGACCAGGGGCCGCTCGTTGGGCGAGTCGCCGTAGACCTTGTTGGTGCTCAGCAGGGTGAAGACGGCGCCGGGGCTGTGGCGTCGGGCCGCCTCGAGCAGGTTCAGCGTGCCGACGGCGTTGACGTCGAAGTCCTCGAACGGCATCCGCGCGGCCAGGTCGTGCGACGGCTGCGCGGCGCAGTGGACGACCAGGTCGGGGGCCTCCTCGGCGATCAGGCGGAGGACCCCCTCGCGGTCGCGGATGTCCAGCTCGCGGTGGCGGAACCGCGACAGCTCGGCCTCGAGCCGGCGCTGGTTCCACCGGGTGTCCCCGTCGGCGCCGAAGAAGACGGCCCGCATGTTGTTGTCGACGCCGACGACGTCGGCCCCGAGGGCGTCGAAGTACGCGACGGCCTCGGAGCCGATCAGGCCGTTGGAGCCGGTGACGAGCACGCGCATGTCGTAGGGTCCTCTGCGGGCGCACGGCCGGCCGGCCGGCGTGGCGGTGGGCTCAGGCCGGCGGCGGGGTCGGGCTGGGGACGAGGACGGCGGGGCCGGGCCCGGCGACGGACGCCGGGCGGGCGGGATGCTCGCCGAGGACCCGGCCGTAGATCGCCAGGCTCCGTCGGGCCATCAGCGTGTGGTCGAACTCGCGGATCGCCCGCTCCCGCGCCGCCCGGCCGAGGCGGTCGCGCAGGCCCGGCTCGGCCAGCAGGCGGCGCGCCGCGGCGGCCAGCGCCGCCGGGTCGTCGACCGGGACGGTCAGGCCCGTCTCGCCGTCCGGGCTGACCCAGGCGACCCCGCTGTGCGGGATCGCGGCGTTGATGACCGGCACGCCGCACGCCATCGCCTCGACCTGGACGAGCCCGAACGCCTCGCTCCGCGCGTTCGAGGGGAACCAGAAGGCGCGGGCCGCGAGGTAGTACGGGATCAGGTCGGTGTAGTGCGGCAGGTTGCCGAGGAAGGCGACCCGCCCGGACACGCCCAGCCGCTCGGCCTCGGCCCGCAGCGCGGGGAGGTCGGGGCCGTCGCCGATCAGGATCAGCGTCCCCTCGACCTCGCGCAGCGCCCGGATCGCGTTCGAGAAGCCCTTGTAGTAGACCATCCGGCCGCAGCCGAGCCAGATCGGGCCGGGGTGCCGGGCGCGGATGCGGTCGGCCTCCTCGCGGTGCGACGCGGTCGGGTCGAGGTATGGCCGGAGGTCGATCCCGTGCGGCAGGACGTCGAGCCGCTCCCGGTACGAGGCGAGGAACCGCGACCCCTCCGCGTAGGTCGGGCTCGTCGGCAGGATGGCGCGGACCCGGCGATAGACGATCGCCTCGACCGGCCGGAACAGCGCGGCGCGGAGCCTCTGGCGGACGACGTCGCTGTGGTACGTCACCACGATCGGGGTCGACGGCCGCGCCCGGAGCAGGGCGAGGATCATCGTCGGCCCGGGGACGTGGAGGTGGAGGATGTCGGCCTCGACGCCGCGGATCCCCGCCGCGAGCCCGGGGCAGAAGTCGAGCTTGGCCCCGGAGGCCGCCCGCCCGAACCGGGTGACCTCGACCGGGCCGTCGGCCTCGGTCACGGTCGCCGACCCCGCGTGGTTGACGCAGAGGACCCGGACCCGGGCCCCCTGCTCCGCCTGCGCCAGGGCCAGGGTGCGCACGTGGGTCTCGATCCCGCCGGGGGCCGGCGGGTAGTACTTGCTCAGGTGGCAGACGCGGGGGGCTGTCATGGGTCCTCGCCGGTCCGGGTCGGGCGCGGGGCGCCGTGCCGGGCCGTGTGGTGTCGTCCTCGGGTTCAGACCGTGAAGAGGTGCTTGTTCTCGCCGATCCAGTCGAGCAGCCTCGAGACGCCGTCGGCCGTCGCGACCTTCGGGCGCCAGCCGAGGAGCCGGCCGGCCTTGCGGACGTCGGCCACGAAGACCCGCTGGTCCCCCGGCCGCCAGTCGGCGAACGGCGGGTCGAGCTCCCGGCCGAACCGCGCCTCGAGCATCGCCACCAGCTCGAGCAGGCTGAGCGTGTTGCCCGGGCCGCCGCCGACGTTGAAGACCTCGCCGGAGACGGCGGCGATCCGCTCGACCGCCGCGAGGTAGGCGTCGACCAGGTCGTCGACCCAGAGGGTGTCGCGGATCTGCTTGCCGTCGCCGAAGATCGTGAACTTCTGGCCCCGCTGGGTCGCCAGGCAGAACCAGGCGATCCACCCCTGGTCCTCGATGCCGAACTGCCGGGTCCCGTAGATGCACGACTGGCGGAAGGCGACGGTCTTCAGGCCGTAGATCCGCGCGTAGTCGCGGACGTACTGGTCCCCCGCCCCCTTGGAGCAGCCGTACGGGCTGTGGAAGTCCAGCGGCTCGGACTCGTCGACCCCCTCGGGCCGGTCCTCGTAGGCGTACCGGCCGCCCCGCTCGACGACCCGGACGTGCTCGAGGTTGCCGTAGACCTTGTTCGTCGACGCGTAGAGGACCGCGGGCCCGCCCCCGGCGAGGCGGACGGCCTCCAGGACGTTGAACGTCCCCAGCGCGTTGGTGTCGAAGTCGGCCCGCGGGTCCGCGACGCTGGTCGTCACGGCGACCTGGGCGGCCAGGTGCAGGACGGCGTCGGCGTCGGCGTGCCGGTCGACGACCTCGCGGATCGCGTCCTTGTCCCGGACGTCGGCCCGGACGAAGTCGGCCACCCCCTGCGCGCGGAGCCATTCCAGGTTGGCGTCGGCCCCGCGGCGGCTCAGGTTGTCGACGACCACGACATGGTCGCCGGCCCCGTGGAACCGCGCGGCCGAGTGGCAGCCGATGAAGCCCGCCCCCCCGGTGATGATCCACTTCCGCTTCGCCATCGGGAAATCCCTCGGGTGCTCGTTCGGTGACTATCGGGCGACGGGCGACGCCGGGGCCGGGTGCCGGGCCGGATCGTCCGCGACGGCCGGGGCCGGGGCGGACGCGCGATCGTACACGGCGGACCACTCCCCGGCGAGCCTCGATCGGTCGTACCGGGCCAGGGCCGCGGCCCGCCCGGCGCGGCCGAGGCGGCCGCGGAGGCCGGCGTCGGCGACCAGCCGGGCGATCGCCTCGGCCAGGGCGGCGGGGTCGCGGGGCGGGCAGCCGAGGGCCTCCTCGCCGTCGGCGAACAGCTCGGCCGCCCCCCCCTCGCGCATCGCCACCACCGCGCGGCCGCAGGCCATCCCCTCGACGATCACCCGCCCGAACGGCTCGGGGCGGGTGCTCGCGTGGACGACCACGTCCAGCCCGCGGATCGCCCGCGCCGGGTCCGCCTGGTGCCCGGTGAAGCCGACCCGCCCGCCCAGCCCGAGCCCCTCGGCATGCGCCCTCAGCGACTCGGGCGCGACCTGCGAGCCGGCCGACCGGTAGATCGGCCCACCGACTATATAGAACCGCGCCGGGATCTCGGCCGGGATTCGGCCCGCGGCGTCGAGGAACAGGCCGTGCCCCTTCCACGTGGCGAACGTGGCGACGAGGCCGACCCGGACCGTCCCGGGCGGGGCCTCGGCCAGGCCGGCCGCGCGGTCCAGGGCCGCCCCCTCGCCCTCGCCCTCGCCCTCGACGGGGCGGAACCGGCCGACGTCGACGGCGTTGTAGATCGTCCGGACCGGGAACCGGCCCCCGAGGGTGGCCCGCGCGTCGGCGGCGACGGACCGGGAGATGGCGACCCCCTCCACCCCCGGCCGCGCCGAGAGCTTCAGGAGGCGGGCCATCGCGGCCCTCGTGCCGAGGTAGTCGTGCAGGTGCCAGACGACGGGGACCCCGCGGGGGGCGGCCCAGGCCCCGAGCAGGTGCATCTTCATCCCGTTGGTCTGGACCAGCGCCGGCCGCTCGTCGCGGAGCCGGCGCGCCAGCCGGCCCCGGTACGCGAGCGTCGCCGAGGCGGCGGACAGGCCCCGGGCCAGCAGGGCGAGCTTCCGGGCCGCGCCCGAAGCCCCGGCGTCGCCGAGCCGGGCGACCCCCGCCGGCAGCGCCAGGACCTCGCACGCGACGCCCAGCGCCTCGACCTCGCCGCGGAGCGGGCCGTCCTCGCCGAGCAGGACGAGCGGGCGGACCCCGGACGGGCCCCGGTCGAGGGCGGCCAGGACGTCGAGCAGGACCATCTCGGCGCCGCCGATCGCGGCCCCGGGCGTGAGGTAGGCGATCTTCACGGCGGGGCCGGCCCCCGGCCCGTCGCGCGGCGATCCGGGCGCCCCGGGCGCATCAGCGGGGCCCCGGGGTCGGGCCGTACGACGCCCGGAGCAGCGGCGGCCGGCCCGCGTCCGCCGACTCCTCGACGACCACCCACGACATCACCTTCAGCTCGATCATCACGAATCCCAGCGCCAGCACCATCATCGCGTAGCCGGCGTAGTCGTGCGCCGTGTGGACCGGGCGGTCGAAGGCGGCGTAGACGATCGCCGTCACCGTGATCCGGATGATGTTGCACGCCAGGGCGATCGGGATGAAGCTCGCCAGGAGGACCGCCCGCTCCAGGATCGGCCGGCGGACGAGGATCACCATCGCCGTGATCAGCGCCCCGAAGCTCAGGAGCATCGACAGGCCCCGGCACGCCTCCGCCACCTCGAGCCGCTGGTCCTTGATCAGGATCACGTTGCCCTCGGCCAGCACGGGCAGCCCGGTGAGCTGGAGCAGGTTCAGCGCCCCGTTGGTGGCGAGGGTCTGGAGCGGGCCGGCGAGGGCGTCGTTGAACCGGGGCGGCAGCGGGATCATGAAGAACAGGAACACGATCGCCGGCAGGGACCACCGGAGCAGGCCCCAGCCGCCGACGGCCAGCACCGTCGCGGCGACGACCAGGGGGATGGTCGCCTGCTCGATCCACTGGTCGTTCCGCTCGTAGAGCCAGTACCGCCAGGCCAGCAGCGCGGCCAGGGGGAGGAAGCCCCACCATTGGGGCCGCGACCGGAGCGAGGCCAGCGCCTCGCGGCGCTGCCAGAGGATGGCCAGGGCGATCGGCACGATCAGGAAGCCGTGCGAGTAGTTGTCGTCGCGGTTCCAGCGGTCGAAGAGGACGGCGAGGCTCGGCCGATACGACCAGGCGATGGCGGCGGCCAGCGCGGCGACGAGGGCGATGGCCGTCGGCCCGAGGCCGCCGGATCGCCGCCGGCCGTCGTCCGTCAGGGTATCCGGGGTCGCGTCCACGGTGCGGGGCACTCCGTATCCTCATCCGGGGGTGCGGGGCCGGGCCGGGCCGGGCGGCGCCGGGCGGCCGCGCTCAGACGTCGAGCGGGGCCTGCGCCGCGCGCTCGTTGCCGTAATCGTAGGACGGGTAGTACGAGCCGTACGTCGAGTCGGCGATCCGGACCCCGTTGACCACCGCGCCGATGACCGAGACGCCGACCGACGCCAGCCGGCGGTTCGCCTTCTCGACGAGCGGGAACCGGCTCATGTCATAGCGGACGGCGAGCACGGCGCCGTCGGTCCAGCGGCCGATCGTCAGGGCGTCGGGCACGGGCAGCACCGGCGGGGCGTCGACGATCACGATGTCGAAGCTCTCGCGGGCCTGCGCCAGGAGCTTGCCCAGCCGCTCGCCGTGCAGCAGCCGTGACGGGTCGACCTTCGGGGTCCCCGACGGCATGAAGTGGAACCCGCCCCCGCCGCCGACGACGACCATCGCCTCGTCGGGCGTGGCCTCGCCGCGCAGGACGTTGATCAGCCCCTTGCCCGTCGGCACGTCGAGCATCCGCGAGAGCGTCGGGTTGCGCAGGTCGCCGTCGATCAGCAGGGTGTGCAGCCCGGCGTTGACGCACCGCTCGGCGAGCTGCGCCGCGAGCGTCGTCTTGCCCTCCGAGGCGCAGGCGCTGGTGATCAGGATCACCCGGCGGTCGCGGCCCCAGGCGTTCCGGCCCGTGCAGAGCGTCACCCGGAGGTGGTCCAGGCTCTGGACGAACTGGTCGAGCTGCCGCTGGGTCCGGAACTCGTCGCGGGCCGAGGACAGCGCCCCCTGCGGCCGGACCTGCGGCAGCGGCGGGACGACGCCGATGACCGGCACCCGGACCCGCAGCGGGATGTCCTCGGGGTCGACCACCCGCCCGGCGTGCAGCTCCAGCAGGACCAGCAGGCACAGGACGCCGAAGAGCATCCCGACCGGCGCGATCGCCATGATCTTCGTCCGGCTGCTCGAGCTCGCCCGGGCCGACGGCCGGGCCCGGTACTCGAGCCGGATCCGCGCCAGCGGGCTCCGGTTCTCGAACTCCATCTGCTGGAGGTTCTGGTCGACCGTCTCCAGGTACTTCTCGGCCCGGGCGAGGTCCATCCGGTCGAACTCGAGCGTGACCTGGTTGGCCCCGTTCTCGCGCTGCGTGACGCTCAGCGCGTTGAGCTTGTTGGTCAGTCCGGCCTCCTCCGCCTTGAGCGCCGCGAGGTGCCCCTCGACCGCCCGCATCGTGGTGTCGGGCGCGACCCCGCCGGCGCGGACCCCGTTGCGGGCCTGCTCCGCGAGCACCGGGCTGAGCTGGGCCCAGAGCGCGTCGAGCTCGGCCTGGGCCGCCTGCCTGGCCCGGAGCGGGACCAGCAGCGACGGGTCGGACCGGTCGCGCACCTTCTCCTTCGCGGCCTTGTACCGATCGTCCGCCGCGTCGAGCCGCTCCTTGACCCGCATCACCTTCGGGTGCTCGTAGAAGAGCTGCGAGACCTGCTCCTTCGTGGCCTCCGCCGGGCCGGCAACGGCCGGCGTCGCGGGCTGGTCGTTCTGGAGCTGCTGGATCTGCGCCTCGGACTTGAGGATCTCGATCTGCACCTTCGTGAGCTGGTCGTTCAGCGCCCGGTAGCCGTCGAGCGTCACGGCGTTCTTGTCCTTCAGCTCCTTGACGTCGGCCGCCCCCTGCTTCTCCTGCTGCTGCTTGATCGCGCCCCGCTTGAGCTTGACCTCGTTGTCCTTCTCCGCCTGGATGACCTTGAGGTTGTCGATCTTCGCCTGGCTCTCCGAGGTGTTGATGTCCTTCGCGCCGCGGACGTAGGCGTCGGCGACGGCGTTGACGATCGCGACGGCCTCCATCGACAGCTCGGAACTCATCAGGATGTCGATGTAGTTGGTCTTGGGGACGATCCCGACGAATAGTAGCGTCTTGATCTCGACGATCGGGTCGTCGGCCCCCTTCAGCTTCGGGTAGTTCCGCAGCTCGGGGTGGGCCTCCAGGGCGGCGGCGATGACGACCGGGCTGGTGATCGCCGCGACCTGGGTCTCCTTGTACTCGGCGAACTCGGAGGTGCCGCTGGTCTGGACGAAGAGGGCCCGCTCGCCGGGCTCGACCCGGATCCGGGCGCGCGCCTCGTAGGTCGGCTTGACCTTGACGTAGGCCAGGCACATCAGGCCGATCGAGCCGATGACCCAGACCAGGGCCGCCTGCCACCAGTGGCGCCTGAGGGCGCGGCCGACGAGCCGGAGGGTGATCTTCCGGCCCGAGCCCTGGGGCTCGCCGGCGTCGGCGGCCCCGACCAGGAGGTCGTGCGCGGCCGGGGCGGCCACGATCTGGGTGTGGCGGACCGGCATCGGTGCGTTGGGGCGATCCGGAGGGGTCATGGAGGGTGCCTTTCAGGGGGGCGTCGGTCGCGTCGCGGCGGGGGCCTCAGCCCTTCGGGGCCGGCGGTGCGGGCGGCGGGGCCGGGCGCGTGATCCGCGCCTCCAGGTCGGGGATCAGCGTGGCGAGGAACGACTCGATCGGGTTGTCCACGTCGCGGGCCTCGGACGGGGTGATCCGCCGCGCGACCTGGACCTTGTACATCCCCGGGATCCGCTCCGACTCCTTCGGGCTGCCGACGGAGGTCGACCACCGGCCGTTGTACCGCCAGGAATAGTACACCTCCTGGATCTCCGGCTGGGCGGCGTCGCCCTTCCGGTAGGCGAGCGACTTGAACGGGGCGGAGCCGCCGGCGAACGGGACCGTCCGCTCGGAGGAGTCGCCCCCCGTCGCGTAGCCGGCCTTCGGGTAGCATAGCTCGGGCGAGTGGATGAAGATGTCGCTCGTCGGCCCGTACAGGAGGATCACGTCCAGGGCGACGCCGGTGCGCTGGTCGACGTAGTGGCGGGTGACGTGGTCGGTGCTGCCGGTCCCCGCGACGATCCGGGCGTCGAGCTCGGTGGCGACCCCCGTCCAGGTCCCCAGCTCCATCGGGACCTCGGCGAGCGGGAACGGCGACTCCTTGCCGGCGGCCATGTACTTGTCGACCCGCAGGGCCTGCCAGTGCCGGACCGCGCCGGAGCCGAGGACCAGGGCGGCGACCAGGCCGGCCCGGGCGAGCGTCGAGGCCCGGGCGGCCCTCCGGGGTGGGAGGGCGGGGGGTGCGGCGGCGGGGCTGGCGGCGCTCGGGCTCATGAGGGGTGGCTCGGGTGCTGGTCCGGGGGGAGGGCCGCGAGCGGCCGTGGCGCGAATCATACCGGGGCGAGGCGGGCCTCGTGACGCGACGCGGGCCTGCGGGGGTACGGCCGGGGGGACGCCCCGGGCATGCCCCTAAGATCATGGCCCCCGCCCCCCGCCATTGCAAGCCGGATTCCGGCCGAAGGGCCGCGGCGCGGCCCGCGGGGGCCCCCGCCGCCCCGCGCCACCCCCGGCGTCGTTTTCGGGCAACGTGCGGCCCGGGTTGCGGGGCGGCCGGCCCGTCGCCTAGAATCGTGGCTGTCGATCCCCGACCGCGGCATCGAGGCCGGCCGCTGGCGACGGGGCGCCCCGTGTCGCCCCGCCCCATCCCTCGTCGAAATCCGAGAGCGGCGGCCGACGCCGCGGACGCCGCGCCGGACCGGCGCCCTCCCCCCCGTCGAGACACCCCCAGGAGTCGGCATCGTGAGCAAGGCGAACAAGGCGGGCCGCACCCCCGCGACGGCGAGCCCCGGGGTCCCCTCGGGTCCGACCTCGCGTCGGCTCAACGTCCGGGCCCTGATCATCCTGGCGGTCGTCGTCCTGGTGGTCGTCCCGGGCTTCTTCGCGCTCAAGGCGATCCAGGGCCACGCCGGCCAGGCCGGCTACGTCGCCCAGGCGAAGCGGGCGATGGACGAGGGCCGGCCCGACATGGCCCTGAGCTTCGTCAACGAGTACCTCAGGCGGAATCCCGAGGACCTCGAGGCGCTGGAGCTCAAGGGCAAGGTCCTCGAGCAGACGGCGCGGGGCGGCGCGGGGGTGGAGGAGGCGATCCGGGTCCAGGGGCAGATCCTGGCCATCGACCCGGAGCGGCTCGACGCGCGGAGGCGGTCGGTCGAGCTGAACCTGCGGATCGGCAACTACCGCGCGGCGGAGACCGCCGCGGCCGAATACCTGGCGCGGGGGCCCAAGGACGCCGCGGCGCATCGGCTGATGGCGCAGGCGTTCGAGGGGGTGGCCTTCCGCGGCGACGAGTCCTACTGGGCCCGCGCCGTCGCCGAGTACGAGGAGGCCCGCAAGCTCGACCCCGGCGACATCAACGCCGCGACGCGGCTGGCCTACCTGTACCGGGAGAAGTCCAAGGATCCGGCCAGGGCCCGCGCGGTGATGGACCGGGTGCTGGCGGCCAACCCCAAGTCGGTCCAGGCTCGGCTGGCGCGGTTCCGGTTCGACCTCTCGGAGGCCGGCGGCGGGCGGGCCGACGCGGCGCTGGCCGAGCTCGACGAGGCGATCAAGCTCGCGCCGGGCGACGCCGAGGCGCGGATCCTCGCCGCCGAGCTCGCCACCCAGCGGGCCGACCCGGCGACGGCCCGCCGCCACCTGGCGGCGATCGACCCGGCCCCCAAGGACGACCTCCGCATCAAGCTCGTCACCGGCCTGATCGAGTTCCTCGAGCAGAAGCCCGACGACGCGATCCAGAGCTGGCGGTCGGGGCTGGTGCAGACCGGCGGCACCAACGCCGAGCTCACCTGGCGGCTGGCCCGGGTGATGCTCGGGATGGGGCGGGTCCGCGACGCCGAGCCCCTGATGGCCCGGTACCGCCAGCTCGCCGGCGGGTCCGAGCCGCCGTACGAGTACCGCTTCCTCGTGGCGCTGGCCAAGCTGCGGACCGGCAGCACCAAGGAGGGGATCGCCGAGCTGGAGGCGATCCGCGACAAGGTCGGCCGCGAATACGCCGCGCAGGTCCTGGTCGCGCTGGGCGGCGCCTACGAGGTCGACCGCGACGAGGCCAAGGCCCTGGAGGCGTACCGGAGGGCGTCGAACCTGCCCGGCTCCGGCGCGCAGCCGTGGACGTCGATGGCCCGCGTGCAGCTGAACGACCGGCCGGCCGAGGCGACCGCGACGCTCGAGCGCGGCCTGCTCGCCCTGCCCGAGGACCCGGCCCTCCTGACGATGCTGGCCCAGGTCCTCTGGCAGCAGGAGATGGCCAAGCCCAAGGACCGCGACTGGTCCGAGTTCCTCCGGGTCCTGGCCCGGGCCGAGAAGGCCGCCCCCAACTCCCCCGACGTCGCCGTCGTCCGGGCCGACTACCTGGCCAAGACCGGCCAGCTCGACGCCGGCCTGAAGCTGATCCAGGACGCCAACGCCAAGGCCCCGGCCTCCGCCGGGCTCTGGCTGGCCCGCGCCAACGTGCTGGCGCAGCTCGGCCGGTCGGACGAGGCGCTCGGCGTGCTCGACGCGGCCACCAAGGCGGCCGGCGAGAACGCCCAGTTCCGCACCACCCGCGCCCGGCTCCTGCTCGACCGGGGCGAGACCACGGCCGCGCTCGACGTGCTGCGGCGGGGCCTGGACGTCGTCCCGCGCGACCAGTGGCCGCTCATGTACAAGGGCCTGGGCGAATACCACCAGCTCCGCGCCGACTTCGCGGCCGCCCGCCGGGCCTTCGACGAGTGGGCCAGGCTCGTCCCCGACTCGGCCGAGCCGAGGCTGGCCCTGATGAACCTGGCGATCGCCTCGGGCGACTCCGCGTCGATGGAGGCCCAGGTCGAGGGGATGAGGGCGGTCGGCGGGTCGGGGAGCCTCTTCTGGAAGGTCGCCCGCGCCGAGTTCCTGCTCCAGCCGAAGGCCAACGCCGCCGGCCCCGACGGCAGGCCGATGGGCGAGGCCGATCGGCTCCGCGAGGCCGAGGCCCTGATCCGCGACGTCAAGGCGACCGCCCCCCGCCAGCCGGCCAGCCTGCTGCTCGAGGCCCGGCTCGCCGAGCGGCGGGGCAAGGTCGACGACGCGGTCGCCGCCTACCGGGCGGCCCTGGACCTCCGCGGCGGCCAGATCGCGCTGCGGCCGCTGGTCTCCCTGCTGGCGTCCAAGGGGCGCAACGACGAGATCAACGCGCTGCTCAAGAAGAACTCCGCCTTCTCGGGCGACCTGGTCCGGCTGGCGAGCGGGATGGCCCTGCAGATGGGCGACGCCGAGCAGGCGCAGCGCCTGGCCGAGCGGATGCTCCAGGGGGACCCCACCAGCGTCGACGCCGCCAACTGGAAGGCGAAGGTGCAGGCCTCGCTGGGCAAGCCCGAGGAGGCCGAGGCGACCCTCCGGCAGATGACCCTGCAGCGCCCCGAGGAGCCGACCGCCTGGATCCAGCTGATGATGTTCCAGGCCGTCCGCGGCGAGATGCCCGCGGCCAAGGCCACGTTCGAGGAGATGAAACGCAAGGCCAGGACCGACCGGCCCGAGCTGCTCTGGGCGACCTGCTACTACCGGGTCCTCGGCATGCAGCCGCTCGCCGACGAGTCGTTCGCCGAGGCCCTGAGGAAGTGGCCCGACGAGCCGAAGGTCCTCCAGGCGGCGGCCGACTACTTCGAGGCGACCGCCCGCCCGGCCCAGGCCGAGGCGGCGCTCCGCCGCGTCCGGCAGGTCGCGCCGGCCCTGGACTGGGCCCGGCGTCGCCTGGCGCTGAACCTCTCGGCGCGGCCGAACGACCGGGCCGCGTGGTCGGAGGCGATGGCGATCGTCGGCGAGGCCCCGTCGCAGTCCGACGGGCCCGAGGACCGGCTCCTCCGCGCCGTCGTGCTCTCCCGGAGCGGCGACCCGAGGGAGCGGGACGAGGCGATCCGGGTCCTCGAGGCCCTCTCGGCCGAGCTGCCGAACTCGGCGAAGCTGCACGACGTCCTGGCCCGGAGCCTGAAGGACGTCGACCGGCCCAAGGCCCGCGAGCACGCCGCCCGGGCCGCGTCGGCCGACGGCGCCACGGCCGAGGCGATCCTCTTCCACGCGGTCCTGGAGCTCGAGGCCAGGAACCTGGACGCCGCCAACGCGGCGCTGGCCCGCCTGGTCGCGATGGCCCCGAACTCCCTGCCGACGATCGAGCTCGAGGCGCGGATCCGCCACGGCGAGGGCAAGGACGCCGACGCCGCGGACGTCCTCCGCAAGGCCTTCGAGGCCCGCCGGAAGGCCCCCGACGCCCTGGACGTGGGCGCGAAGATCGTCAAGGTCATGCTCCAGCTCGGCCTGGCCGAGGCCGCCGAGCCGGTCGCCAAGGAGCTGGGGGCGCTCGGCCCGAAGGGGCAGATCGCCTACGCCGAGTTCCTCGGCGGCCGGGGCCGGGCCCGCGAGGCGGGGGCCGCCCTCGAGGCCGCCGCCAAGGCCGGGGCGGCCGTCGACGCGGCGCGGTCGGCCATAGCCCTGGCGGCCGAGGCCCCCGCGGGGGGCGGCGAGTGGCTCGACCGGACCGACGGGCTGCTCAGCCTGGCCCTGAAGGGGCAGCCCGCGTCGCCCGAGCTCCTCCAGATGCAGGCCTACCTCCGGCACATGAAGGGCGACTTCGCCGGGGAGATCCGCGCCTATGAAGATATCATCGCCAAGAATCCGAACAGCGTCGTGGTCCTGAACAACATGGCGTGGACGCTCTCCGAGAACTACGGGAAGCCCGAGGAGGGCCTGGCGCGGGCCGACGAGGCGATCAAGAAGGGCGGCTGGTCGCCCCACGTCGCCGACACCCGGGGGGTAATCCTCACGCGGCTCGGGCGGGCCGACGAGGCGGTGAAGGCGCTCGAGGCCGCCGCCGGCAGCCTGCCGACCGGGCCGATCTACTTCCACCTGGCCCGGGCCTACAAGAAGGCGGGCCGCGAGGCGGACTCCGAGAAGGCGCGCGACCTGGCGCGGAAGGCCGGCCTCCGGCCCGAGCAGCTCCAGCCGTCGGAGCGCGACGAGGCCGCGTCCCTCGTCGGGGCGGCCGGCGCCCCGGCCCCGGCCCCGAGACCTTGACCCCGGCCCTCCGGCGGAGACGGCGACCGATGCCGAGGCGGGCGGGACCGTACTGGACGGACGCGCGAGTCGCCCTCGAGATCCTCGAGCCCGGGGCGGCGCGCCCCCGGCCGGTCCTCCTCGGCCGGCCGTTCGCCCTCGTCGGCCGGATCGCCGACGCCGAGATCCGGTTCGACGACCGCGGCGTCAGCGCCCGGCACGTCTACCTCCACGCCGACCGCCGCGGCCTCTTCGCCGTCGACCTCGCGACCCGGACCGGCACGCGGTTCGGCGAGGTCGACGCCCCGTGCGGCTGGCTCCGCCCCGGCGAGTCGATCGAGGTCGCCGGCCGGGTCATCCGCGTCGAGGGCTTCGAGCTCGGCGGGCGGCCCGTCGTCCCGCCGCCGTGCGCCGTCGACCTCCTGGCCGACGCCGGGACCGCCCCCCTGGTCGCCCTGACCCTCGAGCCGGTCGGCCAGCGCGGCCCGTCGTGGGCGATCGGGTCGGAGCTCGCCTTCGTCGGCCGGAGCGACGGGTGCGCCATCCGCCTCAACCAGGCGAGCGTCTCGCGGACCCACTGCGTCCTCGTCCGGACGCCCCGCGCCGCCTACGTCGTCGACCTGCCGGGCCGGCCGACCCTCGTCAACGGCCAGCCCCCCCGCGGCGCCGCGGCGATCCGCGAGGGCGACGTCCTGACGATCGGCCAGGTCCGGTTCGTCGCTCGGGTCGTCGTCGGCGACGACCTCGACGCCGCGGCCGAGTCCGGCGCCGCCCCCGCGACGCCGGCCGGCACGCACGACCTCGTCCGGTTCGGCCCCACCCCGGCGGTGCCCGCCGCCTTCGGCCCGAGCCCGGCCGTCCCCGCCGGCCTGAACGCGGCGGACGGCCTGCCGTTCCCGATCGAGCAGGTCCCCCCCGAGGCGCGCGAGGCCGTCCTCGGCTGGATGCTCGGGGTCCTCCACTCGGGCCAGTCGGAGATCCTCCGCCGCCAGGACGAGCTCCAGCACTCGGTCGGCCTGGTCCTCCGCCACCTCCAGAACGACACGACGTCCCGGCTCGAGGACCAGGGCGGGCGGATCGAGGCCCTGGCCGCCGACATCCGCCGGCTCGAGGCCCGCGCCGCCGAATCCCAGGCCGCGCCGGCCGCGGGCCAGCCCTACCCGCCCCCCTTCCCCGACGAACCGCCCCGCCCCGCCCGCGACCTCCCCCCCGCCCCGGAGATCGACCCGACCCGGTCGCTCGCCACCGCCGCCTGGCTGCTCGATAAGATCGACAAGGTGAGTTCCGACAATAAGTTCACGTTTCGATCCCTCCTCGCGAAGCTCGGCCCCCGCCGCGACGACGCCCCCTCCGGCGAACACCCCGGCGGCGACCGGCCCGATCCATCCACGCAATCGATGAGCCCGAGCCTCGACCGGGACGACGGGGCCTGAGGCCCCAGCGGGCCCGCCCTGGGGCCCGGATCGTCGGCTGGTCGAATCCCCGGCCGCCCCGCCGGGAGCGTTCCTGGACGGAGCCAGGGCCCTTCCCGGGGCATCCCTCGGCCGGAGCCCCCATCCCCATCACCCAGAGGACGACGGATGGCGACGCGGCCGGCGCGATCCTGCCGGTCGCGACGGTCGTGACGACACGGCCCGCGACGGCCGCCGCGGGGCCCGTCACGTCACTGCGGGCATACTTAGCCGCGGCGACGCCCGGGGCCGGCCGGGTCGTCCCGCCGCCCGCGATCCGGCCATCCCGTCGCCGGCCGCGGCGCACGGTACCGATAAACCGGACATACTTGGGGGCGACCGACCCGGCCGGTCGGCCCCGGGCGGCCCGCGATCCCGGCCGGCCCCACCCGCCGGTCGGCCGGGCGTCCCCCCCGGAAGGCGGCCCGCAGCCTCCACAATCGTCCATCACGATAAACCGGACATACTCCGGCAACGGACATCCGTCCATCACGACAAACCGAGCATACCTCGCCCCCCACGCCCTTTGTGATCAGGTGTCCATCACGATGAACCGGACATACCAGGCCCTCCGATCATCCGTCCACCACGATAAACCGGACATAGTTCGCTCAATGCATGCAATTGGTGATCAAACCCATCGTAACGATATCCGGACCTTAGTGTTTATTTGTCCATGACGATAAACCGCCCCTAGATAGGGCGTGCACTCACGATAAACCGGACATACATTCCACGATAAACCGGACATACTTAGGGCGTGCACTCACGATAAACCGGACATACCACTAACGATAAACCGAGCATACTTGGCTCTCGGAAGTTCTGTTAGATCCAGGACTTACGGCGCAGAGAATTTGTATTAGACTTTTGCTTAGACTAAAAGACAAACAGCGGCCCGCTGTTTTTGTTGTTGTTTTTTGCCTCTACAATTCCTACAGATTACCCAAATTAACATGCCCCGGAGTCCGACGATGCCGATTAGCGAGAATCAATCGGATGAGCAGAATCTAACGATTGAAGAGACTGGAGGTTTTGAGCAGAATGAAGAGAATTCCCCGACGCTCGAGCAGGGGTGGAAAGACGAGCTGAATCTCGCCGAATTCCCGATCGCGGCGCTGTCGGATCGGGTGCCGGACGGGCAGCTGACGCTCGTCTTCGAGGACAAGCTGGAGCGCCGCGACAGCGCCCCGATCGTGCGACGGCTGACGATCATGGGGACGCCGAAGCACGGCCTGCCGACGTCGATGGACGACGAGGTGCTGGTCGGCCTGATCCAGCTGACGAAGCGGCGGAGCAACTTCACCGACCCCCGCGTCACGTTCTCGCGCTACGAGCTGATCGAGCTGCTGGGGTGGCCCCAGAGCGGGCACAGCTACCGTCGGATCGAGGAGGCGTTGCACCGGTGGGTGGGGGTCGTCCTGATGTACGAGAACGCCTGGTGGGACAACAACGCCAAGAGCTGGGTCGACGAGAACTTCCACGTCCTGGACAACGTGACCCTCTACGACCGCGAGCGGCGGAAGCCGTCGAGGGCGGCGAAGTCGGCGACGAAGGCCGCCGCGCCGAAGCGGTCGAGGAAGGTGGGGTCGGAGGGGGACCCCCTGCCCCTCTCCAGCTTCAAATGGAACGAGGTGATCTTCCAGAGCTTCCAGAGCGGCAACCTCAAGCAGCTCGACCTGGAGTTCTACCTCCGGCTCAGGCTGCCGACGACGAAGCGGATGTTCCGGTTCCTCGACAAGCGGTTCTACCGCCGGTCGCAGCTGGACTTCGACCTCAGGACGCTCGCGTGCGAGCACATCGGCCTGAGCCGGTCGTACGCGCCGACCGAGCTGAAGCGGCGGCTCAGGCCGGCCTTGGAGGAGCTGGAGGGGCTGGGGTTCCTCGAGCCGCTGGACGCCGACGAGCGCTATTCCTGGGTCGCGCGGGGGTCGTGGCGGATCATCCTGATCCGCGGCGAGGCCGCGCAGGGGGAGCCGACGCCGCAGTCCGGCGCGGGCGACCTGGTCGAGGCCCTGCGGGGCCGGGGCGTGACCCACAAGACGGCGGCCGAGCTCGTCGCGTCGCACCCGCACGGGCGGGTCCGGACCAAGCTCGAGGTCTTCGACTGGCTGGTTAAGAACCGGGACAAGCGGGTCGGCAAGAACCCGGCGGGCTACCTGGTCGCGTCGATCCGCTCGGACTACAGGGCCCCGACCGACTTCACTGCGGCCGAGGCCAAGGGCAAGGAGGCGAAGGGGGCGACGGAGTCGGCCGACGAGGACCGCAGGCGACGGCGGCGGGCGAAGGACGAGACCGACCGCGCCAAGGCCAGCGAGGCCGCCCTCCGCGAGCGCTGGGAGCGGCTCGACGAGGCCGAGCGGGCGGCGATCATCGCCGCGGTGAAGGCCGAGAACCCGAGCATCGGCCGGTTCAAGAACATGCTCGAGCCGCTCTGCCTCGCCGCCCTCGAGAAGTCGACCGCCGCCGGGCCGGCCGTCCTCCAGAAGGGGCTCTTCCCCGACCCGGAATAAAGCGGGGACCTCGGTCGGGCCCGGTGCCGGCCCCGGGACCCGCCGGACTCGTGCCGGTCGGCGGGCCGACGGTCCGTCGGACGCATCAGGCCTTGGCGGCCGCCCTGACCGCCGTCTGATCGTCGACGGGCGTGAACTGCGAATTCTTCCTCACCGACGCGATGCCCCGCTCCATCGAGGAGGTCGAGGAGTACATCTCGCTCGTCCCGATGACCTCGCCGTTGGCGGCCTTGAGCACGAAATACGGCTGGCCGCCCTTCGACGTCCTCCGGTCGAAGCGGGCGTCGTCGGGGGCGTTCCGCCTCACCGACTCGATCCCGTTCTCCGCACTCTGCTTCTGCTTGTAGAGCTCGCTGGTCAGGATGACCTCGTTGTTGCCCGCCTTCAGGACGAACAGGAATTGGTCGTCCTTGGAAGCCTTGATGACAAACCTGGCGGCCATCTTCCTCTCCTCCGCGGCGTGTCATGACGGGGTGAGACCGGTCTGATTCTGACTCGCCCCGATCCTCGGATCAATCGGATGATCTGCGAAACTCTGCAATCCCTGTTTTATCAGCATCAATGAGATTGCCCCGATCATCGGTCGGGATGGGCCGCCCCCTGCCCTGCCCCGGCGTCGTCGGCGTGCCGCCGGGGTCGCGAGCCGATCCGGTCCCGATCGAGGACGACGGGCGCGGCCGGGGCTACTCCCCCCCCTGCTCCGTCGCTTCGGGGCCGGGCTCCGCGTTGCGGACCGAGCGGCGGTCGCGCGAGTCGTAGAGGACCATCGAGGCGACCACGGGGCGCAGGAGGTCGTTGACGACGTCCGAGCGGTCCTTGCCGATGTGGATCGCGTAGAGCCAGAGCTTCTTGTCCAGGTCCTCCTCGAGGGCGAACATCCGCTGGACCCGCCTCGGCTTGGCCGGCTTGGACCGGGGGGTGCGGGGCCGGCCGCCGTCCCTCGGGGCCGGGGCCGGGGTGGCGGCGATCCTCGGCATCGCCGGCTCGGGCTCGGCGGACGGCGGCGGGAACTCGCCGGCATCGGCCGGCTCCCCCGTCATGGTCCCGGCGACGGCCTGGCGGCGTTCGAACTCGGCCTCGCTCATGGCCGGCGGCCGGACCAGGCCGGTCCGGCTCTCGGGGCCGGGAATCCCACCGCGACGTCCGCTCATCGACGCACCCCCCTTCACGCTCGACCGTCCCCGCCGCCGCGATCCCCGACCGGGCCGCCCGGATCAGAGGCCCGCCGCCGCCCGCTCGCCCGCCCCCTCGGCCGCGACCCCCGACCCGAGGAACGCCGCCGCCGCCGCCCGATATGCCGACGCCCCGGGGCTGAACCGGTCGTAGGTCACCGCCGGCACCCCCCGCGCATACGCCTCGCGGAACTTCACCGAGGTCGGCACCGACCGCTCGTAGACGAGCGGGCCGAAGTAGCTGCGGACCTCGGCCTCGACCTGCTTCGAGACGAGGGTCCGGTCCGCCCGCGTGATCAGGACGCCCGAGACGGCCAGGGGGCCGGCGTCGGTGAACTCGCGGCGGAACCCGCTCACCGCGGCGATCAGCTCCTCCAGGGCGCGGACCCCCGCCAGCGCGGCGACGCACGGGTCGATCGGGATGATCACCTCGCCGACCGCGTAGAGGATCGCCACGTTCAGGGGCGTCTGCACCGGGCTCGTGTCGACGACCAGGACGTCGTAGTCGCGGACCGACCGGATCACCCGCCGGATCCGGAACTCGCGCCCCTGCCCCAGCCCCTGGCTGCTCCCCATCTGGTCCGAGCACGCGCCGAGGCGATCCCCGGGGGGGATCAGGTCGAGGTCGGCCACCCCGGTCGGCCGGGCCACGTCGGCGATCGCCAGGCCGTCGAGCAGGAGGTCGGCCAGCCCGAGCGTCGGGACGCCCCGCGCGAAGAACCCGAGGGTCGCGTTGCCCGAGGGGTCGGCGTCGATGATCAGGACGCGGCGGCCCATCTCGGCGATCGCCGCCGCGAGGTTGATGGTGGTCGTGCTCTTGCCCACGCCCCCCTTCGCGTTGGTGATCGCCACGCTCCGCATCGCAGTCCCTCCCCCCCGCCCCCGGGGCGGGGCCGTCGCCCCTGCAACAAGCCCCGGCATGGGGACTTATCGGACCGGCATCGGTCCCGAGTCGAGTCGTCCCGTCGTTAAATCGGCAAATCGTCGCCTCGGCCCCTCGGTACCGACCGGTCAAGGTCGATCGATCCCCTGACGCCAAGGCCCCGGCGCCGCATCGTCGCAATGTGCCAAGGCGACCGATGGTCGAAGGTGCCAAGTCGGGTTGAGGCCATCGACGTCCGAGGTTACTGGGATCCAGGGTTCGAAGCAATCAACGTCACTGGAAGTCGATGACGCATGGCTGCCCGCAGGACTTGTTGCCAAGGTACCAAGTTCGATTGGCATGTTGTCCGCTGTGCGGCCCGGAGGGGCAGGTCTCGAGGTACCGCGGCGATCAAGGCCCACCGCCGACGTGGGGACCTGGTCACCCTGGGTACCTCGGCCGATGGGCATGCCGGGCGATTCCGCGGCCGACCCGACGAGGGAGCCGGATCGCACGCTCCACCGGGAGGCCACCGCCAGTCGGGGGACGTTCTCCGTCACCAAGTCCCGTCGTCGACCGAGTCCCCCGGCTCGACCATCGACATCGGCAGGTCGGGGCACCGGACGCCCTGGTGACCCGTGAAATCGGCAACATGGTACCGAGCCGGTCGACATCGCCTGGTCACTCGGGATCATGCGGTCGGATGTCGCAAGCGATCGAGACGGCATCTGTCACAGGGTAAGCCCCCGAGACAGGAGTCAAGCGGACCAGGGCATCAATATCGGCAGACGACGACTTCGACGGGGAGCGATCTGGACCAAGGGACCAAGTCACCATGGGCGAAATCGGACCAAGAGACAATGGAGACTTGATTCCGGGATTTCCCCTTGACCATGATGTCACGACTCGCCGACGCCTCGCCCCCTTGAACACGCATGACCAAGTCGGTCCATTCGCCTTGATCGCCCGTCTCCGCGGCCGCGTGACCGTCGTCGGCCGCGACTCGTCCCGTCGTCGGGCCCGGGACGGCCCCCGGCACGGGCCGGCGTCCCCGACCCGGGGGCCGGGCCGGCCGTCGTCGGGGCAGGGGGGGAGGGCCGGCGGGGCCGGACGGTTCTTTTTCCCGGGGCGCGAATTATTTCGTTGACGGGGTTCCTAGGTCATCGATAGCATCTCATCACGCTCGATTGCGTGGATAATATACCGATCCGACGGTATCAACGCTGATCACCGACCAAGCGGACGGAAATCTGGGCTGACGGGGAGGGAGGCGGGGCCTGGGGTACTTGACTAATTCTCCCTTGGCCTGCATGCTTTCGAAATCCTCGGGACCGGATCGTCCCCACCACGACGACGTCGACAACCAGGTCCGCCATCGGCACCGATGGCGTCGCTCTGATAGCGGAGAGACATCCATGCGCCGAGAACCGACCGAGGTGAAGGACCGGGTGGGGCGGGGCCGATGGCGGCCGGCGGCGCGGGGCGTGGCGGCGACGCGGTCGCGGCTGCGGCGCCTGACGCTGGAGTCGCTCGAGGCGCGGGCGCTGATGGCGACGGCGCCGCTGCCGATCGTCGCGAACCAGACCTCGGTCTCGTTCGGATCGGAGAAGCGGGACGACAGCAGCCCCTGGGTCGCGATCGACCCGATCAATCCGCTGAAGATGGTGGCCGTCTTCACGACGCGCGACACCTCGAGCGGCCAGACGATCATCTTCTCCCAGGCCCAGGCGACGACCGACGGCGGCAAGCACTGGTCGTCGGTGGGCCTGCCGGGCAACCTCGGCGACCCGACGACCTCGAACCCGGTCAAGGCGTTCTCGCAGGCCAAGGCGTCGGGCGTCGGCTTCGACCGGAGCGAGAACGTCTATATCGGAATCCTCGAGGTCAACGACGCCGGCAACGCCGGCGCGGCGGTCGTCCAGAAGTACAACTTCTCGGGCGGGTCGCCGTCCCTGACGAACCCGAACAACGTCGCGTACGGCTGGAACCAGGCGGCGCAGGGGCAGGCGGGCCAGCCCGCGATCGTCGACTTCTCGCTGGCCGTCGACGGCAACCTCGGGACCTTCACCGACCCCGACACGGGGGCCGTGCAGACGGACCCGACTGCGGGCAGCGTCTATGTCGCGGCGACGATGAACACGCCGCCGCCGTCCGGGGCGGGGCCCTCATTCAACCCGTACGAGGTCGCCCTCGTCGCCTCGACCGACGGGACGAACTTCGGCGGCCTGACGTTCCTCGACGGCTCGATCGGCGGCAGCTTCGGGCCTCAGCGCGACGTCAGCCCGCGGGTGGCGATCGACGGGGGCAGGGCGGGGGGGGCCGCCGGGGGCAAGGTGACGGTCGTCTGGGACGACTTCGGATCGCTCGCCCTGGCGGTCCCGCCGCGGGACGTGATCTGGGCGAACACGGCCACGATCAGCGGCACGACCGTCTCGCCCGGCGCCACCTCCCAGGTGACGACGACGATCGTCCGCGGGGCGCTGACGCCGAACTACCCGCTGGCCAGCCCCGCCTCGCCGATCGGCATCGGCCCGGCGCCGGCGATCGCCTCGGACCAGACCCTCGGCTCGTTCAGCCCGCACCAGGGGCGGATCTACGTCACCTATGTCGATAAATACACGGACATCCTCAACCCGGCCGACAACTCGGACATCTTCCTCAGGACGTCCGACGACGGCGGCGGCACCTGGTCGGTCCCGGTCCAGGTCAACACCGACTCCGCGGCGCACGACGGGCACACCGAGTCGGTCGGCCCGGGCGACCTGGGCGTCACGGCCAAGCACCCCGCCGGCCGGAGCCAGTTCGAGCCGGCCGTCGCGGTCGACCAGTCGACCGGCACGGTCGCCCTGTCCTGGCTCGACGCCCGCGACGACGCGTCGCGGTCGCGGTACGCCACCTACCTGACGACCAGCATCGACGGCGGCCGGACGTTCTCGCCGCAGGCGTTCGCCAACCGGCCCGCGGTCGTCAAGGACGCGATCACCGGCAAGGGGGTCGTGATCGGGCCGATGCTCGACAGCCAGGCCGGGTCGAACCCGAACACCGAAGGGTCGATCAGCTTCGGGACCCACCAGGGCCTGGCCGTCGGCGGCGGGATGATCCATCCGGTCTGGGCCGGGACGGTCGCCGACCTCGGCGGCGGCCTGATCGTCGGCGACGCCTTCAAGAAGACCCGCCTGACGATCGAGACGGCCCAGGCGTCCTACCCGGCCGGCCCGCGGATCATCGCCGGGTCGATGGGCCCGGTCGCCGCGCAGACCTTCAACAACACCCCGGCCGGCACGTTCACCTTCAACAACACGTACTCGGCCTCCGACCACACGCAGCAGCTCGACGGCTTCACGGTGACCTTCGACCGGCCGGTCGACGTCTCCAGCTTCCGGCCGTCGTCGGTCCGGGTCGTCTACCGCGACACGGTGACCCCCCTGGGCTCGCCCGGGACTCCGGTGGCCGTCGGCGCGGGGATCCGGCCGCTCGACTCGTCCTTCGGCGGGGCGGAGGCGACGACCTTCTTCGTCCCGTTCGCGGCGCCGCAGTCGGCCGTCGGCACCTACAGCTACGCGGTCGGCCCGGGCATCCGCGACCGGCTCCGCGGGCCGTCGCGGGTCACCTTCGTGCCGGACGCCGGCCCGGCCACGACCGCCGCCGCCTCGCCCCAGGTCCCGAAGCACATCGACGACTTCGGCACGCAGGTCCCCAACCAGCCGAGCAACCTCGACTCGACCATCGCGGTCTCGGGGTTCCCGGCGGCCGACGTCCTGTCGCACATCTCGGTCACGCTCCAGATCAACCACACCTACGACAGCGACCTCCAAATCACCCTGGTCTCGCCGACCGGCCAGCGGGTCGTCCTCTCGCAGAACCGCGGGTTCAACACGCAGGACTTCAACACCACGACGTTCGACGACGCGGCGACGACCCCGATCTCGTCCGGCCTCGGGCCGTTCAACGGCACCTACGCGCCCGACCAGCCGCTCTCGTCGCTCAACGGCGGGGCGGCCAACGGGACCTGGACCCTCAACATCCAGGACCAGGCGGCCCAGGACGTCGGCGACCTCGTCTCCTGGTCCGTGACGATCAGCTCCGGCAAGGCCGTCACGTCCGGCGGGTCCAACGGCAACGCGATGGACCAGAACGCCAACGGGATCCCGGGCGAGGCGTCCGACATCTTCGCCGCGCCGGCCCCGCTGGGGGGGGCGCCGTTCCTCGCCCCGTACGACACGGCCACCCTGCCGCTGATCGTCCCGGGCCCGCACCTCGTCTCGTCGTTCGTCCCGGGCGTGGCCAGCAGGACGGCCGACAACCTCGCCCTGAACGCGGCGGTCAGCTCGCTCGACGTGACCTTCGACCGCGACATGGACCCGAGCACGTTCGCCGCGGTCCAGGTCCTCCGGGTCGCCGGGCCGTACGGGGTCGTGGCCGGGCCGTACGCGGTCGCCCCCGACCCCCAGCCCGGGGAGAACGCGGCGCATCCCCGGACCTTCCGGATCGCGTTCCCGAAGCAGTCCCTCAGCGGGACCTACACCGTCACGATGGCCTCGTCGATCAAGTCGGCCCACGGCGACGCCGTCGACACCAACCAGAACGCCGGCGTCGACCTCCTCTTCGACAAGAGCACCCCGGGCACGACCACGGCCGAGAACACCTACAGCGCCGCGGGCTTGCCGCTGACGATCGCCCCGGGCAAGTCGGTCTCCTCGACGATCAACGTCACCGACAACTACCTGATCAAGAATTTCATCCTCGGCCTGGATATCACCTACCCGAGCGACCCCGACCTCGAGGCGACCCTGACGACCCCGTCGGGGGCCGTGATCCGCCTCTTCACCCGGGTGGGGAACATCGGGCCGACGGGGACGCAGCAGAACTTCACCAGCACCGTCTTCGACGACCTGGCGAAGACGCCGATCCAGAACGGGCCACCGCCGTTCTTCGGCCGGTTCAACCCCCAGGACCCGTTCTCGTCGCTCCTGACCGGCGCCGTGCAGGTCAAGGGCACCTACACCCTCACGATCAAGAACGACGGGACGACGGCCGCGAGCACCGGGACGCTCAACCGCTGGTCGCTGACCGTCGGCCAGAAGGACGTGCTCGACACCGGGCTGGGCGAGCCGGTGGCCGACCGGCCCACGGCGAGCTTCCGGATCTTCACGATGGACCCGACCAACCCGCTGGCCAGCAACACCTGGACGGCGGTCGGGCCGGCCTCGAACAACGCCAATGGGAACTCCAGCCGGATCGGCGGGGTCGCGCTGGATCCGTCCGACCCGTCGGGCAACACCGCCTACGTCGCGGGGGCCAGCGGCGGCGTCTGGAAGACCTATAACTTCCTGACGGCCGACCCGCAGGGGCCGACCTACATCCCGCTGACCGACGCCGGGCCGAACTACGGGATCAACATCGGCGGGATCGCCGTCTTCGGCCGGAACAACGACCCGAACCAGTCGGTCGTCGTGGTCGCCACGGGCGAGGGCGACACCTCGACCCCGGGCAAGCAGGGCGGGGGCGGCACGAGCAAGGGCGTCGGCTTCCTGCTCTCGACCGACGGCGGGGCGACCTGGACGCTCATGGACAGCACCCGGAACGTCGACGCCCAGGGCAACATCATCCCGACCGCCCAGCGCGACCACATCTTCGTCGGGACGACCTCGTACAAGGTCCTGGTCGACCCGCACGTCTCGCCGACCGGCGGCGTCATCATCTACGCGGCGCTCTCCGGCGGGGCCTCGGGCGGGATCTGGCGGAGCCTCGACACCGGCCGGACCTGGCAGCAGATGCGCAAGGGCGAGGCGACCGACCTCGTCTTCGACCCGAACAGCGCCGCGGTCGACGCCTTCACCAACCCGACCGGCAACATCCGAACCCTCTACGCCGCCTTCCGGGGCGACGGCGTCTACCTCACCCCCAACCAGGGCTCGACCTGGAACCAGCTCGCCGGCGGCGCCGGCAACGGCCTGATCCAGGACTCGATCGACCGGCCGGTCCGGTCGATCCCGGTCGCCAACCCGCCGGACACCCCCAACGGCGGGAAGGGCCGGATCGTCCTGGCCAAGCCCGCCCTGACCGGCGACCCGGTCCTCGACACCCAGTACGAGACCTGGCTCTACGCCGCGGCGGTCACCCCCGACGACCAGTTCAACGGCCTCTACCTGACGAAGGACAACGGCCTGAACTGGACCAAGGTCCGGCTCGCCACCCGCTCCAACGCCGCGCCCGACGGCTCCCCCGACGAGGTCGTGCCGACCCAGGACATCGGCCAGCCCGACTACAACATCGCCCGCGGCCAGGGCAACTACGATTTCGCGCTGGCGATCGACCCGAACAACCCGGCGGTCGTCTACCTCGGCGGCACCCGCGACTTCCAGCCGTCGACCCTGATCCGGGTCGACACGACCCGGCTGGCCGACAACCACGCGCTGTACCTCGACAGCACGCGGCTCGGCGGCCAGACGTATGAGAACATCGCCACGCCGACGGCCATCAAGGACCCGCTGAACCTCCGCCACTTCTTCAACCCGCTCACGAACGCCCCCGACCCCGACCCGCTCTTCAACCCCTACCTGAACCTCCAGCGCGACCCGAACAACCCGTTCCTGGCCAACTCGACGATCCTCGTCGACGACACCAAGGGGTTCACCAACGACGGCTCGGGCGCCTACTGGACGCCGTTCGTGGACTTCCTCAACTTCAGCACCGACCTGCACCGGATCGTGACGCTGAAGGACCCGGTCACGGGCAAGACCCGGCTGATCGTCGGCCTCGACCAGGGGGTCTTCACGGGGGTCGACAACGGCGACGGCACCGTCCTCTCCTCGGTCGGCCAGAAGTCCCTGCCCACCGGCAGCCGCAACGGCAACCTCCAGATCAACCAATTCTACAACGGCGCGGCCCAGCCGAGCGCCCTGGCGGCGCAGATCGCCGGGGCCCTCTTTTACGGGATGGCGCAGGACAACGGCTTCCCGCAATCCGACCCGAACGTCCTCCGGAACGGCAACCTCGGCTGGAACGGGACCGGCGGCGACGGGACCGACGTGGCGACCGACCAGACCGGCTCGGGCACGTCGTACTTCACCAAGTGGCCCTGCTGCATCAACGACGGCTCGGCCGTGACCGACTTCTTCAAGGTCCGCCCCAACGGCCCGGCGTCGACCGAGACCTCGCGGACCTTCGGCCTGATCCAGAAGTCCGGCGGCGGGTTCACCCCCGACTCGCAGTGGCCGTTCGGCCCGTCGTTCAACTTCGCGGTCAACCCGATCACGCCCAATCAGATGATCCTCGGCTCGGGCGAGGGCCGGCTCTTCGGCACCGAGAACCAGGGCCGGATCTGGAACGTCCTGGCCGAGCCGAGCATCTTCGACGGCACGACGATCCCCGCGCTGGCCTACGGCGCGCCCGACCCCAACGGCCCGGGCGTCCCCGGGGCCCTGAACAACTACCTGATCGTCGGGACCGGCGGCGGCCACATCTACGTCACCTTCACCGGCGGCGGCGGCGGCTCGGGCAACAACTGGATCAACCTCTCGGCCGGCCTGGCCGACGGCGCCGGGATCCAGCGGATCGTCACCGACCCGACCCGCGGCAGCCACGACGCCTTCGCCATCTCCACCGACAACGTCTACTACAACGCCGACACGTCGGCCGCCGGGTCGACCTGGGTCAAGATCACCGGCGACCTCTTCGCCCAGCAGCACAACCCGTTCGGCGACGCGAACCTCGCCGAGAACCAGGCGAGGTTCGCCAACGCCCTGGCCGCCGACTGGCGGTACGTGATCCCCGACAACCCGTCCGCCCCCAACGGCGCGGCCCACCCGATGCTCTACGTCGGCGGCGAGTACGGCGTCTACCGGTCGACGGACCGGGGCGCCACCTGGCGGGCCTTCCCCGACCAGACCCTGATCAACGACCCGACCCGCCCCGTCGGCGGCTCCCTGCCGGTGGCCAACGTCACCGACCTCGACATGGTCCTGGGCAACGTCAACCCGACGACCGGCCGGCCCGACGTCTCGACCGGGCCGAACCTCCTGCTGGCGACCACCTACGGCCGCGGCTCGTTCGGCATCCGCCTGGCGCCGATCGTCTTCAACGACGCGGTCAACGCGGTCACGCTGTCCATCGGGCCGCAGGGCCAGCTCATCTTCGGCGGCCTGAGCGAGCAGACGGCGTTCGGCAGCAGGGTCGCGACCACGATCCAGGACATCACCGACCCGACGCGCCCGATCTTCCTCGGCGGGTACGACCCGTCGCAGGGGGGCCCCTCGGGCAGCTCGACCTTCCAGAACCCCGCCAACCAGACCGACGCCTTCGGCCGGTTCTCCGTCCAGGGGAGCTACCCGGCCCCCCCCGCGTCGAGCCCCTACCTGTACGACGGGGTCCGGACGATCGCGATCTTCGCCACCGACGCCTCCGGCACCAAGGGGAACGTAGTCACCTTCCAGATCACGAACAACCCGCCCACGCCGGCCGCGCCGATCCTGACCTCCAACCACCTCGTCTCCGGCGGGGTCGACCTGACGACGGTCACCAACCCGACGTTCTCCGTGACCATCCCGGGCAACGCGACGGTCCCGGTGACGGTCCTGCTGGTCCGGCTCGACGACCAGGGGGTCGCGACGACCGTCGCCACCAAGTCCGTCACCGGCAGCGGCACGATCACCGACCCGGGCCCCGTCCCGATCGGGACCTACCGGTACGAGGTCCAGTACCAGGCGCAGACCAGCACGGTGCTGGTCACCAGCCCGCTCAGCCTGCCGACGCAGGTCCAGGTCATCCCCGGCCTGACGGCCGCGCTGGACCCCGACGACGACTCGGGCATCCAGGGCGACAACATCACCAACGTGAGGCGGCCGCGGTTCTTCGGCACCGGCGTCCCCAACCCGCAGTCCGACCCGACGCTCGTGCTCGACCTCGTCGTGGCCGCGTCGCCGGCCGGCTCCCCGCTGAGGCCGGGCACCGTCCTGGCGACGGCCCCCGACCCGAACACCGGCCCGTACCTGATCCAGGTCGGGTCGCCGCTGGCGGTCGACGGGTCGTACACCGTGTACGTCCAGGCGAGGGACTCCGCCGGCGACACGATCCGATCGTCCCCGGTGACGTTCACCCTCAAGACCACCCCGCCGGCGATCGTCCCGACGCTGGCCATCCTCCCGGCCGACGACTCGGGCGTGAAGGGCGACGGCAGGACGATCGTCCGCCGGCCGCACCTCTTCGGCCGGACCGACCCCGGGGCGATCGTCAACATCTACAGCGCCCAGCCCGACGGCTCGCAGGCCCTCCAGGCGACCGTCACGGCGCAGATGAGCGCCGGCGGCGGCCACCCCGCCGGCTACTACCAGTTCCAGCTCCCGTACGACCTGTCCAATGGCACGATCTCGCTGGTCGCGCAGGCCACCGACGCCGCCGGCAACACCACGGCCGCGTCGGCCCCGTTCCGGCTGACGATCTACACCGAGAAGGGCGACTACAACGGCGACGGCGTCGCCGACATCGGCGTCTACCGGCCGAGCAGCGGCACCTGGTACGTCCTGAACTCCGGGGGCCTGCCCGTCCACCAGACGACCCTCGCGTACGGCAACGCCCGGCACGACGTGCCGATCCCGGCCGACTACGACGGCGACGGCCGGACCGACATCGCCGTCTTCCGGCCCGAAGGCGCCTACTGGATCCTCAGGCGGAGCACCCTCGGCGAGATCGTCGTCCAGTTCGGGTACCCCGGCCACGACACGCCCGTCCCGGCCGTCTACGACTCGAGCGGCGTGGCCGAGATCGCGGTCTACCGGCCCGAGGACTCGTCCTTCCGGATCCTCCGCAACATCGTCAGCGCCGGCAACCCGTCGGCCGTGAGCGTGATCTTCTACGGGACGCCCAACGTCGACAAGCCGGTCCCGGCCGACTACGAGGGCGTCGGGACCGACCAGGTCGCCGTCTACGACACCCGCAACGGCAACTGGTTCGTCCGCAACAGCACGACCGGGGCGACCGACCCGGTGGTCAACTTCGGCTTCGTCAGAGGGGACATCCCGGTCCCGGCCGACTACGACGGGATCGGCCGCGCCGAGCCGGCGGTGTACCGGCCCGGGACCGGGCAGTACATCGTCTTCAACCCGGCGACGAACCGGATCACGACGACCACGGTGGGCGAGCCGAACACGGACATCCCGGTCCCCGAGGACTACACGGGGGACGGCAAGGCCGACATGGCGGTGTTCCGGCCGCGGCTGGGGGCGTGGATCTACCGCGACTCGGCGACCGGGGCGTTCGCGGCGCCGGTCTTCTTCGGCGGGAAGATGACCGACGTCGCCCTGCCGGGGCCGTTCGGCTACCGGGTCGGGCTCTCGGCCGACCCCCGGGGCCCGGGCGTCCCCGGCGGGTCGACCGCGGGGGGCGACTCGGGGGCCGGCCGCGGCCTGGCCCTCGGCTCGGGCTCGTCCTCGGGGACGGCCCTGACGGCGGGCGGCGCCGCGACGGCCACCCCGAGGTCGGCGGCGGCGGCGATGAACGTCGGGGCCTCGGCCCCCGGCGGCCGGAATCGCCGGCCGAACGACGGCACCATCCACCGGAAGCTGACCCTGGCCGCCGCGAGGCCGCAGGCCGCCCCCGCCCCGACCCCGCACGACCTGGCCCTCGAAGGCCTCGGCCCCTTCCGCAACGGCCGGTACTTCGGCTGACCCCCGGCGCCGGCCCCGCGACCGACCCCCGACGCCCCGCCCCGCCGGCCCCCGGCCGGGCGGGGCGTCGCCGCGCGCCCGGCCGGCCGGCGTTGGCGCGGCCGGGCCCCGCGGGTACCCTCGGGCGGGCCGGGCCTCGCGACCTCGCCCCGACCCGCCCCGCCCCGACCAGCCCCGCCGGGCCCCAATCCCGGCCGAACGCGACGGAATCGACCCCCGATGACGGCCCCCGACCGCCCCTTCGTGACGATCGTCTCCGGCCTCCCCCGGTCGGGGACCTCCCTGATGATGCGGATGCTCGAGGCCGGCGGCCTGCCCGTCCTGGTCGACAACCTCCGCGCCGCCGACGTCGACAACCCGCGGGGCTACTACGAGTTCGAGCCGGTCAAGCGGCTCAAGGATGACGCCGGCTGGGTCGCCCGCGCGGCGGGCCGGGCCGTCAAGATGGTCTACCTGCTCCTGCTCGACCTGCCGCCCGGCCACCGGTACCGGGTCCTGTTCATGAGGCGGAACCTCGACGAGGTCCTCGCCTCCCAGAAGGCGATGCTCGACCGCCTCGGCAAGTCGTCCCCGCTCGACGACGAGCGGATGGCCGCCCTCTTCCGCGACCAGATCGCCCGGTTCGAGTCGTGGGTGCAGGGCCGGCCGGAGTTCCGGGTCCTGGACGTCAGCTACAACGCCATGGTGACCGACCCGGCCCCGCTCGCCGCCGAGGTCGACCGGTTCCTCGGCGGCGGGCTCGACCTCGCCGCGATGGCCGGGGTCGTCGACCCGACCCTCTACCGGAACCGGGCCACCTGACCCGACCCGGCCGCGGGCCGTCGAGCCGGAGAGTTGGGTTCGTTCGGTCGGGCCGTGAATTGGCTTCGTTTCGTCGCCGGGACGAATTGGGTTCGTTTCGTCCCCCGGGCAAATTGGGTTCGTTTCGCCGCCCGGAGGAATTGGCTTCGTTTCGTCGCCGGGGGGATTGGGTTCGTTCGGTCGCGGCCCGGGGGCCGATCGGGACGCCTCCTGGGACGCCCCGTCGATCGGAGGGGGAGGCCGTCCCGATCGGGATGGCCAGGGCCGTGGCTTCGTTCGGCGACGAGCCGGCGGCGGGGCAGGGGCCCTGCCCGAGCATTCCGCGCTCCCTCGACGGGAGTGACGCCCCCCGTCGGTTCAACCCGGACCCCGCCGTCGGGCGGTGCGCTGGACGGGCCATGCTCGTGTTGCCCTTTCCCGGGTCCCGACGATTCCGCCCGCGACGGACGGCCGTCGCAGCCCGGACGCTTCCTATCATCGAACCCGGCGCCATCGCCGATCATCCCGCGCCGGCCCATCCGGCCAAGCCTCGTGCACGGGCCTGCCCTCGCCCGCCTTCATCGCCTCGCTGGCGATGCGGAGCGATTCGAGTTGCTCGTCACGAAGCAAACACCGGAAGGCCCTGTGCATCCGATTTGCGTCCGATCGGATGCGGCACCTTGGCGGTGGCGGCCATGGTCAGGCCTCTCCGAACATCGTGACGCCCACGGCCTTGGCGGCCGCCTTCAACTTGTCGTCGAGCGTAGCCAGCGGCAAGCCGCGTCGAATCGCCAACTCAAGATAGGCGGCGTCGTAGGCGGAAAGCTGGTGGGCACGGGCCAAATGAACGATGTCGCCGAACGCTCGATGTCCCGTCTCGTCGTCCACGATGATCGGCAAGCTTTCGAGCAGGGTGATGAAGCGTTGGCTGCGAGCCTCGTCCAACCGTTTCCGGCGTTCGCCGACGATGGTGGCGTTGGCCACCTCCAGAGGCCATAGCGAGGGCACGACGGCACGAACGTCGGCAAGCCGGTCGCGGACACCGTTGGTATAGGCGGTGGCTTCGTCGTCGAAGCACCAGGGCATCGTCACGGAGCAATCGAGCACGAAACCGTCCTTGGTTTCTCCCATCGGGAGATTCCTTTGCGTAGAGAGTTTCAGAAGCGTCGGCCTTCTTCGATCAGGTCGCGGATGGTGAGGCCATCGCCGAGGGTATTGCCCTTGCTGAACTCCTTCAACTCCTCGATGACCTGCCGCACGTCGGGCTTGGGCTTGATGCTCGTGGCGGGCACCAACCGGGCGACGGGCTTGCCGTGCTTGGTGATGGTGAATTCCTCGCCATTGGCCACTCGCTCCAAAAGTTGGGGCAGGTGGGTCTTGGCCTCGAACGATCCGACAGATTCCATGTGATGCCTCCCTCGCAATTCGTCTAGTTTCAACCAGTCTAATCCGAATCGACTTATCGGGCAAGCTCAATGTGCCCAAATGCACGCAATCATGCGTCTGGCGGATTAACGGGAAATAATCCCCTTTATTTCTCGCGTTTAAGCGAGCTGGTCCTTGTAATCGGACAAGCGGACGGTTAGCTTGCCAACTTGATTCAAGTATTCTCAAGTGGCAACTCTTAGAGAGCGGCTACACATCCCGAAACCCCGATTGGAGTTTTCTAATGGGAGCCGTCGCTTACTACGTGGTTGCTCACATCGACGATTGGCCGTTGTTCCGAGGAGAACAGGCTTGGATCGATATGGCAGATCCCAGCAACACAGTGGTTTTCATTTACATGACGGCGACCGACGGGAATGAGGGAGATCGTCTCTGGCCCGCATTCGAGGCAGGCATTTTGCAGTCTTACAAGCAAGCGAATGGGGCGGACTTCACAGACCACGACCAAGTATTTAATGGTCACAAAATCAAGGTTTATATTAATGCAAATGTTCATACGTATTTTACTAGGATTCCGATAGATGCTTTCATGCGTTTGTACCAGAGCGGTAATCACGCGACGACAATTACCAACGACACAACCTATACGAGCGTGCAGGATTTAATTGATACGCTGCGGGCAATTTTGGAGACGTATCGGATTGCTTCCGGTGCAGATCACCCTTGGGTCAATTCCCAAGATCCCGATAGAACCCTCAACCCTCGGGATAACGACGCTCATTATCACACAGGTCTCATTGTACAAGCGGCAACAGGGACAGATTATAAGAAGCTTTGGTTCGTTGGCTACAATGTCGCCGTAACTGATTAGCGCCCCGGAGGGGGACTCAGCCGGGGATGGGGACGGCGGGATGTGCGAGCTGGACGACGGCATCGATCAAGGCGGGGCCCGACGTGGTCCGAGAGAGCGTGCGCAGGACGCT
>JAABUQ010001456.1_pt1 | contig 50706 bp, 48 predicted proteins | sample 5560001 | NCBI WGS metagenome assembly JAABUQ01 (sample SAMN10711888, study PRJNA513371) | rock metagenome | isolation source: Antarctica rocks | place: Antarctica: Victoria Land, Finger Mt nord | collected 2015-12-18
GACGCCAAACGCCGGTTCAGGACCGGGAGGTACGTGCGGTAGAGGTCGCCTGAGGCCTTCCAATATTTTAACGCGGCTGCATGCGATGCGCTCCTGTACTCCGTAACGCCGCCGAGCGTAAGATACTCGACGAGATAGGACGCTTCTCCCTGGCGACGCTCGCTGCTGAGCGTTGCGAAGTACCGAGTCTCTGCGGCGATGGCGGTTGCGAGATCACGGCGCGCGCCCGCGATGTTGCCTTTGCGTAGCTTCGAATTCCCGGACGCGTACGACGAGAGCGCGCGGCTGCGCGTGGCGCCGGAATTGCCTTGCGCGATCTGCACCGCAATGGGCGCAGATCGCACGGGCGCAACCGCGGTGCCGAGCACGGCGGCCGCGAGGACCGCCGCAATCACAGTTCGCATGTCGTTCTACGGATGCAGGTTGATTCCGTCGGTTTCGTCGGCATGTCGTAATAGCTGACGACGGTCTTCGTGGAGTCGTCGGGATAGTTCTGCGTGCCCCCGTTGCCGTCGGGCCAGAAGGAGATCGTGTTCACGTTGTTGCTTGGGTCGAATACGCCGATGCCGACTTTGCCACCACCTCGTGGCTGCGAGAGATGGCGAAGAGCAAGACCCGCGCGGCGCGAATGTTGGCACTACTCGGTGAAGGCGAGATCGTAGAGCGGACCGCGCCGCGTGATGTCGATGCTGCGGTTGTTCGCGAACCACAGGTACTGTTGTGAGTCGACCGCTACGAACGGAACGAGCTGTGACAGGGAGACACCTGGCAAACCGGAATCCCCCAGCGCGAACGAACCGCTCGGACGCCCTCGGCATAATCCTATGAAGGTCGAACGAGTCGCGTCGTAGAGCCACGCGCTATCGTGTGACACGGCGAAGACGCGCGACGGCTGTATGTCCGGGACGGGAATCAGTTGGACGCGGCCGTTCGGTGCCATCACTGCGGCCGTATGCCCGTCCGCGCACGCGAGCCAGAGGGAGTCGTCGGGCGCCGCGTCGAGCGCGCTCACCCCTGAGCAAGCGGCGGGCAGCGCGAGCGCCCGCGCCGTGCCGTCGATGCGAACCTCGACCAGTCCCGGCGTTCGGTCGAGCGCTATCAGCGCGGTATCGCCTCGTGCAGCGACTGCTGTGACGTGCGTTCCGCTCGGAGCATGCCAGATCGCGCGCACGGCGCTTACCGACGCGAGCACCAGCTCGTCGGGCTCGCGCCATGCGACCCACGCGTGCTGGGGATCGCGTGCGGCGAGGTCGACCGCCGACCCGCCTGCGGGCAACGCCACCGGTTTGCCGGCTCGGCCAGCCGCGATCAGCGAGATGCTCGCGCCGAGGCCGTCGACGACCCAGGCCGCGCTGCTGGAGGCAGGAGCGATCAGGCTCAGGCGCTGCGCGTCCGGGACGACGACGTTGGTCAAGACTCCGGTCGAACTGACGTGCCCGACGACATTCGGGTTCCGCGCGAACCAGAGGTCACCCTGAGTGCCAGCCCGGCCTGCATTGATGCCTTGAACTCCGTTGAGGTGAACGAAGAACACGTCGCTCGGCGCGGCGGCGGCCGTCTGCGTGAGCTGCGCGAGCTGCGCGACGGCACAGGCCAGCGCGGTCAGAAGCTTGCGACTTGCCAAAAGTAACCGTTCGCGGCTGAGCCGTACGAATACTGGAAGAAGGGTGATGTGCCGCTGGTGTCGTTGAAGCATTCCGACGGCGTGCTCTCGCTGACCGTCGCCGATGAAACCGGGGTCCAGGTGTTCGTCGTCCCATTCGCCTCGAGGACCTGCATTCGCTCGGCCTCCATGGTGGGGAACGTCGCGCATGGCGCGTAAGTCGTAGCGTAGAACTCGAAGAAGTTCCAGCCGGTCTGCGGGCCGCCCGTGTAGGCGGTGTTCGACGGATAGTATGGCGTACCGTCGGAGTTGTAAGCGTTGAGCTCCTCGTAGGCGTTCTGCGGCCAATTATAGATGAAGACGTGCCACGTACCGTCGGAATTGACATGGCTTTGGACGTCGTACGACGGGTTGCCGTTCGAGTTCTGCGACACGTAGGTGTTGACGAAGGTCGAGTCGATCGTCTTCGTATCGTAGAAATTCTGGTGGATGCCGTCCGGGCACCAGTTCCAGATGCCGAGCGCGGCGTAATTATTGGGCCCGTAGATCGTCGTCACTTCGACGCAAGACGGATCCCCGGGTGGGCGCATCGTCGGCGAGTAGACCGTCCAGTTCTGGGGAACCGAGACGTTCGTGTACGCCGTGTTGATCGCTTCCTCGCCGATGTAGCTGGGATCGCCGGGAATCGTGGGCCCGCGGTGATGTGGTTTCGGTTCGGGTCGTTTCCCGGGTCGTTCACACTACCGGTGGTGTTGAGCGGCTACCGCACTCGTTGACCGAGGCCCAGGTGCCCGTATCCGGCCAGCGGCGGCAAGGGATACGGCGGGGGCTGGTTGAGGGCGGGCGTCGAGTCCTTGATGATCTTTGCGCTCCCAGGAACGCGCAGATCCACCGGTAGCGGGAAGGCGGCCTTCCGAATCGGGCCCATCTTGGCGATCGTGGTCAAAGTGATGGGCGTCTGCGGGATGATCCCCGGTCCGCTCCCTCGCGCTTTACCGGGCAGCTCGCGCGGTGCTCCGCTCGGGTAGACCGAACCTGAGCCCTGTCCCGCGCAGCTCGCACTCGCGACCGATGCCAGCAAAACGAATCCGATTCGCAACCACCAACGCATAGAGCAAAACCTCACCCGGCTCAACGTGCTTCTGCAGTATACCCGGCAGCCACCCCCGGCGGAACCGAGTATCTAACGAGCGGTCCGAGCAGCTATGTCGCGCGCCGCGAGGGCGATTGATCTTCGGTGTATCGCCGAGCGATTGTCTCGAGGTCGGCCACTGGTCAGCGGTCTTTTATGCTGCCCTCCAGCGATCGGTCGCGCCTCGGGTGCGGTTGCGCTCCGCCGCTGGTTCTTCGGCGACGGCTCCTTTACCGGGAGCCGACGATCTCCAAGAGCGGCGGTTCGTCGTCGAGGGTGGCGGCCGCGACGTAGTCGAGCACGATCCCGCTGCTGCGCTGCCCCGTTACGCGCTTGATGTTCTCGATCGGGACCTTCTTCTTTGCAGCATTTGTTATGAACCCACGTCGTAGCGAATGCCCCGCGAAGTCGCCCACAACGCCAGCCATTGCGGTTCGGCGCCGGAGAACGCGAGCGACGTCGCCCGAGTCAAGTCGCATGGTCGTGAGTTGGCCGCGGAGATCAAATGTCCGGAAGACCGGCCCCGCCGGCCCGACGATGGCAAGCCAACGCTCGAGCGCTGCCACGGCGCATAGTTCAGCCTTCGTCGATCTTGCCGGTAAGCGTGGCACGAAGAGCTCGCGGCCCTGCTTCAGCGGATCGTTCTTCGCGCTCGCGATCCAGACGAAGCAGCCCGCCCCTGCAAACCTCAAATGCTCGACGTCGAGCGCAACGAGCTCGCTCCGCCGAAACGCCCCGGCGTAGCCGAGCAATAGGAGCGCCCGGTCGCGTATCGCCGGCTGGTCATCCGGCATTGCCGTGAGGATCGCCGGCAGCTGCTCGATGAGGAGCGGCTCCTTCTTCCGCACGGCCGTCCCTCGAGCACGGCTATAGCGGCGCAGCAGCCGCCGCACGAGGGAGTGCTCCGTCGGCGTCTCGAGCCCGGCCGTCGCGTGGCGGCTCGCGATCGCGGCGAGTCGCCGGCGTAGCGTCGGCAGCGAGAGCCCGACCTTCCCGGCCGCGAGCCCGGCCGGCGAGCGGCTCCGCTGGGTCTCCAGGGCCTTGAGATAGAGTGCGAGGGTCTGCGGGGCCGCCGGGAGCGGCGCGAGGCCGTGGCGGCCGCAGAACGCGGCAAAATCGGCCCAGTCGTGGGCGTAGGCCCGTTCGGTTGCCGGCGCGTGGTCAGGCGTCGCGAGGTCATGCTCGACGGCTCGCGCGAGCTCAGCGAGCACGGCTCCCCCGCCCTGGAGCGGCTCGATCGACGCCAATGCATAGCCGTAGGCGCCGTTTCCGGCGGCTGGGCTGACCTGGGAGCCGTCCGCGAGGGTTTCCACGTTCTTCTTCTCCGTCGAAATCATTGTGGTTCCCGTGCCTGAGAAGGGAATTTTCTCAGGCACTCGAGACCGCCGAGAGCGACCATGACGACCGGCTAGACCAAGTTTCAGATGCCCCGTCGAATCATTAGCGCGACTTCGCTTGTTCGAGCAGCACGTCGTGCGCGCAGAGCTCCGGCTCGCCCGGCTCAGGAAGACGCCTGAGGTAGGAACCGTCGGGCTGCAGGAAGCGCGTCTTGACGTTGTCCTGCGCGAGCACGTCGAGGATCCCGTGCTCGATGAAATCGCCGATCGCGGGATCGAGCACCGGCACGAGCGTCTCGACGCGGCGATCGAGATTCCGGCCCATCCAGTCGGCGCTGCCCATCCAGATCTCGCGCTCGCCGCCGTTGGCGAACACGGAGACGCGCGAGTGCTCGAGGAAGCGTCCGACGATGCTGCGCACGCGGATCGTCTCGCTGACGCCGGGTACGCCCGGCCGCAGCTCGCACATGCCGCGGACCATGAGCTCGATCGGCACGCCCGCCTGCGAGGCGCGATAGAGCTCCTGCACCATGCGCGCGTCGCTGACCGCATTGAGCTTCGCGACGATGCCGCTGGGCCGGCCGGCACGCGCGTGCGCGGCCTCGCGCGCGATGAGCTCCACGAATCCCTCGCGCAGCGTTGTCGGCGCGACCAGCAGCTCTTCGTAACGCGTCGATTTCGAGAAGCCGGTGAGCCGGTTGAAGAGATGCGTCACGTCGCGGCCGAGCTCGGGTCGGCACGTGAAGAGCGAAAGATCCGTGTAGATGCGCGCGGTCTTATCGTTGTAGTTGCCGGTTCCGAAATGCATGTAGCGCCGGATGCCGTCGGGCTCGTCCCGGACGATGAGCGTGACCTTCGCATGCACCTTGAGGCCCGGGAAGCCGTATACGACGTGCGCGCCGACGCGCTCGAGATTTCGCGCCCAAAGGATATTGTTCTCCTCATCGAAGCGCGCTTTGAGCTCGATGAGCGCCGCGACTTGCTTCCCATTCTCGGCGGCTTCGATGAGCGCACCGACGACGGGCGAGTTGCCGGAGGTGCGATAGAGCGTCTGCTTGATCGCGAGCACCTGCGGATCGCGCGCCGCCTGCTGCACGAACTGCACGACGGGATCGAACGAATCGTAGGGATGATGCAGCAGCATGTCGCCTGCACGGATCGCGGCGAAGATGTCGCTCTCGTGCGCGAGACGCTTCGGGATCGCGGGCGTGAACGGCGGATCGTGGAGGTCGGGCCGGTCGAGCGCCACGATCGGCCAGAGCGCCGACGTCCCGAGCATGCCGTCGAAGTCGTAGAGATCCGAGGGCTCGAGCGCGAGCGCTTCGAGCAGCATCTCGCGCAGGTGCTCGGGCATGCTCGGTTCGACCTCGAGCCGCACGGGCTCGCCGAACCGGCGCCGCCGCAGCTCCGACTCGATCATCCGCAGCAGATCGTCGGCTTCGTCTTCCTGGAGGTCGAGGTCGGCGTCGCGCGTGACGCGGAAGCGATACGACGCGCGGATCGTCATGCCGGGGAAGAGCGCTTCGAGGTTGTGCGCGATGACGTCTTCGAGGAGCACGAAACGCGCGGCACCCGGCTCGCTCTCGAGCGGCACGAGCCGCGGCAGCGAGCCGGGCACCTTCACGCGGGCGAAGTGACTCTCGCCCTCGTCGTCGTCATCGACGAGCTCGACCCCGAGCGAAAGCGAGAGATTCGAGATGTACGGGAACGGATGCCCGGGATCGACCGCGAGCGGCGTCAGGACGGGAAAGATCCGTTCCTCGTAATACGAGCGAAGATCTGCGCGGCACGCGGGGTCGAGCGCCACATAGTCGACGATCTCGATGCGCTCCGCCGCGAGCAGTGGCCAGAGCTCGTCGCGCAGGAGCCGCTCGAAGCGCTCGAGCAGGACGCGGAGGCTATCCGAGATCGCCGCGAGTTGCTCGGCAGGCAGCCGCCCGTCGTTGCTCGGCTTATGCACCTCAGCTGCGACCTGCTGCTTGAGGGCGGCGACCCGAATCATGAAATACTCGTCGAGGTTCGTATTGAAGATCGCCGCGAACTTGACGCGCTCGAGCAGCGGATTTCGTGGGTCGCAGGCTTCCTCGAGCACGCGCGCGTTGAAGGCGATCCACGAGAGCTCACGGCTGAAGTAGAGCGTCGGATCGTCGAGCGCGATCGGGTCCTCGAAGGCGACGGCCGCGTCGCCCGCGCTCGGCATGGTCGCGTCGATCATCCGGCTCATCTTCGCGCGGCCGGTCCCGAACTCCAGCCCCGGCCGGCCGCCTGGGCGCGGGCCCCGGCGACGCGACGCCCGAACGGCGGACCATCGCGATGAACTATCTCGCTCACCTTCGCGAGCACGTGCTGCTCTCGGCCACGGCGCTCGCAATCGCCATCCTCGTCGGCGTGCCGCTCGGCCGTTTCGTCGCCCGCGCGCGACGCGGTCGCGACCTCACGCTCGGTGCGATCGGCATCGGCCGCGTCGTCCCGAGCCTCGCCGTGCTCGCGCTCGCGCAGCCCGTGCTCGGCGTGGGCTTCGCGCCGTCGCTCGTCGCACTCGCACTGCTCGCCATCCCGCCCGTCGCGATCAATACCGACGTCGCGTTGCGCGGCGTGCCCGGCGCGACGATCGACGCGGCGCGCGGACTCGGCATGGACGACCGCCGGATCGACCGCCGCATCGCCTGGCCGCTCGCGCTCCCGGTCGTGTTCGCGGGCGTCCGGACGGCGGCCGTCGAGGTGATCGCGAGCGCGACGCTGGCAGCATTCATCGGCGGCGGCGGCTTCGGCGAGTACGTGCTCGACGGCCTCGCGAGCGGCAACGACGGCCTACTGTTCCTCGGCGCGGGATCGGTCGCCGCGCTCGCGCTGCTCACGCAGGGCGCGCTCTCGCTCGTCGAGCGCCGCTTGCGGACGCGCACCGCATGACGCGCTCGCGCCTGCTGCGCGCGCTCGGCGCCGCGTCGCTCGCTGGGGCCGCCGGCTGCGGACCCGAGCCGCCGAAGACGCTCTCGGTCGGCGCGAAAGACTTCACCGAGGAGTACGTGCTCGGCGAGCTCTACGCGCAAGTGCTCGAGCGCCGAGGGTATCGCATCACGCGCAAGTTCGCGCTCGGCGGGACGCAGGTCGCAATGGCGGCGCTGCTGCGCGGCGACATCGATCTCTATCCCGAGTACACGGGCACCGCGTGGCTCTCGATCCTCAAGGAGGCGACGCCAGCGCCGCATGATCCGCGCCGCCTCTACGCTGCGGTTCGCACGACGTTCGCGCGGCGCTACGATCTCACGTGGCTCGCGCCCGCGCCCTTCGACGATTCGCAGGCGCTCGCGACGACGCGCGCGACGGCGCAACGGTATGGTCTGCGAACGCTCGGCGACGTCGCACGCGAAGCGCCGCACCTCCGACTCGGTGCGATTCCGGAATTCGTCTCGCGCGCCGACGGACTCGCGGGGCTCAAGCGCGCCTATGGCGGTTTCGATTTCGAATCAGTTCGGCTCTTTGATATCGGGCTGAAGTATCGCGCGCTCGAGTCAGGAAGCGTCGACGTCGTGGTCGCCTTCGGAACCGATCCGCAGGTCGAGGCGGATCGGCTCGTCCTCCCGGTCGACACGAAGCACGTGTGGCCGGATTATCAAGCCGCGCCCGTCGTGCGCGCGGACGCGCTGCGCCGCAACCCGACGCTCGCCGCAGCGCTCGACGCGCTCGCGCCGCTGCTGACGGACGAGGTCATGCGCCGGCTCAACGGCGAGGTGGATCTGCGGCACCGCGATCCGGCCGACGTCGCGGGCGATTTCCTCGCCGGGCACGCGAGCGTATGAGCGGCGCGACGATCGTCGTCCAGGACGTCGGGGTCCGGTATCCCGGTGCCGATCGCGACGCGCTCGCCGTCGATGCCCTCGACGTCGCGGCGGGTGAGTTCGTCGTGCTGCTCGGCCCCTCGGGCTGCGGCAAAAGCACGTTCTTGCGGACGCTCAACCGGCTCGAGATCCCGAGCCGCGGCACGATCGAGATCGACGGCCGTGACGTCGCGAGCGTGCCGGGCCCGCAACTGCGGCGCGGGATCGGCTACGCGATCCAAGCGGTCGGGCTCTTCCCGCATCTTACGATCGGGCAGAACGTCGCGATCGTGCCGGAGCTCCTGGGCTGGGACGCACCGCGCATCGCCGCGCGCGTCGACGAGCTGCTCGCGCTCGTGCGCCTCGAACCCGCGCGCTATCGCGACCGCCTGCCCCGCGCGCTCTCGGGCGGTGAGCAGCAGCGCGCGGGCGTCGCGCGGGCGCTCGCGGGCGAGCCCCCCGTGCTGCTGATGGACGAGCCCTTCGGCGCCGTCGACGCGATCGTCCGCACCGCGCTGCAGGACGAGCTGCGGCGCATCCACGGCGAGCTCGGCACGACCATCGTCTTCGTCACGCATGATGTCGACGAAGCGCTGCGGCTCGCCGATCGCATCGTCGTCATGCGCGCGGGCAGGATCGAACAGGCAGCCGCCCCGCTCGAGATGCTCGCGCGCCCCGCCACGGCTTACGTCGCCGAACTCGTCGGCAGCGACGACGCCGTTCGCCGCCTCGGCCTCATGCCGGTACGCGACGCGCTCCGCCCGACCGCAGCGCGATCGAGCGACGACCGTGCCGACGCGACCTCCGGCGGCGCGGACGAGAAGGCGATCGACGCCGACGCGTCGCTGCGAGAAGCGCTCTGGCTCTTACTCGATGGCGCGCCGGCACTCGCCGTCGCGGATGACGGCCGCCGGCTCGGAACGATCGATCTCGCCTCGCTGCGCGCGGCGCTCGCGACGACGCGCGCGTGATCTTCTCATATTTCGTCACGCACCCCGGCACGATCTGGACGCATCTGCTGCAGCACGTCTGGCTCGTTGCCGTGTCGCTCGCGATCGCGTGCGCGATCGCGCTCCCGCTCGGGATCATGGTCGCACGTACGCGAGTCACCGGCGGCATCATCCTTCAGAGCTTGAACGTCGCCTACACGATCCCGAGCCTCGCGATCTTCGGCGTGCTCGTACCGCTGCTGGGCATCGGCAGCGCGACCGCGATCGTCGCACTCGTCATCTACGCGCAGATGCTGCTCGTCCGCAATCTCGCCGCTGGGCTGCGGGGCGTGCCGCCCGCGCAAATCGAGGCGGCGCGCGGCCTCGGGCTCACCGCGACGCAGCGCTTCTGGCGCGTCGAGGTCCCGCATGCGCTGCCGGTGGTGCTCGCGGGCATGCGCGTCGCGACGATCACGCTGATCTCGCTCGCGACACTCGGCGCCTGGGTGGACGCGGGCGGCCTCGGCGTTCTCATCCTCTATGGTCTCGAGCACGACCGGCCCGATCAGACGATCGCCGGCAGCCTCGTGGCCGCCGCCCTCGCCGTCGCCGCCGACCGAGGCTTCAGATTTCTCGAAGCCCGCGCGACGAAGTGGTAACAGAGTCTTTACAATTTTACACATCTCCCGTGACGTAGGCGCACGAGGTGAACGTCTTGCTCGCCGGCAGTCTCCACATCGGCGCGACGCAAACACTTCAAAAATTCTTGGTGCCGATGGGTGAATTTGCTTCGTCAAATAAATCGCTACTTCGGTAATCGGAAAGAGTTGATGCTTGCCAAGCCTGAAGACCGTAACAGGACGACTGCCAAGCCAGAGAAAAGTGACCACTAGGTGATGATCTATTGAGGTGGAATTTTCGAAAACGGAGTAAACCTGCATGTTTCGTTCATGGCGAAGTCCTCTACGTTCTTGGTATTACGAGTTTGCGTTTTATCTTGTCGGGCTAGCGATTATGCGCCCCTTGCCAGCGTTTTCAAATCAGTCTCCGGCGACTCTTAAAAAGGCTAGCCCGCAACCGAATGTGTGCAACGGTCCCTTGCCCTTTTACAGTCTTATTTATCCCGAGCCAAACAAAGCCGTTAGTAAAGAACATCCGGTTGAGTTTGCAATACTCGTGCGGTTTTCAATTTCTTCTAATACCGCTTATACAGGTTATCAACGGTTATTAATAGCTGAGTCCAACGGCACACAAGCCATCTTAGAACTGCACCAGATTGTTCCCGATAAATTAGGACCGACCGACCCGACAAACGCGATTTTGTTGAGTTCTCCGCTTTTAGTTAAGACGGCTGGGACCATTAATCTAAGCGTCTTATTTTCAGTGACAGACAAAGGGCCATGTAGTCAAGAGCACGTCAATTCAATAGGAGAGGTGACCGCTCAATGACCTTCCTCACTGGTAACTTATTTCTCTTTTTCGAGCCTGCGAGCAAGCTATGAGCTTCAAATACCCGTGGCTGGGTGTAACAGCAGCGAGTATAATGCTAGGGGGCTGTTCGTTGTCGAAAGGCGACGAAACCTCTGCTGTCCCACAAGGACTTTCGCAATCTACTAGTCGCGCAAACGCGATTTCCAATTCTCGAAAGCGATACCGTTCTGCAAAAATCGGGAGAACGTTAATCCTTTCCGAAAGACCATTTGTCTTAGATCATGTAAAGTTGTTCGACAACAAACGTGTCCACTTATCGAATGTTACTTCGAATGATGCTGGTGGCCAAGTTACGCAGGCGTATACTTTGCCAGAAAACGAAGGTTACGATCTTTACATTTCCCCCACGGTTGATGGATCAGTTCAATTAAACGCTCCTGATTCAACGCCGTCAGACTCGTCCGCGTCGACTCCTTCCGCGGCAACGACTGCTCCATTTTCGGCGAACTATCTAGACTTCCCCACTTATCATGCGGCCAATTCATGCTTTTAAGTAGGTATACTCTATCAGCGAACGGCCGGTTCACCAACAACTGATGCGCCGGAACTTTACGTTTATGATGCTTGTTTACCGGGTTCAGATCTCCAGAGTCAACCGGCAACCTATTTCTTACGCCGATTACTCCTAGCTTTATTGCTACTTACAACACTAGCGATTCATCGACTCAGCCGGGCTTCTACGTGGAAGAATTCAGGCAACACAGCGCGAACTACGATCTTGTGACGATTTATAACAATCAGACCGGAGTTGAAGACGTGCTGCGCTCTTCGACCAACGATCCTTACCAAACACCCCCTAGTTCAACTTTCGCAACTCGCAGCTGGTTCTTATTTGAGACACATTATGCGCCCGGCCCCTGCTCAAACTTTGGGAACCTTACAGCGGCAACTCCCTATTATTGGCCATTTGATGAGACCCAACCATCAATGGAGATACCTTCTAGCGATATAACGGCGGGGTCGTTCGGTAATTGTATGACGGATGATAAGTCACCTGATACATACTGGTACAAAACCTATGAGAATGATGAGGGCCAAATGCAAGTCGGAGCAGTTCCCAACTAAGGCCGCTGGGTGATATCGCTTGTAGCGAATGAAGAGAAGCTTTGATCTCTTCCGCTACTGAGTTTGTGGTCGAGACAAACTCGTTACGGAATATGGCAAGCGCATCGAGTTACCGCGGTCAGTCGATCCGCACAAAGCCGCTCGCCAAGACGGTCGAGCTGAGCTTTCGTCGCCAATAACGATAGCGCTTAGCGCACGACCAGTAAAGACACCGCAAAGCCGTTTTTGGAGTCCGTCCAACGTCGCGCGACCGTGAACCCGGCGTCTGCCGCGAGCGCGGCGACGTCGGCTTCGTCGAACTTGTACGACGACTCGGTGTGGATGGTCTCGCCGACCGAGAGCGCCACGGTCATATCGAGCGCGGCGACGCGCACGGCCACGCTGCGCGTCGCGACGAGGAACGATTCGACGACGCCGCGCTTGGAATCGTAGCGTGCGGCGTGCTCGAACGCGTCGAGATCGAACTCGCCGCCGAGCTCGCGGTTGATCCGGCCGAGGAGGTTCTTGCCGAACGCCGCCGTCACGCCCGTCTTGTCGTCGTACGCGCGCTCGAGCAGCGCCGCGTCCTTCTTCCGATCCGAGCCGAGCAGCAGCCCATCGCCCGGCCGCAGCGCGCGCGCCATCGCGGCGAGCAGCGCGCGCGCCGCCGGCGGCTCATAGTTTCCAACGTTGGAGCCGAGAAAGAGCGCGAGCACGCGCCGCTCGGCACGCAGCGTCCCCGACGCGAGGAGGTCCGTATAATCGCTCGCGTAGGCTTCGACGCGGAGCGTCGGGTACGCGGCGACGAGCGTCTGCGCGGAATCGACGAGCGCCGTCGGCGAGATGTCGATCGGCCGATACGTGAGCTCACCCTGCGCGGCGAGCGCGGCCTCGATGAGCGCGCGCGTCTTGCGCGCACTGCCGCTCCCGAACTCGACGAGATCGAGCGGTCCCGGCAGCGCGGCGATCATCGCCCCGGCATCGCGCGTGAGGATCTCCATCTCGGCGCGCGTGAGACCGTATTCGGGCAACGCGCAGATCGCCTCGAAGAGCGCGGAACCGAGCTCGTCGTAGAAGTATTTCGGCGAGAGCCGCTTGCGCGTCGCGCCGAGTCCCGCCCGCACGTCGTCGGCGAACGACGGCACGTGCACCGGCGCTTCGGAGCGGTGCAGCTGCAATCGCTCGGCCGTCGCCGGCGCGTTCATGCAACACCGTCCGGTAACGCGAGCCCGAGCTCGCGTGCGAGAAAGGCGTACCGGTCGACGAGCTCGGCCGCGACCTTCGACCGCGGCTTGCCCGCGCCGTGACCGGCATCGTCCTCGACGACGACGAGCACGTCGCGTCCGCTCGAGGTCGCGGCCTGCACGCGCGCGCCGAATTTCTTGGCATGGAGGGGATCGACGCGCCCGTCGGCGGCGGCGGTCATGATGAGCATCGCGGGATAGGCCACGCGGTCGCGTACCCGGTGATAGGGCGAATACGCGCCGAGGACTGCCGCTTCCGCCGCGACGTCCGGGTCACCGTACTCGTCGATCCACAGTCGCGCGATCAGAAAACGGTGGAAGCGCAGCATGTCGGTGAGGGGCACGAGGCACGCGACGGCGCGGACGAGCTCGGGACGCTGCGTTGCGATCGCAGCGACGAGCAGGCCGCCGTTGCTGCCGCCGGCGACGACGATTCGCGCGGGATCGGCGATGCCGCTGCGGCCGAGGTACTCGACGCCCGCGATCGCGTCGTCGAAGACGTTCTGCTTCTTCGCGCGCATGCCGGCGCGATGCCATGCCTCGCCGAACTCGCCGCCGCCTCGCAGGTTCGCGATCGCGTAGACGCCGCCGGCGTCGAGCCAGGGCGCGAGCGTCGGCGAGAACGTCGGCACGAGCGACACGTTGAATCCGCCGTAGCCGTAGAAGATCGCGGGCGCCGTCCCGTCGACGGGCAGGTCGCGCCGCGCGAGCACCGTCAGCGGAATCGCGGTGCCGTCGGCGGAGGGATACGACACGAGCGTCGCCCGGTAGCGCGCCGCCTCGAGCGGTGAGTCGACGGCGATGAGGCGCTCGACCTCGGTCGAGCGCGCACCGACGGTGAGCCGCGCGATCTCCGGCGGCTCGAGATACGACGCGTGCAGCACGTGCACGAGGGCTGAGTCCTCGCTCGCGTCGATCCCGAGCACGCTGCGGTCGGCGAGCGCGGCGAGGGGCTCGAGGGCGCCGTCCGCGTGCCGGATCACGAGCGCGGAGACGGGCCCGCGCAGATACGAGAGCACGAGCGCCTCGCCGGCCGCTTCGACGGCCGCGAGCGCCGCGTCCGACTCGGGCACCTCGACCCGCCAGGCGTCGCGCTCGGGGCGATCGTACTCCACCCCGAGCACCCGGCCACGCGGCGCGCCCTCGTCGGTTCGCAGCAGCAGGGCGGCATCTGTGGGGAGCGGCGCGTACGTTGCCGCGACGCCGACCACGACCGGCACGAACCGCGGCGCAGCGGGCGTGCTCGTTGCGAGGTCGGCGACGAAGACGTCGTTGCGCGACCAGCCGTCGTTGACGATCGCGACGAGCCGCCGGCCGTCGCGGGAGAGCGCGACGCCAATCGTCCGCTCGGGGGCGAGCCCTGCGCCGAAGATCTGCGGGTCACCCTCGAACGGCGTCCCGAGCTCGTGCCGGTAGAGGCGCGGCTCGTAATCGCCGCCCGCGGGATAGCGCGTATAGAAGAAGCCCGAATCGTCGGGCGACCACGCGAGCCGGCAATAGCGCGTGTCCGGAATGGCTTCGCCGAGCCGGTCGCCGCTCTCGACGTCGAAGACGTACAGCGTGTCGCGCTCGTCGCCGCCCCGCGAGAGTCCGACCGCGACGTAGCGGCCCGACGGGCTCGTGAACCACCAGTCCATCGCGACGAGGCCGCCGTCGTCGAGCGCGCCGGGATCGAGCACGATCCGCTCGACGGCTCCTTCGCGGACGAGGAGGACCGGTTGCTCGGCGCCCGCGCGGCGCGAGGTGTAGAAGAGCCGGTCGCCCGCCGCCTGCGGCACGCCGAGCGTGTCGACCGCGAGCGCCGCTTCGAAACGCCGCGCGAGCTCCGCCCGGCCGGGGAGCTCGTCGAGCATCGCGCGGCTGCGCCGGTTCTGGGCGGCGGTCCAGGCGATCGTCGCGGGCGCCGTCGCGTCCTCGAGCTCGAGATAGGGATCGGAGTCGACGGCAGCCCGCATCGGTCGGCGCTTTAGCGACGAACCCCGGGCGACCCCGCATCGCGCACGATGCGACCCCAGCGATCGTCGATATCTTCTACGTACGCTCGCGTCTCGGGGTAGGGCGGGACGCCGCGGTACGTAGCCACCGCCCCGGGCCCGGCGTTGTAGGCCGCGAGCGCCACGGCGTACGGATCGCGATAGTCGGCGCGGTAGCCGTCGACGTAGCGTGCGAGCAGCCGCGCGCTTCCGGCGAGCGCGGAGCGCCAGACAAATGGGTCGACGCCCTCGGCCGCCGCCGTGTCGAGCGTGAACTGGGCGATCCCGACGGCGCCTGCCGCCGACATCGCATCGGGCGCGAAACCCGACTCTTGCAGCAGCGTCGCGATGAAAAACTCAGGCGGCAGGCCCGCCGCGCGAGCGTCGGCCGCCGCGACGGTCGCCATCTCCAGCGCGTCGAGCGCGCCGACGCGGTGATTGGCGCGAACGATCGAGCGGACCGCCGCGACGGTCTCACCCGCGGGCCGCGGCGAATCGACGAGTAGCCGCAAGCCCCAGATCTCGCGCGCCCAAACGTGCGGCCCGGGTCCGACCGCGAGCGCTCGGTCCGCGAGCAACGCGATTCGAGCCGGCGGCGGCGGACCGGCGGCTCGCGTGCCGATGACTGGAGAGACGGCCGGCGAACACGCCGCGAGGAGCGGTACGCACACGATCCACATGGGAAGGTGAGCGTAAGCACGCGGGGCAACGGTCCGCCCATCTATCTTTAGGAGCAGGGATTTCGTGAACAGTGCGGGTGGCAGCCTCTTGATGTTTCTCGTCGCGTTTCTCGTGGTTGCGGTGGTCGGCGACTTCGCGTCGACGTTCGGCTACCACGTCCCCCAGCATCTCTGGTTCAAGCTCCATCTCCGGACGCATCACGACCGGTCGCGCTCCTATTGGGATCATGCCGTGATCTCGAAGGACCCCGAAGTGATGCTCGACGGCTTCCTCGGCGCGGTCCCGTACCTCATCGTCGCGGCCCCGCTGTTCTTCTTCGGCCCCTTCTCGATCGCCGGCGCCGTCTTCGCGCTCGTGCTCGGCCAGCTCCACGTCTGGTGGCGCCACACGACCGACCTCGGCTGGAAGAGCCCCGCCGCCGTGCGCTCGTTCTGCCGCTTCTTCCACGTCGTGCTGCCCGAAGATCATGACGGCCATCATCGCAATCCCGACGTCGAGTTCGGCGATCTGTTCCGCTTTTATGACGCTCCGGCGCGCGCGATGGTCGGCTACGTTCGGAAGATCCAGCGGCGTCGCCGCACGGCGCTCAAACGCCTTCAGCGCATTCAGGCCATTCGCGTGATGCGGCGGGCGCAGCAGGCCTAACCATCATCCTCGGACGACAAAGGAAACGATGACCAAACGCGTCTTGCTGCTGATCTCCGATACGGGCGGCGGCCATCGGAGTGCGGCGAGCGCGATTTCAGCGGCCCTGGATGCAACTCGGAGCGGCCCGCACGGCGAGCTGCTTCGATTCGAACATCGCATCGAAGACGTCGCGGCGCATTGCACGTTTCCGCTCTCACAACTCGGGCCGGCGTATAGCGCGGCCCTTCGTTTTGCGCCGCCGCTCTACGGCGCGATGTTCCACGCGACGAACGGCCGGCGCCGCTTCCGCGGCGTCATCGGCCTGTGCGAGCCGCTCTACCGCCGCCGGCTGCGCGAGCTCTTCGAGAGCTATCGGCCGAACGTCATCGTCTCGGTGCATCCGCTCCTCAATCACGCGGCGCTCCGGGCGCGTGCCGATGCCGGCATGCTCGACGTTCCGGTCATGACGGTGATCACCGATCTCGGCAAGGTCCACGAGGGCTGGCTCGTCCCCGAGGTCGATGCCGTCGTCGTTCCGGCCCGGGAAGTCTACGAGCGCGCGTGCCGGCGCGGCATCCCGATCGACCGCATCTACCAGCTCGGGCATCCGGTTCATCCGAAGTTCGAAGACGTCTCCGAGACCAAACACCAGCTGCGAGCCGCGCTCGACCTGCCGCTCGACCGCACCGTCGCGCTGCTGATGGCGGGCGGCGAGGGCGGCGGGAAGCTGCTGCCGACGACGCTCGCGCTCGCGAAGTCGCGCATGCCGCTGCACCTCGTGGTCGTGACCGGCCGCAACGCATCGTTGCGCGCGAAGCTCCAAGAGCTCGCGCCGTCGCTGCCGACGCCGATGACGGTCCTCGGCTACTGTGACAACGTCCCGGAACTGATGCGCGCGGCCGACCTGCTCGTCACCAAAGCCGGCCCGGGCGCGATCGCCGAGTCGAGCCTCGCCGAAGTGCCGGTCGTCGTGTACGACTTCATCCCGGGCCAGGAGCGCGGGAACCTCGACTACGTCCGGACCAACGGCATCGGCGTCGTCGCGCTCTCGGCAGCCGACGTCGTGCGCTCGACACGCCGCATCGTCGCGAACCTCGAACGGCTGCAGTCGATGCGCGACTGTCAGGCGTCGGTCGCACCGCGCGGGAGCTCGCGCCGGATCGCCGCGCTCATCGCACGCGCCGCGCTCGGCGAGCTGCCGCTTCGCCGCTGGGCGCCGGCCGGGCGCCCGAGGCACGCGCCACGGGCGGAGCAGCCGGCGATCGTCGCGCTCTAACCCCGGCGAAGCGCACGCGCGGCCTCGACGAGGCCGCCCTGGCGGGCCATCGCCGCGGCGCCGATCGCACCCGCGTCGTTGCCGAGCGACGCGATCGAGATCTTCGTATCGCGGCGCATCTCGCGCGGCGTCATCGTCACGAGCTCGTCGAGCCGCGGCCGGAGCGCGTCGAGCATGTAGTCGCCCGCGCTCGAGACGCCGCCACCGAGGGCGATGGTTTCGGGATTGACGAACGTGATCACGTTGGCAAGTCCTCGCGCGAGGTCGTCGGCGTAATTCGACCAGGCGACGACGCCGTGCGCGTCCCCCGCCTCCGCGGCCTTCCGGATCGCCTTCGACCCGAGTTTGTCCGGCTTTCCGCTCACGAGCGTGCTGCGCGGAAACGACGAGGCGACGGCAAGTGCGTGCCGGATGAGCCCCGTGCCCGATGCCTGCGCCTCGAAGCAGCCGCGCTTGCCGCAATGGCAGTGGAAGCCGTCGGTCGCGCGGATCTGATGATGGCCGATCTCGCCCGCCGTTGAGCCGCTGCCGAGCACGAGCGCGCCGTCGACGACGATACCGCCGCCGATCCCCGTCCCGAGGGTGAGCAAGACAAAATTCTGCGTCCCGCGGCCCGTGCCGTGGAGGTACTCGCCGAGCGCGGCGCAACGCGCGTCGTTGCCGATGCTCACGGTGAGCCCGAGCTTCTCGTGCAGGAGCCGCCCGAGCGGGACGTCGTGCCAGCCGAAGTTCGGCGAGTAGCGCACCGTCCCGGTGATCGGATCGACGTTGCCCGGAGATCCGAGCCCGAGCGCGTCGACCTCCTCGTTCGCGCGTTCGCGCACCGTCTCGACCGCCTTCACGATCGTCGCGAGGACGTCGTCCGAAGCGTGGCTCTCGACGTCGATGTCCTCGCGCTCGAGAATCGCGCCGCCATCGTCGACGACCGCAGCCATCACATGCGAGCCGCCGAGGTCGACGCCGATCGTTTTCATGACCGTCGCTTCGGGGCGGAAATCGGTGCCCCTCGAAGCCCCCGGCTCGCAGCACGGCGAAGAGAAGAGCCGATGCCAACCATCGATCTGACGCCGGAGCTCGTCTCCGAAACGATCGCGACGCGGCGTGATTTCCACGCCCATCCCGAACTCGGATTCGAGGAGCATCGCACCGCCGGGATCGTCGCCGAGCGGCTGCGCGGGCTCGGCTACGAGGTTCACGCCGGCATCGCCGAGACGGGCGTGATCGGCGTGCTACGCGGCGCGCGGCCGGGCCGCACGATCATGCTGCGTGCCGACATGGACGGGCTGCCGGTGCCCGAGGAATCGGACGTGTCGTACCGATCGCTCGAGCCGGGTACGATGCACGCGTGCGGGCACGACGGCCACGTCGCGATTCTCCTGGGCGCCGCGCGCGTGCTCGCCGAGCGGCGCGCCGAGCTCGCAGGGACGCTCGTGCTCTGCTTCCAGCCGGCCGAAGAGGGTCGCGGCGGGGCAAAGGCGATGGTCGAGGCGGGCGTGATCGAACGCTTCGGCATCGAGCGCGCCTACGGGTTGCACCTCTTCTCGCAGCTCGACACGGGCCGCCTCGGCGTCCGGCCAGGCCCGTTCTACGCCTCGAGCGACTCGATCGAGATCCGGATCGACGGCGCCGGCGGCCACGGGGCCGCGCCGCATCTCTCGATCGATCCGATTCTCGTCGGCGCGACGTTCGTCTCGGCGCTGCAGCAGGTCGTCAGCCGGCGCGTCGATCCGATGCACCCCGCCGTGGTGACGATCGGGTCGTTCCACGCCGGCACCACGCACAACGTCATCCCGAGCTCGGCGCACCTGCTCGGGACCGTCCGCGCGTTCGACGACGCGGTGCGGAAGCGCATGCCCGAGCTCATCGAGCGCGTGCTACGCGGCACGTGCGAGGCGGCGGGCGCGACGTACGCCTTCGACTACCTCTTTCGCTACCCGGTCACGAGCAATGACGCCGCGCAAACGGACTATGTCCGCTCGCTCGCGGCCGCGACGCTCGGCGCGGCAAACGTCGTCGAGGGCGAGATGCACATGGGCGCCGAGGACTTCTCGTTCTTCGCCGAGCGCGTGCCGGCGTGCTATTTCGTGCTCGGCTCGCGCGGTGGTGCGGCGACGGGCTTTCCGCACCACCACGCGCGCTTCGATCTCGACGAAGCCGCCCTCGCGAGCGGCGTTCGGATGATGGTCGCCCTCGGACTCGACGCCGCGACGTCGGCGCCCTAGCGGCTACTTGACCTTCGCGACGACGTTGCTCGGGTCGTTATACTTCGAGTAGAGTAGCGTGATCTGCTGCGCCTTGCAGCGCGTCGCGAGGAACGTCTTGAGGTCGTAGTTGCACACCTCGGGCATGCCGCTCGCGAACGTATAGCTGAACGTGCCGACCTGCTTGCCGTCCTCGCTCACGGGCGCCATCGGCACGAATGTGTGCGACGGATTCGCCTTCGCGTTGCGCAGCATGCCCGTGATGTCGACGTCGAGGCTGTTGGAGGCCGTCCCGGACTTCTGCCACTTGCCGCCGGACTGCGTCCAGTACTCGTGACCGACGATCACCGTCTCGATCGGCTTGCCGCCGAAAACCGTCCTCATCTGATACCTGTCGGGGGCGTTGAAGACGCCTTTGGAGCGAACGCTGCCGAGCACGACCACCTGGTAGGACCGGACCTTCGCGTACGCGTTGACGACGTGCTGCTCGAGGCCGTCGGCGGCGGCGGACGCGGCGAGCGGCAATGCGGCCACGAGCGTGGCGGCGGCGAGAGAGCGAGCGAGAACGGGCATCGGAACTCCTTGAGACATGACGTTCGTGCAACGCGCCGTTCGCGCAGTTCGTCACGGGTCCGCGTCGCGCCGCACGCGAAATCCGATTCATGTCCGAGACGATCGACCTCACCGCGCTGCACGATACCCGCAGCCTGCGTGCCTTCACGAAAGCGACCGGACAACCGACGCGACTCGATCTCCTCGACGCGACGCCGATGGCGCACGTTGCGAACATCGAGATCACCGAAGAGCACATCACCGTCACCTACGACCAGACGACGACGCACCGCTACAACGCGAACGAAGTGACGTATCGCGAGTGGTCCTACAAATACAACGACGATCCCGAGTTCGTCACGGCGATCGCGGGCGTCATCGCCATGGCGCGCAAGCACCTGCGCGACATGCCCGATAACGTCGCGTGCCCGCCCGGCTGCGCGTCCTGCTGCAGCGGCTACGAGCCCTTCGTCACGCGCGCCGACGTCGAGCGGATCGCCGAACGCTTCGGAATATCGTATGCCGAGGCGTTCGCGGATTACGTCGTGCCCCGCGAGTCCGCCGACGGCTACACCGTCGGCTATCTCCGCAAAGTCACGGACGAGCTCGCGAGCAAGTGCGTCTTCTTGAAGGGCAGCGGCTCGGGCCGCTACTACTGCGGCATCTACGAGGCGCGTCCGCACGATTGCGGCGCGTTCACGCCGATCGGCTGCGCGGACGTCGATCCGACGCTGCCGCATCGGCGCGCGTTCGAGCCGGGCCTTCCGTACCGGCGAAAGGTCCGGCGCTAAGCCGCGCGCGTGGCGATCGCGACGTCGGTCGAGAGCTCCGCACGGAGCTGCGTTTTCGCGCGCGAGATGAACGTCTTTACCGTGCCGATCGGAATGCCGAGGGTCTCAGCGATCTCGCGATAGCGCAGGCGCTCGACGTAATAGAGATGGACGGCCCGGCGGTAGCGGACCGGCAAGAGCGCCAGGGCGGCTTGAACCGAGGCAGCCTCCTCGCTGCGCACGACGAGCTCTTCCGGGCTCGCGTCATCCGAGGGGCGCCGCTCGCTCAGCTCGCTCGTCGACGCGCGCCGACGACGTCGCAACGCGTCGAGGGCGACATTGCGCGCAATCGCCAGGAGCCAGCGCGCGAACGGCCGCTCCGGCCGGAACGCGGCAATGCCTCGATAGGCGCGCAGATAGGTGTCCTGCGCGACGTCCATGGCGTCGTCGGGATCGCGCGTGAGGCGAAGCGCGAGCCGCAGCACGTCCGAACGGTAGCACTCGACGAGCACCGAGAACGCTTCGGCCGATCCATCGCAGGCCGCGGCGACGAGCGCGTACTCCTCATCGTGGTCGAGGGTCATGCGACCTCGCGTGACGGCGCGCTCGATGATTCCTTTTCTCTGTCCACGGTTTCTCCAGCCGACGTTCTAGTTGTCGGACTAAATGCTTTATATCACCAACTATTTAGTGGGTCAATATCTTGCCATGCCATGCAATCTGCCCTATGCTTCGAGAATGGCGATCGTCCCAGGTCCGGCACCTTCTCACGTCGTGCCGGCCGGCAATCGCGCGTGGACGCGCTGCTACGACGTGTTCCGCTCGGGAAAGTCGCACATGGCCTCGATCGCCGCCGAGTTCGACATGACGCCGCAGCAGGCGTACGCGATGCGGCAGCTCGGAGAGGTCGAGCCCGGCATGAGCGAGTTCGCCGCGATGCTCGGCTGCGACGCTTCGAACGTCACGTCGATCGTCGATCGCTTCGAGAGCCGCGGCTTCGTCGAGCGGCGCGCGAGCAGCGCGGACCGGCGCGTGAAGGTCCTCGTCCTCACCGCTGCCGGCAAGGCACTCCATGCGACGCTCGTGGAGCGGCTCTCGACGCCGCCGCCCGCCATCGCCAATCTCTCGGCAACGGATCAAAAGGCGCTCTACATGATCCTCGAGCGAGCGCTCGCAACGCTCGACGCTTAACGCTCGATGGCGGCGGCGAACGACGCCGGGTCGACGTTTCCGCCGCTGAGCGTCACGCCGATCCGCCGACCGCGCGCCCGGACCTTGCCGCCGAGCAGCGCCGCGAGCGCCGCGGCGCCGCTGGGCTCGAGGACGAGCTTGAGCCGCTCGAAGGCGAAGCGCATCGCCGCCCGCAGCTCGTCGTCCGTTACCGTGACGATCCCAGCGCAGCGCCGCGCCACGATCGGATACGTCAGCCGGCCGGGCGTCGTCGTACGCATCCCGTCCGCGATCGTCTCGGGGACCGCGATCTCGATCCGCCGACCCGCGCGCAGCGAGCGCGCCAAATCGTCGCCCGCCGCCGGCTCGACGCCCCAGAGCTCGAGGTCCGGCCGGACCGCCTCGGCGGCGAGTGCGCAGCCCGCGAGCAGGCCGCCGCCACCGACGCACACCAGCAGCGCGTCGAGGTCGGGGACGTCCTCGAGGAGCTCGCGCGCGACCGTGCCCTGGCCCGCGATGATGTCCGGGTCGTCGAACGGCGGCACGAGCGTCGCGCCGAGGTCGTCCGCGACGGCGCGTGCGAGTGCGTCGCGGTCCTCGGTCGCGCGATCGTAGAGGACGACGCGCGCGCCGTAACCCCGCGTCGCCGCGAGTTTCGCCGCCGGAGCGTCCGCGGGCATGACGATCGTTGCCGAGATGCCGAGGACGCGGGCCGCGAGCGCGACGCCCTGCGCGTGGTTCCCGCTCGAATACGCGACCGCGCCGCCCACGCGGCCGGCTCCGTTCAGCTGCGCGAGCCGATTGTATGCGCCGCGGAACTTGAAGGCACCGCCGCGCTGGAACTGCTCGCACTTGAGATAGGCGCCGCCGCCCGTGCGCTCGTCGAGCGTCCGCGAGGTGACGACGGGCGTCCGATGAGCCACGCCCGCGAGCCGTGCCGCGGCCGCCGCGACGTCGGCCGAGGTCGCCGCCTCGCCCATCATGCGACGGGCATCGCCGCCGCGGTCGCCGCGTCGAAGGTCGCGAAACGCAGTGCCGCGTTCCACTCCTCGGCGAGCCGGATGCTCCACTCGCTTTCGAAGAGCGCGACGGGCTCGCCCGCGACGTTCTCGACGAGTCGGGCGTTCGAGGGCCACGTCGCCGCCGCGATCGCGGCCGGCTCGCCGACCACGCGGCGCGCGAGCCCGAACGGCAAGCCGTAGAACTCCGTCTTCACCCCGTACTCCGCTGCGAGCCGGTACTTCGCGACCTCGAACTGCAGCTCGCCGACGGCGGCGAAGATCGGTTCGCTGCGGACCTGGTTCGCAGCATAGAAGACCTGGATTGCGCCCTCTTCCGAGAGCTGCGCAATGCCCTTGTTGAACGACTTGTACGAGCTCGTGTCGACGTTGCGCACGCTCGCGAAGTGCTCGGGGGCGAAGGACGGGATCGGCGCGTAGGCGAGCACCTCGCCCGTGCAGAGCGTGTCGCCGATCGCGAACGTGCCCGGGTTCGCCAGGCCGACGACGTCGCCAGCGAAGGCCTCGTCGACGACCTCGCGCTCGCTCGCGAAGAGCTTCATCGCGCGCGTGACGCGAATGTCCTTGCCCGTGCGCACGTTGCGAACCGTCATGTCGCGCTCGAACTTCCCGCTGCAGATACGCAGAAACGCGACGCGGTCGCGATGCCGCGGATCCATGTTCGCCTGGATCTTGAAGACGAAGCCGCTGAAGTCCGGTGCCACGGGCGGTACCGGTTCGGGGACGTCCTCACCCGCGCGTACCGCGAGCCGAGCGCGCGGCGGCGGCGCCATCTCGAGGAAGCCGTCGAGAAATAACTCGACGCCGAAATTCGTGACCGCGCTGCCGAAGAACACGGGCGTCGCGTCGCCCGACATCAGCGCCGCGCGATCGAACGAGGTGCCCGCGCCCTCGAGGAGCTCGAGCCCGTCGCGGAACTCGCGATACGTCGTCTCGTCGGTGAGCTCGGCGAGCGCGGGGTCGTCGACGTTAGCCACGCGTACGGGCGCCCGCTTCGCGCCGTGCTGCGTGCGCTCGAAGAGGTGCATGTCGCGCGTCGTGCGATCGTACACGCCGCGGAACGTCGGCCCGCTGCCGAGCGGCCAGTTGATGGGATAGGTCCCGATACCGAGCACCTTTTCGATCTCGTCGAGGAGCTCGAGCGGGTCGCGGCTCGGCCGATCCATCTTGTTGATGAACGTGAAGAGCGGGATACGCCGCGCGCGGCAGATCGCGAAGAGCTTCTTCGTCTGCGGCTCGACGCCGCGAGCCGCGTCGACGAGCATGACGGCGCTATCGGCGGCGAGCAGCGTCCGGTACGTGTCCTCGCCGAAATCCTGGTGACCCGGCGTGTCGAGCAGATTCATCGTGTGGCCGCGGTAGGGAAACTGCAGGACCGTCGACGTGATCGAGATGCCGCGCTCGCGCTCGAGATCCATCCAGTCCGACGTGACCGCCCGCGCCTTGCGGCGCGCGGAGACCTGGCCCGCCGTGTTGATCGCGCCTCCGTACAGGAGCAACTTCTCCGTGAGCGTCGTCTTGCCGGCGTCGGGATGGGAGATGATCGCGAAGGTCCGCCGCGCGGTCACGGCGCGCGCGAGGTCGGAATCGGGGCTGAAGTCGTCGGCCATCGAACCGATGCTATTCGCTGCCGTGGACTCGCGTTCCGCGCCGCCCATGGTGCGCTCGGCGCGAGCCGCGCGTGCCGAACGTTCATGCGAACGAAGCCGCGGCACGGGGCGATCATCGAACGTCGACTGCCATCATGTTGTCCAAGAAGGTGATCGCATTGGGCCGGAAACCAACCAGCCGCGGACGTTCAACGAAGATCGTCGGTGCGTAATCCAAGACGACGAGCGGTGCGGCCGCACTCACGCGAGCTGCGATCGCGGCGAGTTCGCGCTCGCGCTTTCCAGCGTCGTAGGTCGACTCGTACTCGCGCGTGAGTGCGTCGAGCCCCGAGTCGCACCACCGGGTCAAGTTCAGGCCACTCGGCGGGATGCGATTGCAGCCGAAGATCAGCGACGGGTAGACGAATGGAAAGTTCTGGATCGAATAGATCGTCGCATCGAAGCGGCCGCCGAACGCGACCCCGGTCGTCGGCTGATAGAAGATCTTCGGATCGAACGTCCTCGTTTGGAGATCGACCCCGATCTGCGTCCACCAGCTTCGGATCAGCTCGACGTCCTGTGGATACGCTCCCGCGACCGTAGCGAGCTCGATGCTCAGGCGGCGCCCGTCTTTGACCCTGATGCCGTCCCCGCCCAGCTTCCAGCCCGAGCGCTCCAACAGCGCGGCCGCCGCACGGAGATCGAACGGCACGCGCGGGATCGGCCGATACCCGGCGTACTGCGGCGGAACGAAGCTCTGCTGGACGATCGCGAGGCCGTGATCGACCTTCTCGGCGAGCGCGGAACGATCGACCGCCATCTCGAGCGCGCGCCGCACGCTTGGATCGCTCACGACCGAACGTGACGTATTGAACGTCAGCGTGACGAACCGGTAGCTCGGCTCGCTCACGAGCGTCGCGTCGGGAATCAGTCGAGCGCGCGGCACGTCGACCGGCCGTACGTTGATCAAAAGATCGACGTTACCGGCTTGCAACTGCGTCATCGCGGTACTCGCGTCCGCAACGATCTCATACACGACGCGGTCGAGCTTCGGACGACCGCGGAAATACGTTGGGTTCGCCTCCATCTCGACGGCGTCGCCGCGTCGCCATGCGGTGTAGCGGAACGGTCCAATGCCGACCGGCAGCGAATTGTAAGTTTGATTAATCGTCGCGACGGCGCCGAGGAGATGCTTCGGTAGGATGCACGGATTCCCGGGCGGGCTTCCAAAGAAACGCGGCAGAAACGCCGCATACGCCTTCCTGAGGTGAAAGACGCTCGTGTAACGATCCGGTGTATCGACGCGCTCAATGTCCTCGAAACCGTCTCGTGAGACGACGTCGTTCGCCGGATTCATGATCGCGCCGACGGTGAACGCCACGTCCTGCGCGTCGAACGGCGCGCCGTCGGACCATTCGGCGTCATGGCGCAGATGCCACGTGATCGTTCTTCCGTCGGCCGAGATGCCGCCGTTTCGCTGGGAGGGGACGACCGTTACGAGCTCCGGGATCGGCTGATTTCGAGCGTCGTAGCGAACGAGATACGCCATCGTCAACTGCGAGAGCAGCCCGACGGTCGTCTCCGCGCTGAGCACCGGATCGAGCGTCGTGACGTCATCGGCGTTCGTGAAGCGCAGCGTGTGCGGCCCAGCGGCGAACGCGATGGACGGCCCGAGCAACGCCGCCATCGTCGCAGCGACGAGCCGTCGAATCACGATCGACCCTCCCGAAGGAGCTTCGCGTAGTCGCCGGTCCCGATCGGCCCGAGCGCGCGCGCCGTTTCGCGATTGCGCTCCGGAAGGCTGTCAACGACCTCAGCGATGCGTTTCCACGCTGGAAACGGCGCGTTCCCATCGGCGTCCGGAATGTAACGCGATGGGGCCGAACGCCGCATCGGATTGACGTACCGCGCGCAGTTCGCAAAGACCGCCGTCGGCGTGACGCGCACGATGCAGACGGCTCCCGGCACGCCGCCCACGGCGACGCCGTCATCGATTGTCGCCGTGCCTTGGACGCGTAGCCGCTGCGGCGTCTCAAAGTCGACGAACAGGAGGCCGACGCTCGAATTTCCGGTGATGTTTCCGATCGTGAGGCACATGCCGTTACCGTCGTAACTCGGAAAGCAAATCTCCCCGCCATCGACGCGCACGAAGCCGACGGCGCCGCCTTTGGACGAGACCGTCGGCGCTCCGTTCTCGTCGACCGTCGAGAGAAACAGCATGTCGCACCGCTCGATGAACTCGCGGTCCTCGTTCGTGAGCGATGGGCGGAGCAGTTTCCGGCGCAGGGTCTCCGCGAGAGCTACGGTTCCATAGCGTTGCTGCGCGGCGCGCTGCCCGGCGGTGTACTCGTAGCAAGCGCTCGGCACCGCGAGCGTTCCGATCGTACGCTCCAATTTCTCGACGCACGTCGTCCAGCCCGAGCGATACGCTCGCGCGACGGGCGGTTCGTCGAGCATCGCATGTTCGAGGCGAAGCTCGGAGCTGCGATCGTCGATCGCTCGAAACGAGACGGCGAGCACGGACTGCGCACGAGCGAGCAGATCGGAGGGACCTTCGTACCGCCACGTCATCGACAGCAGCTCGCCCGGGACGATCCCTACGTAGACCCCTGAGAATGCACGCGGCAGTCCCGCCCGGTCGAGCATGTCGAGTCGAAAGCGGCCGCCGATTCGGACGTCCGCGTACGCTTGGACGGCTTCGTTCGCGCCCGGCACGAGCCAGCGTCTTAACATCGACGGATCGGTCCACGCCCGATACAGCTCGCCGACCGGTGCACGGACTATGCGCGTGATCGTGACGACTCCGGCGTGCGTCGTCATCGACCGCTCGAGTCGCCGTCGATCATGCGTTCGAGCTCATCGAACCGCTGCGACCAGAATCGCGCGTAGCGATCGACCCATTCGGCTGCGCGAGCGAGCGGGGCCGCGTCGAGGGAACAGTAATGTTGCCGGCCACGGATCTCACGTCGGAGGAGTCCCGCGCGCTCGAGGACTCGGACGTGCTTGGACGCTGCCGCGAACGACATCTCGAATGGTCGCGAGAGCTCACCGATCGGCACCGTCCCCTCGGCGAGTCTGGCGATCATCGCACGCCGAGTCGGGTCAGCCAGTGCTCCAAACAGGACGTCCAAAGCGTCGGCTCGATCGTAAACCATTTGGTTCAACGTAGCAGACCGGAGCCTCGAATTCAAGCCCGTTCACTCCGGAGCCGACGCTCGTTACGGTCGCCGTATCGCCGGAGCGATCGTCGCGCCGGTACGTGTCTCGTACCGTCGCGCGACGAGCGTCGGGCCGGACTGCGCGACGAGCAGCAGCTCTCGCCGGCCCGGTGTATCCCACGCGACGGGCGATCGCGTCGCGAACCGCAGCACGGCCGGGACTTCGAGCCGCAAGCCGTCGCCGCGTCGGACGTCGAGTGCGGTCCCGACGCGGCGCACCGTGCAGTCGCCGCTGCGGACGACCGCGCCGTCCGGGATCGCGATGAAGCCGCTCGGGAGCCGGGCGTCGACATATGTTCTCGTGCCACGAACGAGCGCGGTCTGCTCGAAGCAATCGGGGACGGCGGACATCGCCCACGGCGCGACGCCCGTCATCGGCTCCGGCGCCCGCGACGGCTCGCCGTCCGGACCGGTCGCGGGCGACGGCGTACCGCGAGTCACGTACGGCGAGTCCTGCGGCGCGCGCCGACGCGGCGCGAGCCCGACGATGACGAGCAACGCGATCGCCACGATGAGCGTCGCGAACGCGAAGGCGCGGATCAGCGGCCTATCACGTCGGGGCGAGCGTCACCCGCGCGCGACCGATCTTCGCGTCGGCCATCCCGTAGTAGATCTCGAAGGTCCGATCCGGCGCGCCCGGCACGATGTCGATGCCCGTCGGAAAGACCACGTTCGCCACCGTGCCGCTGCACTCGTCGGGCGTCTCGGGCGAGATGATCGGCGCGGGGGACCGATACCGCACGATGTGCGGTCGCTCGTAGTCATGAATGACGATGCCGCCCTGGTAGCGCATGCTGATGCACTCGCCGCTCGGCCCGAGCTGCCGATCGACGCCGTGGAAGAACGAGAGCCAGCCCTCGGCGATTCGCACGGGCGGCGTGCCGCCACCGTTCTTGATCGGACCCCAATCGTCGTTGGGCAGTAGCACGAGCGCGCTCTCCGCGACGTTGCAGAGCGCGCGGCGATCCGCGAGCACCGGCTCGACCGGCACGTAGGCAATGCGGGTGCACTCGCGCTCGGCGGGCGGCTTCGCGAGGATCATCGGTGCAGCGGCGCATGGGTTGAGCGCCGGGACGTGCACCATCGGCCGGTGGTAAAAAGCGAAGCTGCGCACGCCGGCTGGCGAGAGCACGGGTTCGGGAAAGAATACCCCGTCCTTGTCGTCGCCCTCGGGGACGCCGTCGGCGGAGAAATCCGCTAGCCCCAGCCGCGTCCAACGGAACGCGTCCTCGGAGATCGCGAAGGCGATCCGTGGCCCGTCGACGCCGAAGGCCGTATAGGCCATCAGGTAGGCGTCGAGCAACGGGATGAACGTGATCCGCGGGTCTTCGCAGCCATAGCCGCCCGGGGTTGAGCGAACCTCGGTCACGCCCGAGGGCTCGAGCGCGAACCCGTCGCGTTCGAAGCGCGGCTCGCGGTCCGTCCCGACGTCGCGGCAGAGCCCGATCCGGGACACGTTGCCCGCCGATACGGAGCGTGGAAAGAGCAGCAGCCTGCCGTCGCGCGTCCGTGCCGTCGCCGGGTTCAGGACGCCCTCGGCCTCGGCCGCGCTGCCGTCGGGGGTGAGCACCACGCCGAGGCGTTCCACGTGCGCCGCCATGTCGGAAATCGTCATCGTATCCATGGTCGGTACTCCATCGCTTTTTCCACCATCGGCCGGAGCGTCGTATCAATGCAGGGTGATCGAGGCGATCGGATCGTCCTCGGGCGTCACCACGTCGATCGACGACTCGACGCGGTAGACGGAGTTGGGAACGATCCAGAGCGTGTACGTCCGATACGGCTCGACCCTCGATCCCCCATCGAACGGCGGACGCTCGAAGGCGACGATGCGAACGCGCTGGGCGTTGGCTCGGATCGACTCGACGACCTGGTGCCAGCCCGTTTCGACGTGCGGTCCCATGAGGAGGACCACCCCGAACTCATGGTTGAAGCGCACGGGCGCTCGGATGCCGAGCATCTCGAGCGCGTGCCGGTCGCGCACGACGACGATGCGGTTGCCGCCGGCGCTCGGCGTCGTGCCTTGCGCGTACGTATTCACGCGGACCTCGCGACAACCCGCGAGTGCGAGCGCAGCGACGGCCGCGACCGCGAGTCTCCTCGTCATCGCGGGGCGCTTCGCGGGAAGGCCCGGACGGCCTCGCGAAAACCAAAGTCGTCGTCGGGCCGCGCCGCTCATCGTATCGTAAGGTAATCGTGAAGCTCTTTCGTGGATTCGCCGTGGCGAGCGCGGTCCTGGCATTCGTCATCGCGGTGCTCGGGAGCTGGGTCCGCATCAATGGCGCCGGTCTCACTTGCCCCGACTGGCCGCTGTGTCACGGGCAGCTCGTCCCCCCGCTCGCCGGCGGGGTCGTGCTCGAATGGTCGCATCGACTGGTCGCCTTCGTCGAGGGATTCGTCCTCATCGGCGCGATCGTCACCGGCGTTCGCGTGCGCCGGCGCATCGCAGGAGTGACCCCGACGCTCGTCGCGCTCGGCGCGGTCTTCCTCATCCAAGTCTCGCTCGGCGGGGCGACCGTCCTGCTCTCAAACAGTCCGGTCTCGGTCGTCCTCCACTGGGGCATGGCGATGGCGTTGCTCGCCGCGCTGACCGTCCTCGCGACGCTTGCCGTCCTCGCGCCAGAATCCGGGCTTGCGGAGCATCGCTTCACCGGCAGCTCGGCGCCGGCGTTCGCGATCGTCGCGGGCTTCGCGTTCGTGACGATGTGCGTCGGGGCGTACGTGAGCTCGAGTAATGCCGGACTCGCCTGCCCGTCGTTTCCGCTATGCCATGGCACGATGTGGGGGGTCGGCGTATCGCAGAACGTGCAGATGCTCCATCGAATTGCCGCGGGTTCGTTCGCCGTCGTCGCCGCCTTCGCGACGGCCGCGACGTTCCCGACAGCCTCGCGGCGCGTTCGCGCCTGCGCGACCGGAGGTCTCGTCCTCATCGCGGTGCAGATCGGGCTCGGCATCGGCAACGTGCTCTGGCGGCTCCCGACCGGGATGCGCGAGGTGCACGCGGCCAACGCGGGGCTGACGTTCCTGGCCTTTGTGCTCGCCGCGACGCTCGCGGCGCTCGAGCCGTATCGGGCGGCCGCCGCGGCGCGCCGCGGCGTAGCCGCCCGTAGAATCGCCACGAACGCGTGAGCTCCACCCTCTCGCGGCTCGACGGCACGGTGCCCGCGCTCGCCGGCGGCTGGCGCGGGACCCTCTCCGACTACTACGAGATCACGAAGCCGCGCATCGCCTATCTGTTGCTGATCACGACGTTCGCGGCGATGGTGATGGCGGCGCGCGGCCTGCCCCCGATCGGCCTGACGCTTCTCACGCTCGCGGGCGGGGCGCTCGCCGCGGGTTCGGCCGGCTGCTTCAACTGCATCTTCGACCGCGACATCGACCGGCTGATGGTCCGGACGATGACGCGCCCGATCGCCGCAGGCCGGATCTCGGCACGCGCGGCGCTCGTATTCGCGACGGTGCTCGGCATCGTCTCGTTCGCGGTCCTCTACCGGTTCGTCAATCCGCTCGCAGCCGAACTCTCCCTTGCCGGCAACGCGTACTACGTGCTGATCTACACGATGTGGCTCAAGCGCGCGACCACGCTCAACATCGTGATCGGGGGCGCGGCGGGCGCCGTGCCACCGCTCGTCGGCTGGGCTGCCGTCGACCACAACGTCGGCGCGCCCGCGCTCGCACTCTTCGCGCTCATCTTTCTCTGGACGCCGCCGCATTTCTGGGCGCTCGCGCTCATGGCAAACACGGATTATGAAAAGGCAAAGATCCCGATGCTGCCCAATGTGCGCGGCGTCGCGCGCACGAAGAAAGAGATCTTCGTCTACTCGATCGTCCTTGTCGTCATGTCGCTCGCGCTCACGCCGCTGCACGTCATGGGATTCTGGTACCTCGTCCCGGCGGCGATCCTCGGCGGGGTATTCCTCTGGGATGCTTGGCGGATGCTGGTCGGGCCGACGAAGCCGCTCGCGCGCGTCCTCTTCAAGTACTCGTTGCTCTACCTCGCGCTGATGTGCGGCGCGATGGTCGTCGACCGCGTGATCGGCTAACCCCGGGTGGCGAGTACGGTCACTCCGGACGCATCGCAGGCAGACGCACCAAAGCACGTCGCGGGGCACACGTTCGACCGGTCGAACCTGCCGCTGATCGCTACGCTCGGGCTCGGCGTCTTCGCCGGCGCGCTCGACCTCGGCGTCATCTCACCCGCCCTACCGGCGATCGCGCACGGCTTCGGCATCGCGCCGCGCGACGTCGCGTGGACGTTCACGTTGTACCTGTTCGCCAACGTCGTGAGCATCCCGATCATGACGAAGCTCGCCGACACGATCGGCCGGCGCGTGATCTACATCGCCTGCGTGACGATCTTCGCGCTCGGCAGCATCCTCGCAATCGCCGCGCCGAACTTCGACGTGTTCCTGCTCGCGCGCGTGATCCAGGCGGCGGGCGCGGGCGGTATCTTTCCGGTCGCAACGGCGGCGATCGCGGATCGCGTGCCGCCAGAGCGTCGCGGCTCCGCGCTCGGGCTACTCGGAGCGGTCTGGGGTCTCGCGGCGATCATCGGACCGACGCTCGGCGGCATTATCACGCACTTCGTTTCGTGGCACTGGATCTTTGTCGCGAACGTGCCGCTCGCGATCGTGGTCGTCGCCCTCGCGCGTAAATACGTCACCCCGGGGGCGGCGCGCAAGCGCGGCGCCCTCGACATGGCGGGCATCGCCGTGCTCGCCGTCGGCCTGCTCGGCGTCATGATCGGCCTCACGCGGCTCGACGCCCGCGGCGTTGCGCTCGGCAACGAGATCACGATCGGCGGGCTCGCGGTCGCGGTCGTGGCGTTTCTCGCGCTCGTGCCGATCGAGCGCCGCGCCGCATCGCCGATCATCGCGCCCGCGCTCTTCGCCCGGCGCCAGCTCGGCGTCACGTACGCGCTCGAGCTCGCCATCGGCACGCTCGAAGGCGCGCTCTTCTTCATTCCCGCCGCGCTCGCCGCCGCCGACGGGCTGACCGCCGCCGCGGCCGGCGGCGTCGCGGCGATCGGCGCGTTCATGTTCGTCGCCGTGATTCCGCTCGCGGGACGCGGGCTCGACCGCTACGGCAGCCGCGTCGTCCTGATGTCGGGCGCGCTCGCGACGGCCGCTGGCCTCGCGCTCTTTGCGGTCGAGATGACGACGCTCTGGCTCGCGATCGTCGGGATCGTCGTCGCCGGGATCGGCTTCGGCGCGCTCCTCGGCGCGCCGACGCGCTACATCATCACGAACGAAGTCCCGGCAAACGTCCGGGCGACGGGCGTCGGGCTCCTCAGCGTCTTCCTCATCATCGGCCAGATCTTCGGCGGCTCGCTCGCCGGCGGCGCCGTCGGCAGCTCGATCGACAACGTCGACGGCTACCGACTTGCCTACGCGATCTTCACCGCGCTCGCCATCGTGACGGCGCTCGGGACGCTTGCGCTCGCGTCCAGGGCGAAGGAACGCACTGCCCCGCTCGGCTGATGCTTCGGCCGATCAGGTCGTCCCGCGGGCGATTGTGCGGCCGAGCTTGTAGAAGATCCAACCGAAGACGCCGATGATCGCCGCGACGGCGAAGAGATCGGTGAACCCGGAGAAGCTCGCGACGGAGTTGCCGCATACCGCGATCGCCGCCGACGACAACCAGAGGTTGAGGCGCTCGAAGGGGTTTGACGCGAGATGCTGGTCGTGCGCCACGACCGCCGCGACCTCACCCGGCGACCAAGAGCCCTCGTCGATGAGCTCGCGAACCGTCCCGAACTGATCGATGAGCACGAGCCGTTCGGGATGGATGATGCCGACGCGCTCGTCGGGGAACGTCGTGACGTCGTAGGCCGCCGCGAGGTTCAGGACGGCGTTGGGATCGCCCGTCGCGAGCGTCCACCGCGCCGGATTCGCGGCATAGGTCTTCCCGTAGCGCGCGAGCACGGCCGGCGTGTCGTACGCCGGATCGAGCGTCATCTCGACGAGATGCACGGGCTGGCCCGCGAACGTCCGCTGCAGCGCGGCAAAGCGCGCCGAGACGAACGGGCACTCGCGCACGTCCTTGCAGCGCGTGTAAAAGAACCCGAGCACGACCATCTGTCCGTGCAGCGCAGCGAACGAAACCGCGTGGCCGCGCTGATCCATGAACGTGGCCGGGGGCGCAAACTCGCCGACGGCGACGCGATGGACGTCGCGAACGGCGGGGATCGCTTCCGTCGCGACGACCGGCGCGCCCGTGAGCGCCTCGTGGCCGGTTACGCGTACTGCCAGGAGCGTTCGCGGCGTCGAATCGTCGTCGACCGTCGCCTCGATCGTCGAGCCGACGGGCACGGTCGCCGCGGCACCCGCCGACGGGACCCGGAACGTTGCGATCCCCGCCGGTGCCCCGATCATCGCATCGTATCGCACGACGACTTCACGCCGAGCCGGAAGCGTCGCGAGCACCAAGCCCCGGAGATTCGCATCGTGCGCGCTCGCGGCGGCAGAAGAGAGTCCGATCATCGAGCAGAACGAAACGGACATGGCTACCAATCGCATGGACGTCAGGAGCGCGTCACGGTTGCGTACCGTCGACTTGCCGCTCGTGCGTCGGGCGTGGTCGCGCGCCGAGCGAAACGTCGTCATCCAAGGGCTCCTGGGGCGGCTGGTCATCGCGGTCGAACCGGGCATCTGCTCCCTCGTCTTCGCGGCGATTACCGTCGCGCTCGTCTTCTTTCGACTCCCCGCGGGCGCGAGATTGACCCGCTTCGAGGCGGCGATCGTGATCGCGCCCGTCTTCGGGGTCGCCGCGCTCGCCTTTCTCGCCTACGCCGTGGCGGTGCTTTACGCCCCCGTCCGGGCGTTGCGGCAGACCTTCTCGCCGATCTACATCGTCGACGGGTACCTGCGCTTTCGTTGCCCGGACGCCGAAACCGAGCATGGCTCCAACGGCTACGTCGCCGTTCTCGATGATGCGCGCGAGGTTGTCGCCGAATGGCCGACGCTCGGCCAGACCGGCCATGACGATGAGGAACGTCCGGCGATGATCGAGTTCACGTTCTACGGCGGCGTCCACCGCATCGACGGTCGAGAGACCGGCGTACTGCCGCAGAGTCTCCGGCCGTTCGGCGTCGGGCTCAACTCGCGCCGCTGACGTCCGAGCCGCACCGACCGCAGCAGCCAACGACGAGTGAAGGGCCCGCGCTATCGTGAAGCGCGGGCCCTTCGTCATCGGAGGCGCAGTCGAGCCGTCGAAACGACAGACGTGGCGCTCAGAGCTTGATCTGCGTCCCCGTCGATGACGGCCACGCGTGGCCGAACCCAGCCTGCGTGAAGACGAGCGAGAGGATCGTGAAGACAGCGATGACGGCGACGATCACGCACCCGATGACGAGTGGCGGAATGCCCTTGGAGATCGGCAGCGCGGGCGAGGGCCCGGGTTCGACGTGCTCTTCCATTACGAACGCCCCAAGACGCCGACGGCGGCAAGGACAACGAGGACGCACCCGAACGCCATGAGGCCGAGGAGTACCTTCGTGAGTTGATTATCGAGACCGCTCGAGCCCCAATCTCGCGCGAGCTGAACGGATGTCGTACCGCCGACGAGGAGTGCGAGGACGAAGGCGACGCCCTTTTCGATCGTTGCTGCAGCCATCGTCCCTACCAGAGATAGAACAGGAAGAAGAGTGCGACCCAGATGACGTCGACGAAATGCCAGTACAGTGTCCCGGCGGTGAGCCCGAAGTATTTCGAACCCGTGTAGACGCCCTTGTTGGCCTGGATCATCAACGTGATGAGATAGATGACGCCGACGAAGACGTGGAAACCATGGAGCCCGGTGAGCGTGAAGAAGCTCGCGCCCATCGTCGATCCGGCCCACGTGATCTTGAGGCTATGATACTCATACGCCTGACCGCCGAGAAACATGGTGCCCAAGACGATCGTGAAGAGCATCCACGCATTGAAGGCGTCCTTCTTTAGGTGCTTCCAGCTCTCCATTGCGAAGTGCATGGTGGCGCCCGATCCAAACAGCACGCACGAATTGACCGCGGCGAACGCGACGTCGAAACGCGGGAGTTGACCGGCCGTCGTGATCGGCGGCCAGTCCGGCACCGAGTTCCGCAGGTAGAGATACGCGAAGATGAACGCCGAGAAGAGCACGACGTCGGACATGAGGAACAGGACGAACCCGAGGAGGCGCATGTCGCGCTGATCCCGGTAGGCGGGGTCCACGGAATCGTACCGTTGGACCACCGCCTCGTGGCTCGCGTTGATCGAGCTGACGGCCATCGACTTCCTTAGTGGGCGGGGAGCGGTTCGGTGATCGGGACCGCGTACATCGAGCCCTTCGAATCTTCAGGATCGAGACCGACGTACGGCAACGGCGTTCCGAAGTCGTACGGGAGCGCGAGGACGCCCGGGATCTTCCGGAAGTTGTAGTACGGCGGCGGCGACGGCATCATCCACTCGAGCGTCCGCGCGTGCCAGGGGTTCCCCGGGGCGCGCTTCCCCTTCGTCATGCTCCAGATCATGTTCGCGATGACGATGAGCGTCGAGAGCGCGAGGACGAACGAACCGGCAGACGCGACGTCGTTCCAGAACTGGAACTCCGGACGATACTGCGCGACGCGGCGCGGCATGCCTTCGAGTCCGAGCCAGTGCATCGGCAAGAACGTGATGTTGAACGAAACGAACGTGACCCAGAAGTGCCACTGACCGGCCTTGTAGTTCATCATCCGGCCGCTGATCTTCGGCCACCAGTAATAGAGGCCGGCGTACAAGCCGAACACGGAGCCGCCGAAGAGCACATAATGGATGTGCGCGACGACGAAGTACGTGCCGTTCGCGTCGAGGTCGAACGGCACGGCGCTCAAGAAGACGCCCGTGATGCCGCCGAACGTGAACGTCGCGACGAAGCCGATCGCAAAGAGCATCGCCGGGTGGAACTCGATGCGACCGCCCCAAAGCGTCGCGAGCCAGCCGAAGATCTTCACGCCGGTCGGAATCGCGACGATCATCGTGATGACCATGAACGGCAGTTGGAGCCACGGCACCATGCCGGAAGTGAACATGTGGTGCGCCCACACCATGAAGCCGAGCAACGCGATCGCCATCGATGAGAACGCGATCATCTTGTAACCGAAGACCGGCTTGCGCGCGAACGTCGCGAACACTTCGGAGATGATGCCGAACGCCGGCAAGATCATGATGTACACGGCCGGGTGCGAGTAGAACCAGAACATGTGCTGCCAGAGCAGCGGGCTGCCGCCCTTGCCCGGGTCGTAGAACGGTACGCCGAACTGACGCTCGATGAACAGCGCGGCAAGCGCACCGGCGAGCGCCGTCGTCGCAACCATGTTCAACAGCGCGGTCGCGAGCGAGGCCCACACGAAGAGCGGCATGCGCGTAAACGTCATGCCGGGTGCGCGCATCTTCTGAATCGTGACCATGAAGTTGATGCCGGTGAGCGTCGAGCTGATACCGATGAGGAAGATCGCGACGCACCACATCGAGGTGCCGGGCGGCCCCTGCAGCGAGATCGGCGGATACTCCGTCCAACCCGCATCGGGCGCGCCGATGAGGAAGGACGTGAACAAGATGACGGCCGCGACCGGATACATCCAGAAGCTCACGAGATTGAGCCAGGGGAACGCGACGTCGCGCGCGCCGATCATCAGCGGCATGACGTAGTTGCCGAAGCCGCCCGTGACGAGCGGGATGATGACCATCCAGACCATGCCCGAGCCATGCAGCGAGTAGATCCCGTTGTACGTGTCGTTCGAGACGATCAGGCCGTTGGGGACGAGCAGCTGGATCCGGACGATCTCGGCGAGCAGTCCCGAGATAATGAAGAACAGCATGCCCGCGACCATGTACTGGACGCCGATGATCTTCGCATCGATCGAGAAGACGTATTTTCCGATGAAACTCGTCGGCTCGGGATGGATGTGGTCGTGATATCCGCCGAGGGCGCCGGCGTGGGCCGAAGCGACTGCCATGCGTTCTCCTTCCTACTTGCTGCTGTGAGCGACGAGATACGTCGAGAGGTCGGCAATCATCTTATTTGTGAGGCCGTTGGCTTCGCGGTTCGGCATGATGCCGAGCGTTGGGCCGGGAGCGCCTGACATGGACTTATCGGGCCCATCGTAGCCATGCTCGAGGATATACGCGATGTCTTTTGCATTCGGCTTCTCACCGGTCACGAGATTGGGGTGCGCGGAATCGCTCATGATATGGCCGAGTCCGGGGCCCACGATCTTCTGATTCCAGGTGCCGTTGGCGTTATGACAGCTCGCGCACTTCTGCGTAAAGAGCGACGCGCCCGCCGCGGCATCGCCCTTGTCGAAGGCGACCGGTTGCGCCGAGCCCGCCTGCGCCTTGGCCTGGCCGGCGATCCACTTGTCGAAGTCGGGCCGTGAGTCGACGTAGAGATTCGCCGCCATGTTCGCGTGGTTCGTGCCGCAGAACTCGGTGCAGATGATCCGGTATTTCCCGACGGTCTTCGGCGTGAAGCGCAGCGTCTGGATGAGCCCGGGAACCATGTCGCCCTTGAGCCGCATCTCAGGCAGCCAGAATGAATGGATCACGTCGGCCGCCGTGACGTCGACGGTAATCGGCGTGTTCACCGGCAGATGCATGTCGTTGTACACCGACTGCTTGAGGTTCGCGTAGCGGAACTCATAGTTGTACTGATGGCCGATTGCTTCCATCGTGACGCCGCCACCCTCAGAGCGCTGCAGATCGACCCAGATCTTGATCGAAAAGATTGCAAGGATGACCACGATGATCGCGGGGATCGCGGTCCACCAGAACTCGAGGGTGTGATTGTCGTGGATCTGGATGCCGATCGTGTCAGACGATTCGCCCGCCCGGCGACGCCAGACGATCGAGAAATAGACCAGATACCCGGCGACGTACACGAAAATTGCATTCCCGATCACGCTCATGAAGCGGAACAGGAGATCAACGTCGCCGCCCGGTTCGCCCATGACTTTCACGAACGAGTCGAACGGAAAGACGATGATGACGTACGTGACGATCAGGTTGACGACCGTAAAGGCGATCGTCACGGGCCAGAAGCCGGGCCCCAAACCCGAGCGTCGCGGCGCCGAATACTGTGCCAAGGATGCTCCTCCAAGAGCGAATCGGCGCACTCGCGCGCGAACTCAACTTTAGACTCCGCACGCGGAATCTCCGTCCGCGCCCGGGAGCGCGGCAACGAAACGCCGGACGAGAACGTCGACGTTCGTGATCGCGGTTCCCACGACGACCGCGCCGGCCCCTGCCGCGATCGCGCGCGCCACGCCGGCCGGTTCGCTGACGCCACCCTCGCAGAGGGCGAACGGATGCCGCGCGGCGATGAAGGCGACGAGCTCGAGATCCGGCAGCGTCCGGCCGCGCGTCGCCGCCGTGTAGCCCGCGAGTGTCGTCGCGACGAGATCGGCGCCTGCCGCGATCGCCGCCGCCGCATCGGCCGCCTCCGAGCAGTCGGCCATCGCGAGCGCGCCCGCCGCATGGGCCGCCGCGACGAGCTCGGCGACCGAGCTGCCGTCGGCACGCGGGCGCAGCGTCGCGTCGAATGCGACGATCTCCGCGCCGAGCGCGGCGACGGCCGCGACCTCGGCGCACGTCGAGGTGATGTACGGCTCGAAGCCCGGGTGAACGGCCTTGACGATACCGACGATCGGCAGCGCGACCGCGGCGCGAACCGCCGCGATCCGGTCGAGCCCCTCGATGCGCGTCCCTGCGGCGCCGTTGCGCTCCGCGCAGGTCGCCAGCAGGGCGATCGTCGCGGGCTCGCCGAGCACCGACCCCGGCTCGGCTTGGACCGAGACGACGAGCCCGCCGCGCAAACGATCGAGCGCGCTCACGCCCGAACCGCAAGCCCAAGGGCACCGACCGCCGCATCGGAGCGGGGCGGTCGCACGTCGGCCCCGGGCACCGCGGCCCGGCACGCGCGTGCGAACGCCTCGCGATAGACCCCGCTCACGAAGAGGCCGCCGGCATACGAGACGGGCGGCGCGGGCGGCAGGCGTTCCGCGACCAGGGCGACGTCGCCCGCGAGAGCGGCGACGGCCTCCGCAACGTCCTTCGCGGCGTCCGCGTCGCCCGCCGCGCCGAGCTCGAGCACGCTCGCGGCGAACGCGGCGAGTTCGGCGGTCCCGAGCCGGCCGTCGCCGAGCCGCTGCTGCAGCTCGCGCAGCGACGGAACCGCATAGAACGCGAGCGCGCGCGCCGCGACCGCGGACCGCCGGCCGCGATCCCATTCCCGCGCGGCACGTCCGAGCGCCCGGCGGGCCAGATCGACCGCGCTGCCGCCGTCACCGAGCGTCGCGCCCCAACCGCCGGCGCGGACGAACGGGCCGTAGCTCCGCGCGCGGCCGAGCACGACGCTGCCGGTGCCGGCGATGGCGACGATTCCCGGGCCCCCGCCGAGCGCGCCCGCATGCGCGATCTCGGCGTCGTGGACCACCGCGAGCCCGGCCACGCGCGCGAGGGTCGGCGTGGGCGAGAGCCCGGGTTCGAAGCCGCTGATGCCGGCGACCGCGCGATCGACGCGGGTCTCGGCCGGCAGGGTCGCGGCGGCAAAAGCGGCGTCGAGGGCCGCGTCGAGGGCTTCGCGCTGCGCCTCCAGGCACGCCGCCGGATCGCCCGGGCGGGCGAGATCGGCGCGCGGGCCGCGCCCGCGGCCGAGCACGCGCCCCGCCGCGTCGCCGACGACGGCCGTCGTGCCGCTCTGCCCACCGTCGAAGCCCGCGAAGAACGTCACCCGCGCAGCACCGCGTCGAAGGCATCCGGCGCGACGCCCGCCGCAGCGGCGCCGGCAGCGCGCGCCGCCGCCTCGCTCGCATCCGGACGCTCGGCGTGCCGACGCTCGTGCGCGATAGCGCACGCCACGAAGCGCTCAGCCGCATCGTCACCGAGCGCGGCACGCACGCGCGCGACCGCCGCCCGGTCGATGCGGATCACGCCGGCGGCGGCATCGTACTCGGCGAGGAGTCGGACGGGGCCCCAGTCGCCGAGGTCGGCGAACACGACGCGCGGCCCGGGCACCGTCATGGCGCCCCGGTTGCCGCGATGGCGGCGCGGCGCAGATCGACGCCGTCCGCCGCGAGCGCCGCGCGGAGCACCCGCGGGTCGACCGCGCGCGGCGGGAGGCCGGCGCTCGCCGCGAGCGCGGCGGCCGTCCCCGCGGCCTGGCCGAGCGTCATGACGGTCGGCGTCAGCCGGACGGACGCGTGCGCCTCGTGGGTCGTCGAGACGCAGCGCCCGGCGACGAGTAAGCCGTCGACGCGCTCGGGGACGAGGCAGCGGTACGGGATCTCGTAGCTCGCGCCCGGCGGCAGGCGATGGGTCGTCGTGCCCTCGCCCGCCGGATTGTGGATGTCGATTGGATAGGCGCTGCGCGCCACGGCATCCTCGAACCTCCGCCCGGCCAGGACGTCGTCCGCCGTCAGCACGTACGCCCCGACGAGCCGGCGCGACTCGCGGATGCCGACCTGCGCGCCCGTCGCGATGAGCCGCGCGTTCGCGAAGCCGGGCACGTCGCGCCGGAAGAACCGCACGAGCGCCGTCACCTGCGCGCGCGCCTCGACCTCGGCGCGGGTGAGGTCGTCCGGATCGAGCGGATCGACGCCGATGACGCGGGTCATGTTCACCGTTACCTCGTCGTCGTAGGGCGCGGCGAAGAACGAGACGAGCTCGCGCGGGACGGCGAGGTCCCCGCGCGCACGGGCGGCGGCCCAGAGTTCGCCGAGCCCGGCGACCGCGGTGAGCGCCGCAGCGCTGCGCTGCGCGACCGGCAGGCTCGAGCGGATCTGCTCGGGCCGCGCGCGGACGTACGCGGCGAGCGCCTCGCGATCGACGTGACCGAGGCGGAACATCAGGCTCGCCGGTTGGACCCGGCCAGCCGCGTCGCCGCTCGCGAGCGCCGCGCCCGCGGACGCCGCGACGAACGCGTCAGCCGACGCGTCGATCGTCACGGTCGCCGCATACTCTCGCTCGCCGCCGACCGTCGCGACGACAGCCCCCGTCACGGCGCCCGCGGCGTCGCGCGTAGCTCGCAGGAAGTACGCGTGCAGCAGCAGCTCGACGCCGGACTCCGTCATGAGCTCGAAGAGCAGCGCCTTGTGTGCCTCGGGATCGAACGGCGTGATCGTCGCGACGTAGTCCGACGCGTCGGAGACGTGGCCGGGCGAGCCGCCCGCCGCGACGAGCCGCTCGACGATCTCCTGCGCGATGCCGCCGACGATCCGGTCCGAGCCCGAATGGAACGTCATCCAGGGGCCGACCATCGCGGCGGTCGCGGTCCCGCCGAGGAAGCCGTAGCGCTCGACGAGCAGCGTCCGGGCGCCGTGCCGCGCGGCCGCGAGCGCCGCGGCGCAGCCGGCATTCCCGCCGCCGATCACGAGCACGTCGAAGTGTGGGACGTTCACCCCGCGGGCTTCGAACCGCCGCGCGTGCAACCCCGCGAGCGTGGGACGCTGGGCGGGCGGGTTCGTCGCGGGGGCGATCGCGGCAGCCGCCGCAACGACGGACCTCGTCGCGCATCGCGGCGACCTCGACGCGCTCTCGGTCACGCTCTACGTTGCGGGCGGGCTCTTCGTCGCCATCCCTCGGATCGACCGGCTCACGGCATCGCTGCCGATCTTCGGCCGCTCGGGCGTCTCGCTCGAGATCAACCAGGAGGCGCTCGCTACCGCGCGCGAGTCGGCGTCGCTCGCCACGGAGGCGGCCGCGACCGCCGCGCGCGCGGGCGCGCTCTATGCGGCCTGGCTCGCCGAGCTCGAAGCCCTCGACGCCCTCGACGACGGGGGCGATCCGCTGCCGCTCGGCCTCGCGACGTTCCGCTTCATCAATACTCGGCTCGAGGATCTCTCGCGCTGGGTCGGCGGCGACGAGGAGGACGTCCGCGCGGCGCTCTGGTGGTGCGAGCCTGGCGGCGGCGCGCGGATCGTCGCCGCCCCGCGCATCCGCGATCCCGAGACGCTCGGCTACGTCTTCTCCCCGCGCGTCGGCATCCTCGGCCGCGTGCTTGCGACAGGCGAGCCGGTCGAGCTCGCCGACGCGACGCGCGACCCGGAGTGGCGGCGCATCGCGACGGCGCCGCCACGCTATCACGGCCTGCTGTGCCTGCCGATCTCGGCCGAGGGCCGCGTGATCGGCGTGCTCTCGGTCGATCGCGAGCGCGCCGAACGCTTCGGCGCCGAATCGATCCGCTTCGCCGAGCTCGTGCGCTCGGTCATCGTCCTCGCCGCGCGGCGTTCGCGCGGTGCGGCGGTCAGCTTGCCTTGGCCAGGCGTGCCTCGAGCGAGGCCACCCGTGCGCGATTCTCGTTGAGCCGCCGGTCGAGATCGTCGAGCCGGATCGGTGCCGGCGCGGAGACGTCGCCGACGCCGGCCTCGCGCGCGAGGGCGCGTAAGCTGAGCAGGATCGAGGAATCCGACGCGTCGGTCATGATCAGATTCTACGCTCGCTGGGCGGCCGCGTCCAGGGGAGCGCGGCCCGGACATCGAACGTACGTTCGATGCGGGAAGTACGGCTCGGGCGCATGCGGTGCGTCGAGATCGAAGCCAAGTCGATGATCAACCGGGTTCGCGGCATGGGCTTCGGCTGGTCGCTCAATCCGTATCGAGGCTGCGCGCACGACTGCGTCTTCTGCTACGCGCGCGCCTCGCACACGTTTCTAAAACGCGACGGCGTCGCGGATTGGAGCACGGCGCTTTCCGCGAAGGTCAACGCGCCCGAAGTCGTTCGCCGCGAGCTCGGCCGGCCGGCCTGGGCGCGCGAGCTCGTCCTCATCGGCACGGCGACCGATCCGTACCAGCCGCTCGAAGCGCGCTATTGCATCACGCGCCGTGTGCTCGAGGAGTTCGTGCGCGCGAAGTCGCCCGCGTCGATCACGACGCGCTCGCCGCTCGTGCTGCGCGACGTGGACGTGCTGCAGCGGCTCGCCGCCGTCGCGGGCGCGAACGTGACGGTGAGCCTGCCGACCCTCGACGCCGCGCTCGCGCGGCGGATCGAACCGACGGTCGCGCCGCCCGCGCAGCGCCTGCGCACGATCGCCGCGCTCGCGGCGGCGGGCATCCCGACCGCCGTCGCCGTCGCGCCGATCCTGCCGGGCATTACGGACGATCCCGCGGCGCTGCGCGCGACCTACGCAGCCGCGGCCGAGGCCGGCGCGAGCGTCGCGTGGGAGAGCGCGCTGCGGCTCGCAGAGGTGCCGCGCGCGAGCTACTTCGGGTTCCTCGAACGCGAGTTTCCGGAACTCGTCGCGCGCCACGAGCGAGCGTTTCCCGGAGCGAATCTCGAGCCGGGTGAACGGCGCGCGCTTGGCGGGCGGGTCGCCGCCGCACGCGCCGGTATCCGCTTCGCCCCGCGCCCGAATCAGATCGCGGCGACGCGGGCGGGCGAGCAGCTCGCGCTGCTCGCATAGCGCGGGCTCATCAGATGTAATTCTTCACGGCGGGCCACCATGTCGCGAGCGGCTCGATCGGCTGCGTGCACACGTAGATCGGGAGATCGTCGAAGTCGGGCAGCACGTAGGCATCGCGATAGATCGCAACCTCCCGCACGGAACGCCACTCGGTTCGCAGCAGCGCAAGCGGCATGCCGATCGCGATGATGGTCTTGCCGTCGACGCCGCGCGGTCCCCAAAGATAAAAGTTGTTGTGGCCGCTGATGCCGACGGGCAGCCCGCGCGCGCGGCCGAGAACGTTCACCGCCGAAGCTTGGCCGTAATCGCGCGTGAGAATGGCCGCGTCCGCGCGCTGCACCGGCGGCAGGTTGCGGTAGACGCCGTCGAGCGTCGCAATGAGGGTATTCCAGCCGAGCTCGTCCGCGAAATGCTGGGGCACGATTCCTTCGTCGTGGCGCTCCATCTTGATGCCGCGGAAATCCAGGACGTGCTGATACCGGATGAACGCTTGGAGCGGCAGGAGCGGGAAGGCCTCGGGCGCGATCGCGACGCCGAAGACCAGCAGCAGCACCGCGTACGCGATCGGCGCCCAGCGCACGCGCTCGAGCCGCTCCGCGATGAGTACGCCGCCCGCCGCGAAGAGCACGGGATAGATCGGCGCCAGATAATACACCTTCGCGCCCAAAGCCAGGTAGAGCACGGAAAGCAGGACGTACGCGACGCCGTACCAGCGCAGCCGGCCGCCGACGGAGGTGAAGAGCAGCCCGACGAGCCCGGCAATCCAGAGCGGTGCCGAGAGCGGCTCCATCATGAGTACCTGCTGGAGATAGAAGTCGAAGGGGCCGACGACGACGTTGACGTGTTTCGCGGCGGCGTGCAGCACGGCGAGCTGCGGCCAGCCGTGCGCGGCCTGCCAGCCCAGGGTCGGCGCGACGATCGCGAGCGCGAGCGCGATCGCGAGCCAGAAGCCGCGCCGCGCAAACGCACGGCGCTCGGGCGTGCACGCGATCGCGACGATCGCGCACGCGAGGAAAAAGAACATCGAATACTTGTTGATGAGACCGACACCCGAGACGACGCCGAGTGCGGTCCAGAGCCAGGCGCGATCCTCGGCTTCCGCGCGAAAGAAGAGATACGTCGCCGCGAGCCAGATGAGCGGCTCGAACGCGTTCATCGTCAGCAGATTCCCGACGGCAAGATAGAACGGCGCGAGCGCGATGCCGATCATCGCGAGCGCCCGCGCCAGAAGGCCGCCGCCGAGCCGGCGCGCGAGCGTTCCCGTGAGGACGACGGTCCCGACGGCGGCGATCGCGGGCAGCAACCGAATGGCATAGAGCGACTCGCCGAAGAGCGTGACCGCGATCTTCGCGATGAGCGCGATCAACGGCGGTTGATCGACGTAGCCGAGCGCGAGATGGCGCGCGCACTCCAGAAAATAGAGCTCGTCGCGCTGATAACCGTATTTCCCCGCATTCGCGAGATGGAACGCGAAGGTCGCGATCGCTATGGCAAAGGTCGCAACGCGCGCGGCGTCGACGCTAGAGGATTCGCGCGCCCGCTCCCGAGATTGAACCGCATGACGTACGGCTCGCAAGCCCACAAAGACCTCTTCTGTACAACCTTCGTCGAGACGCACCGGACGTTCGAACCGCGTGAGCTGCCGTGGCCGGAGCTCGATTCGACTTCCATCGACCGCCTTCGTGCCATTCCCTTTTGGCCCGTCGCGCTTGCCGCGGAGCGCAATGCGGGCTACATGGTCACCGCGTTCGCCGAGCGCTTAGACGATCCGGCGTTGCGCGCGGCGCTTGCCGTCCAAGGCGTCGAGGAGACGCGGCACGCAAATCTGCTCGCGGCGATGCTCGCGAAGTACGACGTCGAGATCAAGGAGATTCCGGTCAAGCCGCTCGAGCCGACGGAGCGTAACTTTCTCGACTTCGGTTATGAGGAGTGCATCGACTCGTTCTTCGGATTCGGGATCTTCGGGCTCGCGAAGAACATTCAGCTCTTCATCCCCGCGCTTACGGACATCTTCGAGATCGTGCTGCTCGAGGAAGCGCGGCACGTGACGTTCTTCGTCAATTGGATCGCCTACGAGCGCTATCGCCGCGGCCGCGCGTTCGCGCCGTTCCAAGCGTTCGCAACGGGGCTCGGCTACGCGCGCGCGGTACGCCGCATCGTGACGACGTTCGGACCGAAGGCGGGCGACGGCGGCGACGGCGAGCGCGAACTGCAGACGCAGGGCGTCGGTTTCGGCGCCGAGGGCGCGTTCGCGATGTTCGAGGACGTGACGTGGCGCTCGTTCCTGCGCGCGTGCGTCGACGGTAACGCTCACTACCTCAAGGCCATGCCGGCGGGGCTCCTCCAGCCGACCGTGCTCACCGAGCTCGCGCAAGCCGCGCTCGCGATGCCGATCCCGTCGTTCGGAAAGCGCGTGAAGGTCGCGAAGCCGCGCGAACTGGTCGCCGCGTAGCGCCTCGGCGGAAACATGATTGCGGCGCGCCGAGAAAGGCGCGCCGTCATCACATCGGTAAGTGACCGCATCTCAGCACGCGCTGCGGGGCGGTTCGCAGTGTCACCGAGCTTCCTTCATCCGAGTCTGGCGTCGATGCCGGGCTCCGGCATGTCCCGCTCGTGAGTAGCGCCGCGCCGTCGGGCGACGTCACGTTTCTCTTCACCGACATCGAAGGCAGCACGCGGCGCTGGGAGCGCAATCCGCTCGGCATGCGGCGCGCGCTCGTGACACACGATCGCATCGTGCAGCGCGCGATCGTCGATCGGCGGGGCTACGTCTTCAAGACGTTCGGCGACGAGTTCTGCGCCGCGTTCGCCAATGCGGCGGATGCCGTCGAAGCCGCGTACGAGGTCACGCGCGCGCTCGCGTGCGAGGATTTCTCGGAGGTCGGCGGCCTGAAGGTTCGCGCGGCGATCCACGCCGGCACCGCGGACGAACGCGACGGCGATTATTTCGGCGAGGTCGTCAACCGCGTCGCGCGACTGCTCGCGGTCGGCCACGGCGGTCAGGTGCTGCTCTCCGGCACGGTCGCGGACCGCGTTCGCGACCGATTACCGGCCGGGGCCGCGCTGCGCGATCTCGGCGGCACCGGCTCAAGGATCTCACGCGCGCCGAGCACGTCTTCCAGCTCGACGGTCCGGACCTCGCACCGTCGTTTCCGGCGTTGCTCTCGCTGAGCACGCACCGCAACAACCTTCCGCTGCAGCTCACCCAGCTCGTCGGCCGCGAAGGCGATCTCGTCGAGCTGCGCGAGCGCGGCGTACGTGCGTGACGGCGGCGGGGTAGCTCCGAGGTCTCGGACACGCGCCACGTCGAGCCGCGCGTCGCTCGCTCGGACGAAACCAGATCGTTCCCGTGATGCGGCGACTCGGATCGGTCGGGTTGGCCGGAAAGCTGCCGGGCCACGTGGGCGCGATCGTCTGCTCGAGCGCTACGAGCGCGGCCGGATCGGCGGCTGCGACGGCCGGCGGCGTCGGCATGGGATCTCCCGCGGACGTCGCCGCGGCCACTTCGGTGCGCACGTGAACCTCCTCGGGCGATGACGATACTTTCCCCATGAAGCATCGCATCGTTCGCGATCGAGCGCATCACGCACTGCGCCGCGTCGCGATGATGGCGACCGCAGCATCGCCCGCGGCGCCGCGCAGCTCCTCGCGCGCGAGCGCAACGAGCTGCGCGGCCTCGGCGAGCGCACCGAGCTCGGCGACGCTCCCGCCGTAGACGAGCGTGACGTCGGGAAGCGCGCGGCCGACGTCGCCGAACGCCGTGGCGTCGTCGAGCACGCGCGCGAGCTCGCGCTCGACGCGCTCGCTCGTCGTGACGCGCACGACGGCATCCCGGCTGGCCGAGCGCACGACGCCGCGTGCGTCGATCACGCAGGCCGCGGCACGGCGCCGACCCCGCGCGGCGACAAACGCGATCGCGAGCTCCGGCGTTGCGAAGACGAACGCGAGTTCGGCGACCGGCAGCCGCAACGTGCGCGCCGCGAGCGCGAGCCGCTCGTCCTCCGAGACGGCGACGGTCGCAACGGCGATCGCGCCGCCGCTGCTGCCGCTCGCCGTGGCGCGCACGAGATTGCGACGAGCGTCGAGCTCGACGATCACCGTCGTCGTTGCGGGGTCCGCGCCCGAGGCGACGGCGCGATCGAAGGCCTCACGCCGGACGCGGACCACGTCCGCCGGCGTCGGGTCGACGATCGTGCGCTCGACCGTGTCGCGCACGAGCGCGAGCGCGACGCCGAGCGGCGAGATCACCTCCGCGTCGCGCGCGAGCCGGAACGGCACGCGCAGCCGCTCCGCCGTGAAGGGCACGAGCGCGGCGGCGCCCCCGCCGCCGCCGACGAGCTCGAGGGCATCGCGCGGCAGCTCGTAGTCGGCGACGAGCTCGTCGATCGCGACGCGCAGCTTCTCGGCCGCGCGCTCGAGCATCTCGCGCGCGAGCGCGTCGCCGGCCACGCCGATCGCATCGCCGACGAGCGCGAACGCCGCGCGCGCGCTCGCGCCGTCGCCGCGCGCGAAGTCGTCCGCGGGCACGTAGCCGAGCAGATTTGCGGCGCACGTCGGCGTGAGCGTCGCGCGCCGGCCGTCGCGCAGGTCGAGCGCGAGATAGTCGCCCGGGTCCCCGGGCCGCGGGCGCATCGCCGTCACGGTCGCGCCGTCGAGGTCGGCGCGCACGAGGAAGCACGCGTAGGCGAGCCCGGCGATGTGCGCCGAGCGCGGGCCCACGTCGCGCAGCGCGCCGAGGCCGCGCGCCGCGAGATCGATGCGCGGCACGCTGCCGCCCGCGATCGCGAGCGTGCGCGCGTCGAGCGTACGCAACATCGTCCGATGGCCGCCGACGCGCGCCGGCCGCAGCTCGGGGCGGCCGCGCCGGATCACCGAGCAGTCCGCGCTCGTGCCGCCGACCTCGATGAAGATACCGTCCGTGACGTTCTCGTGCAGCAGCGCGCCCGCGATCCCCGCCGCGGGCCCCGAGAGCATCGTGAGGATCGGCCGCCGCGCGACCTCGGCGACGTCCATCACGCCGCCGTCGCTGCGCATGATCATCAGCGGCACGCCGATGCCGGCCGCGGCGACGGCGCGCGCCGTCGTCGCCGACGTGCGCTGCATGCGCGGCAGGATCGCCGCGTTGAGCGCGGCCGTGCGCGTCCGCGCGCGTAGACCGTACGTCGAGGCGACCTCATGGCCGGCCGTCGCCACGAACCCGCGCGCGCGCGCGGCCTCCGTCGCGGCGCGCTCGGCCGCCGGCGCATCGACGCCGAACGCCGCGCTGACCGCGACCGCTTCGACCTCGAGCGCCGTGAGGCGCTCGAGCGCCGCCGCGACGTCCGCCGCGTTGCCCGCGCGCGCGAAGACGATCGCCGGCGCGAACGCCGCTCCCGGCGCGAGCTCGATCGGCGGCACGCGTAGCTGGCCGCGCTCGACGAGCGCGGCGCGCGAGAGGAGCCCGAGGATGCCGACGCGGGCGACGTCGCCCTCGAGCAGGGCGTTCGTCGCCTGGGTCGTCGAGTGCGCGACGAAGGCGATCCGTGCCGCATCGACGCCCGGTGCGGCGAGTGCGCGGACGAGCCCCGCGACAATGCCCGCGGCGACGCCCTCGGGCGCGTCGTGCGACGTCGGGACCTTCACCCGCGCGACGATCGCGCGCGTCGCCGCGTCGAGGACGACGACGTCCGTGAACGTGCCGCCGACGTCGATTCCAACGCGCAGCGCGCCGCCCGCCGCGCTCACGGCACGAACGGGGCGCCGAGGGCGATCGGGAGGTCGTGGCCGCCGCGCGTCACGACGAACGTGTGCGGCAGGCCGTCGTAGGCGCGGCGCTGCGTCTGAAACGTGCCGTATTCCCACCACGGCTTGCCGTCGAGATCGTCGACGATGTCGTTCGTGCGCAGGCCCGCATTCCAGGCCGGGCCGCCGGGCCGCACGTAGGCGCGCATGTAGCCGTCGACCGTCTTGAAGAGCGTGTAGTAGTACGTCGGGACCGGGCGCGCCGAATCGTACGCGAGCCCGCGCCGGAGCAGCGACCGGCCGAGGGCCGGCCGCTCGCCGAGCCACGTCGTGAAGCGCGCGAGCAGCGCGAGTCCGTCCGCGCGCGCGTCGGGTCCGCGCGGCACGTACCAGACGTCGACCGGCCAGCCCGCGCAGTCGGCGAGCGCGAGCCCGAGCTCCGTATCGTCGGCACTCACGCGGAGCACGGCGACGTAGGGCTTGCGCGCGCAGCCGGTCGCGCTCGGATCGGCCGCAGTCGCATCCGTGCGAAAGCCGGGCCAGCCGCGGCCGATCGCGGCGCGCAGCTCCGCGGCCGCCGCACGCGCCGCCGGGTCCGGGTCCGCAACGATGGCGAGCGACGCCTCCGCGGTCTCGGGCGCGAACAGCCCGGGCACCGCGCTCGCGGGCGTGGGCGTCGGCACCGTCGCGGATGGCCGTGCCGAGGCGGTCGCGGGCGCGAGCTCCGCCGCGCTCGCGGGCGTGCCGAAATGCCACGCCGGAACGTGCAGCAGATGCGCTCCGAAGAATGCGACCGCGAGCGTGCCTGCGATCGCGACGCCGACCTGATACGGCAGCGTCAGCCGCGTGAGCTCGCCGAGCTTGACGCCCGTGAAGTTCGCGACCCAGACGTTCTGGGTGTTGGTCGGATCGCAGA